>JACCED010293081.1_pt1 | contig 164553 bp, 154 predicted proteins | sample 7455021 | NCBI WGS metagenome assembly JACCED01 (sample SAMN15323456, study PRJNA562643) | freshwater metagenome | isolation source: river surface water | place: USA:Blue River Watershed | collected 2017-08-19 | reverse complement strand
GCGAATGCCCCGACAGCCCGACCGACACCCTAGAGGCCGAGTATGCCGATATGCAGCGGCAATTTGATATGTGGGAATCAGGAAAACTTGATCAGCGAAAATAGACCAAGGACTGGCGGAGAGGGTGGGATTCGAACCCACGGTGCCCTAACGGACACGCCTGATTTCGAGTCAGGTACATTCGACCACTCTGCCACCTCTCCGCGATCTCGAAACGAGGCCGAATTATACCTAGGCCGGTGTGAGCACCGTCTTGCCAGCCATGTAAGGCGCCAAGGCCTTGGGCACTACCACGGAGCCGTCCGCCTGCTGGTGGTTCTCGAGCACCGCTACCAAGGCGCGGCCAACGGCGACACCGGAACCATTGAGCGTGTGGACGAGCTCGGGGCGGGCCTTACCACCCTCGCCCACTTTCCGCACCCGTGCCTGCATACGGCGCGCCTGAAAGGACTCGCAGTTGCTTACGGATGAGATCTCACGGTAGGCCTGCTGCGACGGAAGCCAGACCTCGAGGTCATACGTCTTGGCGGCGCCAAAGCCCATGTCGCCAGTGCACAGCGCCATCACCCGATACGGAAGCTCGAGACCCTGAAGAATGGCCTCGGCGTGACCCACCATCTCTTCAAGCGCAGCATAGCTCTGGTCAGGATCGGTGATTTGCACCATCTCGACTTTGTCGAACTGATGCTGACGAATCATGCCGCGGGTATCCCGGCCGTAGCTGCCCGCCTCGGATCGAAAGCATGGCGTATGCGCAGTGAGCTTCAGGGGAAGCTGCTGAGCTTCCAAAATCACATCGCGAACGATATTGGTAAGCGAGACTTCGGATGTAGGAATCAGGTAGAGCGTCTCACCGCTTCCTTCGGCCCCACCTTTTTTTGCGGCAAAAAGATCGTCTGCAAACTTGGGTAACTGCCCCGTACCCCGCATGCTGTCTGCATTCACAATATACGGGGTATAGCACTCGGTATACCCATGGTGCTGGGTGTGCGTGTCCAACATGTACTGGGCCAGAGCGCGATGAAGCCGAGCAATATCACCACGCATGAGCGCGAATCGACTGCCGGTGATTTTCGTAGCCACATCGAAATCCAGACCCAACGGCGCACCGATATCCACATGATCTTTCACCTCAAAGGCAAACGATCGAGGTTGACCTACGCGACGCACCTCGGCATTGCCGTCGCTATCGCGGCCATCGGGTACCGACGCATGCGGAACATTGGGAATGGTCAGTAGCCAGTCGTTCAGTTGTGCCTGAAGCGACTCAAGGCGCTTGGCACCGGCATCGAGCTGCAGCGCGATGTCATTGACTTGCGCCATAAGCGCATCAGCACTCTCCCCCTTTCCTTTGGCAATTCCGATCTGCTTGGACAGGGCGTTGCGCTGAGACTGCAACTGCTCGGTCTCGACCTGTACGCTCTTTCGCTCGGCTTCCAACGCTGAAAACGCTGCAGTATCAAGGGCATACCCACGGCGGGCTAGCGCCGCCGCCGCTCCGTTTAAGTCCTTGCGCAAGAGTTGAGGGTCAATCATTTGGACATCTTTCGTAAATGGTTCAGTTTTTCTGCAATTTTACTTTCCATTCCGCGGTCGACCGGTGCATAAAACACGGGATCTGCGCGGACCGCATCCGGAAAGTAACGCTGCCCCGGCGAGTAGCCCCCCGGTTCATCGTGGCTGTAACGATAGTTCACGCCATGGCCCAGCGTTTTGGCTAGCCGCGTGGGCGCATTGCGCAGGTGGTCGGGCACGGGCATCGACCCATGCTCCTCGACAAATGCTCGGGCTGATTTGTAGGCCGAATACACGGCGTTGGATTTTGCGGCACACGCAAGAAATACGATGGCCTGGGCCAACGCCAGCTCGCCCTCGGGGCTGCCCAAACGCTCATAGGCCTGCGCAGCCTCAAGGGCCATGGTCAGAGCCCGAGGATCGGCAAGGCCAATATCCTCCACTGCCATGCGCACAAGACGTCGGGCCACATAACGTGGATCACACCCACCATCGATCATGCGCACGAACCAATAAAGTGCCGCATCAGGATCACTCCCGCGCACAGATTTATGAAGCGCAGAGATCTGGTCGTAGAACGCGTCACCACCCTTATCGAACTGACGCACCAGCGCTGGCAGTAGGTGATCCAACAACGTGTCATCAATGGCGCAATTCTGCTTGACGGCCTCGGGTGCCAACCGTTCGACCATTCCCAGAAGCCGTCGCGCATCCCCATCGGCACTGGCAGCCAGGCGCGCAAACGCAGTGGGCGTGATGCGATCACCGGCCATCTGGTAGTGGGCCAAGGCACGGTCCATCAATGCACGGAGTGCGGGCTCCTGCAAGGGCTTGAGCACATAGACCGCCGCCCGCGACAGCAACGCATTGTTCACCTCGAATCCAGGATTCTCTGTTGTCGCGCCGACAAACACAAAAAGCCCCGACTCCACATGCGGAAGAAATGCGTCCTGCTGCGCCTTGTTGAATCGGTGAACCTCATCCACAAACACGACGCACCCGCGGCCCATCGCCCTGGCCTGTTCCGCCGCAGTCACGGCCTCACGAATTTCTTTGACCCCACCGAGCACCGCAGAGATGGCAATCATCTCCGCCTGACAGGCACTCGACAACAAACGTGCCAACGTGGTCTTGCCCACGCCGGGCGGCCCCCACAAGATCATGGAATGCAACTCACCGCGCGCTATGGCCGCCCGCAACGGGCGGCCCTCGCCCAAAAGATGATCTTGGCCGAGCACATCATCGACCGTCCGCGGCCGCAATTGTTCTGCAAGGGGTGTCATGTGGTGGTTGCTCGACGCAGACCAGCGTGCGCCACGATCTAAGGGGCGCGAAGCACGCTCACACCGGCAGGCGGTGTGAACTGAAAGAGTTTGGGGTCGAGCACTGTATTTTTGAGCACGCGCGAAAGCACTACACGGGTGACCTGCCCCAGCTGATCGTGAATCTCAAAGCGCTGCATCATGGCGTCGGCATCGACACCCACCACCAGGCTTGCAATGCCTGGTTCAGGATTTCGGGGGATCACGCGGACCCACTCCAACCCATCACGAGCGCCAAGCTCAGCGAATTCGTAACGGGCCATTAACTGATCCCGTGAGAGATTATTCGTGTTGAGCAGCAACGCAGCAATGCCGGTGAGGTTGGCAGCTTCAATGGGCCTCACGGAGGCTTGTGCGAGATCCGGATCGAACATCCAAAACTCTTTGCCATTGAGCACTTGCAGCTGCGGATAGGGCTTTTTTACCTCCCAGCGCAAAAGCCCGGGCTTGGAAATCGCAAACGCACCCGACGCCTGTCGGCTGCGCGCCGACTTTGATACGGTGGTCTGCGTGAACTCGGCAACCAAGCTCTGGGTGCTGGCGAGACTCTCCAACATACGATCCACCGTCGAGGCCTGCACCGAGGCGCCCAACAAAACACCCAGCACAACAGCCCACAGACGCACGACACGATGACCGCTCAACCCTGCCCCCCTGGGACAAGAATGTCTCGGTTGCCGTTGCTTTGCATCGGCGAGACCACGCCGGACTGCTCCATTGTTTCGAGAAGACGGGCCGCCCGGTTGTACCCAATTCGTAAATGACGTTGCACCAACGAAATCGATGCGCGCTTGTGTTTCAACACAATCGCGACCGCCTCATCGTAAAGCGGATCCGATTCCCCCGCCCCGCCCTCCGGTGAGAGGCCCGCGGTGAAGGTGCCGCCACTGCTTGCCGCATCAGCACCTTCCAAAATGCTGTCATCGTACTGAGCCTCACCGCTTTGCTTCACGTGGTTCACCACACGCATCACTTCATCATCGGCCACAAACGCACCGTGGACCCGGATCGGGAGCCCCGTGCCGGCTGCAAGAAACAACATATCGCCCTGTCCGAGCAATGCCTCGGCGCCCATCTGGTCAAGCACAGTGCGTGAATCCACTTTGCTTGACACCTGAAAGGAAATTCGCGCCGGAATGTTGGCTTTGATTAATCCGGTGATCACATCGACCGATGGGCGCTGCGTGGCCAGAATCAGATGAATACCCGCAGCCCTTGCCTTCTGGGCCAGACGTGCAATCAACTCTTCGATCTTCTTGCCGGCAACCATCATTAGGTCGGCAAGCTCATCGATCACGACCACAATCTGCGGTAACGGCACGAGTGTAGGAGCGTCGGGATCCTCTGGATTGGCCAGAGGGTCTCGGATCGGGGCGCCCTTTTTGATAGCCTCTTCGACCTTCTGATTGAAGCCGGCAAGATTGCGGGTGTTGAGTTTGCTCATGGTGCGATACCGCCGCTCCATTTCGCCCACACACCAATGCAATGCATTGGCTGCCAACTTCATATCGGTGACCACCGGGGTCAGCAGATGCGGAATGCCCTCATAAATGGAGAGTTCCAGCATCTTGGGGTCGATCATGATCAGACGGACTTGGGCCGGCGTAGACCGATACAAGACCGATAAGAGCATTGCATTGACGCCAACGGACTTGCCCGAGCCCGTGGTACCCGCCACCAACAGGTGGGGCATTTTGGCCAAATCCACCACCATTGGCGCGCCAGCGATGTCTTTACCGAGCGCTAACGGAAGCACCGCGTTGCTTTCATGAAATGTCGTGGATCCAATAATCTCGGACAGCCGCACCACCTGCCGTTTGGGGTTGGGCAGCTCTAAGCCCATGAGGCTCTTGCCGGGAATAGTCTCAACGACGCGTATGGACACCAGCGACAGCGCGCGTGCTAAGTCTTTGGCAAGATTCACGATCTGCGAGCCCTTGACCCCAAGGGCGGGCTCAATCTCATAGCGCGTGATCACGGGGCCCGGCTGTGCACTCACTACTTTGACTTGCACACCAAAATCGGCAAGCCGGTTCTCAATCACACGCGATGTGAACTCCAATGTCTCAGGCGAGACTGTCTCGGTCTGTGCCGAGACCTCATCGAGCAGCGACAGAAGCGGCAGGCCACCTGCCATCGGAGCTTCGGCAAACAGACTGCGTTGTTTCTCACGCTGTTTGGCCTCCATCGCTTTTTTGGAAGGCTCCGGTGCCGCCACCGGTTTGATCTCAAGTGCGTGCTCGACCTCACGCTGCCGACGTTTTTCCTCGAGGGCATCGGCCCGCTCGATTGCGGCAGATTCTCCAAGGCGGCGGTCTTCACGTGCCTGCAGGCCTTCGCGGCCTTTGACAAACAGTGCCTCGGCCCTGCGCCCCACACGCTCGGCTACATCGAGCCATGAAAAACGCAGAAACAATGAAAGCCCAAGGGCCACCGCCACGAACGCGACCAATGTCAGTCCGATTGGGCCGAGGGCCCAGCCGATCAACTCTGCGCCCGTTCGACCCAAGACACCGCCTAAGACCGAGGCAATCATGGGCGATCCCCAATCGCGAACGTGCTGGGTCTCGATGATGCAGCTTCCCGTGAGCAAGACGACAAATCCCACCCAACGGCGGCTATTCATTAACGCGGCTGTCACTGCCGGACTGGGAGCCACCGCGACCCCTAGGCGTTGTTGCTCGCGAAAATGCCGCGCAAGACGAAATCCAGACCAGGCGAGCACACCCGACAGCACAATGAACCAGTACGACGAGAATCCGAAACCGAACAAAAGTGCATCGGCCGTCCAGGCTCCAAATCGGCCCAACCAATTCGAAAAGCCCGCGCTAGAACTCACCTGTGCCCAGCCTGGATCCACAGGTGACCATGTCACCAAGGACAAAAAGATCCATACGCAGAAAAATCCATAGCCCAGCCACCTTAACTCAGCGCCGAGCGAAGACACCTCGCCCAGCCCGGTGTCTGAATCGGGTGATAGCGGGCGGCCCGCAAGTTGGCGGCCAGCCGAGCGGCCTGCGGAACGGGTGCTGCGAATTGCCATGAACTCCTTTTTAGGCCAAGGTCAGCCTGCGATGGGCAGAATTTTATAATTGTGCCGTGTTATTCCGAATTCTGTGAAAGGTTTGTCTCATGGCCACCGCTGCCCAACACCATAAATTGATCATCCTGGGCTCTGGCCCTGCCGGCTACACGGCCGCCATCTATGCAGCACGCGCCAATCTTCACCCAGTGTTGATCACTGGCCTGGCACAGGGCGGCCAGCTGATGACCACGACCGATGTCGAGAACTGGCCCGCCGAGCCCACTGGCGTACAAGGCCCCGATCTGATGCAACGCTTCTTGGCCCATGCTGAACACTTCAATACCAAGATGGTGTTTGATCACATTCACACAGCACATTTGAAAGAAAAGCCCATTCGTTTGGAAGGCGATGCCGGCCACTACACCTGCGACGCACTGATCATCGCCACCGGCGCCTCGGCGCAGTATTTGGGTCTACCCTCGGAAGAAGCGTTCATGGGCCGCGGTGTGTCAGGCTGCGCCACCTGCGATGGGTTTTTCTACAAAGGGCAGGATGTCTGTGTGGTGGGGGGAGGCAATGCCGCCGTGGAAGAAGCTCTTTATTTGTCCAACATCGCAAAGAGTGTGACGGTCATTCATCGACGCGACAAATTTCGCGCTGAACCCATTCTGATTGATCGGCTTATGGCCAAGACAACGGGCGCAGGCAATATCCGTGTGAAATGGGACCATGTGCTCGATGAAGTTCTTGGCAACGACAGCGGCGTGACCGGCGTACGCATCAAACACACCAAGACCGGCACCACGGAAGAACTGTCGGTCCACGGCGTGTTTATCGCCATCGGCCACAAGCCCAACACCGACATCTTCGAAGGCCAATTGGACATGGCCAATGGCTACATCCGAACGCGAAGCGGCCTGGACGGAAACGCCACCGCCACCAATATTCCCGGCGTGTTCGCGGCAGGCGACGTTCAAGACCACATTTATCGGCAAGCCGTGACCAGTGCGGGCACTGGCTGCATGGCCGCGCTTGATGCGCAGCGCTACCTTGAACAATAAAAACGATCGGGAGCTCTTTCTGTCTGCGGTGGCCGACGCCAAGCGACTTCCGCCTGCCGAGCCGCCCCCGTCGGTGGTGGCCAAGCCAAAGCCGCGGCCGGTTCCTTTTAAACGCCTCGAAGACGAATACGCTGCCCTCGCGGAATCTCAACTCTCCGACATGACACCGGAGAGCCTGCTTGATACCGACGACACACTCTCGTTCGCGCGGCACGGCATCTCCAGCGACACGCTTCGCAAACTTCGACGCGGTCACTGGGTCATCCAGGCCAGCCTTGATCTGCATGGCCTACGCAGCGACGAGGCCCGACTGGCCTATGTGGATTTCCTGAAACACTGCCAACACCGCGAGATACGCTGCGTGCGCATCATTCACGGCAAGGGATTAGGCTCGATCAATCGTGAGCCCGTTCTGAAAGGTAAGGTGCTCGCCTGGCTAAAACAAACCGAGGCAGTATTGGCGTTTTGTCAGGCACCGGCCAACGACGGCGGCAGCGGCGCCGTACGTGTGCTGCTTAAATCGCCGCGTCGCCCGTCTCACCGGTACGAATACGGATCACCTGGTCGATAGACCGAACGAAGATTTTTCCATCACCGATACGGCCCGTCCGAGCAGCCGCCACGATGGCCTCAACGGCGCGGTCACACAAATCATCGGATACGACGGCTTCAATCTTGATCTTGGGCAGAAAATCCACCACGTACTCAGCACCGCGATAGACCTCGGTGTGGCCCTTTTGCCGGCCAAATCCTTTGACATCGGTAACGGTAAGGCCGTTGACCCCCACGTCGGCAAGCGCCTCTCGCACCTGGTCAAGCTTGAAGGGTTTCACAATGGCAGTAATCAGTTTCACTCGGTTCACCTTACGTAAGCGATGGGTCTGAAGCGGATTTCTCAACAAATCCGTTGGTGAGAGGATACCGCCAATCGCGGCCGAACGCTCGCTGGCTGATGCGAACGCCAGGCGCAGACTGCCGTCGCTTGTACTCGCTTATTCGAATCAGCCGCAATACACGGTCAACATCTGCTTCTGCATGGCCGCTCGCGATGATCTGATCACGGGTCTGGCCCTCTTCTACATAGCGCTGCAGCATGTCGTCGAGCTTATCGTAGGGGGGCAGACTATCTTGGTCGGTCTGATCCGGCCGAAGCTCTGCACTCGGTGCGCGCGTAAGAATTCGCTCGGGAATGACTGCGTGGCCGGTACGCTCCACGGCCATCCGATTGCGCTCCTTGCACAGACGATAAACCATGCCTTTGAATACATCTTTGATCACTGCAAATCCACCGGCCATATCACCATAGAGTGTGCAGTAGCCCACCGCCACCTCGGACTTGTTCCCTGTAGTCAACACCAGCAGACCCTCTTTGTTCGACACCGCCATCAACAACGTGCCACGGATGCGTGCCTGAAGGTTTTCCTCCGTGAGGTCTTCGGGTCGGCCCATAAACACAGGGGCCAGTGCGCCTTTGAATTGCTGAAACAGGCCGTCAATGTCGATCACATCGAGACTTGCCCCCAATGCCTGCGCACACGCCTGAGCATCCTCCATGCTGATGGCGGCGGTATAGGGCGACGGCATCATCACAGCTCGGACATGCTCTGGACCCAACGCATCACAGGCCACAGCAAGGACCAATGCCGAATCCACGCCCCCGGACAAGCCCACCACAGCGCCCTTAAAGCCGTTCTTCTGAACATAGTCTCGGGTGCCCAATACCAGGGCCTGATAAGCCTGCTGCTCCAGCGACAGCTCTGGCTCCAGTCGGCTCGGCTGCTGTTCGTCGCGGGCCGCACTGCCAAAGAGATCAACAACCAAAAGATCCTCTTCAAAGGCCTTGGCCCGGGCCGTGACCTGCCCCTGAGCATCAAGCACAAAGGAGCCTCCGTCAAAGAGCAATTCGTCCTGGCCGCCCACCATGTTGCAAAACACGACCGGCAATCCATGCTTGGTCACGTTGGCGCGCAATACCTCGAGCCGCTCGCGTTGCTTGTTCAGATGAAACGGGGATGCATTTAAAGCCAAGAGGACCGTTGCACCGGCCGCTTTGGCCATGGCAGGCGCGCGGCTAGCCCAGACGTCCTCGCAGATGTTGATCGCGAATCGAACACCATGGACTTCGAACAAACAAGGCGCGCCATCGGGCACAAAGTAACGTTGCTCATCAAACACCGCATAGTTGGGCAGCTCTAACTTGCCATAGGTGCCGATAACCTTGCCATAGCGAATGACCGTTGCAGCATTGAATCGATGCTGCTCGCGAGCATAGGGGTGCCCCACCACCACCGTGATATCGGGCACCTCGCGAAGACGCTCGCACAGCTCGCGTACCGCACCATCGCATGACGATAAAAATGCAGGCCGCAGCAACAGATCTTCTGGGGGGTAACCCGTGAGCGAGAGTTCGGGCGTGACCAGTACGGCCGCGCCTTGGGCATGCGCGGCCTTCGCAGCCTGCACAATTTTGTCGGCATTGCCCGGAAGATCACCCACACGGCTGTTGATCTGGGCGATGCCCACCTTCAGCATAGCGGCCGTGCTCCGAGCTTATGCACTCTGTTTTTTATACCGGGCCACACCGTCAAGGATTTCTTTTTTGGCCTCGTCCGGCCCCACCCATCCCTTGACCTTGACCCACTTTCCTTTTTCGAGGTCCTTGTAGTGCTCGAAAAAGTGTTGGATGGTGGCAAGCCGCTGCGGGTTCACGTCTTCAATCTTTTTCCAATGGCTGTACATGGCGAGAATCTTGTCGACCGGCACCGCCAGCAGTTTGGCATCGCCGCCAGCCTCATCTTCCATGACCAACATGCCCAATGCTCGGCAACGGACCACAGAGCCAGGGTTCACCGCAAAAGGCGTGACGACCAGCACATCGACCGGATCGCCATCGTCGGAAATGGTCTCGGGAATGTAGCCATAGTTACAGGGGTAATGCATGGCCGTGGTCATGAAGCGATCCACAAAGAGGGCCCCGGTCTCCTTGTCGACCTCGTATTTCACAGGCTCGGAGTGGGCCTGGATCTCAATGATCACGTTGAATTCATCGGGCAGGTTCTTGCCTGCAGACACATTTTTTAACGCCATGGCGAACGACTCCCTGTGGGAAAATAAGCGGTGGTTTCTGCGCATTCTAAGGGATTCCCCCAAGCCGCACGGGCTCACCGGAAGTCCCGCTTTTGGGATCCTTTGCGCAGATTCACCCTAGGGACTAAAACGATAAAGGAGAACCCCCATGTCGATGGGACTTAATCTGGCTTTGATCTGTGGCCTGCTGGCCATTTTGTACGGCGTCGTCATGAGCCGATGGATTCTGGCCAAACCGGCCGGCAACGCGCGCATGCAAGAGATTGCCGCCGCCATTCAGGCCGGGGCTTCGGCCTACCTTGGCCGGCAGTACCGCACGATTGCCATTGTGGGCGTCGTGATCTTCATTCTGATTGCGATCGTGCCCGGCTTGGGCTTAGACACTGCTATTGGATTTGCCATCGGCGCCGTACTCTCCGGCGTCGCAGGCTTTATCGGCATGAACATCAACGTGCGGGCTAACGTGCGCACCGCCGAGGCTGCACGCGGCGGCATCAATCCCGCGCTGTCGATTGCCTTTCAGGGCGGCGCCATCACCGGCATGTTTGTGATTGGCCTGGGCCTGGTCGGCGTGGCTGGTTTTTACGCCTTTGAGCTCGCCCGCACGGGCGACGTGATCAAGGCACTGCATCCCCTAGTGGGACTCGCCTTCGGCTCATCGTTGATTTCCATCTTTGCCCGACTGGGTGGCGGCATTTTCACCAAAGGCGCCGACGTCGGTGCGGACCTGGTGGGCAAAGTCGAAGCCGGCATCCCAGAGGACGACCCCCGCAACCCGGCAGTGATTGCCGACAACGTGGGGGATAACGTGGGTGATTGCGCAGGCATGGCTGCCGACTTGTTTGAGACCTATGCCGTGACCGTGATTGCGACCATGCTCTTAGGCGCACTGCTGATGAAAGGCATCGCTGCAGACGCGGCCATCTACCCGCTGGCACTCGGCGGCGTATCGGTCATTGCATCGATCATTGGCTGCTTCTTTGTGAAGTACTCCGGCCAGGGCAAGATCATGACGGCCCTCTACAAAGGCCTGATCGTGGCCGCCGTGCTTTCCATCATCGCCTTTTACTTTGTGACCGACTGGATCATGGGCGGCGCCGCCGCGGCCGTGCCTGGCATGACGGTCATGAACCTCTGGCTTTCGTCGGTGGTAGGCATTGCGCTGACCGCCGCCATGGTGGTGATCACCGAGTACTACACGGCGACTGAATACGGTCCCGTACGCCACGTGGCGGCAGCGTCCGAGACCGGCCACGCCACCAACATCATCGCGGGCATTGCTGTGTCCATGCGCTCTACCGCACTTCCTGTGCTGTCGGTGTGCGTGGCCATTTTTGTTGCCTACGCGCTCGCCGGTTTGTACGGCATTGCGATCGCGGCAACATCCATGCTGTCGATGGCCGGCATCATTGTTGCGTTGGACGCCTACGGCCCCATCACGGATAACGCCGGTGGTATCGCCGAAATGGCCGAGCTGCCCAAAGATGTTCGAAATGTGACCGACCCCTTGGATGCAGTGGGCAACACGACAAAGGCCGTGACCAAAGGCTATGCCATTGGCTCTGCAGGTCTTGCAGCACTGGTGCTGTTTGCCGACTACACCCACGCACTGGAAGGAATGGGCCAGGCCATTAAGTTTGATCTCTCAGATCACGAGGTGATCATTGGCCTCTTTATCGGCGGCATGATTCCTTACCTCTTCGGCGCGATGGCCATGGAGGCTGTTGGCCGATGCGCAGGTGCAGTGGTCACCGAAGTGCGCCGTCAGTTCCGTGAGATCAAAGGCATCATGGATGGCACCGGCAAACCCGAATACCACACCGCAGTGGACCTGCTGACCAAAGCCGCCATCAAAGAGATGATCATTCCTTCGCTCTTGCCGGTGGTGGTTCCGGTGTTGGTTGGACTGGCTCTGGGGCCCAAAGCCCTGGGCGGCATGTTGATGGGCACCATCGTGACGGGCCTGTTTGTCGCCGTATCGATGTGCACGGGTGGTGGCGCCTGGGATAACGCCAAGAAGTATATTGAAGACGGCAATCATGGCGGCAAAGGTTCGGACGCCCACAAGGCTGCTGTCACAGGCGATACCGTGGGCGACCCCTACAAAGACACCGCGGGCCCTGCAGTCAATCCGCTGATCAAGATCATCAACATCGTTGCACTCTTGATCGTGCCGATTCTGCCTGCTGTGCCAAAGTAGTCCTGACGTAAGCCGTCAGTACCGCCGTACACGACCGCTACGCGGTCAGCTGAGCCGCCGCCTTCCAATGAAGTGCGGCGGTTTCTTTTTCAGCGAGCGCTTCTGCAATCTCCGCCAAGGCCAGGTGCGTGGCCACCATCGGTTTTGCACGCAGCGAAGCCTCAAGGTGCATGCGTGCTTTGCCCCATAGCTTTTGCCGCTGGCAGATACGGCCCAACGACCAGTTCAACTCTGCATCCATCGGATGGGCGATAAGCCACTGCTCCAAACGTGTGAGCTGATCGAGCGCATTACCCTGCACACGGCCGTAGAGCATGGCCAGACCCGAATCCCAAGATGTTTTTAGCGTTGCCTCAATCAGTCGACGGGCCTCATCGTGACGGTTTGTCTCGATCCATGCCTTCGCGATTTCACGTTTGTACTGCAACGCCCCCACCGTATTGATCGCTTTACGGTTCTCGAGAAGTCGGGTCAGACGAAGCACCTCGTCCCATCGTCGTTCCAGCAGACTCGCCTTAAGTTGCAGGCGCAGCGTTTGAACATGGCGCCGATCTCCCTTGGTCAGCGGTGCGAGTGCGGAAAGTGCGCGACCGCCGCGACGATCATCCACTGCGAACTCGGCTTCAAGCAAGGCTGCCAGCGTTTTAGCCTCGTCTTGCGCGGCTGCGCCCGAGGCCCTGGAGACCCAAGTATCCCGAAGCGCCGTGTCGTGCAGCTGATGGGCTGCACTGGCCGCAATCGCACTGGCGGCCAGCTGTGCTGCTGGTACATCGCTGGCAAGCGAGGCGTCGTCTGCAATGATGGCTGCTGATTTGATGGCACGCGCAAAGCGGCCCTCACGATAATTCACGACAGCGTCGGAGAGCGTGCGCAGTCGCGTCTCCTGCAGACGCCGCCTGCGAAACCGTCGCACACGCTCCGGAATACCGATCACACTCGCAATCACACGGGCGATGATCAACGTGACACCGAGTGCGCCAAGAAGGCCAAGCACTGCTGTCTGCAGCGTCATGTCCACGCGGTACGGTGGCAGCCACAACGTGACATTGCCCCAGTCGAGCTGCAAGACCATGGCCAGGCCTACGGCCAGCACAACCAGCACCAGCAGCGCCAACAGGCGGGTCATGGTGATTTTCCTTCCGGTGCCGGTACGGACGCAGGACGCGACCAGGCAGAGAGAATCGCCACCGAAGCAAGGGGCCCTGCAGGCCGAAGCCGCTGGCTTGCCTTGGCCAGCGTCTCAAGCACCTGAAGATGATCACGCACAGCCTTGTGCTCACGATCAAAGGCCTGCCTGAGAATCACGATCGACTGCTCAAGGTCATGGTGCAACAGCCTGTCTTGCCGTGACATTAGGGCCACCCGGGCAGACAAGAGTCGAAGCCTTAGCCGCTCGGCCACCAATGCACCCTGCTCTGGTGTGAGGAAGAGTGCACCTGCATTTTCGACGCGACGAATCTGCACCACTTCAAAAAATCGGGCCTGAATGCCCGACCAGATGCTTTGCCACGAGACCCCAGCGCCGTCGCCAGGCGCGGCCGGGGCTGACGAGCGCGGCGCTTGCGTAAGGGGGCGTGGCGCAGAGATGAGTGGCAGGCGATCGATGTCGGCCACAATGGTCTCGATCTGAGCGGCCATGGCCGGTATATCGCGCTGCGCAAACATCGCCAACGCTTGACGATCTGCCGCAAGGCTCTTGCGCAGCTCGGCCCAGGCTTCCTGACTCGGCTCACGTGCAATCCGCTGCTGCGCCAGATCAATCAATGCAATCGCTGAAGCTAGGTTGCCGTACGTGACAGCCATATCGCTGGCCAATCGCACTGTGGTGTCCACCTCGCGCAGCACATCAGGATCGCGCGATGCTGTCGCGGAAATGACACCTGACGCAGTAGAGCCTGACGATAACGCCGATGCCGATGTGCGGCCGGTATCGCGGTGTTGAATGGCCCACCAGCCAGACCCAAGAAGCGCGGCCAGCACCACGGCCGCAAGAGCAGTCTTACCAAACGTATTCATGCGTAAAAAGATCCGAAAGAAGATGTTCTGGCGAGAGCCGCACCCGACGAATCGGGCGCAGACCCTGGTCCTGCAACCTCAGTGCAATGGTGGCGTGATGCGTGCACCAGATCAACTCGTGGACCGCCACGCCCCGGCGAACAAGCTGCGCGATGATCTTCTCCACCATGCCCGACGACGTAACAACGATTCCTGTACTGGACCACTCGAACGACTGCAGCCTCTCCCAGATGGCAGGCCCCCACTCCACATCACATCGTTCGTAGAGCACCGTCTCCACCACCTTCGCACCGCGGGCCCACAGGCCATCTGCGAGGGTGGGCCGGTTATCCACCGCCTGAATCACAAACAGTGTCTGGGCACTCCAATCAAACGGTGAACGTTCGTGTTCAGCGTCAAACGCCGCAAGAAGGCTCTTGGCATCGGCCTTCTCATCGCTCTCGGAGTGCAACACGCTCTCGATGGAGAACGACCATGCGTCCGATGCCGGTTTATGGCGGGCGACATGCTCGCGCTGCAATTCATCGCATGTGCCGGAGCCCACTGCGGCAACACGCACCCAGGGGTCACGCAGCCAGCGGATGCCGTGGGCATCGCTCCAGCGCGCATACGCCTGCACGCTGGCCGGACTGGTAAATACCACCCAGGGAGAAGAGGCTTGCGCGAAATCGGACACCACAGAGCTGGGCGGCACACAGGACCGAAGCACCTGAAGCGGGGCTATCACGATACGAGGGTCAACGGCATCGCGGGCCAGAGCGTCGTGCCATTGCGGCCGAACCAGCACAGCTTGTTTCATCGCGCCCCTGGAAACCATCGCACGTCCACGTGCTGGTCCGTTCGGCCCGCCCTACAGGGCTAGGCCACGCCCAGAGACTGAAGGATCTGCTGGGCCCCTTGATCCGCAAGCGCCTTGGCTGCCTGAAGGCCCAGGGCTTCGGGATCCTGACCTGTGCACTCTGTGCGCAGTACACGCGCACCGTCGGTGGTGGCGACAAGTGCCCGCAGACGCAGGGTCTTTCCATCGGGCTCTTGGACACAGTAGGCGGCAAGCGGCACCTGGCAACTCCCGCCGAGGGCCCGCGATACCGCCCGCTCGGCGCGGACTTCACGGAAGGTTTTGTCATCGGCCAGGGCTGCGAGATCAGCACGAATCCCGTGGCCGTCGGCGCGGATTTCGATGCCCAATGCACCCTGGCCTGCCGCAGGAAGTAAGACATCAGGTTCAATCACCTGACGGATCCGTTGGGCCAAGCCCAGACGCTTCAGACCCGCCGCGGCAAGAATGATGGCCTGCATATCACCCCGGTCCAGCTTGGAGAGTCGGGTGTCAAGGTTGCCACGAAGCGGCACGATGGCAAGGTGCGGGTAACGTGCTTTTAACTGGGCCTCACGGCGAAGGCTTGACGTGCCCACCACCGCCCCATGCGGCAATGCATCGAGGCCGGCGAAATCATTGGACACAAACGCATCCCTGGGGTCTTCTCGCTTCATCACGCAGGCGAGCTCAAACCCTGGGGGCAGCTCCATGGGGACATCTTTAAGCGAATGCACCGCCAAGTGGGCCCGGCCCTCTTCCAGCGCCGTTTCCAACTCTTTCACAAACAGACCCTTACCGCCCACCTTGGAGAGCGTCCGATCCAGAATCTGGTCTCCTCGGGTGGTCATGCCCAGAATTTCAACGGGCTTTCCCGAGGACTTGGCCAATACGCCTTGTACGTGTTCGGCTTGCCACATGGCCAAACGGCTTTCGCGCGATGCAATAATCCACATATTTCGAAGTGTATCAATCAAATGGCCGAACAATTTTCCAAAAAGAACGAAGGCTGGTCCGGCCGGTTCAATGAGCCGGTCTCGGAGCTTGTGCAGCGCTACACGGGTTCGGTCACCTTTGACCAACGACTCGCGCTCCACGATATCGAGGGCTCGTTGGCCCACGCCGAGATGCTGGCCCACGTGGGCCTGATCAGCCCAAAAGACCTTGCCGATATTCAATCCGGCATGGATGCTATTCGGGCGGAGATCACGGCCGGCACCTTTGAGTGGTCAATCGCCCTGGAAGACGTGCATCTCAATATCGAGAAGCGGCTCACCGACATGGTGGGCGATGCCGGAAAACGACTGCACACCGCGCGCTCGCGTAACGACCAAGTGGCCACCGACATACGGCTCTGGGTGCGTGCCACCATCGACGCAATGCGCGAGAGCTTAACGGCATTGAAAGCCGCACTCCTTGCGCAGGCCGATGCCCACGCTGACACCATCATGCCGGGCTTTACCCACCTGCAGGTGGCCCAGCCGATTACGTTCGGCCATCACATGCTGGCCTATGCAGAGATGTTTTCACGCGATGACGAACGTCTGGCCGACTGCCGAAAGCGTGTCAACCGCATGCCGCTGGGCTCCGCAGCCTTGGCGGGCACGTCCTACCCCATTGACCGCGAGCGTGTCGCCCGTACCCTTGGATTCGATGGCGTCTGCCAAAACTCATTGGATGCCGTCAGCGATCGCGACTTTGCCATTGAATTCACGCACTGCTGCGCGTTGATCATGACCCACATCTCTCGCCTTTCGGAGGAGTTAGTGCTGTGGATGAATCCGCGTGTTGGCTTTGTTGATCTGCCCGATCGGTTCTGTACCGGTTCGTCGATCATGCCTCAGAAAAAAAATCCCGACGTGCCGGAGTTGGCGCGCGGGAAAACCGGCCGTGTGGTCGGCCACCTGATGGGGCTGCTGATGCTCATGAAGGCTCAGCCGTTGGCCTACAACAAAGACAATCAAGAAGACAAAGAGCCGCTGTTTGATAGCGCCGACACGGTGCTCGACACCCTTCGCGTGTTCGCCGAGATGATGGCCGGTCTGAAGGTCAAGCCTGAGGCCATGCGACGCGCGGCCTTTGAGGGTTACGCCACAGCCACCGATCTTGCCGATTACTTGGTCAAAAAAGGGCTGCCCTTTCGCGATGCCCATGAGGCTGTCGCCTTGGCCGTTCGCGCAGCTGTCGATGCCCAAAAAGATCTTTCCGAATTGCCACTTCCTGAGTTACGGCGTTTTTCCCCCTTGATCACAGCCGATGTGTTTGAGGTCTTAAACGTGGAAGGCTCGGTGGCTGCGCGCGATCATGTCGGCGGCACCGCACCGGCCCAGGTCCGGGCGCAGATCAAGCGCCACCGGTCGTAATTTCTCACCCTGCACTTCGAAGGAGACAACATGAGCCGTCGCGACTTTTTAGCAAAAAGCACTGCCGTAGGATTGGCCAGCAGCACCCTGACCGTTGCCGCGCCTGCGATTGCGCAAGGGGATATGGTGCGCTGGCGCTGCGCTTCAAGCTTCCCGAAAAGCCTGGATACGCTCTTTGGCACAGCCGACTTTGTGAGCAAACGCGTTGCTCAGCTTACAGGTGGCCGCTTTCAGATTTCAGTGCATGCAGCAGGTGAAATCGTGCCTGCCCTGCAGGTGCTGGATGCCGTTGAAAAAGGCACCATCGAATGCAACCACACTGCGCCGTATTACTTCATCGGCAAGGACCCGGCCTGGGCGTTTGGCACGTGCATCCCCTTCGGCCTGAACACTCGGCAGTACAACGCATGGTGGGTCCACGGCGACGGCGAAAAAGTATTCAATGAATTCACGCGTCAGTTCGGGGTGGTGAGTTTCCTGTGTGGCAACACAGGCTCGCAGATGGCCGGCTGGTTTAAAAAAGAAATCAAGTCTGTCGCTGACCTTAAGGGACTGAAGTTCCGCACCGGCGGTATGGGCGGCCAGGTATTGACCAAGCTCGGTGTCGTCACCCAGCAGCTGCCCGCAGGAGAGATTTACTCGGCGCTGGAAAAAGGCACCATCGACGCAGCCGAATTCACCGTCCCGCATGACGATGAAAAACTGGGGCTCAACAAGATTGCCAAGTTCTATTACTACCCAGGATGGAACGAAGGCGGCGCTGCGCTGGGGTTTCAAGTCAACGCCAAGGCCTACGACGCGCTGCCCGAGTCCTACAAGGCCGCGCTGTCAGCGGCCACGGCCGAGGCCAACACCTGGATGCAGGCCAAATACGATGCACAGAACCCCGTAGCACTTAAGCGTATGGTCCAAGGTGGGGCAGTGCTTCGGGCCTACCCTCAGCCCGTGCTGGAAGCATGCTTTAAAGCCAACCAGGAGCTGATCAACGAAACACTGGCCAAGAGCCCAGCATTTAAGAAAATTTTCGATCAGCAACGGCCGTTCCACCGTGATCAGCAGGCCTGGTTCCGTGTGGCCGAAGCCAGTTTTGATGCCTTCATGGCGCGCCAAAAGCTCTGAGCATCAGCGGCGCTTGAAATAGTCGGCGGGGTCTTCCTGCGGGATAGGCCCCGGACCTGCGGTCGAGGCGCCACCCTCGCCTTCCTGCGGATTGAGGGGCGACGCACCCTCATCCAATTGAATTTCAATGGACTGCAGATCAGCAGCGGCCGGAGGCTCTAGAAATCCGGTCACGATGCCGGGAAAGAGAATCAGCACAGCCACCAACAAGAGCTGCATGCCCACCCAAGGGATCGCCCCAAGGTAAATATCACTGCTCTTGATTGTTTTGGGTGCAATACCGCGAAGGTAAAACAGCGCAAACCCAAACGGCGGATGCATGAATGAGGTCTGCATATTCACACATATCAGAACCCCAAACCAGATCAAATCAATGCCCAGCTTGTCTGCCATGGGTGCTAACAGCGGGATCACAATAAATGCGATCTCAAAAAAATCCAGAAAAAACGCAAGCACGAAAATCAGAATATTGACCACGATCAGGAAGGTCACCGGGTCGTCGGCGCCAATCCGGGCGAACATGTGCTCGACCCACGGGCCACCATCAACGCCCTGAAAGACGAGCGTAAACACTGTGGCACCGATCAGGATAAAGATCACCATCACGGTGATCGCCATGGTTGAGCGCATACCCTCTTTCACCATGGTCCAGCTCAAGCGACGATGGGCAGCCGCCAACACAAGCGCGCCGAGCACGCCCATCGCACCCGCCTCGGTCGGCGTAGCAAGGCCCATAAAGATCGTTCCCAACACTACAAAAATCAGGACTAACGACGGGAGCACACCCCTGGCTACCGCGGCCCATAGACGCAATCCACGCAGGGTGCGTTCTGCCTCGGGCAACGGCGGCATGCTTTTCGGCGCCACGAGCGACGCCACAAAAATGAATACGAGAAAAATCAAGACTTGGGCGATCGAAGGACCGATCGCGCCCAGGTACATATCGCCCACTGACCGGCCAAGCTGATCCGCCAACACGATTAACACCAGTGATGGCGGAATAACCTGCGTGATCGTGCCGGATGCTGCGATCACCCCTGTGGCCATGCGGTGGCTGTAGCCCACGCGCATCATGATTGGCAATGCAATCACGCCCATGGCAATGACCGAGGCGGCGACCGTGCCAGTAATCGCCCCAAGGATTGCGCCCACCACCACGACCGCATAGGCTAAGCCCCCCGGCAGGCCCCCAAACAGTTGCGCGAAACCCTCCAGCAGATCTTCAGCTAACCCGCTGCGTTCAAGAATCGCGCCCATCAGGGTAAAAAAAGGTATCGAGAGCAGTAACTCGTTCGAGACGATGCCGAACACACGGTACGGAAGGTTGGCCATGAATGCGGCCGGGAACAGATCAAGCTGAATCGCAATCCATCCCGAGGCCAGGCCCAATGCCGCGAGCGAAAACGCGACCGGCAGCCCCAACAACAAAAACACCACCAAGGCGGCAAACATAAGCGGGGCCATAACATCCATCGCTGCCATGGCTATTGCACCGGCCGTTCGTAATGGGTATCCAGCGCGATCGCACCACGCAATGCCGCAATCCGTTTGATGATTTCAGAGCAGCCCTGCAATGCCAACAAGAAAAAGCCCACGGGAAGCAGCAGCTTGACCGGCCAGCGAATCAGCCCACCCGCATTGGGCGATACCTCTTGAAGCTGCCATGCCTCCACAAACCACGGCCAAGACGCCAGCATCATGTAGATGGAAAACGGCATCAAAAAAAGAATCAGGCCAGCAAGGTCCAGCCGTGTGCGCTGCCGGTCGTTGAGCCGTGCATACAAAAGATCCACACGAACATGGCCGTTCACGTTGAGCACATGGGGCGCACCCAACAGCACGATGGCACCAAACATGTACCACTGCATCTCAAGCCAGGCGTTGGAACTCAGATCAAACGCATAGCGGCTGATGGCGTTAAAGGCCGACACCAGCGCGCAGAGCAGCACCAACGCCACCGCCACCGAGGCCGCCGCGCGGCTGGTCTGGTCGATACGACGACTCAGATATAGGAAAAAGGCAACCATAGCGGTGGATTGTGCCAAGAAAAAGGCCGGCAAATGCCGGCCTTTTTCGCCACCTAAGTTGGCGTTACTTCTTTCGCTGCGGCGGAAGGTCGGTGCATGTCCCCGCAAAGACCTCGGCGACCATACCGATCGATTCGCCGAGTGTGGGATGAGGATGAATTGTCTTGCCGATGTCGTGCGGATCTGCGCCCATCTCGATGGCTAACGCAAACTCGCCAATCATGTCGCCGGCATGCGTGCCCACCATCGCACCTCCGATCACCCGATGCGACTCAGGATCGACAATGATTTTCGTAAAGCCTTCATCGCGGCCGTTGGCAATCGCACGGCCGGATGCTGCCCAGGGGAACACTGCTTTTTCGATCTTAAGTCCCTTGGCCTTGGCCTCGTCTTCGGTCACACCGACCCAGGCAACTTCTGGATCGGTGTACGCCACCGAAGGGATGACTCGGGCGTCGAAAAATGATTTCTGTCCGGCGGCCGCTTCAGCCGCGACATGTGCCTCATGCACCGCCTTATGGGCCAGCATTGGATTGCCCACGATATCGCCGATCGCAAAAATATGGGGCTGGTTGGTACGCATCTGGGCATCGACAGGAATAAATCCCCGCTCATTAACATTAACGCCAGCCTGATCGGCCGCGATCATGGCACCGTTCGGTTTTCGGCCCACAGCCTGTAGCACCAGGTCGTACACCTGGGGTTCGGTGGGGGCGCCCTCACCTTCAAAGCGCACATGGATGCCGTCGGGCTTTGCCTCGGCACCCACCGTTTTGCACTTCACCATGACACGATCGAAACGATGGGCGTTGTGCTTCTGCCAGACCTTCACAAGATCACGGTCAGCGCCCTGCATAAGCCCATCGAGCATCTCCACCACATCAATACGCGCACCCAATGTGGAGTAGACGGTCGCCATCTCCAGCCCGATAATGCCGCCGCCGATCACCAGCATACGCTTGGGCGTGAACTTCAACTGCAGCGCGCCGGTCGACGTGACAACACGGTCATCCTGCGGCATGAAAGGGAGTCTTACTGCCTCCGAGCCTGCCGCAATGATGGCCTTTTGAAATCCAATCACGGTCTTTCCGCCGTCGGGAGACTGCACCTCAAGGTGAAACGCATCCACGAAACGGCCAACACCTTGCACGACCTGCACCTTTCTGGCTTTTGCCATGCCCGCAAGGCCGCCGGTCAGTTTTCCAATGACCTGCGATTTGTAATCACGCAGCTTGTCCAAGTCGACCGTGGGCTCACCAAAGCTGACACCATGGGCGCCGAGTTGCTTGACCTCATCCATGACGGCAGCCACATGGAGCAGTGCCTTGGAGGGAATGCAGCCCACGTTTAAGCAGACGCCCCCCAGCGTCGCAAAACGCTCGACCAGCACTGTGTTCATGCCTAAGTCTGCCGCGCGGAATGCGGCCGAATACCCACCCGGACCCGCGCCCAACACCAGCATGTCGCAGGTGATGTCGGCGGTGCCGGAAAAACGGCGGGGGGCGCTGGACGCTGCAGCCATCACCTGGGGTGACGTATCTGCCGAAGGAGGCGTTGGGCTTGATCCCTGCGCCGCCGCCGGCGGCTGCGAGACCGCTTCCGTCGACGCTCCGGCCGACGCTTCCACCAGCGCCACCACCGAACCTTCCGACACCTTATCCCCCAGCTTGACCTTGAGCTCTACGATTTTTCCAGTCATCGACGATGGGATCTCCATCGACGCCTTATCGCTTTCCACCGTGATCAGACTCTGTTCAAGCGCGACATCGTCGCCAGGCTTGACCAAGATTTCGATGATTTCCACATCCTTGAAGTCGCCGATATCCGGGACCTTTAACTCGACTGTTGCCATGTTCGCCTCGCGTTTTAGAGCACTGCGCGCCGGAAGTCTCCAAGCAGCGCGCGCAACACATTGTTAAAGCGTGCCGCGGCAGCACCATCGATCACACGATGGTCATAGGAGAGCGACAACGGAAGCGTCAGCTGGGGCACAAACTCCTTGCCATTCCAGACCGGCTTGTAATACGACTTGGAGACACCAAGAATGGCCACCTCGGGGGCGTTGATGATTGGGGTGAAGTGCGTACCACCAATGCCGCCAAGTGACGAAATCGAAAAGGTCCCCCCCTGCATATCGGTGGGAGCGAGCTTTCCGTCACGGGCCTTTTTCGCCAACTCCGATGTCTCACGGGCGATCTCCGAAAGACCTTTCTTGTCAGCATCTTTCAACACCGGCACTACCAGACCGTTTGGCGTGTCTGCCGCAAAACCAATGTGATAGTAGTGTTTGTAGACCAATTGATCGCCATCGAGCGAGGCGTTGAACTCGGGGTGTTTTTTGAGCGCCGCCACGACGGCCTTGATCAAAAACCCGAGCATGGTGTACTTCACTCCTGTCTGGTCGCTTTCCTTGTTTAGCGACACGCGGAAGTTTTCCAGATCAGTGATGTCGGCCTCATCGTTATTGGTGACATGGGGAATCATGACCCAATTGCGATGCAGGTTTGCTCCAGAGAGTTTTTTGATTCTCGATAACGGCTTGGGCTCGATCGGCCCAAACTTAGCGAAATCCACCTTCGGCCACGGAATCAGGCCAAGTGCGGCGCCATCGCCAGAAGCAGCCGGCGCACTGGCTGCTGAAATCACACCCTTCACGTAGCCGCGGACATCGTCCATGGTGATGCGCTGCTTGGGGCCCGACCCACGAACCTTGGTCAGATCTACACCGAGTTCACGGGCAAAGGCGCGAACCGCCGGTGACGCATGAGGCTTCACCACGTTGGACTCATCCACCGGTGAGACATGGGCTGGGCCTACCGCAACACCTTCCATCGATTGAATGGTCTTGGCGGCCTCGGCCATCTGCGCGATGGCAGCGGCAGGTGGCGTAGGTGCTGCCGCCGGAGCCACTGATGCCGCGCTGTCGGGAGTGGGCGCCGCAGCCGATGGGGCCTCTGCCGTACTGCCCGCTGCGGAGGCCTCAATCATCGCCAGGACCGTGCCCTCCGAGACCTTATCGCCGAGCTTAACTTTCAACTCCACAATCTTCCCAGCGATGGAGGCCGGGATCTCCATGGAGGCCTTGTCGCTCTCGACCGTGATCAGGCTCTGCTCCACGGCGACCGTGTCGCCTGCCTTGACCAATACCTCGATAATTTCCACATCTTTAAAGTCGCCGATATCAGGGACTTTCAGTTCCATCGTTGCCATGATGTTGTCTCCTGTACGCGCTTAAACCGACATGGGATTCGGGCGCGATGTATCAACGCCATACTTTTTAATGGCCTCTTCCACCACGGACAATGGGATCTTGCCTTCGTCGGCCAACCCACGCAGCGCTGCAATCGCGACATAACGCCGATCGACTTCAAAAAACTCACGTAGCTTTGCCCGGGTATCGCTTCGGCCGAACCCGTCGGTACCCAGCGCGATGTAACGTCGTCCGCTGGGAATGTACGGGCGGATCTGATCCGCAAACAAACGCATGTAATCGGTGGCGGCCACAATCGGGCCATCGTGACCGGCCAACTGCTGGGCCACGAAAGGCTGCTGCGGTGTTGCGGTGGGGTTCAGGAAGTTATGACGTTCACAGGCCATACCGTCACGGCGCAATTCGGTAAAGCTTGGGCAGCTCCAGACATCGGAGGCCACACCGAAGTCGGCGAGCAACATTTCCGCCGCCGCCATCACCTCACGCAGGATCGTTCCACTGCCCAGCAACTGCACGCGCTTATCGGAATCGCCATGCTGCTGCAGCAGGTACATACCCTTCAAAATATGGGCCTCGGTTCCGGGCGTCAGCCCAGGGTGGGCATAGTTCTCATTCATCAGGGTGATGTAGAAAAATACATCTTCCTGATCCGAGACCATGCGCTTTAAGCCCGAGTGCATGATCACCGCAAGCTCGTGGCCAAATGTTGGATCGTAGGCCACGCAGTTGGGAATCACCGATGCAAGAATATGGCTGTGGCCGTCTTCATGCTGCAGGCCCTCGCCATTCAGTGTGGTGCGGCCCGCCGTGCCACCAAGCAGAAAGCCGCGTGCACGCATGTCGCCTGCCGCCCAGGCAAGATCACCCACGCGCTGCAGTCCAAACATAGAGTAGTAAATGAAGAACGGGATCATGATCCGGTTGTTCGTGGAATAACTGGTCGCTGCAGCAACCCACGAACTCATACCACCGGCCTCATTGATGCCCTCTTGCAGAATCTGGCCTTTTACATCCTCTCTGTAATACATCACCTGATCGCGATCCACGGGCTCGTACTTCTGCGGCTCGACCGAGTAGATGCCGATCTGACGGAAGAGGCCCTCCATGCCGAAGGTGCGGGCCTCATCCACCAAGATGGGCACCACACGAGAGCCAAGCGCCTTGTCACGCAACAGCTGGGTCAGGCAGCGCACATAGGCCTGGGTCGTGGAGATCTCCCGCCCCTCGGGTGTTGGCTCGAGCACCGGCGCAAACACATCGAGTGCAGGCACCGGCAGCTGCTCATCGGCTTTGGCGCGGCGATGAGGCAAATAGCCGCCAAGGGCACGACGGCGCTCATGCAGATACTTCATCTCCGGCGAGTCTTCGCTGGGCTTGAAGAAGGGAATGTCGTGGAGCTTGTCTTCCGGGATGGGGATACCAAAACGATCACGGAACTCGTGAATGGTCATGTCATCGAGCTTCTTGGTCTGGTGCGCCGTGTTTTTACCCTCGGCGACTTTCCCCATGCCATAGCCCTTGATGGTCTTGACCAACAACACCGTGGGCTGGCCTTTATGGCGGGCTGCTGCCGCAAAGGCAGTGTAGATCTTGTGGGGATCATGGCCCCCACGGTTAAGTCGCCAGATGTCCTCGTCGCTCATGCGGGAGACCATCTCCAATAGTTTGGGGTGTTTACCGAAGAAGTGCTTGCGAACATAGGCCCCATCGTTGGCCTTGTAGTTCTGGTACTCGCCATCGACCGTGTCCATCATGACCTGCTGCAGGATGCCGTCTTTGTCTTTCGCTAATAACGGATCCCAGTACGACCCCCAGATCACCTTGATCACGTTCCAACCCGAGCCGCGGAACTCACTCTCCAATTCTTGAATGATCTTGCCGTTGCCCCGCACAGGACCATCGAGGCGTTGCAGATTGCAATTGATCACGAACACCAGGTTGTCCAGTTTCTCTCGCCCGGCAACACTGATCGCGCCCATCGACTCAGGCTCGTCCATCTCGCCGTCACCGCAAAACGCCCAGACCTTACGCTCCTCGGTGTCGGCCAAGCCGCGGGCATGCATGTACTTCAGGAAACGCGCCTGATAAATCGCAAGCAGAGGGCCAAGGCCCATCGATACCGTGGGGAACTGCCAGAAATCTGGCATCAGTTTCGGGTGGGGATAGCTTGAGAGGCCCTTGCCATCCACCTCGCGACGAAAGTTCGTAAGCTGATCCTCTGAAATGCGGCCCTCTAAAAATGCACGGGCATAGACCCCGGGTGACGAGTGGCCCTGAATGTAGAGTAAATCGTGGCCCTTCGGGTGATCGGGGCCCTTCCAGAAATGGTTAAAGCCAATACCGAGCATGTTGGCGAGCGACTGGAAACTCGAGATGTGCCCACCCAAATCACCATCAGCGCGATTGGCGCGCACCACCATGGCCATGGCGTTCCAACGCATCCATGAGCGTAGGCGCTCCTCGTATTCCATATTTCCAGGAAATGGCTCTTCAAGGCCCGACGGAATGGTGTTCACATAGGCCGTGTTGGCTGAAAACGGGATGAAACCTCCCGTGCGTCGCGTCTTGTCGATGAGCTTCTCGAGCAGAAATTGCGCACGCTCTGGGCCCTCGCGCTCAATCACCGCCTCGAGCGAATCCATCCATTCACGTGTCTCCACCTCATCCATATCGATACGCTGGGGCTCGGCCATGGTTGTCTCCTTGTTTTGTATTGCCTTGATTGTCCTTAGGACCATCCCAACCGCGCAAGGTTTTTTTCACCATTCAAAACATAATTTTATATTGTGGAATATTAATCACGATTACACTTCCAGCACGAGCCTGTTCTGACGCCATGACACCCCCGCCCAACGCGCCCCGCGAACCTCTGCTGCGCCCGGTCACAGCCGCCGTCCTGCCAACGCGTAAATCCATGCGCTGGGCCCTGGTCACGCCGCTGCTGGCCGTGGGCGCACTGGCCGTGCTGATGGCCGTCACGATCTGGTACCTCACCGAAAACGAGGAAATCCAGCGGGCCCAGACCCTTGCCCGCGACGTCGAGGCAACCCAACGCAGCATCCGCGACCAGCTCAGGCAGCTCGAAGAGCAGACAGCCAGCCTTGCCCGAAACTTTTCGGAAAAGCCCTCGGCCGCCGAACTGCGCCGGCTCGCCCCGACACTTTTTAGTAAGTTCGACGCCGTTATTTTCCTGGCCTGGGTCGACCGCAACGGGGTTGTGCAGTCCGTACAGACGAATCAAGGTATTCCTCGGCAGGTCTTCGATGCTCCCGGATCACGGCTTACCAGGGGAGACAGCCGCGCCGCGCTCGAAGCCGCCCAGAGCAACAAAAAATCCGCCTACTCCTCACCCATCCGAGGCCGTGAAAACGAGGTGGAAGTGGATCTGCATACCCTTCTTGCCCACAACGAAAAAGTATCGGGCACATTGGTCGCGAGCGTTTCCCTTCCCAGCCTTCTGGTCGGCGCCGTGCCCAATGAGATGGGCTCGCGTGCAGGGTTCAGCCTGCTCACCACCAAGGGCGATGTGATTGTTCAGACGCGACTGCCTGAATCGATCGAGCGGCTCCCGTTTTACGAAGTTGCGCTGGAACCGATGCCGCAGACACTCAAACTGCGTGGCTATGCAACAGCGCAATCCAATTCACTCTATAACAACGTCGTCTCCACCCTGATCGGCGGGCTGATCGTGTTGGCCGTGATTGGCCAGATCGTGATCTGGCGTAATACCCGCGATCGCTTGGTGGTCGAACGCGAGCTGGCGGATGAAACCGCGTTCCGCCGTGCGATGGAAAACTCCATGTCCACCGGAATGCGCGTCATCGATTCGGAGGGCACGATCACGTATGTCAACCCTGCGTTTTGCCGCATGGTCGGATTCAGCGTGGAGGAACTCACCGGCTGCACGCCGCCATTTCCGTATTGGCCCCCCGAGACCCAGGCGCAGCTGGAACAAAATCTTGAACGCATGCTCAGCGGCGAAAGCCCCCCATCCGGCATGCCGATCAACATCATGCGCAAAGACGGCACCCGATTGGTGGTGCGCATGTACACCTCGCCGCTGATTGACCAGCACGGCAAACAAACGGGCTGGATGACCTCGGTCACCGACATCAGTGAGCAGACCCGTATTCGCCAAGAGCTCGCCCAGGCACAAGAGCGCTTTATCACTGTGCTGCAGGCCTTGGATGCCGCCGTGTCGGTGGCCACGCCCGCACCCGAACACGAACTGCTTTTTGCCAATCAGGCCTATAAAAAATGGTTCGGAAACTCGTTGAACGACGGGCATCGGACACTCTCGCAATCAGCCCGCGGGCCCTGGTCGGACGTACGTGACGTGTACAGCGAGAAGGCAGCGCGCTGGTTTGAAGTCCGCATTCAGACCATTCAATGGGTCGACGGCCGCTTGGTCGAGCTGATGGTCGCCACGGACATTACCCAAGAGCGGGCTACCGAACAGGCGCAGAACATCCAGCGGCAACGCCTGCAGCAGACGTCGCGACTGGTGACCATGGGTGAGATGGCGTCCTCGCTGGCCCATGAGTTGAATCAGCCGCTCACCGCCATCGTCAATTACAACTCTGGCGCAGTCTCACGCCTTCGGGCCGCGCAGCTGCGCGGCGAGCAGGTGGCGTCAGAAGACCTGATGGAGATGCTCTCCAAAACCGCCCACCAGGCCGAGCGGGCTGGTCAGGTCATTCGACGAATACGCAGCTTTGTAAAACGCAGCGATCCGATCCGTAAAACAGTGAGCGCCCAGACGATCCTTGCCGAGACGCTTGGCCTTGCCGAAATCGAGGCACGTGAGCGCGGACAGAGCATCACCCACCAGCTGCAACCAGCCCTGCCGTTGCTTGATGTTGACCCCATTCTGATTGAGCAGGTGTTGCTGAATCTCATCAAAAACGGCTTGGATGCCATGGCCGACCAGCCGCACAAGCCCTTGCATGTCGATGTGCATCTCGCGGAAGACCATGTCGTATTTTCTGTGCGAGATCATGGCCCCGGCGTACCGCCTGCGATCCAAGCGCAGCTTTTTGACTCGTTTTACACGACCAAGGCCGACGGCATGGGCATGGGGCTCAACATCTGTCGCTCGATCATCGAGTCCCATCAGGGCCGTCTGTGGTTTGAGAACCACCCCGAGGGCGGCTGCACGTTTCGGTTTACATTACCGGTTGGACGGCCTCCTTCCGGGCCAACACCGACCTTAACCTCGGAGACCCCTACGACATGACCGCTGCATCTGGCTCCTCCCGCTCCGCGCAAACCGAAGTTGTCTTTGTAGTTGACGACGACGAGGCGGTGCGTGATTCACTTCGCTGGCTGCTCGAGGGCCAAGGCTTTCGGGTGACTGCCTTTGAGAGCGCAGAACGGTTTCTCGCCTCGCTGCCCGCCGGTGCGTCCGGCCCCCACCCCGGCTGCTTGATCGCCGATGTGCGTATGCCGGGCATGTCTGGCACCGAACTTCACGACGAACTCATTCGCCGGGCCATCGATCTGCCCATGATCTTTATTACAGGGCATGGCTCGGTACCCATGGCAGTCAACAGCATGAAAAAAGGTGCTGTCGATTTTCTAGAAAAGCCCTTCAACGACGAGCAGTTGTGTGCGCTGGTCTCCAGCGCATTCCAGAAGGTGCGCGACGATGGCAGTAAGAGCGTATTGGCCAAGCGGGCCCAAGAGCTGCTGTCCCGTCTGACACCGCGAGAGGAACAGGTCCTGGACCGTATCGTAGCCGGCCGACTGAACAAACAAATTGCCGACGACTTGAATATCAGCATCAAGACCGTGGAGGCCCACCGGGCCAACATCATGGATAAGATCGAGGCCCGAACCATGGCCGACCTGATGAAGACCGCACTGGCTGCCCGCCAGGAATAATGATGTTAGAATTCTGGGCTCCGCGCGGCTGTAGCTCAGTTGGATAGAGTACTTGGCTACGAACCAAGGGGTCGTGGGTTCGAATCCTGCCAGCCGCGCCAAAACACCAGGGGGTCTGAGAAATCAGATCCCTTTTTTATTTCTTGCCGCACGACCCTATGGCCTACGATTCGACCTATGGCCCATCTCAATGTCGTTGTACAACCCGGCGCTCGGCAGTCCCGTCTCGTGGGGCTGCACGGTGGCCTGCCCAAAATTCAACTCAAAGCAAGGCCGATCGATGGCGAGGCCAACGCCGCGTTGATTGAATTTATTGCGGAACTTTGCGGCATCAGCAAATCCTGTGTCGCGATCGCATCAGGACACACCAGCCGATTCAAACGGCTCACGCTGCCCGACACAGCGGCCGCGCACGTGAACGCCCTACTTACTCGCTGAGACGGCCTACTCGACCCGCAACGCCTCAACTGGTCGCAGACGCGAGGCCTTCGCCGCTGGGTACCATCCGAAGAAAATTCCAATCGCCGCAGAAAAGCCAAATGCCAGCGCCACCGAGGTGAGCGACACCTCGACCAACAGGCCCGTAAACGCGGCGATTGCCCAAGCGCCCAGAATCCCCAACGCAAGGCCCACGAACCCACCGACGAGGCAAATGGTGATCGCCTCAATGAGAAACTGGCGCAAGATGTCGCGCTGACGCGCCCCGATGGCCATGCGAATCCCAATCTCTCGCGTCCGTTCCGTCACGCTTACCAGCATGATGTTCATAATGCCGATCCCGCCAACCAAAAGTGATACGCCAGCGATCGCACCTAACAACAGCGCCATCGCCCCGGCAGCCACGGCAGCGGTCTCGGCGATAGCGGTTAGGTTGCGAATGGTGAAGTCATTTTCTTGCCCGGCACCAAGACGGTGGCGAACCCGGATCAAATCCGTGATTTCCGCCTGGGTTGAATTCATAGCCTGCTGAGACGTGACCTGAACAAACACAATTCCTACACTCCCGGGAAACGTGCTGCGTATGAGCTGCTGCCGTGCTGTACTGAGCGGAATAAACACGGCATCGTCTTGATCACGGCCATCGAGGGCCTGACCTTTGCGGGCCAAAACGCCGATCACCGTGAATGGCAGATTACGAATGCGGATGGTCTTGCCCAGAGGCGACTCGTCGCCAAACAACTGGCGTACGGTGGTCTGTCCGATGACCGCCACGCGCGCATTCGAACGCACGTCGGCCTCAGAAAATAGCTCCCCATCTTCCACATCCCATGCGCGAAGCGGGAAATAATCCGGTGTCGAGCCGGTGACCATGGCGCTCCAGTTGGTGTTTCCGTAGGCCAACTGAAATGATCGCATCACCACTGGTGCGACCCTCACCACATTGGGTACCGACTCGATCGCAGTAGCATCACCCACCGTGAGCGTCTGGGCTGCGCCCGCGCCAAAACGAACACCGCCAGAGGTCTGAGAACCGGGAAAGACCACCAACAAATTGCTACCCATGGTTGCAATACTCTGGTTGACGAGCGACTGCGTGCCTCGGCCTACAGCCAACATGACCACCACCGCACACACACCAATGATGACCCCTAACATGGTGAGGGAGGTACGCAGCCGATTGGTGGACAGCGCCTGCAGCGCCTCACCGAGAACTTGTGGCACCCTCATGCCAGCCCCTCGGCGACCGGACCATCAAAGACCACGCGCCCGTCTTTGAGCCGCACCAATCGCTTTCCAAAGTGAGCGATATCGGGCTCATGGGTCACAAGCACGACTGTAATACGTTGCTCTCGGTTCAGTCGTTGAATAAGCAACATAATCTCATTCGAAGTGGCGGTATCGAGATTGCCGGTGGGCTCATCGGCCAAAAGCACCGGAGGATCCATCACCAAGGCCCGCGCGATCGCAACACGCTGCTGCTGCCCGCCGGAGAGCTGATTGGGCAGGCGTTGCTCAAAGCCAGCCAAGCCGGTCAACGCAAGTTTTGCACCGGCCCGTTGACGCGCCTCTTCGCGCGGTACACCCGCATACAACAACGGGAGCGCCACGTTGTCGACCGTGGACATCCGCTTCAAAAGATTAAAACCCTGAAATACAAACCCCAGCTTCTGATTACGCAACGCTGCCAGGGCATCGGAATCCATATCGGCCACGGACTCGCCCGCCAAAAGATAGCGGCCCGATGTGGGACTATCCAGGCAGCCAATAAGGTTCATCAACGTGGACTTACCCGACCCCGACTGACCCATAAGACAGACAAACTCGCCAGCATCGATCGACAATGAAACGCCGTGCAGCACCGGCACCACCGGCGCACCGGCCGGCTCGTATTGCTTTGTAATGTCGATCAGCTGCAAAAGCGGCGGCATGATGATCGCCGCTAGAACATGCGGAACCGGAATCCACTGGTAGGGCCAGCACCACCACCGTTGACTGCCGCGCGCGTGACCACCGTATCCCCCTGATTGAGCCCTTCCAAGATCTCGGTGAAACGCCCGTCGGAGATACCCACTTTGATCTCCTTAGGCTGAAGATTGCTGTCAGCGCCAAGTTGATACACCGTCGAGCCAGGGCGTCGACTTTTATTGTTTTGGCCGCCTTTATCTGCACCGCGATCTGCCGCACCACCACCGTTGGCCGCGCTCGGACGGTCCGCACTGCCACCCGATTCCGGCGGACGAAACCGCAACGCTGCCGCCGGGACGCGCAGAACATCGTCTTTGCGCTGGGTGATGACCGACACCTGGGCCGTCATGCCGGGCAAAAGGTTTCCGCTGACGTTATCGACATCGATGACCACGTTGTAGGTCACAACATTTTGCTGAGACGTAGGATTTAGCCGCACCATACGCACCGACGCCTTGAATTCCTGATCACGAAATGCATCGACGGTAAACCGGACCGGCTGGCCGGCCTTGATTGATCCAACATCAGCCTCTGCTACGGCTGTGTCGATCTGCATGCGCCGCAGATCGCGTGCGATTTGGAACAAGGTAGGTGTTTGGAAGCTTGCGGCTACCGTCTGGCCCACGTCGATGCCACGGTTCACCACGATGCCATCAATTGGCGAACGTATTTTGCTGTAGCCGAGGTTTGTTCGATCGCGGGAGAGCTGGGCCTCAATCTGCTGAACTTGGGCAGAGGCGGTTGCGACATCTTTCCGGAGGCCATCAAGTGCGCCGTCTGAGACAAACCCACGGGCCTTTAGATTTTCATTACGCTTAAGAACTAACTCAGCGTTATTTAATGTTGCACGGGCCGATGCGAGGTTAGCTTCAGTCTGACGAATCTGCGCCTCAAGGATAGAAGGATCCAATTCAGCCAAAAGCTGGCCTGCTTTGACAGGCTGATTGAAATCTGTGTGCAGACGAATTACGGTGCCCGAGATCTGGGTTCCCACATTGACCAGCTCGACAGGATTGAGCGTTCCATTGGCCGTGACCCGCTGAACAATCGGGCCCCGGTCGACAGCTGCCGTGACCCACTGGGGAGCATCCGTTGGCGTTGTGCTGCGCCAAAGCGCTACGCCCGCGATGACCAACAAGGCCAAACCTACTATGCGCACCACAGAACTGCGAAACATCGTTGAAAGATTCATAGCCAACAGTATGCCGATTTCTTATTGGTCATGGCAAAGCATGGAAGGTTCCCTGCGCGAAAAGCACGGTATGCTTGCGCCATGACAAGTCTTGCACTCCTGATGACGACCGTCTCCAGCGAGGCCGACGCCGAGACCCTATCAAAAGGTATGCTTCAGGCGCGCCTGGCGGCCTGCGTGACCACGATTCCCGGAGCACAGTCCCGCTACTGGTGGAAGGATCAACTCGAGTCATCAACCGAATGGCTGCTGTTGATCAAAACGAGTCCGGACCGCGTGGATTCACTTAAACGGCACCTGTCGGAGCATCACCCCTACGATACGCCCGAGCTGCTCGAGGTGCCCGTCACCAGCGCCTTCACGGCGTACGCTGCCTGGGTAGAAAAAGAAACCCGGCCTTAGAGCGCCTCTAGGCCGGGTTCGTTGGTTTTATGCGAGCAGCCCAACGGGCCGCATCGCACAGTGATGCCGCGTTACGCGAGTTCTTCGTAGAGCGGCAACGTCAGAAACTCTTCAAACGCTCTGCTCGTGCACATCTGCTCAAATATCTTCGCGGCACGGTCATAGGTAGAGGTATCGGCCACACCGGACGCAGCCACCGATGCTTTCACCTTATCCAATTCCTCGGGAACCATGTCACGCACGAGCTCGGCGGTAACCTTGCGGCCATCATCAAGCACGCCCTTGTGCGAGCGGATCCACTGCCAGACCTGCGAGCGGGAGATCTCCGCCGTTGCGGCGTCTTCCATCAGATTGTGAATCGGCACACAACCATTACCGGCCAGCCAAGAACCTAGGTAGTGGATGCCGACATTGATGTTCATGCGCAGGCCTGCCTCGGTAATCGGGGTCTCGGGCTGAAAATTCAACAAATCAGCAGCCGTGACATTCACATCGGGCCGTTGCTTATCGATCTGATTGGGCTTGTCACCCAATACCGCGACAAACTCCTGCATGGCCACACTGACCAGGCCCGGATGGGCCACCCAGCCACCATCGTAGCCGTCGGTCGCGTCGCGTTTCTTGTCTGCAATGATGCCCTGCATGGCGATCTCGTTTTTCTCGGGATCGTTTTTGATCGGAATGAGCGCGCTCATGCCGCCGATGGCTGGCGCATTTCGTCGATGACAGGTCTTCAGCAGCAGCAACGCATAGGAACGCAGAAACGGCGTATTCATGGTGACCTTGACGCGGTCAGCCAGGCAGAACTCTTGATCGACCTTGAACTTTTTGATGCACGAGAAGATGTAATCCCAGCGGCCAGCATTCAGACCGGCGCTGTGCTCGCGCAGCTCATAGAGAATCTCATCCATCTCAAAGGCGGCGGTAATGGTCTCGATCAAGACCGTTGCCTTGATCGTGCCGCGCACTAGGCCTAACTCGGCCTCGCACATGGTAAGAATGTCGTTCCACAGCCGCGCCTCTTGATGGCTCTCGATCTTTGGCAGGTAAAAGTAGGGGCCCGATCCGCGCGCAAGCAATGCGCGTGCATTGTGATAAAGGTAGATGGCCAGATCGAAAATGCCACCGGAGACCCGACGGCCGTTGATCAGCACATGCTTTTCATCCAGATGCCAGCCACGGGGGCGTACCAGCAGGGTGGCGACCTTATCCTTTAATTCGTAGACCTTGCCATTTTGCTCATGGCGGATCGTGCCGCGAATTGCATCCCGCAGATTGATCTGGCCTTGGATCTGGTTGTGCCAGTTGGGCGTGTTCGAATCCTCGAAATCAGCCATGAATGAATCGGCACCAGAGTTCAAGGCGTTGATCACCATCTTGCGCTCAACCGGTCCGGTGATTTCGACGCGACGGCACAAGAGATCTTTGGGCAGCTTGCCAATCTTCCAATCGGCCTCACGGATCGAGGCGGTGTATTTCAGGAAATCCGGGCGCAGGCCTAAATCAAACCGTTTGGCGACCTGCTCGCGGGTTTCCAAAAGCTCTTGACGACGATGCTCAAACGAGCGGTGAAGCCGTGCCACCAAGGCCAGCGCACCATGGGTAAGAATTTCGGCGTATTCAGGGGTAATGTCGGCTTTGATCTCAACGCCGGAGGGAAGACGGTCAGGCATAACAGACTCCAAAAAATAATAACAATCACAAACAGACCAAATCGGCCACCTCGGTTAAGGTTGTGCCCTCATAGGTCGGCGTAACACCCAACTGCTCACGCGGCGCGCCGGAACGGTTTACCCAAAAGGTGGCAAACCCAAACCAGCTGGCACCGCAGATGTCCCATCCATTGGACGAGACGAACAACAAATCGTTTGCCGGCGATCCGAAATGGTCCGGTGCCAACTGGTAGACCCGAGGGTCTACTTTGTACCGCTTCACTGCATCGGCCGACAACACCACATCGACCCACTGCTCCAGACCGGCACTGCGAATGGCCTGTGAAATCATCTCCGGATTGCCATTGGTGTGAATGGCCACCGGAATGCCCGCCTTCCGAATGCGTGCCAATGCGGCGGAGTTCTCGGGAAATGCCGATAGCCGTGCATAAGCACCCATCAACGCTTCCTGCTGCGATGCCGAGCACGGAAGTCCCAACATGGCGCAACAGAACTGCAGTGCCTCTTGGGTTACATCCCGAAACGGCCGATACTGACCTGCCATGGAGCGAAGGCGGGTGTAGTCCACCTGCTTGTCGCGCCACAGGCGGGCCAATGCATGGCCATGGCCCGGAAAGAGCTCCTCTGCCATCTGCCCCACCGAGTAGACATCAAGCAGGGTGCCGTAGGCATCAAACAAAACGGCGTTCGGCGTAAATTTCATGGCAGCTCACCATTATATTGGAAGCATGTTTCCTGACCCTCTTTCTCCAGGCGTCCCGGACTACTGGCCGAAGGCCTGCGACCACCTACGGCGCCAAGACCCGGTCATGGGCCGGCTTATCGCCCAGCATGCGCCATCCGCAATGGTCTGCCGCGGCGATATTTTCACCACATGCGCACGCGCTATCGTGGGGCAGCAGATTTCGGTGAAGGCTGCAGCCAGCGTATGGAGCCGGGTCACGGAGCGGTTCCCGGTGCTGACACCGGCGTCGCTTGCCGCCGCGCCGGCGTCCATGTTCGAGGCCTTGGGGTTGTCGAACCGAAAAGTGGAGTACCTGCGCGCGCTGGCGACCCATCTTGACCGGGATCCAGATTTTGAACGTGAACTTCATCACGACAACGATCCTGCAGCCATCGCCCGGCTCACCCAGATTCGTGGCATCGGCCGCTGGACTGCCGAGATGGCCCTTATGTTTGCGTTGGCAAGGCCCGATGTATTCCCGTCGGCCGACCTGGGGCTGCAAAAAGCAATTGCGCTCCACTATCGGCAGGGCCGAGCGCTCTCAGCAAGCGCCCTTTCGCGCATCTCTCGGCCATGGCAGCCCTATCGCACGGTAGCCACGTGGTACCTCTGGCGAAGCCTCGATCCGGAACCGGTAGAGTACTGACCATGTTCGCCTACCGACACGCATTTCATGCCGGCAATCATGCCGACGTACTCAAACACATCACCCTGGTGAGCAGCCTCACGCTTCTTAAGAAAAAAGAAGCACCGTTTCTGGTGGTGGATACCCACGCGGGCGCCGGCCTCTACACGCTGCAAAGCCCCTTGGTACGCGATAAGGCCGAATGGCCGAGCGGCATCGGAAAGCTCTGGGCCGCCTCGGCCATGCCAGAGCCAATCACGCGTTATATGGATCTGGTCAAGACGTTCAACAAAGGGGGCAGGCTCACGCACTATCCAGGCTCGCCACTGCTCGCACAGATGCTTTTGCGTGACGACGATCGCCTGCGTGCGTTTGAGATGCACCCCTCGGACATCGGGCCTCTTCAAGCCGCGTTGCGTGGGCGTCCGCGCCAGCTCAAAGCCGAGCGCAAGGACGGCTTTCAACAGCTAAGGGCGTTACTTCCTCCGCCTTCACGCCGTGGACTGGTCCTGATTGATCCGCCTTACGAAATGCGCGCCGACTATGGGCTGGTGATCAAAGCGCTACGTGATGCGTTGACACGATTCTCGACAGGCATCTACATGATCTGGTATCCGGTGATCGCCCGCTATCAGGTCGAGCGACTCCTGCGCCAGGTGGCGGGATGTGCTATTCGTGACGTACTCCACGCTCAGCTAACGGTGCGCAGCGCACTGCGCGACGGCCTTGGATTGCAAGGCAGTGGCATGGTCGTGATCAATCCACCCTTTGGTCTTTACGATGACTTGGCTGTTGCACTGCCTGTGCTCGCCAAGGCCTTAGGGCAAGATGGCAAGGCAGGCTTTCGCCTCGCCCAAGGCGATACCCCTGAAAGCATAAAAACGGCGCTTGGCATGTCGACACCAAGCGCCGCAGTCTCCCCGAGTCAGGACAGACGTTAGATCAGGCTACTTTCTTTGCGGCAGCCTTGTCGTCGAAGAATTGCTCATCTTCGGTTGAACCTTTTAATGCAGCTGTGGAGGCCTCACGCTCAATCGTGGTCGTGACAGCATCAAAATAACCGGTGCCCACTTCACGTTGGTGTTTGACTGCAGTGAATCCTTTCTCAGCCGCAGCAAACTCAGCCTGCTGAAGCTCCACAAAGGCACTCATGTTCTCGCGAGCATAGCCATAGGCAAGATTGAACATGGAGTAGTTCAGGCTGTGGAAGCCTGCCAATGTGATGAACTGGAACTTGTAGCCCATCGCACCGAGTTCACGCTGGAACTTCGCGATAGTGCTGTCGTCGAGATTTTTCTTCCAGTTAAAGCTTGGCGAGCAGTTGTACGCCAACATCTTGCCTGGGAACTGCTTATGAATGGCCTCTGCAAATGCCTTGGCAAACGCCAAATCGGGCTTGCCGGTCTCACACCAGATCATGTCGGCGTACGGGGCGTATGCGAGGCCGCGCGAAATAGCCTGCTCAAGGCCTGGCTTGGTGCGATAAAAGCCTTCAACGGTTCGCTCGCCTGTCAAGAACGCTTTGTCGTTTTCATCGACATCGGAGGTGATCAGATCGGCAGCCTCTGCATCGGTACGGGCCAGCAACACAGTGGGCACGCCCATGACATCCGAGGCCAGACGGGCAGCTACGAGCTTGGCGACAGCCTCTCGTGATGGCACGAGGACCTTTCCGCCCATGTGGCCGCATTTTTTTACCGATGCCAATTGATCTTCGAAGTGCACGCCTGCGGCACCCGCCTCAATCATGGACTTCATAAGTTCAAAGGCATTGAGCACGCCACCAAAACCAGCCTCTGCATCAGCCACGATGGGCAAAAAGTAATCCGTGTATCCGGGGTCGCTCGGGTTGGTGCCCTCCATCCACTGAATCTGATCAGCGCGTGTGAAGGTGTTGTTGATGCGCTTGACCACCATGGGCACGGAGTTCGCGGGATAGAGTGACTGGTCGGGGTACATCTCACCGGCAAGGTTGGCATCACCTGCCACCTGCCAACCCGACAAATAAACCGCCTTTAAGCCAGCCTTGGCCTGCTGCAGCGCCTGATTCCCGGTAAGAGCGCCCAACGAATTCACAAAGGGCTCTGTGGTCACGAGATTCCAGAGCTTCTCGGCGCCACGCTTGGCCAGCGTGTGCTCGGGCTGCAACGAGCCGCGCAGGCGCACAACATCTTCTGCTGTGTAGCCGCGCTTAATTCCGCGCCAGCGAGGGTTTTCGGTCCATTCTTTTTGAAGCTTTTGGGCTTCCATTTGGCGGTTCGACATGAGGGTTCTCCCGTAAAAATAGAACCCTCATCCTAAAAAAACCCGCTGCTTCGCAATACATTCCCGATCTTTTTGATACGAAATAAATAACCCAACAAAAACATGATGTTAGATTGATGTTTTGTATTGCGAAACGTTGTTTTTCACGATGAAAAAATAAAATGCTGCCTCGCACCAGGAATATTTCACAATGAGAAATCAAAATTTTGCATCGTGATAATTACGTGCTCTCCCGAAGGCTGCGCCATGCGGGCGTGTTAAGCACCGGCCGAAGGGCAATCCAACCGGCCAGACAAGCGATGCCAGCCCCAATCAATGCCCCCCACGCCAGAGCCGCCCAACGGACATCGAGCGCCAACGAAAACACCCTCTCGGCCAGTATCGCCCCTATCCCAAGGGATGCTGCCGCGGCCAAGAATCCTGCCAACCCGCCAACCAGCGCCAATTCAAACCACTGGGCTAGGGAGAGCTGCCGACGGCTTGCGCCCAAGGCCCGAAAGACCGCGGCTTCCCGAACGCGGGCATCCCGCGTGGCCAACAACGCGGCCCATAGCACCAGCACGCCACTGGCCAATGCAAATCCAAACAACATCTGCACTGCGGCAATCACTTGCGACAAGATGCGTTGCAACTGATTCACCAACGCACTTAGATCAAACACCGTCAGGCCAGGAAACGACGACAGCAGCCGCTTCGTCAGATCCACCGTGGGCAGGCCCTGCGCATTGGTGGGCACATGGACCGACGTGATCCAACTCTGCGGTGCATCGCCAAGCGCTGCGGGGGTAAGAATCATGAAAAAGTTCAACTGCATGCTGTCCCAACGCAGGCCACGAATGTTTTGCACGGTGACTTCCACCGTGTCGCCCGCGATATCAAACAGCAGCCGGTCATTCAGGCCAATACCCAACGTCTTTGCAATGCCCTGCTCGACCGAGACCTCCATACGATCAGGATCCATCGGTTGGCCACTCAGCAGTCGGTTGTGGGCGGGGATATTCTTTGCGTACGTCAGATTAAATTCACGATCGACCAGACGCTGCGCACGATCGTCTTCATAGTCCGATGGCTGCACCGACCGACCATTGATACCGATCAGGCGGCCGCGCACCAGCGGAAACACAGTGGGCTGCCCCAGCCCGGCCGACCGAATGCTGTCGGCCACCGCAAACCGCTGTTCGGTTTGAATGTTCAACACGAAACGATTAGGTGCATCTGGCGGTGTCGACAGACGCCATGCCTGGACCAAATCAGCCTGCACCGTGGTCAATAAAAACAGGGCGGTTAAGGCCATGGCGACGCCCTGCACCTGCAAGGCCAACGCCGCCCCTCGGCGCTGCAGTCCACGCACGGTATTGCGCCAGGCCCAGCCGATTGCCCCAACTCGGCCCGCACGGCCGACGCTCTCCGAAAGCAAGAGTGACATCGGCAAAAGTCGAAACACGATCCACGACACCACAGCGAACACAGCACCCGCGACTGCAAATCCACCCGCAGTAATCGCAGCCAGCTGTGCGTTGCCTGTACCCAGCCAAAGCACAAACCAGACCGCAATGAACATCGCAAAGGCCCAGAGCTTTCCCGACACCGATGTTGCGGGTATGTCCTCACGCAGAACACGCACTGCTGGAACCTTTTTTAATGCCTGAAGAGGCGGCACCGCAAATCCCAACACCATCGCGCCGGCCACGCCTGCAGCCTGCGCAAACGGCACCCATGAGACAGAGGCAAGCGGAAGACGCAAGATCTGGGCTGCAAGCTGGGCCAAGACCATCTGTATGGCCCAGCCCAATGCCATTCCGAGAACGATCGCGCCCAAGGTAACGACCGTCAATTCCATCGCCCACCAACCTGCCAAACGGCTCTGTGTGGCCCCCAACGACTTCAACACGGCAGACGACTGAAGATGCTGTCGAACAAATCGCTGACTGGCCAGCGCAACTGCTGCCGCCGCAGTCAGTGAGGCCAACATACCGGTCAACGATAAAAAGGCATAGGCCCTATCCAAGGCATTTCGAAGCTCAGGACGCGCGTTATCCAGCGTTTCCATTCGCTCACCGCGGCCCAATGTGGGTGCAATGGCGTTAGCCAACTCACTCACCATGGCCGATGATTGACCCTGAGGCGCCGCCAGCCAGAGGCGATAACTGATACGACTGCCCGGCTGCACGAGGCCCGTATCGGCAAGCCGTTCGTGACGAATCATGATCCGCGGCGAGAGGTTCACGAAATTCATGCCGCGATCCGGTTCCTGCACGATAAGGCCGACGACACGGAACGCCACTTGGCCCAGTCGTACGTTATCGCCGATGGACAGGCCAAGCGTTGCGGCAAGTGCGGGATCGACCCAAGCCTCGTTCAATCCCAGAGTGGGATTTCGGACCAGCCCTGCTCGGGTCTGGAGTTCTATCGCGCCACGCAGCGGATAGCCCTGAGTCACGGTCTTGACCGCAGCCAACAGATTTCGGGCGTTTTCCCCTGACCCCGCCTGGGCCATGCTCGGAAACTGGGCGCCCATAACCATGCGTAGACCCTGATCAGTGCCCAGTTGCTGCCATGCCATCGGTGTCGGACGATCAGAGGCCAATACTAGGTCGGCCGCCAACGTGGCCTGGGCATCGGTGGCCAGTGCCTGGCGCACGCGATCGGCAAGCAGCCCCACTGCACTGACCGCCGCCACGGAAACAATGAGCGCAAGGGCCAGCAGTGTGGCCCCGCCTTGCCGGATGTCGCGCCATGTCATGAACCAGGCTAACCGCATCGAAGTGCCTCAACGATTCCAATTCGCGATGCCCGAATGGCCGGCATCAGACCGCCCGCGATGCCCATCGCCACCGCAAAACACAAGGATCCGATCGCGATCCCCACTGAAAGTTCAAACCCAAAGGCGAGCTCAGAAAAACTCTGAAAATTGGTCGTCGAAAATTCCACCCACTGCATACACGACGCCAAGACCAACCCCATCATCCCGCCAAGCAAAGAGAGTCCGACCGACTCCGCCAGAAAGGCCAGGAGAATCGAACGCCGCTGAAAGCCCAGTGCCCGCAATGTGCCGATTTCCGAAGTGCGCGATGCGACTGCTGCCTGCATCGTGATCGTGGCCCCGATGATGGCACCAATTGAAAAAATAACCGCAAGCGTAAGGCCAAGAATCTGAATGAAGCGCGAAAGACCCGCGGACTGTTCCGCGTAGTACTCGGCCTCGCGCTTCGCCGACAAAGGAATCCTCACGTCTTGCGCAAGTTTTTCGATCAGTGCATCAAACGACTCAGGGCTGTTCAGCCGAACGATCACCGATGAATACGCCTGTCGCCGAAACGACTGCATCAATGCATCCACATCGCCCCAGATCTCGGAATCAAAGCCGCTACGGCCACCGTCCATCACGCCGACGACCTGCCACTGCCGGCCGCCAAATGTGATCATCTCCCCCACATCAACACCGGCAAACTGAGCCCGCACACTGCGGCCCACCACGATTTCATTCGAACCCTTGCGAAACATGCGGCCCTCGATCAGCCGCACGTTGCGACGCATGCTCACCCCTACGGGGTCCATCCCGCGAATCATGGCGTTGGAGACTTTGTCGCTGCTGCGCTTGGCAAGACTGATCAGCATGACGATCTCACGCGAGGCCAAGGGCTCACCAATCACAGCGACCTCGGGAAGTGCCGCCACCAGAGCCGCCTGATGCCGCTCGACTGCACTCTGCACCTCGGTCGTGGATCCTTTGCGCGTCACCACAACGTTGTCGGGTTCCCCCGTGGACACGAGGGTGCGCTTTAGCCCTGCATCCAACATCAGCGATGTGGCGAACACAAACACCACCAAGGCCATACCACCGGCCGTTAACACCGTGGTGATACGCCGCACCCAGAGATTTCGCAGGCTGTAATGGATTGGGATCGCAGTGAGCATCGTATGTATGCGGCCTAGACGGCGCGCAGACCCTCGGTAATCGACACGCGCGATGAACGCCACGCAGGAATTGCGGCTGCAGCCAGGCCCACGCCGACCGCCAAAATGAGTTGCAGGGCCGATGTCATCGGCGCGACCTGAAACACCGGAAACAATGTACCCATCGCACCCCCAAAGGCGTTGGCCACAGGAAAGGTCAGAGCCGCCCCCACCACACCACCGATCAAGGCAAGCAGCAGCGACTCGGCCGTGATCAGACCAGCGACGAACGCCGGAGAAAACCCCAGGGCCTTCAGCGTGGCGTACTCGCCGGTGCGTTCACGGGCTGTCATCGCCATGGTGTTGGCCATCACGGCCAGAATGATCAGAATGACAACATACGAGACCAACTGAATCGCCACCACAATGGCCTCGGTCATGGCCACGAATCCCAGCTGAAACGCCTTCTCGGTCTCGGTCAATGTTTCGTACGCAGAATTGCGAAATAAGGAATCAACCTGAAGGCTGATCTCTGCCGCGCGATGGGGCTCGGCAATCGTAAGAATAAAGACACCCGTGCTGTTGTAAAACCTTGAGAGACCGCGGCGCTTGCTATCTTCATTCAAATAGTTCCAGTGAAAAAACAGCTGTGCGGTATCCGTTGCGGCTGTTTTCCCGTCGTAAATGCCGGCGACCTGGAACTGCCAATCGCCCGGATAGATCGTTCCGCGAAGGGTCATGCTGTCGCCGACCTGCAGTCCGTGGGTGGTCGCAATTTTTCGGCCAATCAACACACTGCGACGGTCACGAAGGAAACGGCTGCGGTCCTCTTCAGAAACAACGTATTCGGGGTACGCCGCCAGATACGAGGGCGGGTCCACCGCAAACTGTGGGAAAAAGTTGCGCGGCTCCTTGTAGATGCCTCCGAACCAATTGGCCCATGAAATACTGGCAACACCATCGACCTGACGCAGCCGGTCTGCATGGCTCATGGGCAAAGGGAAAACCAAGGAGATGGAATTTCGAGTGATGAGCCGCGCGTTTGATGCGCCCTCTGCGCCGGCATACCAGGCACTGACCACCGTGGAGAGCAGCCCAAACGCCAGTGTCGCGACCACCAGGCCAAGCAGCGTCAACAGCGCGCGTGCCCGGTGGCGCCAAATATTACGAAACAAGAGTCGTGCAATCAGCATCTGCGAAATCGTGATCGCGGATCAGTAGGAGGCGCTGCTCTCGAGCTGGCCTTTTTCCAAATGCAGAATCGCCCGCGCATGTTCGGCCGCCTTCGGATCGTGCGTCACCATCAGAATGGTTTTGCCCGAGTCACGGTGCAGCCGCTCGAGCATGGCAAGAATCTCTGATGCCGACTGCCGGTCGAGATCGCCGGTAGGCTCATCGGCCACAATCAGCGCGGGGTCGGTGATCAACGCCCGGGCAATCGCGACCCGCTGCTGCTGCCCACCCGACAGCTCGCTGGGCCGATGATCCATACGGTCGGAGAGCCCCACCGTGGCCAATGCCTCTTTCACGCGCCGGTCTTTTTCCGACGCCGTGGCCGATGTCAACGCCAGAGGCAGGGCAACATTCTCATAGGCGGTAAGGACCGGAATCAGGTTGTAGAACTGAAAAATAAAACCGACATGGGTCGCCCGCCATTTGGCGAGTTCCGATTCTGAAAGCTGTGAGATGTCTCGGCCATCAATCACAATTTCTCCGCGATCGGGCCGATCAATACCTGCGATCAAATTAAGCAATGTGCTTTTGCCCGAACCCGAGGGACCCATCAAGGCTAAAAAGTCGCCCGAGGCCACAGAGAGCGTAAGGTCGTTAAGCACCGGAATGGCCTGCCCCCCGCGACGGTAACTTTTGGTGACGCCACGCAGTTCAATCATGAGGCCGTTACGCGAATGCGCTGACCATCCCGAAGCCCTGATGGCCGAATCACCACTCGGGCGCCCGGCTTCAGCATAGGCACCGGCACGAGATCCCCCGCCGCATCCGACGCTTGGGATGGGCCGACCACAACCTGCTTCACATGGTCTTGCTCAATCACATAGACACATACGTTTTCACCGCACGGCGCAAGCGCCTGCCGACTGACCGCCACAATCGGCTGTTGCTCTTTTGCCGTCAGCGGCCGCTGCAAAAATACAACCTTGGCAGACATATCGGGCAGCACGCGGTCGTCACGAGACTGAAACTTCACTTTGACCAGACGCGTCGCCTTGGATCTGTCCATCGTGGGAACCATACGCACCACCTCGCCCAAGAAGCGCTCGCCCGGCAGTGCATCCAAGGCAATCTCGGCAGGCTGCCCGATGCTGAGCTTGCCTATGTTCGACTCCGAGACATCGGTCTCGACCTCGAGCGTGCTCATATCGGCGATGGTGACAACGGCACCTTTGGAATCGGCAGCCGATGAAAAGGGGGTGATGTTATCGCCGACATTTGCATTTTTGGTGAGCACGACAGCATCAAACGGTGCGCGTATCTCGGTCTGCGCAACATTCGCCTCGGCAACACGCTGGGCTGCCTCAGCAGCCGCGACGGCGGCCTTGGCCTTCTCAAGCCGCGCGATGGTGGCGTCGTGCGATGAAGCCGAAATGAATTTCTGGCCAAGAAGCCGCTCACTGCGCTGCGCATGTTGCTGGGCATCCCGAAGATCGGCCTGGGCAACCCCCACCTGGGCGCGGGCCTGGTCCAGTTGCGCGACCACATCACGACTCTCGAGCCGAGCGAGTACCTGGCCGGCGGTCACTGAAGACCCCTCTGCCACCCCGAGCCACTCGAGTCGCCCTGTGGCTTTTGACGACAACGCCGCTTTGCGCTGGGCCACGACATAGCCTGTCGCGTTCAAGACCGAAATCGACTGCGAGGGGTACGCCTGGACTACCGGCGTGGACTGCACGGTCTGGGCCTGCCCCATCCAGGCATAAAGGCCGACGGCCGCCAACACCATTCCCCCTACCCACACCCATCGAAATCGTAGAAATCCGAATGCCACGCTGCCTACCTTGGTCGATAATCTTTCTTAGTCAAGCCCCCATGTTACGGGAAAGCCCTGCCCCCAACCAACGGAGACCACTGCCATGCCTTCTTCCTGGATGCCTATCACCAACGACCGCGGCGAACGCTTTGACGCCTACGTGAGCCTACCCCCCACGGGTAAAGGCCCCGGACTGGTCATCATTCAAGAGATATTCGGCGTCAACGAACACATACGTGCTGTTGCGGATCAATACGCAGCCGACGGCTATTGCGTGCTTGCGCCCGACATCTTTTGGCGCGATCAGCCACGCTTGGAGCTCAACTACGACCAGACCGGATTTGATCGTGGGCTCGCGCTTCTTGCTGGTTTGAATATCGAACAGACTGCGAACGACCTCAGAGCCACTGTCGATGCACTGCGCCGCCATAAGGCCTGCTCGGGGCAGGTGGGATCACTTGGCTTTTGTATGGGCGGACTGCTCAGTTTTGTGGCCGCTGCGCAGGCGGGCGTAGATTCCGCAGTTTGTTATTACGGCGGTGGTATCCATCAGCATTTGGACAAGGTCGATGACATAACGTGCCCTATGCTTTTTCACTTTGCGGAGAAGGATGGCTACATACCCGCCTCGGCTGTTACGGCAGTCCGTAAGGCCATGAAGGGCCGCAGTAACGTGCGCATCGTGGTGCATCCCAACGTTGACCACGGCTTTAACTGCTGGCGTCGGCCCGCATGGGATCAGGTGACTGCAGCGCGGGCGCGCGGCCAGAGCCTGGTGCACCTCTCTGAAACCTTACGTTAAGCAGACTGCGTCAAGTCATTGCCTACCTTTGCATTGCTGTTGGTGTTGGGTGCGGCCGTCTGCCACGCCGGGTGGAATATCGCGCTGAAAAAAGCGCACGGTAGCGGACTGTCGTTTTTTGCCTTACTTGGAATTGCCGAGATCATTGTCTGGGCGATTCCGGTCTGGCTGCTACTACCGAGCATTGAAGACTTCAATCCAGACTGGCTGGTCGCCATGTTCGGAAGTGCGGTGGTGCACATTGCCTATTTTTGGCTACTGCTTCGCGCCTATAAAAGCGCTGACCTGTCACTGGCCTATCCGCTGGCGCGCGCAACCGGCCCCCTGCTGTCGGTGCTTGCTGCTGTCGTGTGGCTCAACGAATCACCGACGTGGTGGGGCATCACGGGAGCCCTCTTGATCATTGCAGGATCGGTGTGGATTGGACTCTCGGGCGCCAAGGCTACCCACATGGGACCTGCACAGCTTAAGGGCATTGGATTCGCAGTGCTCTGCGGCAGCATGATTGCCATCTACACCGTCTGGGACCAGCAATCTGTGACAGCGGTTGGGGTGCCCGTGATGCTCTTTTACTGGGGCTCGATTGTGATGCGTGTGATGCTTACCCTTCCGGCACTGTGGTTTGATCGCGCCGCACTACCGGTATGGGCACGGCAGGATGCAAAGGTGTTGCTCACGGTAGCCGTGCTCTCGCCATTGGCCTACATGCTTGTCTTGATGGCGATGAAGATCGCTCCCCTAAGCCTTGTCGCGCCGGCCCGCGAAATCAGCATTTTATTGGGCGTGCTTGCGGGTGCGAAATTTTTGAATGAGGGCCATCTGATCTCTCGGCTCGGGGCCGCCGCCCTGATGGTTGCAGGCATCACGTTGCTGGGTCTTGGCTAGACCAAGGCGCCTGCTCTGACCAACGGGCCTCACGGACCTTGGACCAAAGTACCTCAAGCAGTTGGTGGGCCTGTGTGCGATCGGCCTGAAATGCAGCCGTGCCTGAAACCGGCGATGAAAAGACCCAGCGGGCGCCCTGCTCACTCACCGTGATATCGATCGAGGCAACAAGGCCCATGGCAGGGCCGGACGCCACCTCTCGATTTGGCGGTGGAGGCCGATCACCCTTGCGTTCGAGAAACTCCTTGACCGCACTCTGGTGGCTCTGACGAGCCTCGCCGCGATCCTGGGCCTGCGTTAAGAGTTCGTAAGAGCGCTCCAGCATGGGAAGTGCAATCCGCCGTGAGAGCCAAAACTTGGCTTCATGGGCGCCGTCAACCAGCCGAAGCCACAGCCGGTCTTCCGAATCGCTGTAGCCCATCGTGACACTCGTGTAGAGCACTGGTGGGGCGTTCATGGAAAAAGGAATTTGGTAGCGGGGGCAGGATTTGAACCTACGACCTTCGGGTTATGAGCCCGACGAGCTGCCAGACTGCTCCACCCCGCGTCAGAGAGATAATGAGTATATATGAAATTCTGTCCCGATTGCGGCGCCCCAACCGAAACGCGTGTTCCTGAGGGCGACACACGGCCACGCGCGGTGTGCACCGCCTGCCGTGCGATTCACTACATCAACCCCAAATTGGTCTTGGGCACGATTCCCGTTTGGAATGACCAGATCTTGCTGTGTCGACGGGCTATCGAGCCTCGGTATGGACTGTGGACCCTGCCCGCCGGGTTCATGGAAATCGGAGAGTCCACAGCGCAAGGTGCTATGCGCGAGACGCTTGAGGAAGCCGGCGCACGCGTGACACTCGGACCGTTGTTTTCCGTTTTCGACATTCCGCATGTTGACCAGGTGCATCTTTTTTATACAGCCCAGCTCAACGATCTCGATTTCGCAGCCGGTGAAGAGAGTCTTGAGGTCAGGCTATTCCGGGAGCATGAGATTCCATGGCAACAACTCGCCTTTCGCACCGTGACGGCGACACTGCGTTTTTATTTTTATGATCGCCGCACTGGGCAGTGCTTAGTGCACACCGGTGACATACGCGATATCGAACTGCCGCATGACGCGCCGCCTGCCCTGGATCAACCCCGGTGATGCTTTCCCCCCCACGACCGAGGCCTTCACACTCGACGAAGGTGCAAACGGTCTTCTGGCGGCCGGTGCCGATCTCTCGGCAGCACGTCTGAAGCAAGCCTACGGCCTCGGGATCTTTCCTTGGTTCAGCGAGGGCGAGCCGGTGTTGTGGTGGACGCCGAACCCCCGCATGGTGCTCATGCTTGATGAATTCAAGATCTCGACATCCTTTCGAAAAACCATCCGGCGCGCTGCACACGACGCCGAAGTTGAGATCATCGCCGACGCGGATTTTGTGCAGACCATGCATGCCTGTGGCGCTCCTCGCGCAGCACAATCCGGCACGTGGATTAACCCCATGATGATCGAGGCTTACCAGGGCCTCCACCGTATCGGCCTGGCCCACAGCGTTGAAGTGCGCCGGTCCGGCACGGTTGTCGGTGGGCTGTACTGCGTGTCGGTGGGCCGGATGGTCTTTGGTGAATCCATGTTTTCCCGCGAAACCGACGCCTCGAAATTGGCCTTGGCGGCGTTGGTGGCCTGGATGCGCCGCCACGGTGGGCTGGTGATAGACTGCCAACAGCGTACGCAACATCTGGCGTCGCTGGGGGGAAGAGAGATCAGTCGGTCTGCGTTTGAATCCTTGATCACGCCACTCGTGAAGGATGCGACTTTGCCCTGGACCACCAAACCCATGACCCGCGCCGTGTTGGGCGACCTGGCGTAAACCCATGGCCCACTTAAAAGACCTCCCTGTTGTTGCGCTTCAGTTTTATGTCACGGCGCCTTACCCCTGCAGCTACTTGACGCACCTGCGGGCGCGCTCACAGGTTGCTACACCTAATCATTTGATCAATAGCCAGGTCTACAGCGATCTGGTCCAGATCGGATTCCGGCGCAGCGGAGTGTTTGCCTATCGTCCCTACTGCGACGGCTGCAAGGCCTGTGTTCCCCTTCGCATTCCCGTGCACACGTTTGAGCCCAACCGGACGCAACGACGGGTCTGGAAAAAAAATCAAGATCTGGTCGCGCGCACCACTGGTCTGCGATTTGAAGACGAGCACTATCGGCTCTATCAGACCTACCAATCACTGCGCCATGCAGGCGGTGGCATGGACCACGACAGCCGCGAACAGTATTCCCAATTTCTTTTGCAAAGCCGTGTCGAATCCGAACTCATAGAGTTCCGTGATCGCGATGGCCATCTGAAGATGGTCTCGATCCTGGACCGACTCGCCGACGGGCTCTCATCGGTCTACACGTTTTACGACCCCAGCGAAGACCGTCGCAGCCTCGGCACTTATGGCATTTTGTGGCAGATTGATGCGTGCCAACGCCAAGGACTCCACCACCTTTATCTGGGCTACTGGATCAAAGAGAGCCCCAAGATGGCCTACAAATCAGGCTTTATGCCGCACGAGTTATTGGTCAATGGGGTCTGGACACCCAACGACTAATTCAGGTCTTTCTCACCAATGAATCTCTTTTCCAGCTATGCCTGGCTTCGGCCCATGCTGTTCTCGATGGACCCCGAGACGGCCCATAACGTCACCTTTCAGGCGCTGGAGTCGGGTCGCCGAATGGGACTACTGCCCGCAAGTGCCCCACTCGCGGGACGTGCCGTGCGGCTCGCCGGATTAGCGTTTCCAAACCCCATTGGGCTCGCGGCTGGACTGGATAAAAATGCAGCCCATCTGGATGCGCTGGGCTGCTTTGGATTCGGTTTTATTGAAGTGGGCACGGTCACCCCCGTCGCCCAGCCCGGCAATCCGAAGCCTCGCTTGTTTCGACTGCCAGAGCATCGCGCGTTGATCAACCGTTTCGGATTTAACAACGACGGCCTCGATGCGTTCATCGCCAATGTCAAACGCTCACGATGGGCAAAGGAAAAACGTGGCGTGCTGGGATTGAACATTGGGAAAAATGCAAGCACACCGATCGAGCAGGCCGACCACGATTACCTGCGGGGACTCGATGCGGTTTACCCATGGGCCGACTATGTCACGGTCAACATTTCATCGCCGAATACGAAAAACCTCAGGGACTTGCAGCATGAAGAAGCGCTGGATCGTCTGCTTTCCGCACTGAAACGCCGGCAAGATGCGCTCGCCCGTGAACATGGGAAACATGTACCCATTTTTTTGAAGATTGCGCCTGACCTGATGGATGAACAGATTCAATCGCTGGCGCAGCGCTTAAGGGCCCACGGCATTGAAGGCGTGGTAGCCACCAACACCACCTTGTCGCGGAAGGCCGTAGCCGGTCACGCCCATGCTGCCGAAGCCGGCGGGCTGTCCGGCGCCCCGTTGCTGGAAGCATCCAACCACGTGATTCGTACACTTCGATCCGCGCTTGGGCCCACGTACCCCATCATCGGCGTGGGTGGCGTGATGAGTGGCGACGACGCACGCGCCAAATTAGACGCAGGTGCAGACCTCGTGCAGATCTACACAGGATTGATTTACTGCGGCCCCGGACTGGTGGCCGATGCCGTGCGCGCCACGCGATCGGCGTAGAGTTCGCGAAACGTTTTCGACGCCGGCACAGGAAGATCCCGGAAATCGGTCCAGCCTTTGGCCATGGCCAGATGCTTGACCCGGCCACCTTTGCGGCCCATGCTGCGCAGAACGCGATTGGCAATGCCTGTGAGCAGTGCATAGAGCTGGGGCCGGACCGCGACAAATCCCCACACCGCCATCGCAATACGCTCGGAGGTTGGCCGTAAGTGCCGATCAAACTGACGCTCACGCAACTTACGCAACAGATCAGGCAGTGGAATACCCACAGGACAGACCACATGGCACTCGCCACACATGGTCGCCGCCTGCGGCAAGTCCAACGCATTTTCAAGCCCCACATAACTGGGCGTGAGAACCGACCCCATCGGCCCTGGATAGACCCAGCCGTAAGCATGCCCACCGATCTTTTGGTACACGGGGCAATGGTTCATGCACGCACCGCAGCGTATACACCTCAGCATCTCTTGAAACTCGCTGCCCAACAGGCTGGACCGGCCGCCATCGACCAGCACGAAATACATGTGATCCGGGCCATCGGGTTCGTCCGGTGCGCGGACCCCGGTCAGCAACGAAATGTAGTTCGAGATGGATTGGCCCGTGGCACTGCGGGTCAGCAGCCGTGCAATCGTGGCGAAGTCTTCAAATGTCGGCAGCACCTTCTCAATACCGGTGACCACGACATGGACCTTCGGCATGACCGTGCACATGCCCTCATTGCCTTCGTTGGTCACCAGCGCCACAGAGCCGGTCTCGGCAATCAGAAAATTACCGCCCGTCACGCCCATATCAGACGTCAGAAACTTCGGCCGCAGCATCTCCCTGGCCTCACGGGTCAGCTGAGGAATATCGGTCAGACGAGGCTTGTTGTGCACCTTCGAAAACAGATCGGAGATTTCTTCTTTATCTTTGTGAATGACCGGGGCAATGATGTGGCTTGGAGCCTCGTTGTCATTGATCTGCAAGATGTACTCACCAAGATCCGTTTCCACCGACTCGATTCCCTCACGGGCCAGTGCGGTGTTCAACGCCATTTCTTCGGACACCATCGACTTTGATTTGGTCACCCGTTTGACCTGGTGGTGCTTGGCAATTCGGACCACCAACTCAGAGGCCTCCGCCGGGGTCTCCGCAAACAACACGGTGGCGCCCCGGGCCTTAGCATTACGCTCGAACATCTCGATCCAGACATCGAGACGATCCAGCACGCGGTTACGCCGTTCGATGGCCGCCTGCCGGGTGGCATCGAAATCAATTTCTTGCATGACATGGGCACGGGCGGTCACGAATTTTTCCGCCAGTTTTTTAAGGTTCCGTTGCAGGCGGGTGTCGGCCAGTTTTTCGCCGGCTCTCGCCTGAAAATGCATTGATTGAACACGCATTAAAAAGTCGCCTCCAGGTTAAACCGCAAAGCGTTCACGATTCTTTCGCCGACGGCGCAGACGAGACATCACCCGCCAAGACCTGGGCCACATGCAGCACCTGCGTCCGTTCATCGCCAAGCCGGCGAAGCCTGCCCTCAATGTTTAACATGCAGCCCAGATCGCCCAGCACCACGGCCTGTGCACCCGTATCTTGAATGTTGTGCACTTTTTCATCCACGATCGCCGCAGAGACATTGCCATACTTCATGGCAAAAGCGCCCCCAAAACCACAGCAGGCTCGGCAGTCCTTCATTTCCTTCAGATCCAGTCCGGGAATCTTCGCCAGAAGCGCGCGGGGCTGCTGTGACACGCCAAGCTCCCTCAGTCCGCTGCAACTGTCGTGGTACGTGACCGTGCCCTGCACCTTGGACGGCACGGTTTCCAGCTTGAGGACCGAGGCTAAAAAGTCGGTGAGTTCGTAGACACGCGGCGCCAGATCCGCCATCCGACGTTTGAGCGGTGGATCATTGCTGAAAAGGTCAAAGTAATGGACCTTGATCATGCCGGCGCACGACCCCGAGGGCACCACAACGTAGTCATAACCCTCGAGCTGGCCCAAGACGCGCACGGCGAGCTGATGCGCGGTACGGCGATCCCCGGCGTTGTAAGCCGGCTGTCCGCAGCATGTCTGCCCGTCGGGTACGACCACGTCGCACCCACCATGCTCCAGCAGTTTGAGCGCTGATAGGCCAATCTCGGGGCGCATCAGGTCCACCAGGCAGGTCACAAACAGAGCAACTCGGGGTTTGGGAGTGGTCATAAATGAGTGTCGCCAGTGATCGGATTTGTGCCGACGGCAGTTTCCATGCAATAAAATCGCATTTTGCCACTTGATAACGGCAGTATGAGAGATCCCACCTCGGCCACGCCCAAGAAGCCCCACAGCCCACCGGCATCCGATGCGCCGCAGCGTAAACTCGTGGCGCCCCCGGTGGCGCCCAGCAGGCTGGCCATCCAGGTCATCGAGCGAATGATGACCCTTCTTGATGCACTGGCCAAGAAATCCGAGCCCGTCTCACTGAAAGAACTGTCCCACACGAGTGGGCTTCACCCCTCGACGGCCCACCGAATTCTGAACGACTTGGTGTTGGCGCGTGTGGTCGACCGAACCGAGCCCGGCAGCTATCAGCTCGGCATGCGGCTCTTGGAACTCGGCAACCTGGTCAAGGCCCGGCTCAACGTCCGGGATGCGGCGGCCGGGCCGATGCGCGATCTGCACCGCCTGACCGGAGAGACCATCAATCTCTCTGTTCGCCAAGGCGATGAGATTGTTTACGTGGAGCGCACGGTCAGTGAGCGTTCAGGCATGCAGGTGGTCCGTGCGATTGGTGGCCGGGCACCGCTCCACCTGACGTCCACCGGCAAGCTCTTTCTCGCACACGACGAACTCCGTGCCGTGCGTTCGTACAGCATGCGTACCGGACTGGCCGGTCACACCGCAAACAGCATTACCGATCTTCCGGCACTCGAGCACGAGCTCGAGGAAGTTCGTAAACGGGGGTTTGCACGCGACAACGAAGAACTCGAACTTGGCGTACGCTGTATTGCGTCGGGTATTTTTGACGACAGCGGCGAACTGGTCGCGGGGCTTTCGATCTCGGCCCCTGCCGATCGGGCGAACGATGGCTGGATCCAGGCCCTAAACGACACGGCCCGGGCGATCTCGTCGGCACTCGGCTACGAGCGCGCAGGAACCGACTGACGGTCTTTCTCGGTCGACAACCACCGGCGAATACGCTCCGCATCGGAAATACGGCTGGCACTGCCCTGCGCATCGAGCATGACGATCACAACATCTTGGTTGTCGATCGTGGCCTGCATGACCAGACACTTTCCGGCATCACGGATGAAACCCGTTTTCGACACACCGAGCTCCCAGTTATCGTTCCGGGTAAGCGCATTGGTGTTACGAAACTGCTGCTGACGACCGCCCACACGTACGATCGCATCACGGTCGGTGGAGTACTGCCGAATCAAGGGATACTCCGAGGCCGCCGACACCATGCGCGCAAGATCACGCGGCGTGGATTGGTTGTTGCTGCTTAAGCCTGTCGGCTCCACAAATTTTGAATTCGTCATGCCGAGCATGGCTGCTTTGGCGTTCATAGCCTCGATAAAGACATCCAATCCGCCCGGGTAGCTGCGGCCAAGGGCATGGGCAGCGCGGTTTTCCGACGACATAAGGGCCAGATGCAACAGCTCAGCCCGCGTGAATTTCATGCCCACCCGCAGACGCGAGCCATGGTATTTCTCTAGCTGCGTGTCTTCCTTCGAAATCGTAATGACCTCTGAGAGCGGGAGATCAGCCTCGAGCGTCACGATCGCGGTCATGACCTTGGTGATCGAGGCGATCGGCAGTTGCACATCAGGATTTTTATCCAGCAGCACCTCGCCGGTGTGCTGATCCACCACCAATACAGCGCTTGAATTCAGTGCGATTTCGCTGAGCTCGGAACGAAGACCAAGCCGCGTGCCCATCGAGTTGTAGCCTGGTTCGGTACGGACAACGGGGTTTCGCTTGGTGGTTTTGCTGCTGGCGCTCTTGGCGGACACCTTCTGCTTTTTGACGCTGCTGTTGGCTGCACGAGACGTGGCTGCATTGGATTTCGGCGCAGTCTTAGCGGCCTGAGATTTGGCCGGGGCGCTCGGCGATTTGGTGGCCCCCGTTTGGGTGGTGGACTGTGCCCAGCCCGTCTTGGCCGCCACTGCGGCCCCCAAAAATGCGGCTAGCACCATCGCTGTGGTCTTTGTACCCGCCATGTTTGGAGTTCTCCCTCTGCAAAACGAATGCCGCATGCTAGCAAAGGTTTTCCGTTTCGCCAAGTAAAAAATGATTCTTTTCAATGGGTTAGACCGGAAACTGAATTTCAGGTATCACGACCCCCTGAATCCCTCCAATATTGCAGCGCACAGGAGACCGTCGCCAGCTGAATCTCGACGGTGTCCGAAATGTCACGGGCGTAACCTCCGGCCATCGTGACCGCGACGGGAAGACCGTGCCGCTGCGCGAACGCAAAGACCCGCTGATCACGCGCGTACAAACCTGCTTTGGTGAGCGCCAGTCGGCCAAGTCGATCATCTTCAAACGGATCGGCACCGGCAAGATAAATCACAAAATCCGGCGAAAAACGCGATGCCATTTCGGCCAGAGCCCAGTCCAGACGTGCAAGGTACTCATCATCCGTGGTGCCGTCAGCAAGCTCTACATCGAGTGACGAGCGCTCCTTGCGAAAGGGAAAGTTTGTTGCGCCGTGAATCGACAACGTAAAGATACTCGGATCGTTTTGGGTGATCGATGCGGTGCCGTTGCCTTGATGCACATCCAGATCAATGACCGCCACACGTTGCGCGCTGTCTTCGTTTTGTAATGTTCGAATCGCGACCACCGCATCGTTAAAGCAGCAATACCCCTCGGCCCGATCGGCGTGGGCATGATGGGTTCCACCGGCGAGGTTCACGGACACGCGATCATGCAACGCACGCCTGCAGGCCATAACGGTGGCGCCGACCGACCGGCGGGAACGCTCCACCATCGCCATCGACCACGGAAACCCGAGGGCCACGATCTCTTTTCGGGACAGATCACCAGAGACCATGCGTGCGATATAGCCCGCATCATGGGCCTGCCGCAACATCTCATCACTCACCGGATCAGGCTCGTAAAGCCGAATTTGAGGGAATTCCCGGGCTACGCGTTCGCGCAACATGCGGTATTTCTCCATAGGGAAGCGATGGCCTTCCGGTAACGGCAACACAAAACGATCGCTATAAAATACGTTCATAAAATCAATAATCACGAGGAGGTTGTCATGGCACTCTACCCCACACCAGAGGGCATGAGCGAGGCTCAAAAAGAAAACATCGAAGCGATGATGAAGCTTTCACAGAAAGCGTTTGAGGGCATTGAGAAGATGGTGGAACTGCAGCTCGGCGCAGCCCGGTCTTCATTGCAAGAGACATCTGAGAAATTCAAGGCACTGATGAGCGTGAAAGACGCCTCTGAGATCGTGACCATGAATCAGAACATGGCCACCCCGACCGCCGAGAAAGCATTGGCCTATTCGCGCACCATCTACGATATCGCTTCGCAGACCAGCGGTGAGGTGCAACGCCTGATCGATGCGCAAATCGCCGATGCCAACAAAAAATTGGTCGATGCTTTGGATGAGTTCGCGAAGACGGCGCCTGCGGGATCAGAGAGCATCGTGGCGATGATGAAATCGTCACTCACTGCAGCGAACTCAGCCTATGAGACGGCCAATCGGGCCGCACGCCAAGTGGTCGAAATGGCAGAGCGCAACATGCTGGCGGCAACCAACGCCGGTTTAAACGCATCAAAACGCTAGTCCATGATCTCAGGGCCTATCGTCGAATCCGGCGATAGGCCCCGGGGCGAGCCTCCAGAGAGGCAGGCATCACTTAGCGGCTTGCTGTCCGCTCTTCGGTGATCGTCCCGTTCAGTGCCAGCACACCCTCCCGAAATTCCTGATAGGCCTGATCGAACAAAGGGGAGGCCGTTGGCACGCCATCGTGCTCTGCCACGGCCTGGGCTTTTACGCCGAGCTCAACGTGTTTGGGAAGGCCATCGTCACCCGCCGACGGCAGGCTGTAGAACTTGAACTGCGGGTAGCGCTCACAGAGTCGTTGCATGAGTGGCGTGACCGTGGCTTCAAAGAGCTTGAGCACCACCATCGAACGATCAATTTCAGCTGCACTACGAAACAGGTGCCGATAGCGGGTCTCCAATACCCACTCGATCATGGGCCAGGCCATCACCGGAAAGCCTGGCACGAAATAATGCTCTCCCACTGAGAAGCCCGGGATTTTGTTGTACGGGTTAGGAATGATCTCCGCACCTTTCGGGAATTCGCCCATGCGCAGCCGATCGTCGGTCGCCGGCTGACCCGTGTCCGCAGCACGCTCGCGAATCAGGCGCTCTGCCTGTGGGTGCAAGGCCAGGCCAACGCCCAGCGCTTGGGCTGCCGCCTGACGGGTGTGATCATCCGGTGTGGATCCAATCCCGCCACATGAAAACACCACGTCACCCGATGCAAACGAGTGGGTCAGCGCCTTCACGCAACGCTCCCGGTCATCGCCGAGGTACTGCACCCACGACAACGCGAGCCCGCGTGCAGCCAAAATCGACTTGATCTGTTCAAAATGACGATCTTGTCGCTTTCCCGACAGGATTTCGTCGCCCATGATGTAAAGGCCAAAGTGTTTGGTCATGATCGTGGCCTAAAACGAGTGTGCTCTTGTTTACCGTGGGTGCTCGGCGGGCGGCCTGTGATCCCGCGGTGCGCTGCGCGAAAACGACTGCACGAGATGACGAAGGCCGATCCACTGCTGGTGCCAGAACCCATTGCCATAATTTACGCCATCGGCCTGGTCACGAATACCGGTGGGGTCCAGCGATTCCCCTCGGGCCAGGCGTTGATCACCGGACCAGTCGGCCGTTTTAAACAAGAGATCCCAGATGGGAAACAGCACCGCAAAGTTCACGCCCCTGGCCCGCCCCTCATGCCCAATCCCCACCGCGTGATGCACACGATGAAATGCGGGCGAGACCAACACCCGTGCCAAGGGCGCAGGAAATGCGATCGCGACATTGGAGTGCTGAAGGCTCTGCCAGACGCGCGTGATCACCACAAAACCAAGGAACTGCGCAGGCGCGACACCGATCAGCACAGCGACAAAGGCTAGGACTCCATCGCGAATAAGGTCGTCAAAAAGGTGGTTACGGTTGTCGGTCCAGACGGTCATACGGCGTTGAGAGTGATGCACGGCATGCAGGGCCCACCACCAATGCCATTGATGCTGAAACCGATGCATCCAGTAGTCCACGAAATCGAGCACAAGCACATAGACGAGCGCCGCCAACACAGGCACGTACGTCAGGCCCAATGCATTGTCGAGTTGAAATCCGGCCAGACCCCAGGCGCGCAGGCCGTCTTTGAGCTCCAGCACCAGGGGCTGCATCACCGCGAACATCAAAATGGCAAAGCCACCTAATCGATGCAGCAGCGTGTAGGCCATATCCACGCGGGCCCGATCACCGGGCCCCTGCAGGGCCCGACGGTCGGCAGGCCGCCAGCGCTCCAGGGGGAGTATCACCGCAGCCAACACGACCATCTCGAAGACACCAATCAGAAACCACTCTGTGAAGTCGAAGGCCTCTTCCATGAAGCTTCGAAGGCCTAGCACTCCTAACAGAGGGAGCACAGCCGACTCAAACAAAATGGCATGAATCTCAGAAAACCAGAGTACAAGACTATCGATCACGGAATCGGCTTGGTGAGGTTAGCGGTCGATGCAATCGTTCGAAAACAGAAACCCTTGGATTTTAGCCCTGCAATCAGGGGGTCAAGCATAGGAGCATAGGGATCCTTGCGGGACCAGATCCCGAGGTGGGCCATCAGTACATCGCCGGGGCGAATGTCGCGCAGCGCCTTATCAAGCAGCTGCCGGTTGGGATAGCGGTCGCTGGGCAGCTCATCACCAAGAAAACCAGCGGGGCTCCAATGGATATGCTCAAACCCGCAACGCTTTGCGGCGGTCAACGACTCCGGTGTGGTGTGACCCCCGGGCGCCCGCCAAATGGGGTCGAGTCGTCGGCCGGTCATCTGAAGAAATCGTTCCTCGACCCGACGCAATTCGCGACAAAAGCCATCGCCGTCGAGCGACACCACCCGTGCCGCATCCTCATGATGCTGGGGCCGATAACGAATCAGGCCAGAGGCTGCCGACAGAATCCGGCCATGGCGCCAGGTATGCGAGCCAAACGTGTGGCCCTCGGCCACGCGGTTCCGCCAATAGTCGGCCCAGCCGTCATCCAACGCGTAATCACCACGAAAGGTTTTTTCATGCGACAGGAAAAATGTTGCCTTCACCTGATGCTTGGCCAAAATGTCGGCAATTGCCTGGGCATGTTGCATGCCCCCCGTATCGAGCGTCAAAAAAACCGGCTTGTCGCAGGCCTGAGCATGCGATGCAGCTGCAAGAATAAATACCGCAGAGGCCAGACGACTGCGACCGCTGCCCAGCACCTGGCTGAGGCAATACGCGACCTTAAACAAGACCCGCCCGATCATGCAGATACACGCCATGGGGAGATCGGCCGACACGAATCTGTTTGACCACCTTGCCCTCATCCAGGCTGACCATGGCCACCGATCGATTCCAACGCTGCGTCACCCAGACCTGCTTACCCGACGCATGGACCTCCATGCAATCGGGTCCACCCGGCACCGGAATCTCTTGCTCAACGCGCAGACGGCTCATGTCGATACGCGAGATGGTATTGGCCACGCGATTGGACACCCAGAGGTCACGCTTGTTGCCGTGATTACGAAACGCATGGGCCCCCTCGCCCGTGCGTATGTGCTGAACGATGCGGGGTGTCTTGGCTGCCCCTCCAAACGGATCAATGACCGCCACCGAATCCGAACCCATCACACCAACAAACAGCAATTGAGAGTCAGGTGTGATCGCAATCCCCGCGGGCAGCTTACCCACCGGTAGACGCCAGAGCACCACGAGCCGTTGCAAATCAATGGCCACGACTTCATCGGAGTCCTGTAGCGTGCAATACACGGTGCGGCTGTCCCCCGAGAACACCAGATGACTGGGTGTTTTGGCCAGATCAAATCGGGCAAGCCCCTTCAGATGCATCTGATCACCAACGCCTACGCGGCGGTAAACATCCACATGATCAAGCCGATTAGCACAGGTGACGAAAAAATTCTGGTCGGGTGAAAAACCCAGGTGATACGGATCTGCCACCCCTTGCATGGACATTTCCACGCGCCCGCTCTCGGGATTGATGAACGTGAGCGAGTCTGACACGGCGTTGCCCACGATCACGTGGCGGTTATCCGGTGTGGGGTAGAGATGATGGGGTTCCTTGCCGGTCGGAACTCGGCCGATCACCTTATGAGTCTCGGGATGAATCAGCGCGATATCAGCATCGCGGGAATTCAACACGATGATCGGATAGGCTACGCGCGTTGGAGTCTGCTGGGGAAGCGCATGGCCTGACAACGCCGCCACGGAAGCCCCGAGACCGGTGGCCAACAGCGCACGACGGGTTGAATTTAGAGAAGCTGGCATGCGCGGATTATGACGGGAATCTCAGGCATCGTTTTGAAGGTTCACCCAGGCCTTCTGGAGCCGCTTGACCGACATCGGCAACGGTGTTTTCAATTCCTGCGCAAACGTCGCAACCCGAAGCTCCTCACACATCCAACGAAATTCTGTGGCGGCATCCGACCACCCCCCGCGATTCTGGCTTGCCCAGCGCCAAAACGGCTGCTCGACCGTGGCGACCTCGCGGGCCCAGACGGTATCGCGGGCCGGATCGGCTCGGCACTTATCCATACGGGCCGAAATGGCCTTCAAATAACGAGGGAGATGGGTCAGCCGCTCAAATGGGGTGGCCAACAAAAAATCCTTCGGGACCAGGCGAGTGAGTTGCTGCTCAATGTCGGCGAGTGCAGATGGAAAACCCCGAAGCGTGGGCAGCTTCTTGGCCACCGCGCTGTGCTCGGCCACAACGGCGGCCGACAAACGCAGAATCTCTTGGCCCACCAGCAAGACCCGTGACCGCCCACGCTCCCAGCGCGCCGAAAACTCGTCTTCACTATCCGGCAGACCATCTGCCAAAAACACGCGCTCCATGGTGAGTGCACGCAGATCCCGTACAAAGGTGTCCAACGATCCCATAGCGGTCAAGACCATGCCAAGCTCGCGGCGCCCGTGAACCTCTTTTTCAAGCGCCTTGAGCGGTTCTTTGGCTGCGTGGGCGAATCGATCCCGCCACTGCTCGCGTGTTGGAAGCCCCTTGGCCGCAAGGGCCTGCTCGTTCGACACGCCCAATGCCGATTGAAGGGACACGAGATCACGGCCCTCGGCCAGCATGCGGCCATGTGGATCCAACACCCGCACATTCATGCGGCAGTGGGGGCTCAAGCCGTCGAGCTTGAAATCATCACGCCGAGGCGCGACACCCGTCTGCTGAACAATATCTTGGATCAACGCCTGCACAAGGGGCATCGTTCCGCGTTGCTCATGCCAGCGGGCACAAAACCCTGCGGCATACTCCGGCAACGGCACACAATGCCGGCGGAGTTTTTGCGGCAACGTTTTGAGCAGCGCAATCACCTTCTCCTTGAGCATGCCGGGCACGAGCCAATCCATGGCCTGCGGCTGCAGATCACTCAGCCGGTCCGGCGTCACCAAAAGCGTCACGCCATCACGGGCGCCACCGGGGTCGAAGTGATACTCCAACGCAAAGGCCAGCACCTGACCTCCCTGCCTCACCGACAATACTTTTGGAAATTGATCCGACGTAATGCCTGCTGCCTCGTGACGCATCAGGTCTTCTTTTGCAAGGCATAAAAGATCGGGATTACTTTGGCTCGCTGCCCTGTACCACCGGGTCAGGCCATCGGCATCGGCCACATCGGCGGGCAAACACCGGTCGTAAAACGCAAACAGCAGTTCATCGTCGATCAAGATATCGGGGCGTCTGGCCTTGTGTTCGAGCGCCTCGACCTCTTTGATTCGTTTCTTGTTTTCAATAAAGAAACGAAGCCGGCAATCCCAGTCGCCCTCAACCAACGCCTGCCGAATAAAGATCTCGCGTGCCTCTTGCAACTGACGCGGCCCCTGACCGGCCCAGGCAACGCGACGACGTTGGTAGACCGTCAGCCCATAGAGTGTCGCGCGCTGAAAGCCCACCACACGGCCTGATTTTTTCTCCCAATGGGGATCACTCACACTGGTTTTGAGAAGATGGGCACCGATGGTCTCCAGCCACTCAGGCTCGATGACGGCAATCATGCGCGCAAACAGGCGCGAGGTTTCGACCTGTTCCGCAGCCATAAGCCAACGCGGCGGCTTCTTGGCCAGGAGCGACCCCGGCCAGATCAGAAACTTGACGTCGTGGCAGCCATGCCAAATCGGCTCATCCGGTGCCCTACAGCCCACGTTGGAGAGCAATCCGGCAAGAATGGCCTGATGCACGGTATGAGCTGCCGCGGGCTGTTCGTTGGCACGAAAGCCCAGCGCAGATGTCCATTCACCAAGCTGCGCAACCACATCACGCCACTCCCGAACCCGCATGGGAGAGAGATACTCCGCCCGCAATGCCTGATCAAACTTTCGATTCGATTCTTTGTTATCCCACATCGCGGAGACATGTGCCCAAAGCTTTAGCACGGACAAAAACTCGCTTGTGGGCTCAGCAAACCGTGCGTGCATGCGATCGGCCGCGCCCGAGAAGGCCTCTGGCCGTTCGCGGGGATCCTGGATGGATAGAAAACCACCGATCACCAGCAGTTCGGCGAGCGCTCCGAGATCCCGGGCCGCCACCAACATTCGCCCGATGCGCGGGTCCATCGGCAGTCGCGACAACGCCTGCCCGATTGCGGTCAGATTTCCACTCTCATCCAAAGCCCGAAGTTCGCGAAGGACCGTAAGCCCGTCGGCGACCGCTTTGCCCGAAGGTGGGTCGATGAAGGGAAAGTCTCGAACATCGGGCAGCCCCAATGCCTTCATACGCAGCAATACGGCCGCAAGCGCACTTCGGTGGATTTCAGGGTCAGCAAAGGCGGGGCGGGAGGCAAAGTCAGCCTCATCGTAGAGGCGTATGCAGACTCCATCGGCGACCCGCCCACATCGGCCCATGCGCTGATTGGCCTGTGCCTGTGCGATGGGCTCGATCTGAAGCTGTTCAACCTTTGCACGATAGCGATACCGTTTGACACGGGCCAGTCCCGAGTCGACAACATAGCGAATATCGGGGACCGTCAGTGAGGTCTCCGCGACATTGGTGGAGAGCACCACACGCCGTCGCCCGGAACGCCGAAACACGCGATCCTGATCGGCCTGTGACAGCCGGGCAAAGAGCGGCAACACCTCGGCAGCCATTTTTCCTGAGCGGGCCAACATGCTCTGCGATGACCGTGCGCGAAGCTCATCGGCAACGGCCTTGATCTCACGCTCCCCCGGAAGAAACACCAAAATATCGCCCGGACCCTGCCCACTCCAATCGCGCTCGCACTCCTCAATACCGGCAACAACACTCTCAATGAGGTCCTGATCCGTCGACAGCGGGGCGCGCCAACGCACCTCGACGGGGTACATACGGCCGGAGACTTCAATCACAGGCGCTGGCCGGCCGGGCTGGCCGAAATGCTGGGCAAAGCGCTGCGCATCGATCGTGGCGGAGGTGATCACGACGCGCAAATCGGGGCGACGCGGCAAAAGGTTTTTCAGGTAGCCCAACAAAAAATCGATATTCAGGCTGCGCTCGTGGGCCTCATCAATGATCAGAGTGTCATACGCCTTCAGCAGAGGATCGTGCTGGGTCTGCGCCAGCAATACGCCATCGGTCATGAGCTTCACGGGAATGCCCGGACGTGAGCGATCGTTGAACCGAATCTGATAACCCACGGCGGCCTGCGGCTCGTTGCCGCAGGGCGTGCCCAGCTCCTCTGCAATCCGCCGCGCCACGGTTACGGCGGCCAGCCGGCGGGGCTGCGTGTGGCCAATCGAGCGGCCGGACTGGCCACGGCCAAGGGCCAGGGCGATTTTGGGAAGCTGGGTGGTTTTGCCCGAACCGGTCTCGCCACAGACGATCACCACGGGGTGGTCCCGAATCGCAGCGGCAATTTCCTCCCGACGGGCGCTGACCGGAAGTGACTCGGGGAACTCAATGTGCATCAAGAAAATTATAATCAGCCGATGAATGCTAAAGCCCTCGCGCTGTCCAGCGCACGCCCCGACAGCAATGGCGAGTCATTGGCCGCACATCTGGCGCCAGACTTTGTGGTCTGGCTTCGCTCCGTCGCTCCCTATATCCATGCCTTTCGTAACAAGACCTTCGTGATCGGTTTTCCGGGGGAACTGGTCAAAGCCGGTCACCTAGAGAGCCTTGCACACGATGTCGCACTCTTGGCTGCCATGGGAATGCGTATCGTGCTGGTCCACGGCAGCCGGCCACAGGTCCAAGAACAGCTCACCCTGCGCCACGTGGAGAGCCGTTTCGTCAACGGTGTGCGCATCACCGACAAGCCATCACTGGAGTGCGCCAAGGAGGCGTCCGGTGAATTGCGTCTGGATATCGAGGCCGCTTTTTCGGCTGGCCTGCCCAACACGCCCATGGGCAATGCACGGATTCGCGTGATCAGCGGTAATTTTGTAACCGCCCGGCCCGTCGGCATCGTCGACGGCGTTGACTTTGAGCACACCGGCATTGTGCGAAAAATTGAATCTGAGGCCATTCGTCATGCATTGAACAGCGGCGCCTTGGTCTTGCTCTCGCCACTGGGCTTCTCGCCCACCGGTGAAGCCTTTAATTTATCCATGGAAGACGTCGCGACCAGCGTGGCCATCAGCCTTGATGCCGACAAACTGATTTTCATGGCCGAGGATGAGGCGGTTCCAAGTATCCACGGCGAGCGCGTGGCAGAGATCTCGGAAGACGACGCCGAAAAATACATTGCCCGTTCAAGCCTTCAGGCCGAAGCTGCATTTACGTTGCGCCATGCCCTGCGTGCCTGCGAAGGTGGCGTCGAGCGGGCCCACATCATTCCTTTTGCGCGTGACGGCGCCCTGCTGCTGGAGCTCTTCACGCACGATGGCATCGGCAGCATGGTGGTGGAAGAGACGCTTGAGGCACTTCGTCCAGCGTCCATCGACGATGTTGCCGCGATTGTGTCGCTGATCGAGCCACTGGAATCGGATGGCACCTTCGTGCGACGCGGACGCGCGAAAATTGAACGTGATATCGATCGGTTCACCGTGATCGAACACGATGGCGTGATCTTCGGCTGCGCAGCGCTCTATACCTTTGCAAAATCCCCTATGGGGGAGCTTGCCTGCTTGATGGTCAAAAGCGAGACCCAGGGTCAAGGCGACGGCGAGCGTCTACTCAAGAGTATCGAACAACAGGCCCGCCAAGCGGGCCTCAAAAGCCTGTTCGTGCTCACCACACGCACGGCCCATTGGTTTCTTAAGCGCGGTTTTAAAACCGGTTCGGTCGAGGAACTACCCAAGATGCGCAAAGAGTCGTATGACTGGGCGCGGAAATCTCAGATCCTGATCAAGCAGCTCGGTTAGTCAGGCGTCACGGACGCATCGTCGGCGTGCAACGCCGACACGGAGCAGGGCCTAGTCTTCGCCGTCGGGCGTCAGTGATCGCGAAAACGGACCGCCACCAATGGCACTGAATTCCGCCAAAATCATCGGCGCTTCATTGGGGCGCTCATGCAGGCGGTCCATCACCTGGTCGGAGGCCTGAATCAACCCGTCAATGTAGTTGGCCGCCTTGCAGTCGCGATGGGCAAACTGCATATGCCAATCCTGAAACAATCGAACGGGAATCGAGGTGTCGGCCAACACTTGGATATCGTGATGACGCGGATCTTTACGAATCGAATTCCAGACCCGTTGCAACGGAAGATTGGGGCCCTCGATCCATTGGAAAAACACGCCGCGATCGAACACCAGCACACCGGTTACGCCCTCGGCACGATTGCGCGCACGCGAACCCGCGAGCAGATACAACAAGTCGAGTTCGGTAAACCCAACCGAGGCCTTACTGTGGTAAACGATAGTGGACAACGCGGTCACAAGCACTCCAATTAATCACTGCATGGTTGAGCGTAAGTCCGTTAGTGATGAAATGCAATCGCGTCAAGACCTTTATTGACTAATGTCAGTCGTCACTCGCGTCAATCAATGGCCACCACAGGCCCTGATGCATCACCAGACCAGCGACATGGTCTGGGACAAAATGATGCTCATGAAGCCAAAAAACAGTGTGGAACTCTGCTGAGGAATTGTCTTGGTCAATGCAGGCATAGCGCATCGGGCGCGGTCGCGCTTCTTCAGCGATGACGCGCGGACGCGTCACAAACCGACACCGTAAACGTTCCGGAATCCGGGGAACACGAAAACGAAGCTCTTCGTCGCTTTGATCAAGACAAACGGCGGCACGCAACCGGCCAAGGCATTGTTTAAGGGCAGATCGGTCCTGGTTTGGCCATCGCCACGACAGGGCCCATGCGTCGCTTTCCAACAACACGGCACCGGCCTGCTCCAACGCCGCAAACGTGGGCGTCGTCCAGGCCGAGACACGGAGCTCTGCAAACCGATCGCCGCCAACATCACCGAGCGCAACCGTTGCCGATGCAAGATCTTCAATCAACCAGCGCCGTGCCGCAGCGTGCGCAGCTTGGCTTTTATCGGATTCCAGTACGGCAAGCAACACGCGCGTCGTCGCCTGCATGTGTGGGGCTACCGTCTGCGGCTCCTTCACGTCAGCCTGCTCGGCACGTGGGTATCCCGCGGCGTCAACGCGCTTTTGAGGTGCCTGCTCTAACAGTGCTTCCACGCCCGATAAGATTTCATCGAGCGTTTTTTCCATATCGGAATTCATTACTGCACCCGTTCGCTCGACGACATCGAGGCGTGCTCGGCAGATGAGAGCGTTTCACTGATCTGATCCAGCTGCCGCGCAATGTCAGCCAAAGGCTCTGCTACCGGCTGCGAACGCGGATCAAGCAACACATTGGTGAGGCCATGCTGGGCCTGAGAAAGCCCCACCGCCACCTCACGCCAATCGGATGTATTCACTGATGATGCCGTGCTCTTGGACGACCCACGGCCACCAAGGGCAGCAATCCAGCCAAGCACAACAGAGACCACCGCCACCGCAGCCAACGCCTGGTCGACGCCCACACCGTGGGCACGCCACTCCGACGCCGTCGCGGCCGACAAGACTTGGCCGCTTGCCAGACCGTCCACCACTGCATGCCAGGCCTCGATCAACCAGCCCAAGGCGTGGCTGTCGGATGCCTGACCGCCAAGCGAGAACACGTTCCAATGCGCCGCCAATGGCGTCATGGATGCGGCACCGGCGATCACGGCAAGAGAGAGAAAGAAAATTATTTTTTTCATAATGAAGCCGACATGAAGGCTTGAATCTGCTCGCGACGGAGCGAAGGCGATGATGCATCTGCCGCCAAAACAAAAGACACAGCGTCGGCAGCAATGGCCACCATCACCGGACCCGACTGCGCGACAATCAATGCCAACGCTGGCGCGTCGGCGTGTTGCGCGAATGTGGCGGGTGAGAGTATGCGATCAGGCTCAACCACAAGGGCTGGAAGACCCTCGAGCGAGGCAAGCCCGACCCCGTCACCCAGCCCTAGACTATCGCCGCAGGAGTGAACACGCAGCACATCGGCCTTCGTCATGAAATAACTGCAACCCTTGCGCACAATGCGTAGAGATGCACTGTCCAAGGCACTTATGAGAGCTTCTCCTCGAGGAGCCGTCGCAGACTGCCATTGGGCGCACGCTGAAAATAGGCCCGACGTTCCACCTGATGGCCAGCGAGCACGCTGACCACGACCGGCCAACGGTCCTCCACAAAGAAGATGCCGCCAATCTTATTCATGGGCGCAACCGAGGCGAATTCACTGGCCGCCTTTGCGGCATTGGCCGACCACTCCTCGGGCGTGATCCAATCAACTCGTGGGACCACCACGATCTGCGTCTCGTTGTAGCGCACATAGTGCCGAAGCTTCTGAAGATCTTTGTTGGAGACCGCGAGACATCCGTCAGACGCCTGTGGAGGCCGGACATGAAGGTTTGCAGGAACGCCATGAATCCAAATGCCACTTCCGGTGCGGCCGCTATGGCTATCGAAGGCATTGGGATAATCGAGTGTCATGGCGAACTTGCCGAGAAAACCATCTTTTCGAGGGTCTCGAATCTCGAACTGGACCCGGTAAACACCAAGCGGAGTCTTCTGGTCACCCTCTTTGGCCTTATCTGCGCCCAGCAGCCCGATCGTTGTGTAGAACTCGTCGACCAACACCGGTTTGCCCTGACGGCTGGTGAACACATAGATACGCGACCGGCTGGCATCGGCCAGCAGGATCGGCACTTTTTTGTCAGCGGATTTCGGCATCACCACCAGGTTGCGCGGCAGCCGGCCCGTAGGCGTGACTTCAAGCCGGACGCGGGCCTCCTCGAGAAGATCACGATCTTCGCCGTTAAGCTGGACGGGTTTACCTGCCAGCGCAATCAACGACTGGGCCTGCAGCCAATGCGCAAGCCGAGAACGGGGTTCACTTTTGAGGGCGGTGCTGGCCATCGAGGATGAGTTTTCCATCTGACCAGAGATCAGCGCCTCGGCAGCGCGACGCAACTCCGTGTCGGCTGCGGTGGAGATGAGGGGCACCGCGAGGACGATGCAAAGACATGCGCGGATCCAGGTCCACGCTCGCATCAGCGGCCTTCCTCGCGCAGAATTTTCCAGCCGTCGGACTCTTTGATCCATACCGTGGTTTTCACCGAATTCAATTTCGTGGCTCCCGCCTCGTAACGTTGGCGAAATGTAACCTCGGCGCGGTCTGCCGACAAGGCCTTGACCCGGATGTCGCTTACCTTGACCACAATCTCGCCGGGGCGTGTGACCCGCGGCTTACGATGTGCAGCCCAGGCCTCGCGCGATGGGAACTGCTGGGGCTGAAATTTTTCGGAATAGGCCGCGACATAACGTTTGAAATCTTTGTCGGACCAGGCATCGGCCCAGCCCCGCAATGCCGCCGAGAGTGCCTTCTCGTCATTGCCAGCATCTGCGGTGCGTTCGGCCTTCTCAGATTTGGCGCCCTTTTCGTCCGAGGCCCGCGCGGCCTTTGGCTCGGACTTCGGTTCACCCTTGGTAGTGGCAGCAGTGACACGCGGCGCAACGGGAGGTTCTACGGTAGCGCCCGGACGCGGCTCCACCTGGGCTACGACCACAGGGGGTTCTTTCACGCCTGGCGCAGCACCCTTCAACGCCACCTGACTGGTCGGCGGCTTACGGCCCATGGCCTTGGCATATGAAATTGCCGCCTGCTGACTCAAAATCTCGCGCAGATTCTGAAAGGCCACGCCAGTCTCGCGATTCTTGCTTAACGCATCTTCCAGGACCTCGCGGGCCTGATCCAATCGGCCTACCTGCGCGAGCGCGAGCGCATAGTCGTTGGCCAGCTCGATGTCGTCGGGTCGCTTTTTGGCCCACGGCTCAATCAGTTTGAGGGCGCGTTGCGGATTTTTATCTTTGATTGCTTCAGCCGCCCGTTGGCGGTCGCGAAGCAGCTCCGAAGGAGGCTCCGCAGCAACAGTCGAAACGACACCCGAAACACAGACGGCCACAAGGGCACGGCATAGCCAACGATTTTTCATGGGCGCTAGTTTACTAGGCGTTCAGCGGTAATTTTGGGGCCCTGGCCCGTGGCCCTCCAGACCATCTCCTTGCGGTCATCGCTCTGGTAACTGTCGGAACGGTAGACCTGACGGAACCGAACGGTGATCTCACCCGGTCCGGTCTCCTGAATCTGCTGATCCAAAACCTCGACCGCAATGAAGGACGCCTGCGCCATACGATTGCGCCTTATTCCCAAATGGCGCTCAAGACCAGGAAAGGACGGGTCGTAAAACGCCGAATACGGCTCGGACTGCCGGGCCTGCCAGAGTCGGGCCCACTCCGTCATGGACGCCTCGACCTGCTGCCGCAGGCTAACCTGGGCGGGCGGCTCGGGCGTCTTCGAGGCCACGGTCGCCACTGGGGCGCCCGGGGCCTGCGCCCCAGTGGCCTCCGGCTCCGTGTCAATCCGGCCCATGGCCAGCCAGGCGACTACAGCGAGCCCGACAAGTCCCGCGAGGGGGGCAGCCCAGCGGCGGGCCTGACTGTTGAAGTCCGCACCAAGGCTGGGCAAGAGGGCTGGCGGCGAGGCCTCAAGGCTGGCCAGGCGAGGATTGGGCACCTCCGGTGTGATCCAGTCTTCCTCTCGCCAGGCGGCCGCCACCTGCTGCTCGAGACCAAACTCTCGGGCCACCATGTCAATCGCTTTGCGGCAATACGCCAGTGAGTGAAAGGCGCGGCCACTGCCTGCCTCAATGTCGATCAAATGATTTTTCGCGACACCGGTTTTTTTAGCCAAAAGATCCAGATCCATGCCCCGCTCGGTGCGGGCGTGTTTGAGAAGCTCTGGGATCGAGGAGAAATCAGGCATTTGAGTGTTGTTGTCGCCAGACGGTCTGGCCACCGCTCACTTTATCAATTTCTTGAAGAATCGCCTCATGGGCCGCGCGCTCCTGATCGGATGCCCGTCGCACCACAATCATCGTGGGATCAATCGCAAATGAGGGGTCCGCCTCGAGGTCGTCATCGGCGGCCATGGCAAGCGACTCCTGGCCGCGGGTCATCGCCATGTAGACATCGGCCAGCAGCCGGGCGTCTAAGAGCGCCCCGTGCAAGACACGGTGATCGTTGGATATCGAATACCTCTGGCATAGCGCATCGAGTGAGTTGCGCTGACCGGGGTGACGCTCTCGGGCCTGGGCAAGAGAATCAATAATGCTGGACACATGCGACTCCAATGGAGTCCGGCCCAGACGCTTTAACTCACTGTTTAAAAAACCACGATCGAACTCGGCGTTGTGGATCACCAGATGCGCATCGCAAACAAACTCAAGAAACGCATCCACGACCTCTTCGAATCGTGGCTTGTCGCGCAGCTGATCGAGCGTGAGTCCGTGGACCTGGGTTGCCCCCTCATCAACCTCGCGCTCAGGATTCAAGTAGGTGTGAAATACACGCTCGGTCACCCGCCGATCAATGCACTCAATGCAGCCAATCTCAATCAGTCGATGGCCTTCTTCCACCCGCAATCCGGTGGTCTCTGTATCAAGCATGACCAATCGCATGGGATTCTTTCTTTCGTAACCGTTCAAACCAGACAATGACAGAGGGCAATACAAATAAGGTCAGCACAGTGCCAAGGGTCATACCACCCACAATGACCCACCCGATCTGGGCGCGGCTCTCGGCACCGGCGCCACGGGCCAACGCCAAGGGCACTGCGCCCAACACCATCGCACCCGTGGTCATCAGAATCGGCCGAAGCCTCAAGACCGCAGCATCCACCACAGACTCACGCAAGGCCCGGCCCTGAGAGCGCAGCTGATGCGTAAATTCAACGATCAGAATGCCATGCTTGGTAATGAGCCCGACCAATGTGATCAGTCCTATCTGGCTGTACACATTCAGCGTACCGCCCGTGAGCAACAGAGCCAAAAGAGCACCGGTGATCGACAACGGCACCGTAAGCATAATCATGAACGGGTAACGGAACGACTCAAATTGGGCAGCCAGTACCAAGTAAATAAACAACAATGCGAGGGCAAAGGTTACCCCAAGGCTTCCCGACGCCCGCACGAACTCGCGCATGGAGCCGGAGAGATCGGTGGCATAACCGGCCGTCAAGTGGCGGTCTGCAGAGGCCTGCAAAAAGTCCAGGGCCTGGCCCTGGGTGTACCCCGGCGCAAGATTTGCGGTGATCGTAATGGAGCGGCGCTGGCCAAAGTGATTAAGCTGCCGCGGGGCAATCGACTCCTTGACCGTCACCAAGGCTGACAACGGCACCATCTGACCCACACGATTGCGGACAAAAATTTTGTTGATGTCGTCGGGCGTATTACGAGACTCTGCATCAACCTGAACAATCACGTCGTACTGATCACCCTCCCGCTTAAACCGGGTCACTTGTCGGCCACCCATCATCGTCTCCACGGCGCGTCCAATGGCCTCAATCGCAACGCCCGTGTCCGCGGCACGCTCGCGGTTGACGGTGATCGACAACTCCGGTTTGTTTAATCGGAGGTCTGTGTCCACACCAATGAACCCGGGGTTCTTCGCAGCATCGGCCACGATCAGCCCCACCGTGCGGCCCATCTCGGCGTACGAATCCGAGGAGGTCACCACGAATCCAACCGGCCGCTCACGCACCGACTGACCCAACGAGGGCGGTGCGTTCGGAAATGCCAAGACCCCTGGAATCGCCGCCATCTTGGGCTGAATCTCTTTGATGATCTCAAGCGTGCGGCGATCGCGGTCTGACCAATCCACAGTGCGTAAAAACGCCACCGCCTGATCGACCGTGGGACTACCCGAAACCACGAATACGCGATCGATCTCGGGCACGCTGCGGGCAATATCTTCGATGCGCCGAGCATTGGACTCGGTGTACTCCAACGATGCGCCGTCGGGCCCGCTGATCGCCGTAAATATTGTGCCCCGATCTTCGATCGGCGAGAGCTCCTGCTTCATCAGACCAAAGAGACCCACACTGGCCAGCGCAAACACCAGAAACACGGATGCCACCCATCTGCCGTGATCCAGCGACCAGATTAACGACGATCGATAGCCATCCGTCAGGCGATTCAGAAATCGCTCAATACGCTCGTACATTGGCCCATGCCGGTTTTCATGGCGCAGGAGCCGAGAACACATCATGGGCGAGAGCGTGAGTGCCACAAAGCCTGACACGATGACTGCGCCCGCCAGGGTCAGTGCGAATTCCACAAACAGCCGTCCCACGCGGCCGGTCGTGAAAGCTACGGGCGCATATACGGCCGCAAGCGTGAGGGTCATGGCCACCACGGCGAAGCCGATCTCGCGTGCGCCCTGGACTGCCGCCTGGATGGGCTTCATACCCTCTTCGATATGGCGATAAATATTTTCCAGCACCACAATCGCATCGTCGACGACCAGGCCAATGGCCAGCACCAGGGCCAGAAGCGTCAAGGTATTCACCGAGAATCCGGCTACCCACATGATGGTGAAGGCGCCGATCAAGGACACCGGTATGGTGACCAGCGGAATCAAGGCGGCCCGCACAGAACGAAGGAAGAAAAAGATCACCAACGCCACCAGCACAATGGCCTCGATGATGGTCATGAAGACCGCAGAGATGGAACGCTCGATGAACACCGTGGAGTCATAGCTGACGGTGACCTGCACGCCCTCCGACTTTAATTCTTCATTGAGTCTTGGCACCAACGCACGCACGCCCTGGGCAAGCGTTAAAGGATTGGCGGTTGCCTGCCGAATCACCCCCAGCGCTACCGCACTCTCACCGTTAAACCGGACACTGCTGCGCACGCTTGCCGCATCAAGCTGTACCCGCCCGATATCGCGAATGCGCACGGGATAACCAGCGGTCTGCTTGACCACGATGTCGCCAAATTCCCGCTCGGTATTGAGATCGGTTCGGGCCGTGACCGTGAACTCACGCTGCTGACTCTCCACCCGGCCGGCAGGAAGTTCAATGTTTTGCTGCCCAATGGCAGCCTCGACATCGGCGGGCGTCAGGCCATAGGCCGCCAGTCGATCGCGGTCAATCCAGACCCGCATCGCATATTTACGCTCGCCATTGATCCGCACATCCGCTGCGCCCGGCAAGACCTGAAGACGTGGTTTCACGATGCGATTGGCGATATCGCTGACATCGAGGGCCGATCGCGTTGCGCTGGAAAACGCAAGCCACAAAATAGGATTGGCATCGGCCTCGACCTTGGCAATCACAGGTTCATCGACCGTTTTGGGCAGCCGCGCCCGAACCCGTGAGACCCGATCACGCACATCGGCGGCGGCGGCATCGGCATCTTTCTCAAGCCGAAATGTGATGGTGATTTGCGATTGCTCTGCGCGCGAAATCGACGTGATCACATCCACTGCGTCAATGCCCGCGAGGGAGTCCTCGAGCGGCTTGGTGACCTGTGTCTCGATGACCTCGGCCGATGCGCCGGCGTAAGCCGTGCTGACCGTAACAACTGGCGTATCAATACGCGGATACTCGCGTACCGACAACCGTGTGTACGACACCGCACCAATCAACACTACGATCAACGACAGGACGGTGGCAAACACCGGCCTCTGGATGCAAATCTCAGAGATCCGCATTGGCCACTTTTACGGGCACGTTGTTGCCCCGAATCTTGATCTGCCCAGCAGTGACCACCTGATCGCCCAGGGCCAGACCCGAACGCACCTCGACCATCGCCTTGTTGTTGATCTGCGTGCGTAGCCCCACCTGCACGGGGGTGTTCACGGCGTTGCCCTCAACGACCTTGAATACAAAGAGTCTTCCCTGTGCTGTGACCAATGCCTCTTCAGGAACGGCCAAGGCCTGCTGACGCGTCTCCAGCACCAGACGCGCACGCATGAACATTCCCGGCTTGAGCCGCTTGCCAGCATCCCGAAGCTCAGCCCGCAGCAGCAGCGAGCGGCCGTCTTTGTCCACCGCTGCATCAATAGCCGTGACACGGGCAGGAAAGGAGGCCCCAGGAAACGCATCCGATGCAAGGTTGACATTTTGTCCGACGCGCAGCCGACCAAAAATCAGCTCTGGCACCCGAAAATCGACCTTCATGGATCGCGTGTCTTCAATGTTGACGAGCTCAACGCCTTCTTTGATGTAGTCGCCAACGCTCACCTGGCGAATTCCAACCACGCCCGCGAACGGGGCCCGCAAGGTCATTTTGTCGAGCGTGGCCTGCGCAAGGGCCAGCCGGGCCTGCGCAATCTGCTCCGAGGCCTTGGCATCGTCCAGAGCAGCCGCCGAAAGAAATTTTTTATCAAACAAGTCTTGCGTGCGTTTTAATTTTGCGACCGCAAGGTCGCGTTCAGCCCGCGCCTGCTGAACCTGGGCCTGAGGAATGCTAGCGTCGAGCACGATCAGTTCATCGCCTTGCTCAACGCGCGCACCGTCTGAGAATGAAATGCGCGCAATGCGGCCCGAGAGTTCGGATTTCAGCACCACCGATTCAGCGGCTCGTAATGTGCCCACCGCCGTGACCGCCTCCTCGATGTCGGTCGCCTGGACGCGCACGGCCTCCACCACCACAGGCCCAGCTGCAGACCGGGGTACAGGCTGTTGCTGCTGATTGAGCACCACGCCAATGACACTGGCCGCCACAAGGCCGGCCACCACCAGCGCTACGGTGACGAAACGACGCTTACCCACAGAAGGAAACACCATTCAACGACCTTCAATCCTGAGAGGAACCACCCGCTAGCGTAATCGATTCGACCCCTCGATTTGCCAGAGCGTCCGCATGCTCATTTCCGGGATGTCCCTGATGCCCGCGCACCCACTGCCAGCCGACCTGATGGCGCGCGAGTTCCTGATCCAAGCGTTGCCAGAGATCCTGATTCGCCACTGGCTTGCCGGCAGCAGTCTTCCACTGTTTTCGCTTCCAGCCGGCCATCCACTCTTGAACGCCCTTTTGGACATACTGAGAATCGGTGACGACCGTGACATGGCATGGCCGTGTCAATGCGCGCAATGCCTCAATCACGGCCGTGAGCTCCATACGATTGTTGGTCGTATTTGGCTCGCCCCCAAACAGCTCACGTTTTGATGCGCCGTATTCCAAAACCGCACCCCAGCCACCGGGGCCTGGATTGCCTTTGCAGGCGCCATCGGTGTGAATGATGACCATCGCAGGATTGTCGCGCTCAGCCATTGGCCGGACCCTGTGATGGATGCGAACACTGGGGCGGAGCCGTGATTCCCACCGAGGATGAGGTCACCGCAGTGCGGCCACGTACAACCGCACGCGACTCTTTCCAGCCGGGACCGATCAACTGCATGTGATGCACACGTTTCACCGCCATCAAAAAATACACACCGCCAGCCATGGGCCACCATCGACGCCCAGCAGGATCCATCCACCCCAGTCGCTTGAGCCAGCGCTCCGAGTCCACTGGCGGAAAATACGCACCACAGGCGCTTGCCCCTCCAGCGCCGAGATCAAAGTTCAAAAGTTTGAGCCAGTCCTTCACCCGAGGCAGAGAGATCCAATGATGCCCTGAGGGCGGGAAACGATTGACCGATCGCGAGGCGCGGCGCAGACGCCAGGCACTCCAAGGATTGAATCCAAGAATCACAATACGGCCCTCGGGCAGCAAAACACGCTGCGCCTCACGGAGTAAATGGTGCGGATCAGCGCTTACCTCGAGCGCATGGGCCAGGACCAGAAGGTCAAGGCTCTCGGTTTGTATCGGCAAATCCTGCAAACCGGAGACCATCTCGGACGGTCGGCTCAGATCGGGGGTATCCTCCGAAGCGAGAAAGGTCTCGTCGACCATGGGCGACTGTGGCCAAACCACGCGGGTCCGACACTGCATGCGATTGCAGCGCAAGGCGTCCAAGGGCGGCGGGGCGATCTGCATGGCATGGACTCCAAACACATCCGCAAGGGTCGTGTCCAACCAGGCCTGCTCCTCGGCAACCAGCCGGTGACCGAGGGGCGTCTGTTGCCAGATCGTCCAGTCGGAGAAAGGGTTAAGCAATGGTGGAAGCGGTCGCTGCATTTCAGGACAACTATATCTGGATGATCCAAAACCACGGGGCAAAGACCGTGGCCGTGGTGGACCCGGGGGATGCGGGGCCTGTGATTGCCGCGCTCGAGCATAAGGGTCTCCGGCTCACCACGATTCTTGTGACCCACCACCATGCCGATCACACCGGGGGGATCGACGAGCTCATGGCCTATGCCTATGCCAAAACGCCCGATCAACCAGTAAGCGTCATTGCGCCACGCGACGAATCCATCGCGGGCGCCCATGTCCATGTGGTCGATGGCGACGAGGTGATGATCGATGATCAGCAGATTCGTCTGCATGTCATGGCGGTGCCCGGCCACACCCGTGGCCATGTGGCGTATTTCACACAGGACCCGGTCGATGCATCGGGCGCCCCATCGTTGTTTTGCGGTGACACCCTGTTTGCGGGAGGCTGTGGACGGCTGTTTGAAGGCACTGCGGATCAGATGTGGCGCTCATTGCAACGGCTAGCCGCATTGCCCGGGACAACACAGGTCTACTGTGCACACGAGTACACGCTAGCGAATCTGAACTTTGCCCAGCATGCATTTCCAGAGCATGCGGGCATCCGGGCACGGCTGACAACGGTCAAGGCAATGCGGGCCCAAGGCATCATGACCGTGCCGAGCTCTATCGACCTTGAGCGTCAGACCAACCCATTTCTGCTGTGCACCGACGCAAAGGAATTTGCGGCACTGCGGGAGCGTAAAGACCAGTTTCGGGGATAATCCCCGACCATGCGACTGCTTTTGCAATCGCGCCGTGCGCTTTATGCCGCCACGATCGTCGTGATCTCGGGGTGTGCCAGCACGGTGCCGATGCCCCCCTCTTCCACCAGTGCGCCCCGGCCCGATGCCCCGCGCGATGTCGCGCGATCATCGCCCACCGGTACGTCGCGTCCGGGCACTTCCGCCCAGGTTCGTGCCGCCGAAGCAACAAAAGCCCAAGCTTCACCGCTGATTCTGGAGACGCCCCGATTCGCCAACCTGATCGACCGCATTCAGTCAGGCTTCGCGATGCCGGAGCTTGACACCCCGCTGGTCGGCCAACACGAACGTTGGATCGCCCGCAACCCAGAGTACCTTCAACGAGTATTCGATCGCGGCGGCAAATACTTGTTTCACATCGTTGAGGAACTCGAGGCCCGCAACATGCCCACCGAGTTAGCCCTGCTGCCGATTGTGGAGAGCGCATTTAACCCCCAAGCCCTCTCACGGGCCAAGGCCGCTGGCCTGTGGCAATTTATTCCTTCGACCGGGCGCATCTTTGATCTAGAACAGAACTGGTGGACCGACCAACGCCGTGACGTGATCGAATCGACGCGGGCAGCACTCGACTACCTGCAAAAGCTCTACGAACTGCAAGACAACGACTGGTTCTTGGCGTTGGCCAGCTACAACTGGGGCGAAGGTGCGGTCATGCGGGCACGCAAGCAAAATGCGCGGCGCAAGAAGCCGACGGGCTACCTCGATCTGAAAATGCCCAAGGAGACGCGCAACTACGTTCCGAAATTGATTGCATTACGCAATGTGCTGGCCTCACCGGGAAAGTTCGGCATCACCCTGCCCACGATCCCAAACAAACCCTTTTTCATCGCGATCGATAAAGAGCAGTCGATTGATCTCTCGCTCGCTGCCAAATTTGCCAACTTAAGCGTGCAGGAATTTGTCGAACTCAATCCCTCGCACCATCGCCCCGTCATCAGTGCCAGTCGAACCAACCGCATCATTCTGCCGGCAGATCGCGCCGACGCATTTCAACGTGCGCTGGCAGCCCATGTGGCCCAGGGCCAGCCCCTGGTCACCTGGAAGCCCTACACGCTAAAACCCTCGGAGACCCTGGCGTCGCTGGCGCGACGCGCGGGCGTCACCACTGACGATCTGATCAAAGCCAATAGCCTGAAACGCAACGCACAGCCACTACCGGGTACCGTGCTCCTTGCGCCCATTGCGGCACAAGACGATGAACCGCACATTGAAACCACCCTGGCCAAATTCACCGGATCCAAAGTGATTGAGAAGGAACGTCTCAACGCGGTCTATCACCGCGTGACCAAACGCGATACGCTGGCAAAAATTGCAAAACGGTACGGTGTAACGCAGGCCCAGATTCGACGGCTCAACAAAATGGATGCAGACACTGGCATTACGCCAGGTCAGCGGCTGCTGGTCCGCGGGGCATTGACTCAGACCGTGATCACCGATGAACGCGGCAAGCGAACCGTGGTTGCATCTGCAGCAGACGATCCGCCGAGTCCGCCAACGAAAGCGTCAAAGGCCAAATCGGCACCTTCAGAAGCCAAATCCAGAGCGGCCGAGAAGAAGAAACCGGCCCAAAAAAAATCGGCGGATAAAGCAGCCGCCGACACGTCCAGTTCAGTAAAAAAGTAGCGGACTATGCAATCACGCGTGGCGGAATGGCCATGCGAATACGACGCGAGAACTCGGCCAGCGCAGCGATGCCGGATGCCTCCGCCTTCGCACACCACGCCTGAAGTCCACTCACGGCCTGCTCTACGGAGAGGTTGCGGCGGGCCCAGAGCGTCTCGAATTCTTTTCGAAGCTCTGTCCACTTCTCTAGCACCGCGGATGGGCCATGGCGTGCGTCTTTTTTGAAGGCCTTGGCCAGTGTGGCCATAAGCTCATATTTGTGCGAGATGACCGCTGCAACGGTGTCGGCATCGATGCGATCGCGGGCCGGGTCAATCGTCAGCCCAGGAGGCAGTGCACGGGGCTTGGCCAAGCCCACCATGGAGAGCAGACGAATGTAAAGCCAGCCGATGTCGAACTCGTACCATTTTGAGGACAGCTTCGGCGATGTGGCGAAGGTGTGGTGGTTGTTGTGCAGCTCTTCACCGCCGATCAGAATGCCCCACGGCGAGATGTTCGTGCTGGTATCCGGGCTGTTGAAATTGCGGTAACCCCAAAAATGGCCAATGCCATTGATCACACCGGCTGCCAAAAACGGGATCCATGCCATCTGAATTGCCCAGACCGTGGCACCGACCACGCCAAACAGCAACACATCAGCGATCAGGAGCAGCGAAACACCAAGAACACTGTGCTTGGAATACACATGGCGCTCGACCCAGTCATCGGGTGTGCCATGCCCATACCGCTCGACCAGCTCACGGTCTGCCGCAGCCTCGCGGTAGAGCTCGGCACCGCGCCACAAGACGGTGGAAATGCCTTTGGTCTGTGGGCTGTGCGGATCGTCTTCCGTCTCGCACTTGGCGTGATGTTTACGGTGAATCGCTGCCCACTGCTTGGTGACCATTCCGGTGGACATCCAGAGCCAGAATCGCAGAGGATGCGAGACCAACGGGTGCAGTTCAAGGGCCCGGTGGGCTTGGCAACGGTGAAGATAGACCGTTACGCCGATGATCGTGATATGGGTCGTAACCAGGGTAAAGGCCACGATTGCCGGCCATTCCCAGCCGGTCAGTCCCACCCGAACAACATCCCATAGAGCTGCCACAAGGCTTCCGAATTCAGTATCCAAACACCGACTCCCTCGATTTTTTAATAACTAGGGATTATCCCACCCCCTGCCCATAAAGGCTAGGTTTGACCCCGCACCATCACAGCGGCAAAAAAGCCGTCGGTCCCGCTCCGGTGCGGCCAGAGCCGCAGATCCCCTTGTTCGGTAAAGGCCTTCCAAGCTTGCGGAAGATCAACACGCTGCCCAATCAGCACCCGATCTGCGGGCTGCCTTGTGAACGCCGGGTGGGACCCAAGAAACGCATCCACCACCTGCTCGGTCTCCTCGGCCAGAGGGCTGCAAGTGGCATACACCAAGCGGCCGCCCGGCTTCACCAGGCCACTTGCTGCCGACAGAATGTCGCGTTGCTGCTCGGTTAGGCGGGCGACACGCTCTGGTGTCATGCGCCACTTCAGATCAGGGTTGCGTCTCAGAGTGCCCAGTCCGCTGCACGGTGCATCCACCAAGACAGCGTCGGCCTTGGATGCGAGTCGCTTGACACGGTCATCGGCCATACCCGAGATTGCTGTGGGCCAGACGTTTGAAAGCCCGCTGCGCGCAAGCCGCGGCTTCAGTTTCGACAAACGCGCGCTCGACACATCAAGCGCATAAATGCGGCCTGAATTTTTAAGGGCAGCCCCAATCGCAAGCGTCTTGCCCCCAGCTCCCGCGCAGAAATCCACAATAAATTCACCGCGTTTAGCTGCAATCAGTTTCGCCAAAATCTGGCTGCCGAGATCCTGCACCTCAACCCAGCCTTTCTCAAAGGCCTTCGTTTTGGCCAGCATGGGCCGGCCCTCGATACGCAGGGCCTCAGCAACCACATCGGACGGCCGCGCATCCACACCTTCCTGCGCGAGGGATGCGACCGCCTGATCGACCCTTGCGAGAAGTGTATTGACGCGCAAATCCATCGGGGCAGATGTGCGCATCGCCTCTTCGCAGGCATGTGCCTCATGACTGCCCAATGCCTGCTCCCATGCATGTGCAATCCACTCAGGCGCAGCAGCCTCCCGCAGTTGTGTCCAGATGCGATCTGCAAGCATGGCCCGATCCCGCGCACCAAGCTGTGGGTGCCGTTTAAAAAACCCGGAGATCACCTGGTCGGCGGGATGTTCGAACCGAAGCACGCTGGCCGTTAACTGCTCGGCGAGCGCTGCAGTGCTTACGGGTTTTCGACGAGCAGGCATGGTGAGAACACATGATCAAAACGGGGCGCACCATCCTGCCATTGGCCCCGATTCCAACGGAGCCTGCCCGAGATCACTGCAGCGATGGCCATCGGATACAGCCGATGCTCCGCCTTAAGCACACGCTCGGAGAGCCGTTGGGCATCATCGCCTGGCAACACCGGCACCACTGCCTGCGCGAGGATCGGGCCGTGATCAAGCTCGGCGGTCACCGTATGCACCGTGCACCCGTGGACTTTGACCCCCGCATCCAAGGCCTGCTGATGGGTATGAAGGCCCTTGAAGGACGGCAACAGTGAGGGGTGAATATTGATCAGACGGCCCTCGAACGCGAGGCAAAACTCCGGGCTTAGAATTCGCATAAACCCGGCCAAAACCACCAGGTCCAGATGCATGGGCAGCAGCAGATCGGCCACAGCACGATCAAACGCCTCGCGCGACCCGTGCTCACGGTGCGAAATCACATGGGTCGGTATGCCGTGCTGGCGCGCATGCTCCAAGCCCTCCGCCGAGCTCTGGTTCGACACCACTGCCACAACCTCCATTGGCCATTGATGTTCGACCATGGCTTGCAACAGTGCTCGCAGATTCGAACCCCGGCCCGAGATCAGTACCGCGATACGTCCAGGGCGTGAAAGGGAATCCGACACGGAGGGCGTTGACATAGGCGCCTAGTGTAGCGGCACCCTATAATTCAGGGTTTTGCTTACGTCGTCGAACCACCGGCCAAGATGCTGATTTTTCAAGGGATTTTTCCTCGCCACGCTCCGCCCCGAGACCGGGTGATCACCATCGGTAATTTTGATGGCGTGCACCTTGGCCATCAGGCCCTGATTGACCAGGCGGTCGGGCTCGCCCGTGAGCGTGGACTGTGCTCCACCGTGGTCACGTTTGAGCCTCACCCCAAGGCATTCTTCGCCCCCGAGCAGGCTCCCAAAAAAATTCAAGGCCTCCGCGCCAAAGCCCTTGCTCTTGCCGACCACGGCGTGGATGAATTGCGTATTTTGAAATTTCGACGGGCTCTCGCCCAGATGCCGGCAGAGGCCTTCATGCAGACGGTGTTGCACCAGAGCCTGAGGGCGCAGGCCATCGTGGTGGGTGATGATTTTTGTTTCGGAGCCAAACGACGCGGCACCATCGCCATGCTGCGTGATGCCGCAGTGGATTACGGCTGGAGTGTGCATCCGGTGGCCACGATCCTCAACCGAGGCGCGCGCGCCTCAAGCTCGGCACTGCGGGATGTGCTCGCGCGCGGGGATCTTGCTGCCGCCGCCGTACTCATGGGCCGGCCCTACGACCTTGCGGGCCACGTGATTCACGGCCGAAAAATAGGCCGAAGCATTGGCTTTCCGACACTGAATGTCGCCGTACCGGCGAACCTGCTGCTCTCCGGCGTGTTTGTCGTGAGCGTGGAGGGCCTTGCCGAGACACCGCTGCCGGCCGTGGCCAGCCTCGGCCACCGGCCCACCACCGAACACGGGGGCAGGCTGCTGTTGGAAGTCCATGTCTTTGACTGGAGCGGTAACGCCTACGGGAAATGCGTGCGCGTCATCTTTCACGAAAAACTGCGCGGCGAAGAAAAATTTCAAGATGTCGCCGCCATGACCGATCAAATCCAACGCGATGCCGCTAGGGCACGCCACTACTTCTCTCATCATGTCCACTAAATCCTCGCCCGACGCCCACCACGCCTCCGCACCGTCAGACAGCCGCGTCAATCTGCCCAAAACCAGCTTTCCCATGCGCGGCGATCTGGCCAAGCGCGAGCCGGCATGGGTGCGCCAATGGCAAGAGCAAGGCGTCTACCAGCGCATCCGGGCGATCAGCCGCGGCCGGCCACTGTTTGTTTTGCACGATGGCCCGCCGTACGCCAATGGCGACATTCACATCGGCCATGCGGTGAACAAAATTCTCAAAGACATGATCGTGAAATCGAAAACACTGGCGGGTTTCGATGCCCGCTATGTTCCAGGGTGGGACTGCCACGGCATGCCCATCGAGATTCAGATTGAGAAGCAGTTTGGCAAGGGCCTTGCGACCGCCGAGGTACAGCATAAATCCCGGGCCTACGCCAAAGAACAGATCGCCCGCCAGAAAAAAGATTTCATTCGGCTTGGCGTGCTCGGCGAATGGGAACGGCCCTACACGACCATGGCACCCGAGACCGAGGCCAATGAGCTGCGCGCCCTGAAAAAAATCCTTGAAAAAGGATTCGTGTACCGCGGGCTAAAACCCGTGAACTGGTGCTTTGACTGCGGCTCGGCGTTGGCCGAGGCCGAAGTGGAATATGCCGATAAAACTGATCCTGCGGTCGACGTTGCCTTCAGTGCTGATGCGGCTGCAAAAGCGCGGCTTGCGCAGGCCTTTGGTATCGATGTGCGGCAACTCTCGGGCAACGTGGCGACCGTGATCTGGACCACCACACCCTGGACACTCCCTGCCAACCAGGCCCTGAACATTCACCCCGAGTTCGACTACGCCTTGGTGCGCGTGACGGGGCTGCATGCGGATGCGGCACAGCGTAAATTCCCGCCAAACCAGCACCACCCGATACTGCTGCTTGCAAAGGATCGCGCCCAAGCATGCCTTACTGCCTGGGGACTCACCGGCGAGATCATGGCCACCTGTGCAGGTGCCGCACTTACAGGGATCGCGTTTCAGCATCCCTTGTCGGCTGCCGATCCGGGCTACGCACGTGTCTCACCCATGATTGCGGCCGAGTATGTCAACCTGGAGTCAGGAACCGGCATTGTCCATTGCGCACCGGCCTATGGCATTGACGATTTCCTGTCGTGCAAAGGGGCCGGCATGCGTGATGCCGACATCCTGACACCGGTGCTTGGCGATGGCGTGTACAGCGCAACATTGCCGATGTTTGGTGGCTTAAAGATCTGGGATGCCAATCCGAAAATCGTTGCGGCGCTGGCAAGCCATCAGTCCTTGATGCACTCCGAGCGTTACACCCACAGCTACATGCATTGCTGGCGTCACAAAACCCCCATCATCTATCGGGCGACTAACCAGTGGTTCGCCGGCATGGACATCACACCACACGACGGCGGCGGCACGCTACGCGAACGCGCGCTGGCCGGTGTCGATGCGACGACCTTTTATCCCGCATGGGGCAAGGCACGATTGCACGCCATGATCGCCAACCGTCCCGACTGGACCCTCTCGCGCCAGCGGCAGTGGGGCGTACCTATGGCCTTTTTTGTGCACAAGGAAACCGGCGAGTTACATCCCAACACACCTGCGCTTCTGGAACAGATCGCCCAACGTATCGAAAAAGACGGCATCGAAGCCTGGCAATCCATCACACCGCAGGAACTCCTCGGTGCCGATGCGGATCGCTACGTGAAAAACCAAGATACGCTCGATGTGTGGTTTGACTCCGGAACGACCCATGAGACCGTGCTGCGCGGCTCGCATGCTGATGCCTCGACCTTTCCGGCGGATCTCTACCTTGAGGGCAGTGATCAACACCGCGGCTGGTTCCATTCCTCGCTCTTGACCAGCTGCATGATCAACGGTGTACCGCCCTACAAGGCCCTGCTCACCCACGGCTTCGTCGTCGATGGGGAGGGCCGAAAAATGAGCAAATCGCTGGGGAATGTGATTGCCCCGCAACAGGTCTCGGACACCCTGGGAGCAGACATTCTTCGACTCTGGGTTGCCAGCACCGATTACTCGGGCGAGCTGTCGATCTCGGACACCATCCTAAAGCGCGTGGTCGAGTCGTACCGCCGTATTCGCAACACCCTGTGCTTCCTTCTCGGCAATCTGTCCGACTTTCAACCCGAACACGATGCGATTGCGATTGATCAGATGGTCGAGATCGATCGCTATGCACTGGCGCTTGTTCAACGCATGCAGAGCGAGGTCATGAGCGATTATGAAAAGTTTTCGTTCCATCCGGCCATCTCTCGCCTCGTGACCTTCTGCTCTGAAGACCTTGGTGCCTTCTATCTGGACATTCTGAAAGACAGGCTCTACACGACGGGTGCCAATGCCCACCCACGGCGCTCCGCTCAAACTGCGCTTTATCACATCACCGAGGCCATGACCCGGCTCATGGCACCCGTGTTGTCGTTTACATCCGATGAGGCATGGCAGAGCCTTCGGTCACCCACCACGCCCACCACAATCTTTGAGCAGACCGCGCACACTATTCCAATGGTTCCGAATGCTGAGCCGCTTCTTGCCAAGTGGGCACTGGTGCGCCAGGCACGGGCTGATGTGCTCAAAGCGATCGAGGTGGAACGCGAAGCGGGTCGCGTAGGATCTTCTTTACAAGCCAGCGTGCAACTCAGCGCGGGCGCTGTCATGGCCGATGCCCTTGCCACACTCGGCGACGAGCTCAAGTTCGTGATGATCACATCACAGGCCCAATGGCAGGCCGACCCAACACTGCCCGCCGATCACGTGCGTATCAGCGTGACAGCACTCACCGACCCGAAATGCGGCCGCTGCTGGCACCTGCGGGCAGATGTCGGTGCGCACGCAGAGCACCCCGATCTGTGCGGCCGATGCATCAGCAACCTGTTCGGGAAAGGCGAAGCACGTGGCATCGCCTAAGAGCTCGGGCCGAGGCATGACAGCGGGACGGTGGGCCATTGTTGCTGCGCTGCTCGTGGGCCTGGACCAACTCACGAAGCTCGTGATCGTGAACACGTATGCACTGGGTCAGCAGACGGTGGTCACCGACTGGTTCAACATCGTTCGTGTTCATAACAGCGGAGCCGCCTTCAGCTTTCTTGCCGATGCCGGCGGATGGCAGCGTTGGTTTTTTGTGGGCCTAGGCGTTGTGGCCGTGCTGTACTTGGGGTTCTTGGTGACACGGCACGCCAAACAGATCGGGTTCGCCCTGGGTGCTACGCTGATTCTGGCCGGCGCGATCGGCAACACCATTGACCGCCTGACCTGGGGCGTGGTGATCGACTTCATTGACCTCCACGCGGGCGGATGGCACTGGCCTGCCTTTAATGTGGCCGACACGTGCATCACGATTGGCGCCGCGCTCTTTATCCTTGACGAACTACGGCGTGTCCGACGAGGATGATGGCCATGGCACCCGCGCTTCATCACCGCCACTTTATCGTGGGCATCACCGGCGGTATCGCCGCCTATAAAAGCTGCGACCTGGTGCGACGGCTCATGGAGGCTGGCGCCACGGTTCAGGTCATCATGACCGCAGCAGGCACCCAGTTTGTCTCAGCGCGCACCTTCAGTGCACTGTCGGGCCGGCCCGTCTACACCGACGAATGGTCAAGCCCACCGCGCAGTGGCCCCGCAAACGCCATGCCGCATATTGATCTGGCCCGCGAAGCCGATGCGATTCTGATCGCACCCGCAAGCGCAGATTTTCTCGCCCAGCTTGCCGGAGGACTCACCTCGAGCCTGCTGGCCACCCTATGCCTGGCCCGGGATGTACCGCTGCTGGTTGCACCGGCAATGAATCGTCAGATGTGGCAAAACCCAGCCACACAACGTAACGTGGCACAGCTGATCGCCGACGGAGTGGAAATACTCGGCCCGGCGAGCGGTGCCCAGGCCTGTGGTGAAACGGGCGATGGGCGCATGCTGGAGCCCCACGAATTACTCGGTGCACTTCTTGATCGCTTCGGTGAAGGCCGCGGGCCTGCGCCTGCATCCAATGGACCGAACATTCGCGGTGTGTTGCAAGACCAGCGTCTACTGATCACCGCGGGACCCACCTTTGAACCGATTGACCCTGTCCGCGGAATCACCAATCGCTCGTCCGGCAAGATGGGTTTTGCACTTGCACGGGCCGCGTCTCGAGCCGGCGCCACGGTCACCCTGATTGCAGGGCCGGTGCATCTGCCCACACCCGATCATGTCCGTCGCATCGATGTGGTAACGGCAATCGAGATGCATGACACGGTGATGCGCGAGCTGGACGACAACGGCGCGGATATTTTTATCGGTGTCGCTGCTGTGGCCGACTGGCGTGTCGACCAGGTCGCGGGCAGCAAACTCAAAAAAGAGCATGGCAGCTCGCTTGAACGCCTGTCGTGGGTCGAAAACCCCGATATCCTGGCTGCGGTGGCGCGCCGTGCGGACCCGCCCTTTTGCGTTGGATTTGCTGCAGAAAGCGGATCACTGGCCGACTTGCACGGCCTACTTCAAGAAAAACGCGCGCGAAAATCAGTACCGTTATTGATCGGCAATATTGGTGCGGAGACATTTGGGTCGGATCACAATACCGTCGTAGTCTGCGATGCGCACGGGACAGAATCCCTTGCATCCACGCACAAAGACCACATCGCCGAAGCCATCGTTGCTCGCATTGCGCACGCATTACGGGACAACGCCTGAGTACACTTTTCCTACCTCCTTCCCGCCACCAACCTTCACGCCCTGCCATGCCCATGAAGATCGCCGTAAAACTACTTGACGCCCGAATGAAGGATCAACTGCCGCAGTACGCCACACCCGCCTCCGCAGGCCTGGACCTTCGCGCCTGCATTGACAGCCCAATGGTGTTGGCACCAGGAGAGACGCAGCTCATTCCCACGGGATTGGCGATCTACATTGCAGACCCCGGCTACGCCGGAATGATTCTTCCTCGGTCTGGCCTTGGCCATAAACATGGCATCGTGTTGGGCAATCTGGTCGGGCTCATCGACGCGGACTATCAGGGCCCTCTGATGGTGTCGGCCTGGAATCGCAGTGCAACGGCCTTCACGCTTAACCCCATGGAGCGCCTGGCCCAACTGGTGATCGTGCCGGTGCAGCAGGTCAGCTTCTCAGTAGTGACTGAGTTCGAGTCGACCGACCGGGGTACCGGTGGCTTCGGCAGCACGGGCAAACATTAGCCGGCCCACGTAAAAAACGACTACTTCAGGACGCGAAAAAGCGTATTGAAATCATCGGTCCACGTCTTCAGCCCCGCAATCGGCTCGACAGGAATGGTTTTGTGCACGATGTCGGGCGACCGCAAGAGCGTCGGGCTCTTGCTGACCAAGACCCAATCGGACAACGCCATAAGACCGCGGGCATCGTTGAGCGGCTCGTCTTCAATCAGGGCTACCTGAAATCCAGCCTCCTCGGCGATCTGCTTGACGACCGGTGCAAGCGCTAGATACCGATTGGTCACGTGAAATGCAATCACACCGTCTGGCTGAATGTGTTTCGCATACACCGCGAGGGCCTCGCGCGTCATGAGGTGAATCGGAATGGAGTCACTGGAAAACGCGTCGATCACCAGAACATCAAAGCGTTGTGGCACCTCACGCTCTAAGACCAGCCGTGCATCACCCAGGGCGAACTCCACCCGCGCAGGCGAATCGGAAATGTATGTGAACTCCCGCTGGGCCACATCGATCACCTGTGGGTTGATCTCGTACATCCGAATCACATCGCCTTTGCGGCCGTAGGCGGCCAGCGTGCCCACGCCAAGGCCAATGACGCCCACGCGAATTCCGGCCGGATGCCGACGGCCGGCCTCGGCAATCGCCAAACCAACGCCCGAATCGGGGCCGTAATACGTTGTTGGAAACTGTCTGCGCTCCGGACTCATGTCTTGCAGTCCGTGCAGAATGACACCATGCACGAGCCGCCGAACAGGCTCCTGGCTACCCGCATACACGCGCTCTTTGATACGCAACGTGCCGTAAAAATTTCGGGCGGCGTAAATACTGTCAAAACCGATGTCGCTGACGTACGCCCGCGTGTAATGACCACAGACGCCGATACTGATCAGGCTTCCGCCCAAAAACACGGCCCGCAATGGCCCCTGCACGGAACGCAATGCGATCCAGACGCCCAGCAGGCCTGCCAAGACCAGGGCAAGGGGAAGCTCCCAATAAAAGGGAAACACGTGGGGCGCCACCATGGATACAAACAGGCCCCCTGCCGCGCCGCCCAGAGCAATCATGAAATAAAACCGTGTCAGATAACGTGCGGCCGGCTTGGCTCGTGCCAATTCGCCGTGGCAAAACAGACAAATCAAAAAGAGACCCGCCAAGTAAAGCGGAATGGCGTATTCAATGTCGAGAATGCCATCGTCGGTCATCAGGCCCCATGCCATAAATGCGGCGAGGACCAAGGCGGGAAGCATCATGCTTTCGCGCAGATACCAGCCCTGCCCCCTGCGGCCCTCAAACGCAATCACAAAGGTCAGCAAATAAAGCGACAGCGGTAGCACCCACAAGAAAGGAATGGAGGCGACATTCTGTGTGATGTGGCTTGAGACCGAGAGCAGCAACATGGTGGCCACCGCGGCAAGCGAAAACCACAGTGCTACGTCAGGCCAACGGGGTGCGGCCTCTGGGGCATCGGCCGGGGCATCTGAGGGCCCGCTCAGCGCAGTGCCCGCGCTACCGCCCGACGACGAGCGCAATGCACGCACTGCTACGATCACCGTAATCAGAACAAATGCTCCATAACCCGCACTCCAGGCCAGGGCCTGATGGCGGGTCGTTACCCAGGTCTCAATAGCAAAGGGATACGCCAACAGCCCCAGCAATGACCCAAAATTCGACAGGGCGAACAGCCGATAAGCACGCTGTGCCACGGCAGGATTTCGCTGTTCGCGGGCAAACCACGACTGAATCAGAGGGCCGGTAGTCGAGAGCATGAAATACGGCAGGCCAATCGTGGCAGCCAGCAAGCCCAGAATCCGCCATAGCGGGTCTTCATCACCAAGTGGTTTCCAATGCTCGCCCGCCAGGATGGGCATCGCTGCGAGGCTGATCAGCAGCAGTGCGATATGAAGTACGGTCTGCCGTTTTGCGGAAAGCTTTTGAACGAGGTCAGAGTAGGCATAGCCAGCCAGTAGCACCAGCTGAAAGAATGTGAGGCACGTGGTCCAGACGGCGGCAGACCCACCGAACCAGGGCACGATCTGCTTTGCAATGATCGGCTGCACCAGAAACAGCAGAAAACTGGAGACGAAAATGGTGAGGGCGTAAACAAGCATCAGACGAGCCTTGCATCAAGCTTACGGCTGTCTGCCACGAAGAGTCGAATGCCTTCAGCAAGTTTTTCGGTGGCCATCGCATCCTCGTTGAGCCCGAAACGAAAGAGGGCCTCGGATGTATTCAACGACGCGCTCACCTGATTCGACGCTGGAGCAGCTGGATCCAAGACCCGCTCCAATGACGACTCTGAATCCATCGAGCGCAATGCTTCAAGCAGCTCCGGGCTCACCGTCAACAGATCACAACCGGCCAGGGCTAACACCTGCTCTTTGCTTCGAAAGCTCGCCCCCATGACCTCGGTGTGAAAACGATGATGCTTTAGGTATGCGTAAATCCGTTTGACGGATAAAACGCCTGGGTCTTCGGATGCATGGGTCCAGGTCGCACCGGCTTTCTTATGCCAATCGCTGATGCGGCCCACAAAGGGCGATATCAGCGTGGCGCCGGCATCCGCTGCGGCAGCAGCCTGCACCAACGAGAAAATCAGCGTGACATTGCAGGCAATACCCTGCTTCTCAAGCTCACGCACAGCACGGATGCCTTCCCAGGTGGCTGCAATTTTGATCAGCACCCGGGATTTGTCGATACCGTGCGCCTGATAGGCGGAAACGATCGACTTCGCCTCAGCCACTGTTGCCTCGGTGTCAAACGAGAGCCGCGCATCGACCTCGGTGGAAACTCGGCCTGGAATAATCTTCAAAATCTCACAGCCAAACGTCACCAATACCTCTCGGGTGCGCTCGGTCAGTTTTTTACCCTCCATCGCCGCCTTCACACGATCCACAATGCCAGCGTATTGCGGCTGGTCCAGCGCACGAATGATCAGGGTCGGATTGGTCGTGGCATCGCGTGGCGCGTAGGCCCGCATGGATTCAAAGTTTCCAGTGTCGGCCACCACCGTGGTGAACTGCTTAAGGGCCTCGAGGGCGTTCGGGATATCGGTGTGCATGATGAGTGAAGGCATAAAAAAATCGGGCATGACCCGAAAACCCGAATCATGCCCGATTTCGTCTCGGCGATGATCCGGCCCCGTCGGAGCCGGGCCGTCGCCCGAGGTGGTGCAATCGCTGTGCTTAGGTCAGCATATCGGCCCAGATATTGCGGGCCCAGCCCAACGCAAACCGCCCCTCCATCTCGCTGGCACGGCTACTGACCCCGCCCGATCCAGCCACGGTCTTCATGGTCTTGTCTTTTTCGTCATACGCGTGGACGCTGGCCACGTGCACAACGTTTTTGTCATCCACGAAGCTGTAGCAGGTGTTGGCCATCATGGGAGCGATCGGAGCCCGGCCGTTCATAAGTTCCACGATGGCGGCAGCTGCAGCCTTGCCGTGCTGGTTGGCCATGTGGCCCGACTTGGGCATGGCCGGCGCAGCAAAGGTCGCATCGCCCAACACGTGGATGTTTTTATGGACCAGGGATTCCATCGTGACCCAGTCCACACCACACCAGAGGTTATTCACGTTGACCAGGCCTGCCTTCTGAGCGATGTCGCCAGCACGGTGCGGCGGCACCACGTTGAGCACATCGCCTCGGATGCTGTCACCGGTCTCAGTGATCAAACGCTTGCCCTTTAGGTCAAGTTCGGTGACCACCATGTTGGGGCGGTATTCGATCATGCCGGGGTAGAGATCTGCCCAGGCCTTCATAAACAAACCCTTCTTAGACTGCACATCGGGATTGGCATCCATGATGACAACCTTGCTCTTGGTATTGCCCTTTGCCTTGAACAGATGGGCGACCTGGCAGGCACGCTCATACGGTCCCGGGGGGCAGCGATAGGGTGCCTTGGGGATCGAAAGCACATAGGTGCCGCCGTTGGGCACTGCGTCGAGCTGGGCCTTCAACGCCATGGTCTGCGGGCCGGCCTTCCAGGAGTGGAGCACGGTCTTCTGAGCTTCGTCGTTTAAGCCCTGGATAGCATTGAAATTGAAGTCGATGCCGGGCGACACGACCAGTCGGTCATAGGTCAGATCGGCAATCTTTTTGAGCGAAATTTTCTTTTTCACGGGGTCAATCGCAGTGACCTCATCGTTCAGCACGATGATGCCCTTTTCGCGCAGCTTCGCGTACGTGTGTGTGATGAACTCCATCTTCTGGGATCCGCCCAGGACCAGATTGGAGATCGGGCACGACACAAAGTTGCGCTCACGATCGATCAGGTAGACCTCAATGGCACCATTGGACCACTGATTAATGTATTTGGCGGCAGTAGCACCACCATAGCCACCCCCGATCACGATCACACGGCCAATTTTTTTCGCCGGCGCACTTCCGCCTTCGGTCGTGGCGCATCCGGTCAGGGTTCCTGCAGCGGCGACCGCTGCCGTGGCCGCGCCCGCTTTCAGCAGGCTACGGCGGTTTTCAAATTCTTTTGTCATAGTCCTCTCCTTGTCCGTCGCAGGATTATTTCTTTTTCTGTGCCGCAAAGTAGGCGGCCAAGTCGGCAATTTGCTGATCCGTGTAGCCCTTGACCAGCTGATGCATCAGCGTGGCGGGCTTGTCGCCGCTGCGAAACTCTTTCATGTTGGTGATGAATTTGTCCTTGTCGTAGCCGGCCAGTGACTCCATGACACCCACACTACGGCCATCAGTGCCGTGGCAGTTCGCGCAATTGGCGGCCAGGTAACGAATTTTGTTGAAGTCTTGTGCCTGGACAGGCGCGTTGAATGTGAAGACCATCGCACCAAGTGCTGCGGCCGCTGCAAGTTGCTTGCGCATAGAGCTCCCTCCTCTAGGATGTTTATGACTGCATGCGGATTCTCGCAGAAAACTTAGGGCTTTCCTATGCTGGTTTTCTGCAATGAAATTTCTGCGGTGCAGCAGCGTGAAACAAAGTGCTGCCTCCACTCCATTGCGAAGTGGAGGCCAACACAGCATCACGAGACCAGTTCTGCCTTGTCTTTAGGACGTCCTGACGCAGGCTTGGCCGGTGCATCCTCGCTCGGAAACTCGAGCAGGACCTTCTCCGCATCACTGGGATCCATCGCGATGTGGACCCGCCCGCCATTGACCAGTCGGCCAAACAACAGCTCGTCAGCAAGGGCTTTTCGAATCGTGTCTTGAATCAGGCGTTGCATAGGCCGTGCGCCCATCTGGGGGTCGAAGCCCTTTTTGGCCAAAAAGGCGCGCAGCTCTTCGGCAAACGACACTTCGACCTTTTTCTCTTGCAGCTGCTGTTCGAGGCCGATCAAGAATTTGTCCACGACCCGCATGATCACATCGGTATCGAGCGCCTTAAACGAGACGATCGCATCAAGACGGTTTCTAAACTCGGGTGTGAAGATGCGCTTGATATCGGCCATCTCGTCGCCCGCCTCGCGTGCGTTTGAAAATCCGATGGCACGTTTGTTCAATGTCTCCGCGCCCGCATTGGTGGTCATAATGATGATGACGTTACGGAAGTCTGCTTTGCGGCCATTGTTGTCGGTGAGCGTGCCGTGATCCATCACCTGGAGCAGCACGTTGAAAATATCCGGGTGGGCCTTTTCAATTTCATCGAGCAGCAACACCGAGTGCGGCTTTTTGGTAATCGCCTCGGTCAAGAGACCGCCTTGGTCAAAGCCCACGTACCCTGGCGGCGCACCGATCAGCCGTGATACCGCATGACGCTCCATGTATTCCGACATATCGAAACGCACAAGCTCAATGCCCAAGACATAGGCGAGCTGTTTAGCGACCTCGGTCTTGCCCACACCCGTAGGACCCGAAAACAAAAATGAGCCGATCGGCTTGTCGACCTTGCCTAGGCCCGAGCGCGACATTTTGATCGCAGCCGACAGGGCCTCGATGGCCGGATCCTGGCCGAACACAACACTCTTAAGATTCAAATCGAGACGGGCCAACACCTGCCGATCGTCGGTATTGACGGTCGCCGGAGGTATACGGGCGATCTTGGACACGATCTCCTCAATCTCGGTCTTGCCGATCGTGCGCTTCTGCTTACTTTTTGGCAGGATGCGCTGCGCGGCGCCTGCCTCGTCGATCACGTCGATGGCCTTGTCCGGCAAGTGTCGATCGTTGATGTACTTGGCCGACAACTCTGCCGCGCTCGACAAGGCGGCGGCCGAATACTTCACGCCGTGGTGCTCCTCGAAACGCGACTTCAATCCCTTCAGAATCTGAACGGTCTGCTCCACACTGGGCTCGACCACATCAATCTTTTGGAAACGGCGCGATAGGGCGTGGTCTTTCTCAAAGATGCCTCGGTATTCGTTGTAGGTCGTAGCCCCAATGCAACGCAGCGCACCGGACGACAACGCCGGCTTCAGAAGGTTGGACGCATCCAGTGTTCCGCCCGAGGCCGACCCCGCACCGATCAAGGTGTGAATTTCATCGATAAACAACACCGCATGCGGATCCGCCTTCAACTGCTTGAGGACCGCTTTCAGACGTTGCTCGAAATCGCCGCGGTATTTGGTTCCTGCCAACAGCGCACCCATGTCGAGCGCGTAGACGGTGGCCTGCTCGAGAATCTCGGGCACTTCCTTTTCGATGATGCGACGGGCGAGACCCTCTGCGATCGCGGTCTTGCCTACGCCGGCCTCTCCGACCAGCAGGGGATTGTTTTTACGTCGACGGCAGAGCACCTGAATGACGCGCTCAACTTCCGACTCGCGCCCGATCAGCGGGTCGATCTTTCCTTTTTTCGCGAGCTCGTTGACATTGGTGGTGTACTGATCGAGCGCAGTAGGCTGCTGCGAAGAGGATGAGCCCGATGCGCCCGACTCGGCGGACTCGGCGGCTGCAGGCTCTTCGCTTGGCGATGCCGCAGGCGGCGCCTTGGTAATGCCGTGTGCGATGAAATTCACGACATCCAAGCGCGTGATGCCTTGCTGATGCAGGAAATACACCGCATGGGAATCTTTTTCGCCAAAGATCGCGACCAGCACATTCGCGCCGGTCACTTCCTTTTTGCCATTTGAGGTGGACTGGACGTGCATGATCGCCCGCTGAATCACCCGCTGAAACCCCAGCGTGGGCTGGGTATCGACATCGTCTGGGCCCTGAATGATCGGCGTGTTGTCCGAGATGAACTGGGTCAGTGCCTTGCGAAGCTCATCCACATTGGCAGCGCAGGCCTTCAGGATCTCCGAGGCCGAAGGGTTATCGAGCAGCGCAAGCAGCAGGTGCTCCACGGTAATGAACTCGTGCCGCTGCTGCCGGGCCTCGACAAAGGCCATATGAAGACTTACTTCCAGTTCCTGAGAGATCATGCTTCCTCCATGACACACTGCAAAGGATGCTGATGCATCCGGGCAAAACTGCTGACCAACTCTACCTTTGTCGCGGCGATGTCGCGCGTGTAAACGCCGCACACCCCTCGACCCTCCCGATGCACGCGAAGCATGACTTGCGTTGCTTTCTCCAAATCCATCAGAAAGAATTTTTGCAGCACAACAACCACAAATTCCATCGGGGTGAAATCGTCGTTTAGCAACAACACCTGGTACATCGGCGGCTGCTTGGTTTTGCTGTCTTGACGCTCTAAAAGAGCGGTCGATCCCCGGCCGGGCGCCTGGGTTGGGTCGTCCCGTTTGTCGCTGGCCTTGGGCGGCGCGGTCTGGGCGCCTCTGGAGTCCTTCATATGCCACCGATTCTAAGGTGAACCCCAGGGTTTGGGGAGGGTAGACAAAGGACAGGCTTTTCCCTATATTCGAGAAGTCTCAAAGGCAGACCAGTTCGGGACAAGGCCGTTTCGGCCGCGCTCGAGTTGTTGTGTCGCATGTGGGGTCCCCCGGCATAGGGTCGGGGTTCTGAAGTGCGCGATTTTTTATGTAAGGAAGATTAGATGTCTACGGGTACAGTCAAGTGGTTCAACGACGCAAAAGGTTTTGGTTTCATCACCCCCGATGAGGGCGGCGAGGACGTGTTCGCGCACTTCTCAGCGATTGCAACAAGCGGTTTCCGTTCTTTGAAGGAAGGCCAGAAAGTCCAGTTCGATATCGTTCAGGGCCCCAAAGGCAAACAAGCCTCGAACATCACGCCAATCGGCTAATTGTTTCGTTGGATTGAAATAAAAAAACCCAGCCTCGGCTGGGTTTTTTTATTTCCTGCGCACGGCATCGTACCGGCGCAGACAAACGGCATGGCTACATCTGGCTGATCATGACATCACCAAAGCCCGAGCACGACACCTGGGTGGCACCGTCCATCAGTCGAGCAAAGTCATAGGTGACTTTTTTCGTGGTGATCGCCTTCTCCATCGAGGTGATGATCAGATCGGCAGCCTCGACCCAGCCCATATGGCGCAGCATCATCTCGGCCGAGAGAATCAATGAACCCGGATTGACATAGTCCTTGCCGGCATATTTGGGCGCTGTGCCGTGGGTCGCCTCAAACATGGCCACGCTGTCCGACAGATTGGCGCCCGGTGCGATCCCAATACCGCCCACCTGAGCTGCCAAGGCATCGGAGATGTAGTCACCGTTAAGGTTGAGGGTGGCGATGACACTGTATTCCGCCGGGCGAAGCAGGATCTGTTGCAAGAAGGCGTCAGCGATCGCGTCTTTCACCACAATCTCTTTGCCGGTCTTGGGGTTTTTAAATGCGCACCATGGGCCGCCATCGATCGGCGTGGCACCAAATTCCTTTTGAGCGAGCTCATACGCCCAGTCACGGAATCCACCCTCGGTGAATTTCATGATGTTGCCCTTGTGCACGATGGTCACTGACGGCTTGTCGTTATCAATGGCGTACTGCATGGCCTTGCGCATCAGCCGCTCGGTGCCCTCGCGCGAGACAGGCTTGATACCGATGCCCGAGGTGTTCGGAAAACGGATCTTTTTGACACCAAACTCTTTAATCAGGATGTCGATGAGTTTCTTCGCCTGCTCGGACCCCTCCTGGTATTCGATACCAGCGTAGATGTCCTCGGAGTTCTCACGAAAAATCACCATGTCGGTCTTTTCGGGCTCTTTGACCGGACTGGGCACACCCTTAAAGTACCGGACCGGACGCAGGCAGACATAGAGGTCGAGCTGCTGGCGCAGGGCCACGTTGAGGGAGCGTATCCCCCCGCCAACCGGCGTGGTCAGAGGGCCTTTGATAGAAACCACATAGTCTTTCAGGACTTCCAGGGTCTCGTCGGGCAGCCACACATCGGGCCCGTAGACCTTGGTGGACTTCTCGCCGCAATAAATCTCCATCCAGGAAATCTTCCGCTTGCCGCCATAGGCCTTGGCCACGGCCGCATCGACCACCTTGATCATGACGGGGGTGATATCTACCCCGGTGCCATCCCCCTCGATATAAGGCACGATGGGATTGTCTGGGACATTCAGGGAAAAGTCGGGTCGAACGGTGATTTTTTGCCCGGTCGTGGGCACCTTAATTTTCTGATACACGGCAAGCCTCCCTATTTTTTTTATAATTTTAACTGGTGTGAATCCGTCAACCCCAAGCGAGCGCGGTGCGTTTAAGGCTCAGGGCCGGCATTCCGCCTGGTCCTTCCGGGGCCCCTGGGCTTTGGATGGTTATTTTACTTATCGATAAGGATGTTTCATGAAAAAGCTGATCGCTGCTGTTATCGCTGGTACCGTTGCTTCGACCTCCCTGGTTGCTTTCGCCCAGGCTAAGAAAGAAGAGCCCAAGAAAGAAGCCAAAAAAGAAGAGAAAAAAGCTGACGCTAAAAAAGACGCTAAGAAGTAATATTGGCGCTTTCACGCTGGCTGCAGCCAGCGTGGTCACGAAAAGGCAGGGGCATCCCTGCCTTTTTTTTAGCCCCCCCTCCGAGACACCATGTTCTACGCCCTCGTCATTTTTATCTCTGCATTCCTGATTTTTCTGGTGCAGCCCTTGATCGCTAAGCAAATCCTGCCCTGGTTTGGGGGCTCGGCCGCTGTATGGGGCACGTGCCTGGTGTTTTTTCAGTCGGCGCTGTTGGCCGGCTACGCCTATGCCGATGCAATCAATCGCTGGCTCAGCCTGAAACGGCAAGTCGCCCTGCATGCAGGCCTGCTTATCCTAGCCGCCCTAACCATGCCCATCATCGCGAGTGACACCTGGCGGCCATTGGGCTCGGAGGAGCCCATCACTCGAATCCTCGGGCTGCTGATCGCCACCATCGGATTACCCTATTTTCTTTTGGCCACCACGACACCGCTAGTCGGGGCCTGGTATTGGCGGCGTTATCACGCCTCTGCCCCCTACCGGCTGTTCGCGCTCTCGAATTTCGCCTCGCTTCTGGCCCTGCTCGGCTTTCCCTTTTTGATCGAACCCTGGTTGGGCAATCGGGAAACTGCCTGGGCCTGGTCGGCCCTCTTCGTTGTGTTTGCCGTGCTCTGCATCGGGCTGGGCCGCTCCACGATCGCCCACGCCCGCACCGAGGTGGCAACCTCCACCCCCGACGCCAACGACGAGGCTTCGCACGCACATGCCATCAGCGCTCGGCAGTGGCTGCTCTGGGTCGCCCTCTCGGCCATCGGCTCGGCCATGCTCCTGGGGGTGAGTAGCCATCTCACCCAAAACATCTCCTCGGCACCCCTGCTATGGGTTGTGCCACTGGCCCTCTACCTGATCACCTTCATCATCAGTTTCGACCACCCGCGCTGGTATGTACGCTCGGCCTACCTTCCAATGGCCGGTGCACTGATTCCCTTGATGGCGTGGCTGTCCGACTCGTTGAATCTAAAACTGGTGACACCACTCTACGCCTGCGGCCTCTTTGTGGTGTGCATGGTCTGCCACGGGGAGCTTGCACGGCTCAAACCACATCCCTCGAAACTCACGGCGTTTTATCTGTCACTGTCCGTAGGGGGCGCACTGGGCTCTTTAGCCATGGCCGTCGTGGCGCCTCTGATCTTGGATGGCTACTTTGAACTCTATGCCGCACTGTTGGCTGCCGCCTTCGCGGGGCTGTTTCTATCGATGGGCCAGACCCGCACAAGGCGCACTGTGGGCAGATCGGTAGCAGCCTTGGTTGTCGTGTGTGTCGGCAGTCTTTCTTGGATTGGCATTCGCGATTACACGTCAGGCGTTCGATTCATGGAGCGCGATTTCTACGGCGTTGTGCGCACCCGCGACAATCCCACCGGTGCAGATTTTCGAACCATGATCCATGGGGCCATTTCTCACGGTGGTCAGCTACTCGCTGAAGACCTGCAGATGACAGCTTCGAGCTATTTTGGCCCGACCAGCGGCTACGGCCGCATGTTTGCAAGTCTTGCGCCCGGCCCCAAAACCGTGGGCGTGATTGGCCTGGGTGCGGGTGCGCTCGCGGTGTATGCCAAGCCCGAAGACCACTGGGTCTTCTACGAAATCTCCCCCGCCGTAGTGCGCGCTGCCAAACAGGAATTTACATTCCTGGAGAAGATGAAAGGCACGCATGAGATCGTGATTGGTGATGGCCGTTTGGCACTCGACCGAGAGAAGCCCCGTCAGTTTGATGTGCTCGCTATCGATGCATTTTCCGGTGACTCCATTCCATCGCACCTGATCACCAAGGAAGCGATGGATATTTATGTCAAACACTTAAAACCGAATGGCGTGATCGTATTCCAGGCGACCAACCGGTTTGTGGATCTGATGCCTGTGGCCCGCAACCTTGCCGATGCCCATGGCTTACACGCCATCCTGGTCGCGGATTCGCCACAGTACATGGACGGCCCGGAATACTGGCTCGCCATGACCGACCAAGTCATCATGACCCGTGACCGGACTCTGCTGGCTTCGCCGGCACTACAATCCGTAGCTCAGGACATTCCGAAGCGGCCCGGCTTCCCCATGTTCACCGATGACTACATCAATCTTCTTCGGCTTTTAAAGCGCAACCCATGACAACGCCCTGGGTTCCTGCGATCAACGGCCTGATCAAAAGCATGCTGCGGCTCGCAGCGCACCTGCTTGGATCGTTAGCGCTCGTTGGGGGCTCCGCCATGGCGCAGAGCTCCCTGCCCACTGAATCCCTGTCGGTGCGGTTTTTTCAGATCACCGCTGAAATCGCGGCCACGCCGGAATCCCGCATGCGCGGGCTGATGCACCGGCAGTCACTGCCCCCCAATCACGGCATGCTGTTTGTATTCGATCGCGCCGAGAAACAGTGCTTTTGGATGAAAAACACACCTCTGCCGCTCACCATTGCCTTCATCGCAGACGGCGGACAGATCGTGAACTTCGCGGATATGCAGCCGTTCTCGGAAACACCGCACTGCTCCTTACGGCCCGTGCGCTTTGCCCTTGAGATGGAGCAAGGATGGTTCGCCCGACGCGGCGTACTCGCCGGCGACGTCATGGAAGGCAGTGTGATCAGAGACCTTAGGCCCTAACCCCACTGCCAGTCGTGCTTACGAGAAATTCTTCGACGCAAAGTCCCAGTTCACCAGACTCCAAAACGCGCCCATGTAGTCAGGACGGCGGTTACGGTAATCGATGTAGTAGGCATGCTCCCACAAGTCACATGTTAGAAGCGGCTTGTCACCTGTAGTCAATGGCGTCGCTGCGTTGCTGGTGTTCACAATGTCCAGACTGCCATCGGCCTTTTTCACCAGCCATGTCCAGCTCGAACCGAAGTTACCGACAGCACTCTTGGTGAAAGCATCTTTGAACGCATCGAACGAGCCCCACTTGGCATCAATGGCTGCAGCCAATCCGCCTGAAGGCTTGCCACCGCCGTTCGGTGAAAGCGAATTCCAATAAAAGGTGTGATTCCAAATCTGGGCGGCGTTGTTAAACACACCACCACTGGATTTCTTCACGATGTCTTCCAACGTTGCATGTTCAAACTCTGTGCCTTTGATCAGATTGTTCAGATTGGTGACATAGGTCTGATGGTGTTTCCCATAGTGGAACTCGAGCGTCTCTTTCGAAATATGAGGAGACAACGCATCCATAGCGTAGGGCAAAGCCGGCAATTGATGTTCCATAACGATCCTTTTGGTTGAGGGATAAGCAAGGACAAAACGAGCGTGGATTTTAGCCCGCCGACTCCGGGGGCCGGCCCGATCGAACCCTTACGTTGAGCGTGCCTTTGGCCACATGGACCGTCAAGTCGTCATCGGGTTTTACCTGAGAGGCATCGACGACCAGCTGGTCCTGCGCATCGGTCACCATCGCGTACCCACGCTGCAAGATGGCGCGCGGATCCAGGGCATTCAGCTGGGCCGAAAGCGTCGCATGTCGGGCCCGTTGATGCGTCAACAACGTCTTCCATGCCGAGCGCAGGCCCCGCCCGAGCAAATCCAATCGGGCCTGACGTTCGCGGCACTGCTCCACGGGACTGCGCAGACGCCGCGACAGACGATCGAGTTGCTGCTGAGCCCGCTCCCAACGACGCAGCATCCACTGCTGCTGCCGCCGTTGCAGTTCCGACAGCCGCTGTGCATTCTCCTGCTCACGCTGCGCCACCACCTGCGCCGCGGCCGTCGGTGTCGCGGCCCGCACATCGGCGACCAAATCCGCAATCGTGACATCCGACTCATGGCCCACCCCCACCACGACGCAGTGTCGGCAGGCCAGGATCTGCTGCGCCAGCTCCTCATCGTTAAACGCCCAGAGGTCCTCAAGGCTGCCGCCACCACGCACCAGCAGCAGCACATCGACCTCAGGATCGCGATCGGCCGCCTGAAGCTGCCGACACAGTTGTGCCGGAGCCTCTTGGCCCTGCACCAACGACGGAAACAAACGAATGCGAAGCCGGGGGGCCAGACGGGACAACGTAACCACCACATCCCGCAGCGCGGCCGCCCCCATGGACGTGACCAGCCCCACGGTCGTGATCGCCTCCGGGATGGGCCGCTTGCGCGCAGCATCCAGAAGCCCTGCCCGCTCCAACTTAGCCTTGCGGGCCAAAAATGCTTCGTAGAGGGCGCCAAGGCCGCTCTTGGTCATGGACTCGACACGCAGCTGAAAATCACCACGGGGCTCATACAGCGTTACGACGGCCGCGACCTCAACCAGATCTCCCTCACTCGGCCGCCAATCGAGGGTCTGCACGCGGCCCCGAAACATGACCGCGCGGACGCTTGCGTCGGCATCGCGCAGCGCGAAATAAACATGGCCGCTGGCCGCCCGCGTAACTTGAGAAATCTCGCCCCGAACGCGCAACAGCGGGAATTGAAGCTCAAGGCTCTTGGCAACAGTACGGTTGAGTTCGCTGACAGTCAAAAAAGGCATGTTTTACCGGGGTCTTTTCGTGAAACAATCGTGAAACGCGCAAAAAACAAGGCTTTTCGGTGAGAGATGTCCACAGACAAGCCATTTCCAGGGGTTTTTAACGATCTACCTGTAAAAATCCCTTACAGGGCCTGAATTTAAACTCTAAGCCTTTGATTTAAAACATTTTTTTATGCCCACGTTAGGGTTGCACTTCAAACGAACTCGATTCGACCCGACCATGGGACAGATCGTATCCTTGCCTTCGACAACCTTTCCACAATCTTATCCACAACCGGATGGCCAAACGCCCCGACTCCTTCGAAACACGTCTCGTTGACCACTGGTACACCGGCAAAAAGACGCTGGGGGCCTTGGAAGGATCTGGGCTCTGGCTGCTTATGGTGGCGTACCGGGTGGTGCTCGCGCTACGCGCTGCCTGGTTTAACTTGGTCGCTCCTCCGGCAAGGATCCCCGGCGTTCGAACGATCGCTATAGGTAATCTTGTGGCGGGGGGCGCTGGCAAGACGCCATGCACTCTGGCCCTGGCCTTAGCGCTCACGCGGGCGGGCCGCCGCTGCGCCATCGTCACGCGAGGCTATCGCTCAGATGCCGAGAGGGCAGCCTGCCGGATCGCGCTGCGATCAGACCTGCCGTCGTGCACGGCCCAGACCATCGGTGATGAAGCGTGGCTGCTTGCATGGCATACGGGGCTGCCCGTGGCCAGCGGGAATGATCGGCGACGCTGTGTTGAAACGCTGCGCAGCCGATTTCCAGAACTTGACACTGTGATTTTGGACGACGGCCTGCAGCAGCATGACCTGGCCTGCGACACCACGGTGCTTCTTGTCGATGGGCGTGGATTTGGTAACGGTCAATGCCTGCCGTATGGCCCACTGCGTGAGCCGATCGGTGACCTGACACGATTCACAGGGCTTGTACGCCACGGTGTGGCCCATGATGCGGCACTGCCCGGACCGCTGCCGCGTCTTCAGAGCGATCTGACGTACGACGAGAGCCACTGGGTCAACCTGGAAGACTGGCGCAGGGCTTTGGAATCGGGTAACCCCTTGATTCCCCGCGCGCCGACCGACACACAGCAGTGCCTCGCTGTTGCTGGCATTGCGGTGCCCGAGCGCTTCTTTGATCAATGTGCGTCGATGGGATTTTCGATTGAGCCGCTTGCACTGCGCGATCACGACCCCCAGACCGTGAACAAGACCCAGACCGCATGGCAGGCTGGTCGCTACACTGCCATCTTGATGACCGAAAAAGATGCGGTAAAGTTTTTGCATCACGATGCGCCTCTGCTGTCGCACGCCTGGGCACTGGTGCGCCGGCCAAGGCTATCTACCCTCTTTACTAGTGAGCTTTGTCATGGACCCAAAACTTCTTGAAATACTCGCCTGCCCACGCTCCAAGCAGCCACTCACACTGGGCAAGGGCGGCCAGTACCTGATCTGCGAAGCTGAGGGTGTGGCGTATCCGATCATTGATGGCATTCCCTACCTGATGGAAAGCAGCGCCATCACGCTCAACAGCATCGAAACGGCACCGATGGCCACCGACTCATCTGCGGGCGGACCCGCAACGTGACGCCCTATTGGGTCGTGATTCCGGCCCGTCGCGCATCGACGCGACTGCCGAACAAAGCACTCGCCGATATCGGTGGCAAACCGATGGTGGTGCGTGTCGCCGAACGCGCCCAACGCAGCGGTGCAACGCGCATCATCGTGGCGACCGACTGCGACGAGATTCAAGCGGTCTGCCAGCAGGCAGGCGTTGAGGCGGTGATGACTGCATCGGACCACCCAAGCGGCACCGATCGTATTGCCGAGGTCGCCACTCAGCTGAAGGCCGCATCCACGCAATTGATTGTGAACGTCCAAGGCGATGAGCCGCTGATCAATCCAGAGCTGATTCATGATGTTGGACAAGCCCTTGCGCAGGCGCCCGAGCATCATGTAGCGACTGCGGCGACACCCATTCACGATGCGCGCGAGCTCACCAACCCAAACGTTGTGAAGGTGGTGTGTGAGCCACCCCGCGAGGCCCGCTATTTTTCGCGTGCGCCCATCCCGTGGTGTCGCGATCAATGGCCAAGCCTGTCGGACATCACGCGCTCAGAACTTCACGGCGCGATTCCCGCACTGCGTCACATTGGTCTTTATGCATACCGTGTCGGTGCCCTAAGGCAATTCGTAGCCGCCTCGCCCAGCGCGCTGGAACGCATTGAACAACTTGAGCAGCTTCGGTGGTTTGCACTTCACCACACCGTACAGGTTGTGATCACTGCGCAGGCCCCGCACGCCGGCGTCGATACGCAAGAAGATCTCCTCAGGGTCAGGGCCTTGTGGGACAATAAAAAATAAAACTCGGAGACAACCATGCGAATCATTCTTCTTGGGCCCCCTGGCGCGGGCAAAGGCACACAAGCGGCCTTCATCACCAAGCGCTATTCCATTCCGCAGGTGTCGACGGGTGACATGCTTCGTGCGGCTGTAAAGGCCGGAACACCGCTAGGCCTGGAAGCAAAAAAAGTGATGGATTCCGGCGGTCTGGTCAGCGACGACATCATCATCAATCTCGTGAAAGAGCGTCTTACGCAGCCCGACTGCGGCTCGGGCTATCTCTTTGACGGATTCCCACGCACCATCCCCCAGGCGCAGGCAATGAAAGACGCCGATGTTTTGCTCGATGCCGTACTGGAAATCACCGTACCCGACGAAGACATCATCGATCGCATGAGCGGCCGCCGTGTGCATGTGGCCAGTGGCCGCACCTACCACGTGAAATTCAATCCACCGAAATCAGAAGGCAAGGATGATGTCACGGGTGAGCCGCTGATCCAGCGTGACGACGATAAAGAATCCACCGTGCGCAAACGGCTGGAGATCTATCACAGCCAGACCAAACCCCTGGTCGATTTTTATCAGCGCTGGGCATCGACCCAAGATCGGAAAGCGCCCAAGGTGGTCACGGTGTCGGGCGTTGGCACGGTCGAAACCATCACCGAACGGGTCCTAGCCGCCCTCGCCTAGCGAAGGCACATTACCGGCCTCCACAAACGGGAGATCGTTGTCACGCGCGAAGTTGCGCACAAACTCCATGGCCATCGGCTCAATGTCATCAAGCCGTGCGTCGACCAGCACGCACTTGACCGAGCCGACCATCACCGGGTGCACATAGGGTGAATACTGCAGATGGGCGCCCGCCATCGGACGGGCACCGGGGGGCCGAAACGACGACATCACGCCGCACAGGCGTTCAGCCCAATCACTCGGGCGAAACACTCGGCCGGCATGGGTGACGCCCTGAATAAGAAACTGTTGAGGTGAGGCAGGTGACTCGGACACAGGATGCGAGGGGCTTGGCCCTTGGAAACAGGTATTCTATCGGACTGAACTGTGAAATCTCGGGCGCCACGCGCCACTTACCCAACCAAGAGACCCTGCGGACATGACGGACCGTCTACATCATGCCCTGATGACAACTTATTCCCGCCAGCCGGTGGCCTTTACGCACGGTGACGGCGTCTGGCTGTGGGATACGCAGGGTAAGCGGTACCTCGACGCACTGTCTGGTATCGCGGTCAACACACTTGGCCACAACCACCCCGGCCTGGTCGCCGGCCTGCGCGAACAGGTCGGCCGACTGATTCACTCCTCGAACCTCTACGAGATCCCGCTGCAGTCGGAGCTGGCCGCAGTACTTGTCCGGCTCTCGGGCATGACGAATGTGTTTTTTTGCAATTCGGGGCTCGAAGCCAATGAGGCTGCCATCAAGCTTGCCCGAAAACATGGCCACCAACGTGGCTTTGATCGTCCGAAAACCATCGTATTCGAGAAGGCGTTTCATGGCCGCTCGATTGCCACGCTCTCGGCGACCGGAAATGAGAAAGTGCAAAAGGGCTTCGAGCCCTTGGTCGATGATTTTATTCGTGTGCCCATCAATGACCTGGATGCCATTGCCCACGCAGCCCAACAACACCCCCAGATCAGCGCGATCTTTCTTGAAACCATCCAGGGCGAGGGCGGCATTCGCCCCTCGCAGATCGCATTCCTCAAAGCCCTGCGCACGCTTTGCACCGAACAGAACTGGCTCTTGATGCTCGACGAGGTGCAGTGTGGCATCGGCCGCACCGGCAAGTGGTTCGCGCACCAGTGGGCGGATGTGATTCCCGACGTCATGCCGCTGGCCAAGGGGCTAGGCTCCGGCGTGCCCATCGGTGCTGTGGTGGCCCACGGCCAGGCGGCCCATCTGTTTGAACCCGGCAATCACGGCACCACGTTTGGGGGTAACCCGCTTGCCATGCGGGCAGGACTGGAAACGATTCGGGCCATTGAGGCCGAGGGACTTTTAGAGAACGCCGCCCAACGCGGCGAACAGATACGCGGTGCACTGACCGCATCACTCGGCGGCCTTGCCGGCGTGCGCGAGATTCGCGGCCAGGGGCTGATGATTGGGGTGGAATTGGATCGGCCATGCGGCGAACTGGTCGGGCAGGCCCGCGAAGCGGGGCTGCTCATCAACGTGACCGCCGATTCAGTGATTCGCCTGCTGCCTGCACTCACCATCACCGAGGCTCAGGCCGATCAGGTGGTGTCACTGCTGGTTCCGCTCATTCGACAGTTTCTCGGCGCGGGCCCACGATGAAGCCTATCCGCCACTTTCTTCAATTCAAGGATTTGTCGAGCGATGACATCGACTATGTCTTCGCACGAACCCGCATCATCAAAGATCGATTCAAACGCTACGTTCGCCACATGCCACTGCAGGACCGAACGCTGGTCATGATTTTCGAGAAGGCGTCGACCCGCACGCGCCTTTCATTTGAGGCCGGAATGCACCAGCTCGGTGGTGCCGCCATTTATCTGAACACCCGCGACACCCAGCTGGGCCGGGGTGAACCCGTCGAGGACGCCGCCCAGGTCATCTCGCGCATGTGCGACCTGGTCATGATCCGTACCTTCGAACAGACCATCGTGGAACGGTTCGCAGCAAAGTCGCGCGTCCCGGTCATCAACGGCCTGACCAACGAATACCATCCCTGCCAGATCCTGGCCGACATCTTCACCTTTATGGAGCATCGCGGGCCCATACGGGGAAAAACCGTGGCATGGATCGGTGACTCCAACAATGTCTGCAACACCTGGCTCCAGGCCGCAGAGGCACTCGACTTTCAGGTGCGGGTCTCGACACCTCCAGGTTACGAGGTCGAACCCGAGCGCGCGGGCCTGCACTCCAATGGCCATTTCCAGCAGTTTGAAGATCCGATGGAGGCCGCCAGAGGCGCCGACCTGGTGACCACCGATGTCTGGACCTCGATGGGCTATGAGGCCGAGAACGAAGCCCGCATGAAGGCCTTCGCGGACTGGATGGTCGACGACGACATGATGCGCATTGCAAATCCGCAGGCTGTCTTCATGCACTGCCTACCGGCCCACCGGGGTGAGGAGGTCGCCGCCAGCGTGATCGATGGCCCCCAGAGCGTCGTCTGGGACGAAGCCGAAAATCGGCTGCATGCCCAAAAGGCCCTCATGGAGTTCCTCTTGCTCGGCCGAATCAACGACTGACAACATTTCTTAAAATAGGCGTGAACGCCTGATCGTGATTTAACCCCCCTACTCAGAAAGACACTTATGGCCACCAAATCCCCTGCCCGGCGCAGCACCGCGACACATACTGCATCCACGCCAAAAAAGAAGACAGGCGTGAAGAAGGTTGTGTTGGCGTATTCGGGCGGCCTCGATACCTCGGTGATTCTGAAGTGGCTGCAAGATGAGTACGACTGCGAGGTGATCACCTTCACCGCCGATATCGGCCAAGGTGAAGAGCTGGAGCCCGCCCGTAAAAAAGCCAAACAATTCGGCATCAAAAAAATCTATATCGAAGACCTGCGCGAGGAATTCGTGCGCGACTTTGTGTTTCCCATGTTTCGCGCCAACACCGTCTACGAGGGCGAATACCTTCTTGGCACCTCCATCGCGCGTCCGCTGATTGCCAAGCGGCTGGTCGAGATCGCCAAAAAAGAGGGGGCCGATGCCATCTCCCACGGCGCAACCGGCAAGGGCAACGACCAGGTGCGGTTTGAATTGGGCGCCTACGCATTGATGCCCAACATCAAGGTGATTGCCCCATGGCGCGAGTGGGACCTGCTCTCCCGTGACAAATTGCTGGCCTATGCCGACCAGCACGGTATCCCGGTCGACTACAAAAAACGCAAGGGCGAAGCGCCCTTCTCGATGGACGCCAATTTGCTTCATATCTCCTACGAAGGCGGCGTGTTGGAAGACCCCAGCCGCGAACCGCCGGCCACAGGCATGTGGCGGCTCACCGTACCCGTTGAGAAGGCACCCAACAAACCCGAGGTGATCGAACTGGGATTTGCCAAGGGTGATCTGGTCAGCATCAATGGCAAAAAGATGAAGGCCCACGAACTGCTCACCACGCTGAACACCATGGGCGGAAGGCATGGCATCGGCCGGCTCGACCTGGTCGAGAACCGCTATGTCGGCATGAAAAGCCGCGGCTGCTACGAGACTCCCGGCGGCACCATTTTGCTGCGGGCCCACCGAGCCATCGAATCGCTCACACTGGACCGCGAGGTGGCCCACCTGAAGGATGACCTGATGCCGCGCTACGCGAGTCTGGTCTACAACGGCTACTGGTGGTCGCCCGAGCGCATCGCATTGCAAACACTGATTGATCACACCCAGGCCACGGTCAACGGCACCGTGCGTCTAAAGCTCTACAAAGGCACGGTCACTGTGGTGGGCCGCAGCTCACCGCAATCCCTGTTCGATGCCCGTATCTCGACCTTCGACGATGACGGCGGCGCCTACAACCAGGCCGACGCCGGAGGATTCATTAAATTAAATGCGCTTCGCATGCGCATCGCCGCGACCAAACGCAAATAACGCCCGACGGAGAACCCCTCATGCCCTCGTTTGATGCAAGCCTCGAAGCCGACCAGACTGAACTGCGCAACGCCATTGAGCAGACGTCAAAGGAGATCGGAAACCGCTTTGACTTCAAAGGCAGCAGCGCCAAGGTTGAACACAAAGACCGTGAAATCACAGTATTCGGCGACAGCGATTTTCAGATCGGCCAAGTCCGTGATGTGCTGATCGCAAAGTGCGCTAAGCGCGGCGTGGATGTCCGATTCCTTGACGCCGGGTCCATCGAGAAAATCGGTGGTGACAAGGTCAAGCAGCTGATTAAAGTACGCCACGGCATCGGTGGCGACGATGCTAAAAAAATCGTGCGCATCATCAAGGACAGCAAAATGAAGGTGCAGGCCGCGATTCAGGGCGATGTCGTGCGGGTGTCGGGCAACAAGCGCGACGACCTGCAGGAAGCGATTGCGTTACTGAAAAAAGAGGTGAGCGATCTGCCGCTCACCTTCGGTAATTTTCGGGACTAGGCGCTGGCCGACGGGTCTGACACGATGCGGGCCCAGGCTGAATGGTTGTGAATCGACTCGAAATTTTCGGCCTCGGCCACAAACCCCCTCACCCCGGGTAGCGCGCGCACTGCTTGGGCGACATCGCGCACCAGATCCTCCACAAACTTTGGATTGTCATAGGCACGCTCGGTCACGTATTTTTCATCGGGGCGTTTGAGCAGGCCCCACAGCTCGCACGAGGCTTGGGCCTCGACGGTGCGTATCAACCGCTCCACCGACATGTCCACGACCGGATCCACATCAACCGTCACTGTGACCTCTGATCGCTGATTGTGTGCGCCGTAATCAGAAATCTCTTTCGAGCAAGGGCACAGGCTTTTCACCGGAACAGACACGGTGCACGCGACCGTCATTGGGCCCTGAGCGTCTTGATGTGCCGCCCAGCGCACGCGATAGTCCATCAGGCTTTTCACCTGGCTCACGGGCGCCGACTTCAGCATAAAAAACGCATGCCCGATCTCGATCCGGCCCGAGTCGGCGGCCAGACGCGTGAGCATGTCGGCAAGCATCTCGCCCATCGCCTTAACAGACAGGGCCACTCCCCGCTGATGCATCGACTCCAGCAACTCCACGAATCGTGACATGTGGGTACCCTTCTGATCCGCAGGAAGGCCCACGCTCAGACTGAATTCACCCACCGAGGCCTCGACACTACCGTCGTCGCGAAGCACGCGAACGGGATAGCGCACACCGCGAACACCTACCTGTTCAATAGCCAGATTACGATCATCCCGACTGCCCTGCACATCAGGCATGGCGCGGGGCTGAGACAATGCGGACGATTCCGGGGCATTCATGAGGCAGCCTTCAATGCAAGCGGCAGACGGATCTTGCTGCGGACGAAGGCCTCGATGCCCTTGGCATCCAACCCCTCACGCGACAACAAGGCCTGATGATCACCATGATCAATGAAATGGTCCGGAAGGCCCAGATGCACAATCGGCACCATCGGGATACGCTCACCCAGGGCAACGAGTGCCTCAGCGCAGGCGGACCCCGCACCGCCCATGACCACATGCTCTTCCACCGTCACCAAAAGATCATGGGTCTTGGCAATGCGCTCAATCATCTCCAAATCAATGGGCTTCACAAACCGCATGTTGACCACTGTGGCATCGAGTGCCTCTGCAGCGGCCAATGCGGGTGTCACCATCGAGCCAAACGCCAAAATGGCCACGCGTGACGATGCCACAGGTGTCGTGATCTCTCGCACGAGTTCCGCACGGCCTACCGGCAACGTATCACTGACGCCATTGGCATCAGCCCCAGTACCCGCACCTCGCGGATACCGCACGGCCGAGGGGCCGGCGATCGTGAGGCTGGTGTTTAACATCTTGCGGCACTCGACCTCGTCTTTGGGGGCCATGATGACCATGTTCGGGATGCAACGCATAAACGCGTAGTCGTAGATGCCTGCATGGGTCGCACCGTCAGCGCCCACCAAACCGGCGCGATCGATAGCAAACACGACGGGCAGATTCTGCAGGGCGACGTCGTGGATGAGTTGATCGTAACCGCGCTGCAAAAACGTGGAATAGATGGCCACCACAGGCTTTTGGCCCTCGCAAGCAATGCCGGCGGCAAATGTCACCGCATGCTGTTCTGCGATACCGACATCGAAATAGCGCTCGGGAAAACGTTGTGCGAACTCTTGCATGCCCGACCCCTCGCACATGGCCGGCGTAACCGCCACGACTGTGGGATCTTTTTCTGCGACATCGCACAGCCAGCGGCCAAACACCTGCGAGTACGTTGGCTTGGACGACGCCTTGGACGTGATGCCCACCTCCGGATCAAATTTTCCTGGGCCGTGATAAAGAATCGGATCGGCCTCGGCCTGCCGGTAGCCCTGGCCTTTGCGCGTGATGACATGCAGAAAATGCGGTCCCTTGAGTTCACGAAGGTTTTGGAGCGTTGGAATCAAGGCATCAAGATCATGACCATCGATCGGGCCCACATAGTTAAAGCCGAGCTCTTCAAACATGGTGCTCGGCATAAGCATGCCCTTGGCATGGCCTTCGAATCGTTTTGCGAACTCGCGCACCGGCGGGATCGCGCCCAAAACCTGTTTGCTGAGCTCGCGGGCCGACCGGTACAGCCGCCCCGAAAGCAGACGTGTCAAATAATTCGACAACGCGCCCACAGGCCGTGAGATCGACATGTCGTTGTCATTCAGAATCACCAACAAATCAAGCTCAGTGTCCAGGCCACCATTGTTAAGGGCCTCAAAGGCCATGCCGCCGGAGAGTGCGCCATCGCCAATCACGGCCACGTGCCGACGTCGGCTGGGGCCGACATGCTCACCCTTGATCTTCGAGGCGACCGCCATGCCCAAAACCGCAGAGATGGACGTTGACGAGTGGGCGGTTCCGAAGGCGTCGTACTCACTTTCGCAGCGCCGAGGAAAACCCGAAATGCCATTGAGCTGACGCAGCGTTGACATCTGCTCGCGACGGCCCGTCAAAATTTTATGGGGGTAACTCTGATGGCCCACATCCCAGACCAGCCGGTCATAGGGCAACTGGTAGACATGATGCAGAGCAATGGTCAGTTCCACCGTGCCCAGGTTGGACGACAAATGCCCACCGGTGGCCGATACGGAATTCAAAAGAAAATCCCGAAGCTCCTGGGCCAGCTGGTGCAGCTGGCGACGGTCCAACGCACGAACGTCGGACGGCATATTGACCGAAGCCAACAGCGTTTGCGATGAATCCATAGTCCCTGACATCTTGTAGTTTTCTGGTTGTAATTAATGCGACCGGACCACCAACGCCTGCGCCAAGTCGAGCAGCCGGTCGGCCCGGCTGCCCAATGGGGCCAATGCGCGTGTTGCCTGGTCGTGTAACCCTCTAGCGTAGTCCTGTGCGCCCGATAATCCAAGCAACGATACAAAGGTGGGTTTGTTCGCTGCCGCATCCTTGCCCGGCGTTTTGCCGAGCGTGGCGGCATCGGCACTCACATCCAGGACATCATCGGCCACCTGAAAGGCCAGTCCAATACGTTCGGCGTAGTGCTGCAAGGCCTGGATTTCCGCGGCAGAGGGCTCGCCACAGGCCGCGCCCATCATCACCGCCGCCCGAATCAAGGCCCCGGTTTTTAGCGCATGCATCGATTCGAGATCGGCCTGCGACATCGCCGTTCCAACAGCCGCAATGTCAACAGCCTGCCCCCCAGCCATGCCAAGTACACCCGTGGCCTGTGCCAGGTGGCGGGTTAAGACCACGACGCGCTCAGGGGGCGCCGGCAGATCGGCAAGCACTTCGAAGCCAAGGGTCTGCAAGGCGTCTCCGACCAGCAGGGCCTGTGCCTGGCCATACTTCACGTGCACTGTAGGCTGCCCCCGCCTCAGAGCGTCGTCGTCCATGCACGGCATATCGTCATGCACCAGCGAAAATGCATGAACACACTCCAAGGCAACCCCAACCGTCTCGCACCATGGGGCGGGTGCCCCAGTCGCTTCACCCGCAGCGAGGGCAAGCAGGGCCCGAAGGCGCTTGCCTCCGCCGAGCACGCCATAGCCCATCGCCTCATGCAAGACCGAGTCGCCCCAACCAGGCCTTGAGGGGGCGCGGCCTGACAAGGCCTGCTGCAAGGCCTGCTCGATACGCTGTCGACCGTCTGCGGCCCATTGCTGAAAATCCACGTATGCCTTTCGTCAAACGCCCCGAACCGGACGTAAGTTATTGATCTTTCACCTGGGCCACGAGGGCCGAACGCTCCACGGTCGTGGTGGCGCCGGCCTCGATGACATCAATGTCGGTTTGCACCTGATTAAGAATGGATTGGGCGTGACGCATCAGCCCCGCACCGCGCTGATAGGTGGCCAGTGCATCGGCAAGGGGCAGATCCCCGGTTTCAAGGCGCAGCACCAGCGCCTCTAACTCGGCCATGGACTGCTCGAACGTAAGGGTTTCAACGGGTTTTTCGCTCATCGCTGGATTTTAATTGAAACGAATCAAGACCTTAGCTGAAACCCCGGGGTATACTCCCCCTTCCTTTTTTTGGGGGTCATCTCTTCTTTCGGAGGGTCTTCATGTCGGATGTCGGGAGTTTTTCTCGGCTGGCGCCCAGCGCAGCACAATTACCGGTTCAGGCCTACTTTGACGAATCCATCTTGCGTCAGGAAGTGGCCGCCTGTTTTCAACAAGGCCCCGGGTATGTCGGCCATGAGGCCATGGTGCCCGAGGTCGGCCACTACGCCACACTCGCCCATGAGGACCACGGCCGTAGTCTGGTGCGCAATGCCAACGGCATTGAGCTGCTCTCCAACATCTGCCGCCACCGTCAAGCAGTGATGCTCGAGGGCCGAGGCCAGACCGAGTCCATCGTCTGCCCACTGCACCGCTGGACGTACAGACTCAATGGGGAGCTCATCGGCGCGCCCCATTTCGCCCAAGACCCTTGCCGACATCTCAAGTCGTTTCCGCTGACCCGATGGAACGGTCTGCTTTTCGAGGGCGCGCCACAGCTTGTTCGCGAGCTCGATCGCACACCGTTCATGGAGCAGCTCGATTTCTCAGGCTACGTGTTTCACAGCGCACAGTCCCACGTCTGCAATTACAACTGGAAGAGCTTTATTGAGGTCTACATGGATGACTACCATGTGGTGCCCTTCCATCCGGGACTCGGCCACTTTGTTGATTGCTCAAATCTGCAGTGGCATTACGGTGAACACTACTCGGTGCAGTCCGTTGGTATTACGGATCTTCAACATCCCAGCACGCCCGTCTACAAACGTTGGCACGAACAGGTGCTGCGCATGCACCCCGAAGGGCTTCCACCGTATGGAGCCATCTGGATGACGATCTACCCCAACATCATGGTGGAGTGGTATCCCAAGGTATTGGTGGTGAGCACGCTGCACCCCACTGGGCCGCAGTCCACCACCAATTGGGTCGAGTTTTACTACCCCGAAGAGATTACGCTGTTTGAGCCCGAATTTGTGCAGGCCCACCAGGCGGCCTACAACGAGACCGTGGCCGAAGATGATGAGATCGCCGAGCGCATGGATCGGGGCCGTAGGGCCTTACTGCTGCGCGGCGACAACGAGACCGGTCCCTATCAGTCGCCCATGGAGGATGGCATGCTGCACTTCCATGAATATCTGCGTCGACAGGTGCGCTATTAATCCGATCATTTCGGTTCAGGAGTTGGTGGGGCTGCACGACGATGTGCTGATTGTCGATTGCCGGCACGACCTGATGAATCACGACGCCGGCGCGCAGGCCTATGCTGAGGGCCACCTTCCAGGCGCGGCGTTTTTACGTGTTGAAGACGATTTGAGCGGCCCTAAAAGCGGTCGCAATGGGCGTCATCCACTGCCCACGCCGCAGGCATTTGCTCAGACACTTGCTGCGTTAGGCGCCAACGAAAATACGCTGATCATCGGCTACGATGCCTCTGCGGGCATGTTTGCCTCACGACTCTGGTGGCTCTGCCGATGGATTGGTCATCTGAAATGCGGCGTACTCGATGGCGGATTCCAGGCATGGTGCGCTGCAGACGGTCCGTTGTCACAAGATCCTTTCCATACCAAACGCACCGGAAAAATCTCGGTGCGTCCATCGCTGGCGCCGCTGTGGACCCACGAACACGTCAGCGCGTGGCTTGAAAGCGGGAGCGATCCTGAAATCGCATTGATGATCGATGCCCGAGCGCCGGAGCGTTTTCGCGGTGATGTAGAGCCCTTGGATCCCGTTGCAGGACACATTCCGGGATCCATCAACCGGGCCTTTGCACACAATCTCGGCCCCGATGGCCGCTTCAAACCTGCATCCCAACTGCATCAAGAATTCTCCTCACTGCTCAACGACCGCGATCCTATGTGCGTCGTGCACAGCTGTGGCTCCGGTGTAACGGCCTGTCACAACCTGCTGGCCATGGAAATCGCCGGACTCCCTGGCAGTGCACTGTATGCAGGTTCGTGGAGTGAGTGGTGTGCCGATCCGTCACGGCCGGTCGCCAAGGGCGACTAAGAGGAATCAGGCAGCCGCGTTGCGGCCCAAGACGAAGGCACGCACATCGTTGGCAAAACCATCGAGCTCTGCCACGATCACGCGGTTACTACGGGTCAGGGCGTTGTAGGCTAACACCGCGGGAATCGCCACAAACAAACCAAATGCGGTCATGATCAGGGCCTCACCCACCGGGCCCGCCACCTGTTCAATCATGACCTGCCCGCTGCCAGAGATGCCCACCAAGGCCTGATAAATACTCCAAACCGTGCCAAACAGCCCCACAAAAGGCGCCGTTGCCCCGATCGATGCAAGTGTGACCAAGCCGGATTCAAGACCAACGCGGGCCTGATGCAACGCTCCACGCAGCGCACGTGTCACACGATCCTCGCGCAATGACTGAGCATCGAGACTCAGGCCTGAGGCCTGCTGCTCTACCTCGACGGCTGCCTGCGCAATCAATGACAGTGCGGGCTGCGCCTCACGCTGCTTGAGCGTGGCCAGGCCCGTGGTCAAATCCCGTGCCGACCAGAACGCTGCGGCACTCTGGGCTATCTGTCGGCGCAGACGCTGGGCAACGCGGCCCTTCGCAATGATGAGCGTCCACGACACGATCGACATGACCAATAGCGTGACGGCCGTAAACCAAATAACGGCATCGGCATTGGAAAGCATGTGGGCCAGGCCCAAGGATTGACTGTTCATGGTCGCGAATTATGCACGGTTCAGTCGATCACGGCGCACATCATTCATGCGGCGGGAGCATCGGGACAGGCCGATGGATGGGCCTGCTGAAACGCAGGCAAATCATTGCAGCGGTCGGTGATCTCGCGGACCCGAGGCATGCTCTCTAAGCTCACACCCATGCGCACAGCATTGGCGACCTGGGGCACAAGAAAGCAATCGGCCAATCCCGGTGAATCGCCATGGCAAAACGCTCCGGTCTGCTCTTCGGCCAGTCGGCGTTCGCATGCGGCCAACCCCGTATGAATCCAATGGGCATACCAGGTGTCTTTCTGCTCACGGCTCAACCCCAACGGACCCACCAGGTACTGCAAGACCCTTAAGTTGTTCAAAGGGTGAATGTCACACGCAATCATCTGCGCGAGCGCACGAACGCGGGCTCGGCCTGCGAGATCCTTCGGCAACAACGCGGGCTGGGGGTAGCGCTCGTCAAGGTATTCAAGAATCGCCATCGACTGCGTCACGCAGAGACCTTTGTCTTCCAGTAACGGCACCAGCCCCTCTGGATTCAATGCTTGATACTCGGGCTGCTGTTGGGCCTTCGCCCTTAAATCCACCGACACGTAGTCATACGCGAGATTCTTGAGGGCGAGCCCAATACGCACCCGGTACGAGGCCGAGGACGGGTAGTAGCTGTGGAGTCGAAGCATTGTGGCCGCGTCGGCACGTGGGGCGATCCGTCACGGCCGCTGCCGATGACGGCCTTCCACCCACTGCGCCTTAAACGATTCGGATGGAGAAGCTTCCCACCTTCACGGCCTGCGCGGTGAGCACATCACCAGTCTTCACCGGGCCTACGCCCGCCGGCGTTCCGGTGTAAATCAGATCACCGGGCTGAAGTTCCCAAGCCTTGGAGATATGCGAAATGACCTCGCTGGTATTCCAGATCATGTCGGAGATATCACCGGTCTGGCGCACCTCGCCGTTGACCTGCAGCTGAATGAGGCCCGAGCGAATTTCACCCGTGGTCTCCATGGGGAGCAACGGGCCCACCGGCGCACCGTGATCAAAGCCTTTTCCAATGCACCAGGGCTTGGCCTCTTTTTTCATCTGGGCCTGCAAATCGCGGCGGGTCATATCCAAACCGATGGCATAACCCCAGATGTGCTGCACGGCCTGCTCGGGGGCAATGTTTTTCCCGCCCTTGCCGATGGCCACCACCAGTTCGACCTCATGGTGAAGGTCACTGGTCAGTGTCGGGTAAGGCCAGTCGGCCGTGGCGCCGTCGGCCACCTGAAACAATGCATCGGCCGGTTTGAAAAAGAAAAACGGGGGCTCGCGTCCGCTCGATCCCATCTCTTTGGCGTGATCGGCATAGTTGCGTCCCACACAATACACACGGCGTACCGGGAAGCGTGCGGATGACCCGGCGATGGCGAGGGTGGGCTGCTGTACAACAGGCAATGCTTGCATGGTCAGTACTCCGAGGAATAGCCCACAGGCGCGGGCGGGGCAAAGTTTTCGAATTTTGTGTACTGGCCCAGGAACGTCAGACGCACCGTGCCGATCGGACCATTACGCTGCTTGGCGATGATGATCTCTGCCACACCCTTATCCGGCGTATCAGGGCGGTAGACCTCATCACGGTAAATAAAAATAATCACGTCGGCATCTTGTTCGATGGCACCGGATTCACGCAGATCACTCATCACCGGGCGTTTGTCGGTGCGCTGCTCCACGGTGCGGTTTAACTGCGAGAGCGCCAGAACAGGACAACCCAACTCTTTGGCCAGGCTCTTTAATGAGCGTGTGATCTCGGAGATCTCGGTGGTGCGATTCTCACCGCTGCTTGATGCACTCATCAGCTGGAGGTAATCCACCACGATCAGGCCAAGGCCGCCGTACTGACGTGAAAGTCGGCGTGCACGCGACCGAAGCTCAAGTGGATTGAGCGCCGGCGTTTCATCGATGTACAGCCGGGCCTGCTTCATTTTGGCCATCGCCTGCGTGAGCCGCGTCCAGTCGTCCTCCGTGAGTCGTCCAGTGCGCACCTTCTGCGCATCCAGCCGCCCCACGGAGCACAACACCCGCATGGCCAGCTGCTCCGCGCCCATCTCCATACTGAAGACCGCGACAGGGGCCTGCTCCACGATGGCCACATGCTCGGCAATATTCAATGCCAACGAGGTCTTGCCCATGCTGGGGCGGCCAGCCACGATCAACAAATCGCCGGGCTGCATGCCCGCCGTTTTTTCATCCAGGTCGTGATAGCCCGAAGGCACACCGGTCACATCGGACGCATTCGGGCTCTGATAGAGGTCATCGATCTTGTCGACCACCCGTGCCAGCACATCATGAAAATCCTGAAAGCCCCCCGAGGATCGTGAGCCGGCTTCCCCAATCTGAAAGATCTGACTCTCGGCCTCATCCAGAATCTGACGGGTCTCTTTGCCCGCAGGATTTAACGCCTGCGTCGCAATCTGATCACTGACCGAGACAAGATGGCGAAGAATCGCGCGATCACGCACGATTTCCGCATAACGTCGGATGTTGGCAGCAGACGGTGTCTCGTGGGCCAGCGTATTCAGGTACGCCACGCCCCCAACCTCTTCGGCGCGGCCAAGACTCTGCAGGGCCTCGAACACCGTCACGACATCGGCCGGGCGGCCGTTGTCGATCAGCTTGGCAATACTCTCAAAAATAATTCGGTGATCGGCCCGGTAAAAATCTGCTGCGCGCACCAGATCGCCAATGCGATCCCAAGCCGAGTTATCGAGCAGCAGGCCTCCGAGCACGGAGGCCTCCGCCTCAAGCGAATGGGGTGGAACCCGCAGCGCCAGTGCCTGGGATTCCATGCGGGATTCGCCCACCGTTCGCCTTACTGTGTCGCGCTAACTTAAGCAGCCTCGCCGATCACACGGACGGTAATGTCGGCCACCACATCGGTATGGGGTGCCACCTGCACGGGATGATCGCCAACCGTCTTCAAGGGGCCATTGGGCAGGCGCACGCAGGCCTTGGCCACGTCGATGCCTTTTTTCTTCAGGCCTTCTGCGATGTCGAAGTTGGTGACCGAGCCGAACAAACGTCCGTCAACGCCGGCTTTCTGAGTGATCTCCAGCACCAGACCCGCCATTTTGCTGCCCAATGCCTGCGCAGCCGCGAACTTCTCGGCCTGCACTTTTTCCAATTCGGCGCGGCGCACCTGAAACTCGGCCAGCGCAGCGTCAGTCGCCCGACGGGCCATGCCCTGCGGGATCAGAAAGTTGCGCGCGAAACCATCCTTGACGCGGACCACATCGCCAAGCTGGCCCAGATTTACCACTTTTTCAAGAAGAATAACTTGCATGTTCAATCCTTAATTCTGTGCGTTGCGATTAGTGGTTGTCGGTAAAGGCGATCAACGCAAGGAAACGCGCGCGCTTGATGGCCGTAGTGAGTTGGCGTTGATACTTCGCGCTTGTTCCAGTGATGCGTGCCGGAATGATTTTTCCGGTCTCGGTCACAAAGTCGCGGAGCGTATCGATATCCTTGTAATCGATCTGCTGAACACCTTCTGCAGTAAAACGGCAGACGCGCTTGCGCTTGAACAACGCCGACTGGGCTGGGCGACGCATCCGCTTGTTTTTGTCCATTTTTTTGTTGTAAGCCATGTTTGTTACTCCAGTTCGAAATCAGTGATATGAAAAAGTAGCTGCCTGCTGTGCAATCGGGTAGGAGCCAGGAATCCGGTAAGCCGAAGGCGTGATCCGAGGGCGATGTTCTGAAGCCGCTCGGCGGTTTCGCCCACTGCCTTCACGCGGGTCTCAAAATTCAGTCGCCTCACCGAGGCTGCCTCCGACACGTCGGAGTCGTGCTGAATTTGACACTCAAGAACCGGGGTTCCTGCCGGGGTATACCGCTTCACGCTTTTTTCGATCAGCGTGGCCGACAGATCAAACCGGTTCACCGCTGCGCGCCAGACGCCGTGCGTCCGTTACGCCGCTGCCGGCAGTTCAGATGCGGCCTTGCGGGCCTCCTCACGCTGAATGATCTTGATCATGGGCGACGGACCCGTCTCTGCCTTTTTCATGGCAACCACCAGGTGACGCAGCACGGCGTCATTGAAGCGGAAGGCATGATCCAGTTCATCCATCTCGGCCTGACCGCACTCGATGTTCATGAGCACGTAGTGGGCTTTGGCAACTTTTTCGATGGGATAGGCCAGCTGACGGCGGCCCCAGTCTTCGGTGCGGTGAATTTTCCCGCCCTTGGACGTAACGATGCTGCTGTAACGCTCGACCATGGCGGGCACCTGCTCGCTCTGATCAGGATGAACAATAAAAACGATCTCGTAATGACGCACGATTTCTCCTTCTGGTTAAAGCCACCGCCTGAGTAAGGCCAGCACCTGCTGGCAAAGACCCTCTTTCTCAGGTCCAAGGCGTGTGGCAAGGGAGGCGAAAGGATAACAGAAACAAGGACTTAGGGGAAGCCTCCACCCATCAGGCGGCCTGCCCGCCCCCACCATTGGCAAGGGGGCGCAGGGGCCAATGCGGAAGGCGCCTACGCCACCGGGGTGAGCAGTGGCAGCCCTTTGGCGTGGGCCATCAGGTTGTCGGCGGCCAACTGGACCATCGCGCCCCGAGTGGCCTTGGAGGAACTCGCAATATGCGGTGTGATCACCACATTGTCGAAATCGAGAAAGCGCCGATCGAACATAGGCTCATTCTCAAACACATCCAAACCCGCGGCCGCAATGCGTTTCTCGCGTAAGGCTGCAATCAGTGCCTGGTCATCCACCACCCCACCGCGGGCAATGTTGATGAGTGTGGCCGACGGCTTCATGAGGGCCAACTCTGCCGCACCGATCAAATGATGGGTGGCAGGGCTGTACGGCACCACGAGCATCACGAAGTCTGACTCGCGCAACAAAACATCACGCTCTACCCACGTCGCGCCGTATTCCTCGCTGGCCCGATTTCTGTTGTGATAAAGCACGCGCATATCAAAGCCCGACGCGCGCTTGGCAATCGCACCGCCAATGCGGCCCATGCCAATCACACCCAGGGTGGCGCGGTGCAGATCCCGGCCCGAAAACTGATCGAAGGCCCAGCCACCCCAGTGGCCTGCGCGGGCGTACCGCTCAGATTCCGAAATACGCCGGGCGGTGGCCATCATGAGCGCAAAGCCAAAGTCCGCTGTCGTCTCGGTCAAAACATCGGGGGTATTGGTCACCCGAATGCCGCGGGCTTTGCAGGCGGCAATGTCGATATTATTAAAACCAACAGCCCCGGTGGCGATCACACGCACCCGTTGAGCCGCTGCAATCACCGAGGCATCCATCTTGTCGGCCACGGTACAAAAGATGTAATCCGCATTCGCCACATGGGCCTGCATCTGCTCGATGCTCCAGGGCGTGTCGGTGTGCTGATTCTCGACAACCACATCGAATACCTCGCGAAGCGCCTGCAGCGTGGTGTCATAGATGCGTCGTGTGATCACAAGTGTGGGCTTGGCCATTACATACGCTCCACCAAAATCAGATGCACCCGGTAGGGGCCATGGGCGCCCAACACAATCGTCTGCTCGATGTCACCCGTGCGCGACGGGCCTGAAATGAAATTCAGTGCGCGTGGCGGTTCGCCGCGCTCATGGCGCAACAGCGCAAACACATCTTCCATATGCCGCACGATACGTAAGCAGGGCACCACGGCAATGTGCGTCTCGGGCAGCAATGCCATCGATGCCGGTGTATCGGGCCCGGAGAGCAATGCCAGTGTTCCGGTCTCGGCGATCGCCGCAAAGCATCCGGTCACGCCGACCAGATCGGGGGCGGGCTCATCACGTACCGGGGCCCGGGCCTCGACCTCCAGGCCCACCGACGCCCAATCCAGGGTGGCGAAGCTTTTCCAGGCAATCGCCCGACGCCCGAGCCCGCGGTCTTTGAGGTATCGGGCCACGGCCGAAGGGACATCGGCCAGCGACGACACCCGGTCGACTGTCGATTGCAGGCGCTCGGACTGCTCTACAAATCGGCCCAGAAGGTCGTCCCCGACATCAGGCTGCGGGCCCACCACCTTTTGGGATACGTAGTTATAGTTCAGTTCCTCTTCGCGGGCCTTGGCCTGCTCCGGCCGGCCCTGTGCGGCGCGAACGCGCGACAAAATGCGCTCACGGGCCGCAGCGGTATCCAGACCTTCTATCGTGGGTTTTTCACTCATCGGATTCAGGGGCGCTTGATAAAAAGCAAGGGCTTCCCCTTGGTTAAGTTCGCTAGAATGGCAAAGTGTACTGTGATGTGCAGTGCGCCACGAGCAGAAATTACCCCAATCACCTCAAATCGCCATGACCCACGTCGTCACCGAATCCTGTATCAAGTGCCGTTACACCGACTGCGTCGATGTCTGCCCCGTCGACTGTTTCCGCAAGGGCCCCAATTTTCTGGTGATTGACCCCGATGAGTGCATCGACTGCGCCGTCTGCATCCCCGAGTGCCCGGTCAATGCCATTTATGCCGAAGAAGACGTGCCGGACGACCAAAAAGATTTCATTGAAATCAACGCTGAACTCTCCCGGAACTGGCCCACCATCACTCGCATGGAGCCCCATTTTGAAGACGCCGACACGTGGGCCGACGTGAAGGACAAGCGCGGGCTGCTTGAGCGGTGACCAGCACCGCGGATCAGAAATTTACCCGCGAGTCGATCACCTGGATCCATCCCTGGACGCCACACCTTTTCTCATTTAAAACCACGCGACCGCGTGGTTTTCGCTTTACCGCGGGCCAATTTGCCCGGCTTGGCGTTGAAAAACCCGATGGCTCCGTGGCGTGGCGGGCCTACTCGATGGTGTCAGGCCCCTACGACGAGGGCCTTGAGTTTTACTCGATCGTGGTCCCGAACGGTGAATTCACTACTGAGCTATCACGGCTCGCCGTCGGGGATAGCCTTCTGATCGACAAGCAAAACCATGGTTTTCTCACCCTGTCGCGTTTTATCGGCGGCAAAGACCTCTGGCTGCTCTCCACCGGCACTGGGCTCGCACCGTTTCTCTCCATCTTGGCCGACCCGGAGACCTGGGAGCACTTCGAAAAAATAATCTTGGTCCACAGTGTTCGCGAACAAGCCGAACTTGCCTATCGCGATCATGTTCAGGCGTTCCATCATCACGATGTGTTCCGAGACGTTGCCCACAAACTCACCTACATTCCCGTGATTACACGCGAGGACGTGCCAGGCACGTTGGGCATGCGGCTGACCGAGCTGATCACCAACGGACAGCTGGAGGCTGCTGCCAACTGCGCACTTGACCTAGACAACTCTCGGATCATGCTGTGCGGAAACCCACAGATGGTCGACGATACCCGAGCCGTCTTAAAGGCCCGTGGGTTTCGCACGAGCCGCCAGTCCTCACCCGGGCAAATTGCAGTTGAAAACTATTGGTAACATTCGCAGGCGACCCCGGAGGCAGCCTAATTGCTCTACCAATTCCACGAATTTCAGCGATCGATTCTGCAGCCCATTAGCCGGCTCGCCAATGCCGGCTCCGAGCTCTACACGAATCCGTACAGCCCCCTGTCGTACATGCCGTTTTCAAAGAGGCTCGCGGCCACCTTTGATCTTGTGCACCGACTTGGCAAGGATTATCAAAAACCCGCGTTCGGTATCACGCATATCATGGTCGACGGAGTGGACGTGCCGATTGTGGAAGATGTCGTGCTGGAAAAACCGTTTTGTAAACTGATTCACTTCAAGCGCGGGCTGCCGGCTGGCCTTCCAGCAGTAGACCGCCCAAAAATTCTGCTGGTAGCTCCCCTCTCGGGCCATCACGCCACACTGCTGCGCGACACCGTGCGCACTCTACTGCTTGAGCACGAGGTCTTCATCACCGACTGGATTGACGCGCGCATGGTTCCCCTGAACCTTGGGCCGTTTCACCTCGACGACTACGTGGACTACGTCAAAGAGTTCATTGCGGTGCTCAGCCCAGATCTCAACGTGATGTCGGTCTGCCAGCCGACCGTGCCCGTGCTTGCAGCCGTGTCGCTCATGGCCAGCGAGGGCCACCCAGCGGTGCCACGCACCATCATCATGATGGGCGGCCCGATCGATACCCGAAAAAGTCCGACTTCTGTCAACGATCTGGCCACACAAAAATCATATGACTGGTTTGAAAACCACGTGATTTACACGGTGCCTTCAAAGTACCCTGGCTACCTGCGCAAGGTCTACCCCGGATTTTTACAACACGCGGGTTTTGTGGCGATGAATCCCAACCGCCACATCACCTCGCACTACGACTACTACCTTCAGCTGATCAAGGGTGATGGCGAGAGTGCGGACAGTCACCGTGCTTTTTACGACGAATACAACGCAGTACTCGACCTGGCCGCAGAGTTTTACTTGGACACCATTCGTGTGGTCTTCCAGGAGCATGCGTTGCCCCGCGGCACCTGGACCGTGCGCGGCAAACCCGTCCGGCCACAAGACATCACCCAGACCGCACTGCTCACCGTCGAGGGCGAACTCGACGATATCTCCGGCCCCGGCCAAACACAGGCTGCGCACAGCCTGTGCACCGGCATCCCTGCCCATCGTCAAGAAGACATGGTGGTGCCCAAGGCTGGCCACTATGGGATCTTCAGTGGACGACGCTGGCGTGAACAGGTTGCCCCCAAAATCACCGAATTTATCCGACGTCATTAACGCGGTCTTGCCGCAGACGCAATGCACACGGTGTGGATACCCATCGTGCCAGCGTTATGCACAGGCCATCGCACAGGGTGAAGCCCGGATCAATCAGTGCCCGCCCGGCGGCGACGCCGGCATCCGACGTCTTGTCGACATCACGGGCCAGCCGTATGCGCCACTTAACCCCACACACGGCATTGAGAGGCCCCGGCAGCGGGCATTGATTGACGAATCACGCTGCATTGGCTGCACCGTCTGCATCAAAGCATGCCCCGTGGATGCCATCGTTGGAGGATTCAAAGCAATGCATACGGTGCTGCTCGACCGCTGCACGGGCTGCGAACTCTGCATTGCACCCTGCCCTGTGGATTGCATCGTGATGGCCGATTGCATTGGACCGGTCGAATGGACCGAGGCCCACGCGCTGCGGGCACGTGAGCAATTCGAGGCCCGTGAGCGTCGTCTCCAGCGGGAGGCCGCGGCGTCGCCGACAGAGACTCCCGCACCCGGACAGCTGGCGATGGTGTTGGCGCGGGCGAAACAACGTGCAGCATCCCGCAGCACATGAACGCCGAGAAACGACAGGCCATTTTCGAGCGGCTGGCCGCAGGCAATCCGCATCCAACCACTGAGCTGGAATTTAAAACGCCCTTTGAATTGCTGGCTGCAGTGCTCTTGTCGGCCCAGGCGACCGATGTATCGGTCAATGCGGCAACCCGACGCCTCTTTCCAAAAGCCAATACGCCAGAGGCGATCCTTGCATTGGGCGCGGAGGGGCTCGAACCATTTATTCGCACGATCGGCCTGTACCGAACCAAAGCGCGACACCTGATCCAGACCTGCGACATTCTTGTACGTGAACATGGCGGCCAGGTGCCGGAGAGTCGCGAGGCGTTGGAACGGCTTCCCGGCGTAGGCCGCAAAACAGCGAACGTGGTGCTTAACACGGCCTTCGGCTGGGAGACCATCGCGGTGGACACCCATATTTTTCGCGTAGCCAACCGCACACGCATCGGCACCGGGAAAACCGTGTTGGAGGTCGAACAGCGGCTGCTAAGGCACGTGCCGCAGCCCTTCAGGCGCCATGCTCATCACTGGCTGATTCTGCATGGACGTTATGTGTGCAAGGCACGGCGACCGGAGTGCTGGCGCTGCGTCATCCACGACCTGTGCGAGTTCCGTCCGAAGTCGTTACCGCCTGAGTAAAAAACGCCAGAAGATCGGCTGCCGCCGGAGACATCCGCTTGGAATCCCCGTGGCAAATTGACAGCGCACGCTGCGTGTCCACGCCCTGAATCGGTAGCGTGCGAAACCCCAACAAACGGCTGAAACGCTGGGCGACCCGCTTAGGCAGCACCGTGATACCAAGGCCTGCAGCGACGAGTTGCGAGATCGCATCAAAGCCTTTCACCTGGACACGAATGCGTGGCGCAACGCCTACGCCTCGCGCCATGTTCACCAGCCACTCCTGAATAGAGCCGCCCTCTTGAAGCAGAATCAGATCTTCGGAGAGCAACTCCTCCAGCGTGATCGCCCGGGCCTTGGACCAACGTGCATCGCTGGGCACCATCACCACCAGGGTGTCATGGTGGTACGGCAAGACCTGCAGATCACTGCGCATCACCTCTCCCGCAAACACACCGATGTCAGCATCCCCATCCGAAACGAGTTGCTGGATGTCACGACTCGTGTGCTCCGACAAATCAATCCGCACACGTGGATGTCGCTTCAGAAATGCCGTCAAATCTGCAGGCAACACCGTAGCGATCGAGCTCGCGTTGGCCACAATCCGCACGTGGCCCGTGATGCCCGCCGCAAAGTCACTGACCTCAAATTCCATCTGGGCCAGTTCGCGTTCGATGGAGCGCGCATGGTGCAATACTGCGCTGCCGGCCTCGGTGAACCTTACCCCACGCGCATGACGCACCAGCAAGGCCACGCCCATCCGTTCTTCGAGATCACGAATGCGGGTGCTCGCGGCGCCGAGGGCGAGGTGCAGGCTCTCGGCCGCCTTGGTGATCGATCCGCTCTGGGCAATCGCAAGCAGCAATTTCAACGAGATGAAATCGACCCGCTGCGGATTGAGCGGCTTATCGCTGCGCACGACGGTTCACCGCCTCGACATAGGCCGCCCCGTCGACGGGGGCTGAATCGCGCTGGGCCCGCCACAGCACCTCGCCAAGACACTCCATCACCGCATGCATAGCCTCATGCCGGCTGTCGAGCCGCTGGGCCAGACGATCAAAGGCCCCACGGATTCCCGGGGGCTGGTCAATCGAGAGCTGCTCCTCAATCGACAGATGCATCGAAAGATGCAAAAACGGATTCGTGCGGCCCTGATCAACGCCGTAATCGGCCGTTACCGCCTTCTCGATGTCGTCCAGGTCGTCGTGGTACTCCGGATGCTGCACGATCCAATCCACGGCGAGCCCCTCGATCGGCTCCAGGGGGGCCTGGGCCCGGTGCTTCGCCCAGGCGGTGCAAAAAAATCGCCGGACATCGTCTTTGCTCGGGGTAAACATGCGAGGACTCTACCCAAAGCCGCGAGCCTTCGCAAATCACGAAGGCTCGACGCAAAAAAACGCATTCTCAGGCCCGTGCGGCAGGGGTATCGTTGGCCTCATTACACGTTGTTCCGCCGTTCAGGGCCAACCGGTTTTGGATGGGCACTCAATCAGGGAGAGAACCATGTCGCAGCCGAATGCATCGGCCGGGCGTCGCTTTCGTGACGCCCTGGCCTCAGAAAAACCACTACAGATCATCGGCGCGATCAATGCCAACCACGCATTGTTGGCCAAGCGGGCAGGCTTTAAAGCCATCTACCTCTCCGGCGGCGGCGTGGCCGCCGGATCCCTCGGGCTTCCTGACCTGGGCATCTCCGGCCTGGACGATGTGTTGACCGATGTCCGACGCATCACCGATGTCTGCGACACCCCCCTTCTGGTCGATGTCGACACCGGTTTTGGGTCCTCGGCATTCAATATCGCCCGCACCACAAAGTCGATGATCAAGTTCGGTGCCGCCGCCATGCACATCGAAGATCAGGTGGGCGCCAAGCGCTGTGGCCACCGACCCGGCAAGGCGATTGTGACCCAAGATGAAATGGTGGACCGCGTTCGCGCCGCCGTCGATGCAAAAACAGACGCCGACTTCGTGATCGTGGCCCGCACCGATGCACTCGCTGTCGAAGGCCTGCAGTCTGCGATTGATCGGGCGTGTGCCTGCGTTGAGGCCGGCGCGGATGCCATCTTCCCCGAAGCCATGACCGAGCTTTCGATGTACAAAGACTTTGCCAAGGCCGTGAAGGTTCCGGTGCTGGCCAACATTACCGAATTCGGCTCCACACCGCTTTACACCGTGGATGAACTGCGTAGCGCCGATGTCGCCATGGTGCTTTATCCGCTGTCGGCCTTCCGGGCCATGAACAAGGCCGCGCAAGCCGTTTATGAAGCGGTACGCCGAGACGGCACGCAGAAAAATGTCGTGGACCTCATGCAGACACGGCAAGAACTCTACGACGCCATCGGTTACTGGGATTTCGAGAACAAACTCGATGCCCTGTTTCAGAAAAAATAACCCACGACATCGGCACACCCGAGTCGCTTCATTTCTTAGTACGTTGATCCCTCACGAGGCCTGTTCATGAGCAAAGATGCACCCCTTGCCACACCCAAACCCAAAAAATCGGTGGCCCTCTCGGGCGTGACCGCAGGTAACACTGCGTTATGCACCGTCGGCCGCACAGGTAACGATCTGGCCTACCGTGGCTACGACATTCTTGACCTTGCCGACGTCTGCGAATTCGAGGAGATCGCCTATCTGTTGGTTCATGGCAAGCTGCCCAACCGCGCCGAATTGGCCGGGTACAAAAAGAAATTGAAATCACTGCGCGGCATTCCGGCCAACGTGCTTCAGGTGCTGGAATCCATGCCGGCGTCAAGCCATCCAATGGATGTGATGCGCACCGGCGTCTCGGCGCTGGGATGCGTACTGCCCGAAAAAGACGACCATGGTGCACCCGGTGCACGTGACATTGCCGACCGGCTGATGGCCTCGCTAGGTTCCATGCTGCTCTATTGGTACCACTACAGCCACAACGGCAAGATGATCGATGTCGAGACCGATGATGACTCCATCGGCGGACACTTCCTGCACCTGCTGCACGGCAAGCCAGCGCCCAAGGAGTGGGTACAGGCCATGCACACATCTCTGATTCTGTATGCGGAACACGAATTCAATGCGTCAACATTTACGGCGCGTGTGATTGCTGGCACCGGCAGCGATTTTCACTCTTGCATCGCCGGCGCGATCGGCGCGCTGCGCGGCCCCAAGCACGGCGGCGCAAACGAGGTCGCCTTCGAGGTGCAAAAACGCTACAACACACCCGACGAGGCCGAGGCCGATATCCGTCGCCGCGTCGAGAACAAAGAAGTCGTGATCGGTTTTGGCCACCCCGTGTACACGATTGCCGACCCGCGCAACAAATGCATCAAAGAGGTCGCCCGAAAGCTGTCACAGATGGCCAACGACATGAAGATGTTCAATATTGCAGAGCGGCTTGAGTCAGTCATGTGGGACGCCAAAAAGATGTTCCCGAATCTGGACTGGTTCTCGGCCGTGAGTTACCACATGATGGGTGTACCCACCGCGATGTTCACACCGCTCTTTGTTATCTCGCGCACATCGGGCTGGAGTGCCCATGTGATTGAACAACGCGAAGACGGCAAGATCATTCGTCCAAGCGCCAATTACACCGGACCCGAAGATCAGAAATTCGTGCCCATCGACAAACGTAAATAACCATCACATCGTCCGCCTGCATGACCACGGCAGGCGGCTCGGAGGAACCCCTGCTGTGAACACTGCCTATCGCAAGCCCCTTCCCGGTACCAAGGTTGACTACTTCGACGCCCGACAGGCCGTCGAAGACATTGCACCGGGCGCCTATGATGAACTGCCCTACACCTCGAAGGTGCTGGCCGAAAACCTGGTGCGTCGATGTGATCCGTCCGCCCTCACCGACTCGCTGAAGCAGCTCATCGAGCGTAAGCGAGAACTCGACTTTCCGTGGTTTCCCGCGCGCGTGGTCTGCCACGACATTCTTGGCCAGACGGCACTCGTAGACCTGGCTGGCCTGCGCGACGCAATCGCCGAAAAAGGCGGCGATCCGGCACTGGTGAATCCGGTGGTGCCCACACAGCTGGTGGTGGACCACTCCCTGGCCGTGGAGTGTGGCGGGTTTGACCCCCAAGCTTTTGAAAAAAACCGCGCCATCGAAGAGCGACGCAATGAAGATCGATTCCACTTCATCGAGTGGACCCGCAAGGCGTTTCGTAATGTCGATGTCATACCTCCGGGTAACGGCATCCTGCATCAGATCAATTTAGAGCGTATGTCGCCGGTGATTCAGGTCGACAACAACGTGGCCTATCCCGATACGCTGGTGGGCACCGATAGCCATACGCCCATGGTCGACGCTCTAGGCGTCATTGCGATCGGCGTCGGCGGTCTCGAGGCAGAGACCGTCATGCTGGGTCGTGCATCATGGATGCGCCTGCCTGACATCGTGGGTGTTGAGCTGACCGGCAGACCGAAGGCAGGTATCACGGCCACCGATGTGGTGCTGGCACTCACCGAGTTTTTACGCAAAGAGCGTGTTGTCTCGGCTTACCTGGAGTTTTTCGGCGAGGGTGCCGCAGCATTGACGCTGGGCGATCGGGCCACCATTTCAAATATGGCCCCCGAATTCGGTGCAACCGCCGCGATGTTCTCGATTGATGAACAAACCATTAAATACCTGCGCCTGACCGGCCGCGACGAATCGCTCGTGAAGCTGGTCGAGACCTATGCCAAACAGACAGGCTTGTGGTCCGACGGCATGAAAGGCGCACGCTACGAACGCGTGCTGCACTTTGATCTGTCGACAGTAGTGCGCAATCTTGCAGGCCCCTCGAATCCGCATAAACGCCTTCCGACCTCGGCACTCGCTGAGCGCGGAATCGCTGCGCACTACACGGAGACGCCGGGAGAGATGCCCGATGGCGCCGTGATCATCGCGGCAATCACAAGCTGCACCAACACCAATAACCCGCGCAACATGATTGCTGCCGGTCTACTGGCACGCAATGCCAATCGTGCCGGCCTCACCCGCAAGCCCTGGGTCAAAAGCTCCACGGCGCCCGGATCCAAGGCGGTCGCGTTGTACCTGGAAGAGGCTGGCCTGCTCAAGGAGCTTGAGGCACTGGGATTTGGCATCGTGGCGTTTGCCTGCACGACGTGCAACGGTATGAGCGGTGCGCTTGATCCCAAGATTCAGCAAGAGATCATTGATCGTGATCTCTACGCCACCGCAGTGCTCTCGGGCAACCGTAATTTTGATGGACGCATCCACCCGTATGCGAAGCAGGCGTTTCTTGCCTCGCCCCCACTGGTGGTGGCCTACGCGATTGCGGGATCCATCCGTTTTGATATTGAAAAAGATGCACTTGGCAACGACCGGAACGGCAACCCGATTCGACTTGCCGACCTCTGGCCTTCGGATGAAGAGATCGATGCGGTGGTGGCCAAAAGCGTCAAACCCGAACAGTTCCGCAGAGTCTACGATCCGATGTTTACAGCACGGGCTGATTCCGGCGAAAAGGTCAGCCCGCTCTACCCATGGCGGCCCAAGAGCACCTACATCCGACGCCCACCCTACTGGGAGGGTGCACTGGCCGGTGCGCGCACCCTCAAAGCCATGCGGCCGTTGGCGGTGCTACCCGACAACATCACCACCGATCACCTCTCCCCCTCAAATGCGATTCTGCTGGACAGTGCGGCCGGTGAGTACTTGGCCAAAATGGGGCTGCCCGAGGAAGACTTCAACTCCTATGCCACCCATCGGGGTGACCACCTCACCGCGCAGCGCGCGACATTCGCAAACCCGAAACTCATCAACGAGATGGTGGTGGTGGATGGCCAAGTCAAGCAAGGATCACTGGCGCGGGTCGAGCCCGAAGGGAAAATCATGCGCATGTGGGAGGCCATCGAGACCTACATGAACCGCAAGCAGCCGCTGATCATCATTGCGGGCGCGGATTACGGCCAAGGTTCGTCGCGCGACTGGGCCGCCAAGGGTGTGCGGCTCGCAGGTGTCGAGGCAATTGTGGCCGAAGGATTTGAGCGTATTCACCGCACTAACCTCGTCGGTATGGGCGTCTTGCCTCTAGAATTCGAGCCGGGCACCACGCGTAAGACCCTGGGCATTGACGGCACCGAGACGTTCGATGTGATCGGAACGCGTACCCCACGTGCCACGCTCACCCTGGTGATTCACCGACGCAATGGCGAGAGCATTCAGGTGCCAGTGCGCTGCCGTTTGGACACCGCTGAAGAGGTCTCGATCTACGAGGCCGGTGGAGTGCTGCAACGGTTCGCACAAGACTTTCTGGAATCCAAGCGAGCCGCATAGATCCACGCCACCATGACCCACCCCGCACAACTCAAAATTCCGGCCACGTACATGCGTGGCGGCACCAGCAAAGGTGTCTTCTTTCGGCTTGATGAACTTCCGGCCGCTGCGCAACAGCCCGGGGCCTTTCGGGATGCGTTGCTGATGCGCGTGATCGGAAGCCCCGACCCGTATGGCAAACAGATCGATGGTCTGGGTAACGGCTCGTCGAGCACCAGCAAAGCCGTCATCTTGTCAAAGAGCGCACGTCCTGACCACGACGTTGATTATTTGTTTGGCCAGGTGGCCATCGACAAACCCTTTGTGGATTGGAGTGGCAACTGCGGAAATCTTTCCGCCGCAGTCGGACCGTTTGCCATTCGCAATGGATTTATCGACGCCTCCCGTATTCCTACCAACGGCACGGTGACCGTACGCATCTGGCAGGTCAATATCGGCAAGACCATCATTGCCCACGTGCCGATCACCCATGGCGAGGTGCAGGAAACCGGTGACTTTGAACTCGACGGCGTCACCTTCCCTGCCGCGGAAATTCAAGTTGAATTTCTGGATCCGGCGGCCGAGGAGGACGGCGACGGAGGTGGCGCCATGTTTCCCACAGGACACCTGGTCGATACGCTGGATGTGCCCGGGGTCGGGGCACTGCAGGCCACGATGATCAATGCCGGCATTCCGACCATCTTCGTGAATGCCGATGCGATCGGCTACACCGGCTGCGAGCTGCAAGACCACATCAATAACGACGCCAAAGCCCTCGCGATGTTTGAGACCATTCGGGCCCACGGCGCGTTGCGCATGGGACTGATCAAGGACCTCTCCGAGGCCGCCGCCCGTCAGCACACACCCAAGATTGCGTTTGTGGCACCGGCCAAAACCTATACCGCATCCAGCGGGAAGACCGTGGCGGCAGCTGATATCGATCTGGTGGTACGGGCATTGTCCATGAGCAAACTGCACCACGCCATGATGGGCACGGCCTCGGTGGCCATTGGCACCGCTGCAGCGATCCCCGGCACGCTGGTCAACCTCGCCGCAGGAGGCGGCGAACGTGAATCGGTACGCTTTGGTCACCCGTCTGGCACGCTTCGCGTCGGCGCGCAGGCCAGCTGCGTGAATGGGCAGTGGACTGTGACCAAGGCCATCATGAGCCGAAGCGCACGCATCATCATGCACGGCTGGGTCCACGTGCCCGCCGCAGCCTTACCCAATTAAAAAAACAGTGGAGGAGACCACCATGACCAGCACCGTTGCCGCATTTCACCAGCGCTCCATACAAGACAAAGAGGGCTTCTGGGCAGAGCAGGCTACATCGATCGAGTGGTTTACCCCACCCGAAAAGATTCTCGATTTTTCAAATCCGCCATTCGCCAAGTGGTACGTCGGCGGTAAAACAAACCTCTGTCACAACGCCATTGATCGGCATCTTGGCCAGCGGGGCAATCAGAAGGCCCTGGTCTACATCTCGACGGAGACCAAGCAAGAGAAAATTTACACCTACAACGAGCTGCATACCGAAGTGCAGGCGATGGCCGCCATTCTGAAATCACTCGGCGTAAAACGCGGTGACCGCGTGCTGGTCTACATGCCCATGATTGCAGAAGCCATTTTCGCCATGCTCGCCTGTGCCCGTATCGGCGCGATTCACTCCGTGGTCTTTGGGGGGTTTGCTGCCCCGTCGTTGGCCGCGCGTATTGATGACGCCACACCGGTGGTCATGATTTCCGCCGATGCCGGTATGCGCAACGGCAAAGAAGTGCCCTACAAACACCTGGTCGATGAAGCCTGCCGGCTGGCCCAGAAACCCCCTGCAAAAGTACTGCTCGTGAACCGTGGTCTGGCCAGCATGACCAAGGTCGAAGGCCGCGATGTCGACTATGCAGAGCTGCGTCAGAAGAACCTTGGCTCTGCAGTGCCTTGCGAGCCGATGTTGGCCACAGATCCGTCGTACATCCTCTATACCTCGGGCACCACCGGCAAACCCAAAGGCGTTCAACGCGACACGGGTGGGTACGCCGTTGCACTGGCCGCATCCATGAAACACATTTTCGATTGCAAGCCCGGAGAGGTCTTTTTCTGCACCTCCGATATCGGATGGGTTGTGGGCCACTCTTACATTGTGTATGCACCGCTGATCAATGGGTCCACCACCATCGTCTACGAGGGCATGCCGACCGTGCCGGATCCGGCCATCTGGTGGAGCATTGTCGAACGCTTCCAGGCCACGACCATGTTCTCCTCGCCGACCGCTGCTCGGGTGCTCAAAAAACAAGACCCGAAATACATGACCCAGCACAACACCAAGTGCCTGCGTCGATTGTTTCTGGCCGGAGAGCCGCTGGATGAGCCCACGGCCAAATGGATCTCCGACGCCTTAGGCGGCGCGAAAATCATCGACAACTACTGGCAGACCGAGACAGGCTGGCCGATTCTGGCTGCACAACACGGCATTGAGGACACACCGACTAAATTCGGTAGCCCAAGTTTTGCGGTCTATGGCTACGATCTCAAACTGATCCATGAATCCACATTCGAGGAAGTAGGCTCCGATGAGAAAGGCATGCTCTGCGCCCTTCCGCCGCTTCCGCCCGGCTGCCTGCAGACCGTCTGGGGCGACGACGAACGGTTCTTAAAAACATACTTCACGGCCGTTCCCGGCAAGCAGTATTACTCCACGTTTGATTACGCCACCCGGGACAAAGACGGCTACTACTTCATTCTTGGCCGCACCGATGACGTGATCAATGTGGCTGGGCACCGACTTGGCACCCGAGAAATCGAGGAGGCCATTCAGGTGCATCCCAACGTCGCAGAAGTCGCCGTGGTCGGCGTTGCCGATCAGCTCAAAGGTCAAATGCCCCTGGCGTTCTGTGTGCTCAAAAATAATGACCCCATCATGTCGCCCGAAGGCCGTGCCGCTGAAGAAAAGGCCATCATGGCTACCGTGGACAAAGAGCTGGGCGCCATTGCGCGGCCTTCACGTGTGCACTTTGTCACGATGCTGCCAAAAACACGCTCCGGAAAACTTCTGCGCCGATCCATGCAGGCACTGGCCGAAGGCCGCGACTCCGGCGACCTCACGACACTAGAAGACCCAACAGCGCTTGAGCAGATCAAAGGCGCACTGAAGGGCTAATGCTCCAACGCAAAGCCGACGCACACAAAGGCGATCACGGCGGCCTCGGCGTGCTGGGTGGATCACCCGGCATGGTCGGCGCCGCCATACTCGCTGCGCGGATGGGCCTTTGTGCGGGAGCAGGCCGTGTGTACATGGTTCGGCCCAGCCTGCACGATGGCTTCGTGGTGGATCCCGTCACCCCTGAGGTCATGGTGATTGATCATGCTGCGGCAAAAACACGCCCAATCACGGTGTGGGCGATTGGACCAGGCCTGGGTGTGTCCGACGCTGCCCATCGCTGCGTGGCCGAAGCACTCAATGAGGCACGCCCTGTGGTCGCCGATGCCGACGCATTGAATCTCATGGCCGAGGACCCAGCCCTTGGCCGACTCTGCAGCCGTCGCAAAGCACCGACCGTGCTCACACCTCATCCAGGGGAGGCCGCGCGGCTTCTTGAGATCACCACAGCAGATATTCAAGCTGCCCGTCAGGCCCATGCCATCAGCATCGCCCAGAGATTCAATGCAATCGTGGTGCTCAAAGGCCATCACTCAGTGATTGCCACCCCCGATGGCGACTGCACGATCAACACAACCGGAAATGCAGCACTCGCCACGGGTGGTACGGGCGATGTGCTGACTGGACTGATGGGTGGGTTGATTGCGCAACACATGGATCCCCATCGTGCGGCGCTTCTGGCCACACAACTTCATGGCCAGGCGGCAGAAACACTCACCACGAACGTGGGAGGCATGATCGGAATCAGTGCAAGCGAACTGATTCCGGTGATTCGGAAGCATCTCAACGCGCTCTCGGCATAAGCCTCGTGGGCATATGCCGCGCGCTGCGCGTGCAGATTGCCCGTGTTCAACCGACAGCGTTAGCGGGCCTGCGCATCGAGGTAAGCACGAATACGCGCCTTCAGACCTGGGGCAGCCACCGAACGCACAAGATCCGCAAGATCGTTGTCGGCCGAGCCCGCCAGCGTGGCGTTGACCAAGGCCGCGCGCGCCGAATGATCAAGAACCCGGGCCCGCTGCGCCAAACGCGTGCACACATCAGGCCAGGCCTCCAAGGAAGCCAACTCGGTCACAAATCCCATCGCATGGGCCTGCGTGGCATCGAAGGTCTCGCTGGATTCAAAAATTCGATACGCGGTGTGATCGCCCACAATGTGCGCAAATCGGCGCGTGCCCAGCACAACACCGAACTGAAGCCCAGGCATTCGAAAGCGGGCGTCAACCGATGCAATCCTGTGGCGGCATACGCCAAAAAGATCTACACCTGCGCCAAAGTTATGTCCATGCGCAAAGCCCACCGTGACCGCCGAGGCCGACTGGAGCCGCTGGAACAGCATCTCCAGGCGCACGAAACGCAGCACGAGATCGGCATCGGTCATCTGATCAAGGCCAGAAAAATCAAAGCCAGCGCTAAAGTTCGGGCCGCCGCCCTCAAGCACGATAACCGACACGTGATCGGCCTCAGCCTCGGCAACACCAAGCATCAACGCCTCGACAAGATCGTCGGACAATGCATTGCGTTTTTCTGGACGGTTCAATCGAAAACGTCGTATACCTGACGAGGGCTCATCGACTGCCAACCACGGACATGCCATCTTCATTCTGTTTCCCTTAACGAAGTATTTGCGTACGCAAGCCAGATTCGTGACAATAGCCTGGGCAGTGTAGCGTTGCCGCGATCGTCTGGCATCGGCCCATTTCCCGCCCCACAAGCTCTATGCACCCCACCATGAACACCTCAGCATCTTGTCCCAAACTAGAGCACTTTATTCAGCGCTTAAACGGCTTACTGGAACAGCAGCTGCCCGAGCCCCAACTTCTGCCTAACGTACGCGATCTGATGGGCGAACTGGTGGCGCAGGACAACTGGCTCGACCCTTCCTTCGCCGTGCCTCATCCGCAGTATTACCAGCAGTATCTGCTTCATGCCGACCCCAACGACCGCTTCTCGGTGGTGAGTTTTGTTTGGGGTCCCGGGCAGTCGACACCGATCCACGACCATACCGTCTGGGGCGTGATCGGCATGCTGCGCGGTGCCGAAGACTGCCAATCGTATGCACTCGACACCCATGGCATACCCCAGCCGATAGGCCCAGCAGAACGCCTCACCCCGGGCCAAACCGCCTGTGTTTCCCCCACGATTGGCGACATTCATCAGGTCATGAACGCCCACGCTGATCAGGTCTCAATCAGCATTCATGTCTATGGAGCGAACATTGGAAAGACCCATCGGCATGTATTTACGCCGGCAGGTGAAGTGAAGTCGTTTGTATCGGGCTACGCGAACGCGGGGTAATCCACCGCGTTGCAATCTGCCTGCCGAGTCACCCCGGCAGGCAGTACACAGAAAACAACGGCGGCTAGACCAGACCCAGTTTTTGGGCCATACCAATCCGCTGCAACTTGCCGGTGGCACCCTTCGGGATTTCAGCAAGGATCACAATCTTGCGCGGTACTTTGAAGTCCGCCAGCTTGGTCGCGGCAAATGCACGGATCTCCTGGTCTGTTGCCGTCATGCCCTCACGCAAGACAACGGCTGCACCGACCTCTTCGCCCAGCTTTTCATGGGGTACAGCAAACGTGACCACCTGCATGACAGCAGGATGATCCATCAAGACCTCGTCAACCTCTACCGGTGAAATCTTCTCGCCACCTCGGTTGATGATTTCCTTCAGGCGGCCGGTCAGCGTCACATAGCCGTCTTTGTCCATCACACCCTGATCGCCTGTGCGGAACCAGCCTTTGGTAAAGGCATCGGCATTGGCCTTGGGATTGTTTTCGTAGCCTTTGGTCACGTTATCGCCACGGATCACAATCTCACCAATATCACCGGGTTTAAGCAGATTGCCCTTGTCGTCCATGATGGCCACCTCGGGGCCAGCGGCGATGCCGACCGCACCCGGCTTACGGGCCTTGGGCGGAAGCGGGTTGCTGCACATCTGATGCGAGGCTTCGGTCATACCATAGGCCTCGATCATCGGCGCCTTAAACACCTCCTCGATTTCACGAATCACCTGCGTGGGCAGGGATGACGACGAGGAGCGAATAAAACGCAGCGGATATTTCTCAATGGTGGCCTTGTTCTGTGCCGCACGGGACAAGATCGCCTGATGCATCGTGGGCACCGCGGTGTACCAGTTGGGCTTGCACTCTTCCATCCAGCCGAAAAACTTCAGGGCATTAAAGCCGGGCGAGCAGAAGAGATAACCGCCACGCGACAAGGGCGCCAGCGTACCGGCGATCAATCCATGAATGTGGAAAAGCGGCATGATATTTAGGCCGCGATCTTTGGGCGTGAACGCCAGTGTCTCGGCAATGTTGCCTGCGGATACAGCGACATTACGATGCGACAACGGCACAATCTTAGGGCGCGACGTGGTGCCCGACGTATGCAGAATCAAGGCGACGTCATCAGGCTGGGCCCAGCCCCCTTGCGACAGAGCGAGGGTTTTGGTGCCTCGGCGCTCCAGTGTGAAGCTGCCGGCACCCTTAGAGGGCGTAGGCACCAAATCGATAATCATGATGCCGAGTTTCTCGGCCACAACGATGGCCGGCGTGTCGCTGCCCTTTTCGACCACCAATGCTTTGGCATTCAGATCGGACAGATAAAACTCAAACTCGTCTGCCCGGTAGGCGGGGTTCAACGGCGCCGATGTGGTCCCACAGGCCACAGCCAGAAATGAGGCGGCCATCTCGGGGCCGTTTTTCAGCACGATGGCCACGCGATCGTTACGCCCAATGCCGTAGCCATTAAGCTTTTTGACCGTGTAGATGATCAGCTTTCGTAGATCGCCGTAGTTCAGATCAGGTGTGTCGGGCGCACCAAACACCGGTGCCCGGTCATCACCTGCCGAGAGCAGCTCAACAAGAGAGGAACAGCGTTTCATTTTTATTTTCCTTAGGTTGAATTCAATGCGAAATTTTTAACTTGCCTTTTTCGTCGGCAAGGGTCTTGGCCAACAAGCTCACCAAGGCATAGACGGCCTGAATGTGCGGCGTGGGCACGCCCGCGATGCAGCCCATCTCAATAATCGACCCCACCAACGCTGCAATCTCGGGCGCACGCCCCATCTCCACGTCTTGCAGCATGCTGGTCTTGTGCTTGCCCACCGCCTCGGCACCCGCAATTCGTTTTTCGAGCGAGACGCGAAAGGCAATGCCCAATGCCTCGCCCACCTGCTGGGCCTCGGTCATCATCTTTGCTGCGAGATCACGGGTCATCGGGAACTGACAGATATCGACCAGGGTGGCATGCGTAAGGGCGCTGATCGGATTAAAGCTCAGGTTGCCCCAGAGCTTGGTCCAGATCTCGCTGCGAATATCGGTGGTCACGGGGGCCTTGAATCCGGCATTACGAAGCGTTTCGGACAGCTGACGTACCCGAGGGGTATCGCTGCCGTCGACCTCCGAAATCGAAAAACGATTGCCCTCAATGTGCTTCAACACCCCCGGGGCAATCATCTCGGCTGCCGGATAGACAACACTTCCAATCACGCGATCAATAGGAATGCCGTGAGTCACCACACCACCGGGATCGACACTCTCAATGATTTTTCCTTCATGGGCGCCGCCGTGTTTCATGAAGTACCAATACGGAATACCGTTTTGGGCTGTGAGCACAATGGTGTCGTTGTGATAGGCCGATGCGAGATCAGGCACCACTGCGGCCACCTGATGGGCCTTCATCCCAAGCACGATCACATCCTGGGGGCCTGCGTCTCGAATGCTGCCAACTGCCTTCGGTGTCACCACAAATTCACTGCCATCCTCTTCAATGAAGCGAAGGCCATTGGCCTTTAGGGCTTCAAGCTGAGGGCCACGGGCCACGAGCGTGACCTCTTCTCCGGCCTTTGCCAGTCGTGCACCGAGCAGGCCGCCAATTGCGCCCGCTCCGACAATACAGATCTTCATGGAAAGTGTTCTTTCGTGTGTGACGTTACTCGGCAGCCGGCTCATAGGTGTTGATGAGCGAGCCGATTCCCTCGATGCTGACCTCCATGACCGTATTCGGCCGCATCGGCAATACGCCGAGAGATGTTCCGCACGAAATGATATCGCCGGGCAGCAGGGTCATCTCGCGCGAGAGCGCAGCCACGATCTGCGGCGGCGAGAAGACCATGTCCGAAACCGCATAGTTCTGACGTTCCCGCCCACCCACAATGGTGCGGACCCGTGCCGCCCGCCAATCGAGGCCCACGGCCACACAAGGCCCAACCGGGCCAAAGGTGTCGCAGCTCTTGGCTCGGCTCCACTGTTGGAAGGTGGGATCCTTCTGAATGATGTCCATGGCCGTGACATCGTTGACGCAGGTGAACCCGAAAATGGCGTCTTCGGCCTGCTCGTCTGACAGGTCCTTACAAGTTTTGCCCACCACAATTCCAAGCTCCCCCTCGTAGACGACTTTGCCGTCATATGAAATGGGCTTTCGGATGGCGTCACCGGGGTTGGCAAAACAGTTCGCCGCCTTCTGAAAATAAAGCGGCTCCGGCGGAATCGGCTGGCCAATTTTGGCGGCCATCTCATGGAAGTTATTCCACAACGCCATGAACTTGGATGGCACCACGGGCGCAAGCAAACGTACACCCGACAACGCAACGCGGCGCCCAGAAAACTGGCCGGGATCCAGAACAGACGGGCCCGTGAAGACCTCCATGGTGTCGGCATCGCCCTCCACCCGGCCTACCCGAATTTCGTTTTGCTGATCACCCTCTTCAATAAATCTGAACCACCTGACCATCGTTCTCCCCGATCCTCTCTAGGCCGCCCCAAAGCCGTGCTAGCCTTTGTTGCCGATTGAGGGCGCAGCGTTGTGCACATGTCCCTCGACAAAAAAACAGGGATCTATTCTCACCCATTTAGGAGACCGAAATGCGCTTGACCCAAACGAAGAACCGATTGCTGGCTGCCGCTGCGGTGTGCGCCATGACCGCACTGAGCCCTGCTGCATGGGCATGGGAGCCCACCAAAACCGTTGAGTTTGTGGTCCCCGCCGGCACGGGTGGCGGCGCCGATCAAATGGCCCGACTGATTCAAAACATCATCGCTAAGAACAACTTAATGAAACAGTCGATGGTGGTCGTGAACAAGAGTGGCGGCGCCGGCGCTGAGGGTTTCCTAGAGGTCAAAGGCGCCAAGGGCGATCCCCACAAGATCATCATCACGCTGTCCAACCTGTTTACAACACCCTTGGCCACAGGCGTTCCCTTTAGCTACAAAGACCTTACCCCCGTTTCGATGATGGCCCTTGATCAGTTTGTGCTTTGGGTGAACGCGGAAGAGCCCTACAAGACCGCAAAGGAATTTGTAGCGGCCGCTAAATCTGCAGGCCCTGGAAAAATGAAGATGGCCGGTACAGGCTCAAAGCAAGAAGACCAGATCATCACCGTTGCCCTTGAGAAACAAACCGGCACCAAGTTCACTTACATCCCGTTCAAAGGCGGTGGCGATGTGGCTGTTCAGCTGGTGGGCAAACACGTGCAGTCATCGGTCAACAACCCCATTGAGGCTGTCGAACACTGGCGCAGCGGCAAGCTGCGCGCACTGTGCGTGTTTGATGACCAGCGCATGCCCTACAAAGATAAAGTCACCTCGACCCAATCGTGGAACGATATTCCCTCATGCAAAGAAGCTGGCGTTGATGTGGACTACGTGATGTTGCGCGGCATCTTCATGGCCGGCGGCGTCAGCGCTGACCAGGTGAAGTACTATGTGGACCTCATGGCCAAAGTACGCAACACACAAGAGTGGAAAGATTTCATGAAGCGCGGCGCGTTCAACACCACATCAATGACCGGCGACCAGTACCTCAAGTGGGTTGAAAAAGAAGAAGCCCGTCACCGACAGCTCATGACAGAAGCAGGGTTTGTGGCCAAATGACCACCGAATCGCACGACAAGGCCGCGGCCTCTAATCGCAGCCTAGAAATCATTACCGCCGTTGCTCTCTTTGGGCTCGGCGTACTCATGATGGTGGACAGCAAACGGGTTGGCATGGCCTGGGCCGATGACGGTCCGCAGTCGGGCTACTTTCCGTTTTATGTCGGCGTGATTCTCTGCGTCTCGTGCGTGATTAACCTTCTGGCCGCCTTCCGAGACAAAAACGCCTCCGAGGCGTTTTTGACCCGAGGCCAGCTCAAGATGGTGATGGCACTGCTGATCCCCACTACGGTGTTTGTGGTGGCCATTAAATGGATCGGCATCTACGTATCGTCGACCTTGTTGATCGGCTGGTTCATGCGCCGGCTCGGCGGTTTTTCATACATCAAAACCGCTGCAGTCGGCATCGGCGTGTCTGCGTTTTTATTTGGAATGTTCGAAATCTGGTTCAAGCTGCCCCTGCCCAAGGGACCCCTTGAAGCCCTCTTTGGATTCGCTTAACTCATGGAAGAACTCAGCGCGCTGATTGGCGGCTTTGGTGTCGCCCTCTCTCCCTTCAACCTCTTGCTGATGGTGATCGGGGTTGTGCTCGGGGTGCTCATCGGCGTGCTGCCTGGGCTGGGTGGTGCCAACGGAGTGGCGATTCTGTTGCCCCTCACCTTTAGCATGCCGCCGACGTCGGCCATTATTCTGCTGTCGTGCATCTACTGGGGTGCACTCTTTGGCGGCGCGATCACATCTATTCTGTTCAATATTCCAGGCGAGCCGTGGTCGGTCGCTACCACCTTCGACGGCTACCCCCTTGCCCAGCGCGGCAAGGCCGGCAAGGCCCTCACCGCAGCGTTCACGTCATCGTTTGTGGGTGCCTTTATCGCCACGCTGGTCCTGACGTTTCTCTCCCCTGTCGTGGCCGGATTCGCGCTGAAGTTCGGCCCACCTGAATTTTTTGCCGTCTGCCTGCTCACGTTCTGCGCGTTCGTGGGCATGAGCCGAGATCCCCCGTTTAAAACGATCGCGGCCATGATGCTCGGTTTCGGCCTTGCCGCCGTAGGACAGGATCCCGTTTCGGGAACACTGCGCATGACGTACGGGCAGACCGAGCTGCTCAAAGGATTTGATTTTCTGATTGCAGTGATTGGCCTGTTTGGCATCAGCGAAATCATTCAGACCCTTGAAGAAGGCCTGAGCTTCCGGGGCGCCAAAGCCAAGATTCGCTTGAAAACGGTCATGGTCACCTGGCGTGAATTGCCCCGTTATTGGGTCACTTCCCTGCGCAGTTCTGCCGTCGGCTGCTTCATGGGTATCGTGCCCGGCGGAGCCACACCCGCCTCGTTCATGGCCTATGGCTTGGCACAACGTCTGTCCAAGCGGCCCGACGACTTCGGATCATCGAATCGGCCTCAGGTCGAGGGCGTGGTCGCTCCCGAAACGGCCGCACACGCCGCGGGCACCAGTGCGTTGCTGCCCATGCTCACGCTTGGCGTACCAGGATCGCCCACCGCCGCGGTGCTCTTGGGCGGCCTGTTGATTTGGGGCCTGCAGCCCGGTCCTCTGCTCTTTACCGAGCAAAAAGATTTTGTCTGGGGCCTGATCGCCTCGATCTACCTGGGCAATATCGTGGGCTTCATTGTGGTGCTGCTCTTCGTGCCGTACTTTGCCGCGATCTTGCGTATCCCGTTTTCGATCATTGCACCGGTCATTTTGGCCATCTGTGCGGTGGGTGCCTTTACGGTGAGCACCTCCATCTTTGACATCTACATGATGCTGGTCTTTGGCATCATCGGTTACATCTTTAAAAAGCTGAAGTACCCGCTGGCGCCACTGGTTCTGGCCATTGTGCTGGGGGACCGTACCGAGGAATCCTTCCGGCAGGCCATGCTGACCTCGGGCGGAGAGATGGGGGTCTTCTTCTCCAACGCCCTCGTGGGGTCACTCACCACGCTCGCGCTGATCCTGCTCTTCTGGCCCCTGATTTCCAGCTTGATGAGTCGGCTAAAATCAGGCAATGCCTAAGACCGACGCCGAACGTATTGATGTCGAGATTCTCGACCGCACCTACCAACTGTCGTGCACCCCTGAAGACAAGCCCATGCTTCTGGAGTGCGTGGCATTGGTCGATGCCCGCATGCGGCAGGTCAAAGCCAACAGCCGGCTCCAGGGCGTAGACCGTATTGCAGTCATGGCCGCGCTGACCCTAGCGCGGGATGTGCTGGCCGCAGACACTGCCGACCAGGCCGGCGAAAAGAAACAGGCCCTGCAGAAAATTGCTGCAATCTCTAAGGTGCTGGATGCAGCACTCATGCCCCAGGAAAAACTCTTTTAAGGCGCACCGCCGAGTACAGCCATGGTGTTCATGCTGATTGCGTTGGGCGGGGTGGGGGCCATCACGGGGTTCCTGGCTGGGCTTCTTGGTGTCGGGGGCGGCATGATGCTGGTGCCGTTTATGACATTGCTGTTCACACTAGCCCACTTTCCCGATGCGCTCATCATCAAAATGGCGCTGGCCACGTCGTTGACCACCATCCTGTTCACCTCAATCGGTAGCGTTCGCGCCCATCACAAAGGCGGCAAAGTCCGCTGGGACATCGCCAAGCCGATGGGCGTGGGTGCACTGCTGGGTACCTTCATCGGTGCGAATTTTGCAAGCGCGCTGAAAAGCGAATGGCTGGCGATGTTCTTTGCAGCCTTTGTGGGCTATTCCGCCCTCAAAATGTTTCGCGCCTCAAAACCAAAACCATCGCGCGAAGTGCCGGGCCAGGCCGCACTGGGGGGCGTGGGTGCGGGCATTGGTTTTATTTCAAGCCTTGTCGGAGCCGGCGGAGGATTCATGACCACGCCGTTTTTGGTCTGGTGCAACGTGGTGATGCATCAGGCAATTGGCACCTCAGCGGCACTCGGTTTTCCAATTGCGGTTGGCGGGCTCATTGGCTATGTCGTGGCCGGCCTGAATGCCCAGGGACTGCCCGCCGGGTCGGTCGGCTACATCTACCTTCCGGCGCTCACCGTTTGCGCCCTCGCCTCGATGGTGACCGCACCGATCGGCGCCCGCACAGCGCACAAGATGAATGTCGCCTCACTCAAACGCGCCTTCGCCGTCCTGCTTCTTGCACTGGCGGTCTATATGGCAACACGCGCGTTTTAATTAAAAAAGTCTTTTACTTTGTCCATCCAACTCTTGGACTGAGGATTGTGCCGCTCACCGCCTTCTTGGAGCGACGACTCAAAATCCTGCAGTAGCTTGCGCTGCTTGTCAGTAAGCTTCACGGGCGTTTCAATCAACACATGGCAGTAGAGATCGCCCGGGATACTTGAGCGCACGTTTTTCACGCCCTTGCCACGGAGCCGAAATGTCTTGCCGCTCTGCGTGCCCTCGGGTACTTCAAAGCTGGCCTTGCCCCCAAGTGTCGGCACGTCCACTGTGCCCCCAAGTGCAGCGCGCGCAAAGCTGATCGGCACTTCGCAGTGCAGATCATCGCCATCGCGGGAGAACACGCGGTGGGGCCGAATGCTGATCTCGACATACAAATCGCCGCTCGGCCCGCCATTGACACCCGGCTCGCCATTGCCGGCAGAGCGAATACGCATGCCATCGTCGATGCCCGCCGGGATTTTTACCTCGAGTGTCTTTTGTTTACGGATACGGCCCTCGCCACGGCAGCTCGGACACGGATCCTTGATGGTCTTGCCGCTGCCATGGCAGCTCGGGCACGTCTGCTGGATCGAGAAAAAGCCCTGCTGCATGCGGACCTGGCCCTGGCCACCGCAGGTTTTACAACTCTCCGGTTTGGTACCCGGTTTTGCACCAGAGCCCTCGCAGGTGCCACACTTTTCCCAGGTGGGCACCTTGATCTCGGTGGTCATGCCATTGGCAGCCTCTTCGAGTGTGACCTCCATCGAGTACCGTAAGTCGGCCCCACGGTAGACATTGCTGCGCCCGCCACGGCCACCTGCTGCACCACCAAAGATATCGCCGAAGATATCGCCGAACGCATCGGCAAATCCACCACCACCGAAGCCCTGACCACCGCCAAAGCCGCCAGCATTCGGATCCACACCGGCGTGGCCAAAGCGGTCATACGCCGCACGTTTCTCGGCGTCGGAGAGCATCTCGTAGGCCTCTTTGGCCTCTTTAAACTTTTCCTCGGCAGATTTATCACCCGGATTACGGTCCGGGTGATATTTCATAGCGAGTTTTCGATAGGCTTTTTTAAGCTCGTCGTCGGAGGCGTTCTTCGCTACACCAAGCACTTCATAGTAGTCGCGCTTGGACATCAGTCACGCTTCACTTCCTTGAAGTCAGCATCGACAACATCATCGGCCTTGGCACCACCACCCGAACCGGGTGCGCCGCTTGCGGCCGCACCGGCTGCTGCTGCCTGCGCATCGGCATAGACTTTCTCACCAAGCTTTTGAGAAGCCTTCATCAGCGCCTCGGTCTTGGCCTCAATCTGCTCCTGATCTTCTGTTTTCAGTGCAGCTTCCGCCTCTTTGATGGCCTCTTCAATCTTTGCCTTCTCATCGGCATCAACCTTGTCACCGTGTTCCTCGAGTGACTTTTTCACGGAATGGACCATAGCCTCACCCGCGTTACGGGCCTGGACCATGGCCACGCGTTTTTTATCTTCCTCGGCATTGGCCTCAGCATCCTTGACCATCTTCTGAATCTCTTCATCGGTCAGGCCGGAGTTAGCCTTAATCGTGATCTTGTTCTCTTTGCCAGTGGCCTTATCTTTGGCTGACACGTGCAAGATGCCATTGGCATCAATGTCAAAGGTCACCTCGATCTGTGGCGTGCCGCGGGGCGCCGGTGCGATCCCCTCAAGATTGAACTCGCCAAGAAGTTTGTTCGCACCCGCCACCTCACGCTCACCCTGAAAGACCTTGATGGTCACGGCAGGCTGATTGTCATCGGCGGTTGAGAACACCTGCGAGAACTTTGTGGGAATCGTGGTGTTTTTCTGGATCATCTTGGTCATCACACCACCCAGGGTCTCAATGCCCAGCGACAGCGGAGTAACATCCAGCAGCAGCACATCTTTGCGATCGCCGGCCAAAACAGAGCCCTGGATCGCAGCACCCACGGCCACAGCTTCGTCGGGATTAACATCTTTACGCGGTTCTTTGCCGAAAAACGCCTTCACCGCCTCCTGGACCTTGGGCATGCGGGTCATGCCGCCCACCAGAATCACATCGTCGATGTCCGAAGCGGATACGCCTGCGTCTTTAAGTGCAATCTTGCAGGGCTCGATGGTGCGGGTGATCAGTTCATCGACCAAAGACTCGAGTTTTGCACGCGTGATCTTGAACGTCAGGTGCACCGGGGCCCCATTGGCCATCGCGATGTACGGCTCATTGAGCTCGGTCTGCTGGCTTGATGACAATTCAATCTTGGCCCGCTCGGCTGCGGCCTTGATCCGTTGCAGTGCAATCGGGTCTTTGGACAGATCGACGCCGCTTTGCTTTTTAAAATCTTCGATGATGTGATCGATGATGCGCTGATCAAAGTCCTCGCCACCCAAGAAGGTGTCGCCGTTGGTGGAAAGCACTTCGAATTGTTTTTCACCATCGACATCCGCGATTTCAATAATGGACACGTCGAACGTACCGCCGCCGAGGTCATAGACTGCGATCTTGCGGTCTTTGCCGGCAGCCTTGTCCAGGCCGAAGGCCAACGCGGCAGCAGTTGGCTCGTTGATGATGCGTTTCACATCGAGGCCCGCAATGCGGCCGGCGTCTTTGGTGGCCTGGCGCTGGGCGTCGTTGAAATACGCCGGAACAGTGATCACAGCCTCGGTGACTTCTTCACCCAAGTAGTCTTCCGCTGTTTTTTTCATCTTGCGCAAGACTTCGGCCGATACCTGCGGGGGTGCGAGCTTCTTGTCGCGCACCTTGACCCATGCATCACCGTTGTCGGCCTTGGTGATCTCAAACGGCATCAAGTCGATGTCTTTTTGGACTTCTTTCTCATCGAACTTTCGGCCAATGAGGCGCTTCACCGCATACAGCGTGTTTTTGGGGTTGGTCACAGCCTGACGCTTCGCGGGGGCGCCCACCAAGATCTCGCCGTCTTCCATGTAGGCGATGATCGACGGTGTCGTGCGGGCACCCTCAGAGTTCTCAATCACTTTGGGCGTTCCGCCCTCCAAGATCGACACACAAGAGTTGGTCGTACCTAGGTCAATTCCAATAATCTTTGCCATGTTGGGTTCCTTCAGAAATCGGGGATTCGATGAGTACGGTAGATGGGGGCGGTTAGGCCCGTTTTCAAGGGTTGGCCACCACCACAATGGCTGGCCTCAGCACACGCTCAGCCACCATATAGCCCTTTTGCATCACTGCGACCACGTGATTGGGGGCCACGGGGGGGGTCTGAGCGGCACCGTCCACCATGGACACCGCCTGGTGGCGGTTCGGGTCGAACTTCTCGCCCAACGGATGAATCGGCGTAAGTCTGCCTTTCTGGAAGGCCTGCTGAAGCTGCTTTAGAGTCAGGTCGACCCCCCCTCGAAGGCCCTCGAGCGTCTGGTTTTCGAGGCTCAGTGCCATTTCCAGACTGTCGGCCACGGGGAGAAGGGCCTCGGCGAACGACTCAATGGCAAATTTGCCTGCATTCAGTACTTCTTGGGCACTACGCTTTCGCAGGTTTTCCATGTCGGCCCTAGCCCGGAGATACTCCGCCTCCCACTCTTTAAGCTTCAACTGGGCATCTTCAAGCTGCTGCTCTAACGTGGGTGCAGGGCCTGCATTACCCACGGCCGAATCGGCCTGGGCGCTGGGCTGGGCTGCATCGGGCTGGGGCTGGGTGGACTGCTGTTTTTCGTGCTCGCTCATGATCGCTGCCGTTTGAATGTGCAATATGCAGCTAGATTGGGGCCTGAATCGGAGAATTCAAGGCCTAGGGCAACAGGCGCGAGACCAGGGGTAGGCCCGGGCACACGCCCAGGCCCGCAAGGGCTTTAAAAGCCGATGGCCGCCCCGTTTGAGCGGGGATCGTAACCGCCCTCGAGCACGCCATTCTCATGCCGAATGATCATGCCGGCATGGCCTACCGATTCATCCCAGGCACCCAACGATTCAACGTCATGGCCACGCGTTTTGAGTTCTGCAACGACGGCCGAAGGGAAGCGCGACTCCAGCTTTAGTGTGTCCGAGGGCGTTCCCCAGGTACGGCCCAACAGCCATCGTGGCCGCTCGATGGCAAGTTGCGGGTGGTCTGCAAAGCGCATCGCTCGGGTAAATATGGTGGCCTGCGTCTGAGGTTGGCCGTCACCCCCCATGGTGCCGTAGACCATCGACGTGCCGGAAGCGCATTGCGCAAGCCCCGCATTCAACGTGTGAAATGGCTTTTTCGCGGGTGCAAGGGTGTTGATGTGCGCCGGATCAAGCGAGAAGCTGCAGCCGCGATTCTGCCAATTCACCCCAGACTCCGGAAGCACGATGCCCGATCCAAACTCATGATAGATGCTCTGGATAAACGAGACTGCTATGCCGTTTGAGTCGACAACACCCATCCAAATCGTATCTCCGGGTTTTGACACCGAACCCCACGGCGCGGCGCGCATCATGTCGACCTCCGCGGCGAGACGATCAAGGAAGGCCGGCTCCAAAAGTGAGGCCGGTGTGCACTTCATAAAGGCACGGTCCGTGAGGTGTTGATCACGTACACGAAACGCCAATTTCGTCGCCTCGACCTGAGCATGGATGAAGTCAGGGCCCTCGGGATCCAGGTCCCATCCCTTCAACCGATCCAAAATGCCAAGGATCATCAACGAAATCACACCCTGGGACGGCGGCACCATATTGAACAGCTGCGCCGATCTCCCGGACGAGGCCGACGCGGTTTTTACCGACGTGGTCAGCGGATCGACGAGCTGGGCCTGATGCCGGTTTAAATCAATCGCCGTGAGCGGACTGCCCACATGCTGCAGCTCTTTGGTAAGCATCTTGGAGAGCCCACCACGGTAAAACGTATCGGTACCCTCTTTGCCAATACGAGCCAACGTTCGTGCCAGCCGCGGCTGTGTGAAGCGTGAGCCCACAGCCGGAACCTTGCCGCCCACCAAAAAGGTCTCCGCGAACCCTGGAATCGCACTCAATTCGGGAAGCTTGGCCTGCGTGCTTGCCGCCTGGCTTGCCGTCACGGGAATACCGTGCTCCGCATAGAACACAGCATCCGAGAGCAGCCGAGAAAGCGATAGACGCCCCCCAAGGGCTTGGCGTGAGAGCGCATGGGCCCTGCCCCACCCTGAGATCGTACCGGCCACGGTCAACGCAGCAATACCGCCACGAAACGGGATCTTTCCGGCAATGCCCTGATCGGCATACCAGGCATGGGTTGCCTTGAGCCCTGCGGCACCGCTGGCATCAATGCCTCCCGCCTGACCGTTCGGGCCACGCATCACCCAAAACCCATCGCCACCAATCGAATTCATGTGGGGATACACGACTGCAATCGTGGCGGCGGCCGCGACCATCGCTTCAACAGCATTGCCACCCTCACGCAGCACATCCACCGCAGATTCGGCAGCTAATGCGTGCGGCGCAACCGCCATACCGCGAACACCTAATGATGAAAACGACACACGAATCTCCCTTCGTAAATTACCAACCAATCGCCTTTGGCAGCCACAACGCGATCTGGGGGTAAAAGAACAGAATCACCAGCGCCAACGCCTGCATAAGAACAAATGGCACCACCCCTTTGTAAATATCGCTGATCGTGACACCGGGTGGCGCCACACCCTTTAAATAAAAGAGGGCCCAACCAAACGGCGGGGTTAGAAACGAGGACTGCAGGTTCACAGTGATCAGCATGGCAAGCCAAATGGGGTCCACGCCTTGAGATAGCAGCACCGGCAGAAACAACGGCACTGCAATGTAACTAATCTCAATCCATTCGATAAAAAACCCAAGCACAAAAATAATCAGCATCAGAAACCAGATGTCCGCGTTAACGCCACCCGGCAAAAACTCAAACATCTTCGTGATCAGATCTTCGCCGTGCAGCCCACGGAAGGCCAATGCAAACACCTGGGCCATCATCAAAATAAACATCATGATGGCGGTGATCTTGGTGGTCTCACGGGCCACATCACGAAGCATCACCCACTTCAGCCGGCCTGAAACAGCAGTAATCAGCACTGAACCCAGGGCGCCCATGCACGCTGCCTCGGTCGGAGCTGCCACGCCGCCAATGATCGATCCGAGCACTGCCACCACCAGCGAGATCGGTGGCACCACCACCTTCCAAAACCGGATAAAGAGCTGTCGCCGCGTCACAGCATCACGCTCTTCCCGTGGCATCGGGGGCATGAGATCAGGCTTCATCCAACCCAGGACTAAGATAAACACGATATAGACCACAGCCAATAACAACCCCGGGCCTACCGCCGCAGCAAACAAAGTGCCCACCGACTGCTGCATGATGTCAGACAGAAGAATCAAAATCAGGCTCGGCGGAATAATCTGGCCCAGCGTGCCCGAGGCACAGATCGCACCGCAGGCAATGGATTTGTTGTATCCGCGCCGAATGAGCGTAGGCAGTGTGAGTAGCCCAAGGGTAATCACCGTGGCCCCAACAATTCCCGTGGTAGCCCCCATCAACACGCCGAACAAAATAATGCCCACGGCCATGCCACCGCGCACGCCCCCCGCCAAATGGCCCATGACATCCAAAAGATCATCGGCAAGGCGGGACTTTTCGAGCATCACCCCCATAAATACAAACAACGGTATCGCCAGCCATTGGTAGCCGGTCACCACACCGAAGAGCCGAGCAGGCAATAAGTTGAATAACGTGGCGCCAAAGCCTAGCCCACCGAAAACAAAGCCAACGGTGGCAATGCTGATCGCCACTGGAATGCCGATCATCAGCATGATGAAAAACGCGACCAGCATCAGCACGGCGAGAATTTCAAAGCTTGGCATGTGCATCCCCCATATTGTCGGAGTGGCCAGCCGACCAGCGTTTCAAAAACTCGCCCAATGCCTGTAAAAACAAAAGTCCGTAGCCCAATGGGAGCAGGCCTTTAAGGGCCCAACGCATCGGAATGCCCCCCGGATCCGGCGAGCGCTCATCGATTGCAAACGCTTGCCCCACATACCGCCAGGACAGCGCCATCATGATCACCGCGATCACCATGGTGAGCACTGCCGACACGAGATCAACGCGCCGCTTTGCCTCGGGTGAGTACTTCGAATAAAAAATATCTACGCGTACGTTATCGCCCCGTTGCAAGGCATAGCTCATGGCAAGCAGAATCAAGGCTGCCAGCAGATGCCACTCCAGCTCCTGGGCCCAGACGGTGCCCAGACTCAGGGTGTAGCGCAGAATAACGTTGCACGCCATCAGCACGATGATGACCAGGGCAAGCAGTGATGCAGCCTGCCCTATCCGGTCGATCAGCCATTCAATACGCGCAACAAGTCCAGCCACCGCATGGCTCATACACATTCTCCCCCTGCGAAACGCGGCTTACGTACGGACTTTGGTGTGGTAAGGCAACTCGCTGTAGTTCGACCAGGCATCGAACTTCGACTTAAATGCCATATACGAGTCATGCACCTTCTTGGTCAGAGGATCCTTGGCAACGTTCTCGGCCAAGACCTTACGAGTCTCCTCTTTCAGCGCCTTGATCACGGAATCTGGCAGCGGCCGGGCAATCACCTTCTGATTCTTGATCAAATCCTGCATGGCTTCTGCGTTGTTTCGCTGGCACCACCCCTCGCTGATCACATTGCATGCTGCACAGGCGTTCTCTACGATCTGCTGGAGATCTTTCGGCAACTTGGCCCAAGCCGCCTTGTTAATCAAGAGCTCCGACACAGTGGCGCTCTCATGCCAACCTGTGGTGTAGTAGTACTTGGCGGCCTTATGCAACCCCAGACGACGGTCTTGGAATGGGCCAACAAACTCCGCTGCATCGATCACGCCCCGCTCCAATGCCGGAAAAATTTCACCGCCTGGCAGTACCTTGACATCAACGCCGAGGCTCGCATAGACCTTACCCGCGAGGCCTGGAATCCGCATTTTGAGTCCTTTTAAGTCGGCGACAGACTTGATTTCTTTTTTGAACCAGCCGGTCATCTGCACGCCCGTATTCCCGCAAGGGAAAGCAATCATGCCGAACGGATCATAGACTTCGTGCCACAACCCAATACCACCCCCATCGTAAAGCCATCCATTCATGCCCTGGAAATTCAATCCAAACGGAACGGCAGTGAAATACTGGGCTGCAAAGGTCTTGCCGGTCCAGAAATAACTGTTCGCATGGTTCATCTCGACCGTACCAGCACGCACAGCGTCAAAGCCCTCGAATGCTGGCACCAATTCACCCGCACCGAAGACTTGAATGCGCAAACGCCCGTTGGACATTTCATTGATGCGGCGGGCTAAATCGGTGGCGCTTCCAGGTCCCTCCATATAAAACGGAGAGCCCTTGGGGTAGGCACTCGTCATTTTCCAGTTAAACGTCTGCTGTGCCTTTGCGATCATGGGAAAGCCGAGCGTCGTGGCCCCAACGGCACCCACGGTGGCGCCTTTCGAGAGAAAATTTCTGCGATTCGATTGCATGCTGTGCTCCGTTACGAGGAAAGAGGTTGATTAGGGAAGGCTTGCGCCTGACCTGCCTCACAGCAACAACCATGCCAATGCGATCCGCCTTGGCACTACGCCATTTGCTGGCGTAATCGCTTACTGCTTTGCGCCGAGCTCGAGCGCGCGTGCACGCTGAAGGTTCAACACGCTTGCATCTGGTGCATCGTTGCGCTGAACCGGCCAGCCCAACAGATTCATCTGCACAAGATCTGCGAGAGCATGCATGGCATGTTCATCATCGTTGACACAGGAAATGTAACGATAGTCCTGCCCCCCCGCATGCAAAAACTCCTCCTTGCCCTCCATGGCGATTTCTTCCAGGGTCTCCAGGCAGTCCGCAGGAAAGCCAGGGCACATGACGTCCAGGGTCTTCACGCCCTGCGCCGGCAATGACTCCAACACCTCCGACGTATAGGGCTTGAGCCATTCGGCCTTGCCGAATCGCGACTGAAACGAAAGCTTCCACTGCGACGGCGACAACCCGAGCTTTTCAGCGATCAGACGGGCCGTCTTATGGCACTCGCAATGGTAGGGGTCGCCTTTTAAAAGCGAAAACTTTGGCACCCCATGAAAACTGAACAACAGAAGATCGCCACGGCCATGGGATGCCCAATGCCGCTCGACCTGCGCTGCCAAGGCTGCGATGTAGGGGTCGTAATCATGAAAGCTGCGGACCAGGCGGAGATCCGGCTGATTGCGCATACGTCCCACCTCATTGAGCACCACATCGAATGCGGTGGCCGTCGTGCTCGACGAGTATTGGGGGTACATGGGCACCACCAACAACCGCCGCAGGCCCTGCGCACGCATCGACTCCATCACGCTCGCGATGCTGGGCGTTCCGTACCGCATCGCGTAGGCCACGTGAACATCCAGGCCGCGCTCCTTCAGGAGTGAGCCCACCATCGCGGTCTGACGCTCGGTGTGAACGCGCAAGGGGGAGCCTTCTTTCATCCAGATGGACTCGTACTTCACCGCAGACTTCTTCGGCCGAACATTCAAAATAATGAAATTCAATATCGGCCACCAGATGAATTTCGGTATTTCAACCACACGTGGGTCCGACAAAAATTCTTTGAGATAACGCCGCAGTGCCGGCGCATCGGGGGCGTCGGGCGTGCCCAGGTTGATCAACAACACGCCTGTTTTAAGTGGCGTGCCATGGGCGTAATCCGGTTCGGTTTTAAGAGGGAGCATGAAGGAAATAGGGAAACGTTAGCCGTGCGGGGCATGGCCGGGCTGACTCAGGGCCGTGGAGAGGAGTTTGGCAGTGATGTCTACGATCGGTATCACACGTTCGTAGGCCATGCGCGTGGGACCAATCACACCAAGTGTGCCCACCACACGGCCATCGATTTCATAGGGGGCGGCCACCACCGAAAGTTCCTCGATGGGCACTAACTCAGACTCACCGCCGATAAAGATCTGGACACCCTGGCCACGGGTCGAGGCGTCGAGCAATCGTGCAAGTGAAGTCTTTTGCTCAAACATTTCAAAGAGGCGGCGCAGCCGACTCATGTTGTCCGACAGATCCGAGACATCCAGCAGGCGACGCTCACCCGAGACCAAGACCTCATCTTCCGGCGCTTTGAACACGTCTTCACCTGTCTCCATCGCCAGCTTCATAAGCATCGAGATGTTGTCGCGAATCTCAGTCAGTTCGGCCCGAAGCCGAACACGCACGGCCTCAAAATCCAGACCCGCAAAATTTACATTGATGTAATTGCCCGCCTCGGTGAGCTCGGAGGGCGAGTAATCCCGGTCGGTCTGCAAAATCCGGTTGTGGACATCGCCCTCGGGACTGACCACGATCAACAGCACGCGTCGATCACCCAGACGCAGAAACTCCACGTGGCGAAACACCCCCGCCCGTTTCGGTGTCACCACCACGCCGGCGAAGCTCGAAAGGTTGGATAAAAGCTGTGCCGCATGGGTCATGACGCGCTGTGGCGCATCGGCCTGAAGCTGGCCCTCCAACAAGGCCGCCTGCGTCGGTGCAATCGGCTGGACGGTCAGAAGACTATCCACAAAAAGTCGGTAGCCCTTCGGCGTTGGAATACGGCCGGCCGAGGTGTGAGGACTGGCCACCAGGCCCATCTCCTCCAAATCCGCCATCACGTTGCGAATCGTGGCAGGCGACAAATCAAGACTCGAGAACTTCGACAGCGCACGCGAGCCGACGGGTTGCCCATCGGCGATGTAGTGCTCAATCAGCGTTTTAAGGAGGGTTCGTGATCGTTCATCCAGCATAGACCGGATTATTCCCCAACCGGGCTCCTATGGTGTAATGCAGGCCATGCGCAGCGCCCAGACACCCTTCAAACGTATCGGGCTATTCGGACGGCCAAAAACCGAGGGGTTAGAGGCGCCCCTGCGTCGTATCATCGCCTGTGTCAGGGCCTGTGGGGCCGAGATTTGGGTTGAGGCGGACACGGCGCAGCGTGCTGGCCTAGCGGCCTCTGAAGTAACGGGCATTGCCGATCTGGGCACGCTCACCACGACCATTGACCTCGCGGTCATCCTTGGAGGGGATGGCACGCTGCTCGGTGTGGCCCGCCAGCTTGCCCCCTACGGGATTGCCCTAATCGGTATCAACCAAGGGCGGCTCGGATTCATGACCGATTTAGACATCTCGCAGGTGGACTCGGAATTGCCCGGCGTTCTGAAAGGCGACTTCATCGAAGAAAACCGAGGAATGCTGCAGGTCTCAGTGATGCGAAAAACACCAGAGAGCAAAAGCCGAACCGCAGTATTCGATGCCCCTGCATTGAACGACGCCGTCATCAGCCGTGGCGAAATCAGCCGGATGGTCGAGCTTGAGATTTTTGTGGATGGTCACTATCTGCAGACCCTTCGCGCCGACGGACTGATCGTGTCCACGCCCACCGGATCCACAGCGTACGCGCTCTCTGCGCTTGGCTCGATTCTTCATCCAACACTCCCGGGTATTACGCTTGTACCGGTAGCACCCCAGGCATTGTCGAGTCGCCCCATCGTGCTTCCTGAAACCGTAGAGGTGCAGGTCGTGGTCAACGACGGCGCGGGCACAAGCCTGCATTGCGACATGCAGGCCCTGACCTCACTGGCCGATGGCGACAAAATCGTGATCCGTCACGGGCAACACAAAGCACGGCTGCTGCATCCGAAAAACTATGACTATTTCGTGATGCTTCGGCGCAAACTTCACTGGAGCACCAATCCGTTGTTCGTTGGTCGCCCCGACCCCAGCCCTCCGACCGAATCCCACTGATTCGGGCACCATCGCCTCAGGAGTTCTCGATGCTGGTGTCACTGTCCATACAGCAATTTGTCATCGTGGATCGGCTGGAGCTTGATCTGGAATCGGGTTTCACCGTCATGACCGGAGAAACAGGCGCCGGGAAATCCATTTTGGTCGACGCGTTGGATCTGTTGCTTGGTGGCCGCGCCGATGCCCGGATGGTGCGTGAAGGCGCCACAAAAGCCGAACTCTGCGGCCAATTCCATGTGCCCGCGTTGACCCATGTGCAGGGCTGGCTCGCCGATGCCGACCTGGCCTCGGAGGACGACCCGCACGCCATCCTGATCCGGCGCACCATCGACGGCCAAGGCAAATCCAAGGCATGGATCAACGGACACAGCGCCACGTTGGCCCAGCTGAAAGAGCTCGGCGAACAACTGGTCGATATTCACGGACAGCACGCCCACCAGGCCCTGCTCAAACCGAACGCACAGCGTGAATTGCTGGATGCTCAGGCCGGACTCACAGCGCAGACCCGTGCCTTATCCGAACTCTGGCGCGCACGCCAAAAACTCAGCGAGACCCTTGCGGTCTCACGGCAGCAGGCCGCGCAGCTGCAAGACCTTCGCGACCAGTTGACATGGGTTGTGGATGAAATCGAGTCGCTGCATCTGGCGCCTAACGAGTGGGCCACACTAAGCGAAGAACAAAAACGGCTATCGCATGCGGCAGAGTTGCTGCAGGCTTCGCAGGCTGCAGTCAACGCGATCGACGAGGAGGAGCCGTCGCTGCTTGGCCAAATCGAGAAATTCGCCGTGCGCCTTCGGCAGCTCACCGAAAAAGATCCGCGACTGAGCGAAGCAGCCGAGGCCCTGGAGGCCACCGGTATTCAACTGCATGAGGCCGCGAATGTGCTGCGTCGCTATCTGGACAAAACCGATCTCGATCCCGAACGACTGGCCGATGTCGATGCACGGGTCGAGGCCATCTTCTCCGCTGCCCGAAAACTCAAAACCAAGCCTGAAGCATTGGTCGACCTTCTCGACTCCACACGCGAGCGTCTGGCAAAAGCAGAGCAGGCCTCCGACACCAAGGCCCTTGAAAAACAACTGGCCGCACTGGATGCCGATTACACACGCCTGGCCCGAGAGCTGTCTGCGCAACGCAAACGCGCAGGCACCGCGCTATCAACATCGGTCAACACCTGGTTTGAGCAGCTTGCAATGGGTGGTATGGTGTTCGAGGTCGCATTAGAGCCTCGCGACACGCCGGCCGCCTTCGGGCTTGAGGATGTGGTCTTCACGCTCCGCAATCATGCGGGTGGTGCCCCATTCCCCATTCAGAAGGTCGCCTCCGGTGGCGAACTGGCCCGCATCAGTCTGGCGATCGCAGTGGTCACCACATCAGCCACCACCATTCCCACACTGATCTTCGACGAGGTGGATACCGGAATTGGAGGGAATGTGGCCCACACCATCGGCCGACTGCTTCGCCAACTGGGCGATCAGCGTCAGGTGCTGTGTGTGACCCATCTGCCTCAGGTCGCCGCCAAAGGCCACCATCATCTGCGGGTCATCAAAAGCACATCGGCCGGCAAGACCCCCACCAGCGGGCTGCAACACCTGGATGAAGAGGAACGTATTCAAGAAATTGCCCGAATGTTGGGCGACCAAGGCGCAGAAAAAACGTCGCGCGAACACGCGCGATCGCTACTTGCTCTTAGCTGATTTATGAGGGCAATTCTGCCGAGTGCAGTGGCCGTAAAGCGATAAGGCGTGCTCGGCCAAGGTGAAGCCCTTTTCCTTGGCGATGGCCCGCTGACGCTCCTCGATCTTGCTGTCGCAGAATTCTTCGACCAGGCCGCAGTCCAGGCAGACCAGATGATCATGGTGGCTGCCCTCATTGAGCTCAAACACCGCCTTGCCCGATTCAAAATGGCTGCGGGCCAAAATGCCCGCCTGCTCAAACTGCGTAAGCACCCGATAGACCGTCGCCAGACCGATATCGACCGACTCCGCCAATAAGGCACGATAGACGTCCTCGGCCGTCAGGTGACGGCTCGACGAACGGTGGAAAATATCCAAGACCTTGAGGCGAGGCGTGGTGACCTTCAGGCCGGTCGTTTTAAGATCGTGAACGATAGGCATGGGCCGTATCATAGCGGTCACAACCGAACTCGGGAACCTAAAACAACATGTCCATCCGCCCCACCCTATTTCGAACCCTTGCTGTGACTGCGCTCGCAGGTGTCTGGCTTACCGGCTGCGGCACCACGGAAAAAATTAAGCAGTTCACCGAGAACCCGCCGAATTGGCTCACCCCCTACCGAGCCGATATTGGTCAGGGCAACTTTGTATCCGAGTCGATGGCAGCACAGCTCAAACCAGGTATGAGCCGCGACCAAGTCCGCGCGATACTGGGTACGCCACTGCTGGTGGATCCGTTTCGTAACGATCGATGGGACTACGTATTCGATATCAAACGAGGCGATGGGCACAAAGAACGCCGCCGTTTTTCGGTCATGTTTAAAGATGATCAATTGGCCTCCTGGGGCGGCGACCCACTGCCCAAAGAAGGTGGTGAAGGCATTCTTCCCTCGCGCCCAGCACGCTAACTCACTATGACAACATCTAAACCTGCACGTATTGCTATCTCGGGCGCCTCCGGCCGTATGGGCCGCATGTTGATTGAGGCTGTCCTGTCTGACCCCCATACCCAACTCGGTGCTGCGCTCGACATTGCATCCAGCCCAACCATCGGCAAAGACGCCGGCGAGTTCATGGGCCAGACCACCGGGGTCAAGATCACGGCACATGCCGATGAGGCCCTCGCCCACTGCGATGTGCTGATCGACTTCACCCGGCCTGCCGCCACACTGGAGTACCTGAATGCCTGCCGCACGCATGGCGTTCGTCCGGTGATCGGCACCACCGGCTTTGATGCACAGGGCCTTGCCGCGATTCAATCCTTTGCCCAGACGGTTCCCACTGTGCTTGCGCCTAACATGAGTGTCGGTGTGAACATCACACTAAAGCTTCTCGAGGCGGCGGGCCGCTACCTTGCGGAAGGCTTCGACATTGAGGTCATCGAGGCCCATCATCGGCATAAAGTCGACGCCCCCTCTGGTACGGCTTTGAAAATGGGGGAAGTGGTGGCCACTGCCGCCGGACGCGCATTGGCCGATGTGGCGCAATACACGCGCTACGGCCACACTGGCGAGCGTGACCCGAAAGCAATCGGCTTCTCGGTCATCCGAGGGGGTGACATTGTGGGGGACCACACAGTCTTGTTTGCGGGTACGGGCGAACGTATCGAAATCACACACAAGTCATCGAGCCGAGCCACGTATGCTCAAGGCGCGTTGCGCGCCGCAAAGTTTCTGATGAACAAACCTAATGGTCTGTTCGATATGCACGACGTGTTGGGCTTAACGAACTGACCAATATAGGCGGCTAAGCGCCGATACCTTATTGCCGAATCGCCTCTAAGACTTCCCGCTCCGTCAGCCATTCGGAAAGCACCTTCACCGGACCGCCGGATTTGGAATACACCAAATACAGCGGCACCCCGTTTCGGCCGAACCGTCCCAATTCAGCAGCAATGTCCGCATCGCGCCGGGTCCAGTCCGCCCGTAGCGCCACCACCCCTCGCTCGGCAAATGCCTTGGCGATGGTCTCGGTCTGCAAGACGCGCACCTTGTTGGCCTGACATGAGATACACCAAGTGGCCGTGAAGTCGACAAACACGGTCTTGCCCTGCGCCGCCAGTGTCTCTGCGAGACCCGGTGCCCAACGCTGCCATGCGATGCTGGCGTGCGAAGCGCTGGCCCCAGCCGTATCGCGCGTTGAGGCCCCCGTCGCAGACGATGCTGCATCCGTGGCGGCGGGCAACGACACCGGGGTCGGCGAGACCGCCGTTGTTCGTATCACTGCAGCCACCATTGCAGCAGTGGCTGCCAAAGAAAGTAGCCATGTGGCCACACCTGCGCGGCCATGCTGAATGTTGCCGTAGCACCAGAGCACCAGGGCCAGCAGAACCGATGCCATGAGCGCCGAAAATACAGCGCCTAGGCCCAACAAATCAGCCAGCACCCAGAGCAGCCAGCTCGCGGCCATCAACATTGGGAAGGCCATCAACTGCTTGAATCGCGCCATCCAGGCACCGGGTCTGGGCAGCTGCGCCAGCAGGCCCGGCCACGAGGCCAGCACGATGTAAGGAAGGGCCATTCCCAGACCAAGCGCAGCAAAGACCACCAGCGTCTGAGCCACCGTCGCAGTGGCCGTAAATCCGATGGCACTGCCCATGAACGGCGCCGTGCAGGGCGACGCCACCACCACGGCCAACACCCCAGACGCAAAGGATCCCACAGGCCCCGATGATGCGCCCGCGCGCTGCGCGAACTCCAGATTCGCGGCCTTCACGCCCAAGAGACCGAGCTCGAATACACCAAACAAATTGACAGCGATCAAGACAAACAACAACACGAGAAGCATGACGACCCAAGGGCTCTGAAGCTGAAACCCCCAGCCGATGGCCTCACCCGCAGAACGAAGCGCAAGCAAGAGCCCAGCAAGCGCGATGAAACTCAACACCACGCCAAGAGAAAACACCAATGCCTGCGAAAGCGCTTTCGTACGTGAATGGGCGGCCTGCGCAAAGGACAATACTTTTAACCCAATCACAGGAAAGACGCAGGGCATAAGATTAAGAATCATGCCGCCCAGCAATGCACCACCGACGGCGGCCCACAATGCGGCATCCCACTTGCCGGCAGATGTCGCCACCGGGGGCGCAGCCTGGGCTGCAGTCATGCCCGCATTGACGACCTCGACCTCTGCTGGGGCAGGCGTTGAGACCAGCTGCGCGCGCCAGGCAACCGGCGGCTGTCCCACTGCTGCCCACAGGCCCTCTACGGACTGCGATTTGCGCACGGCCTCTAATGCAGCCGCAGGGGACTCTCCGAGCGCAATATCCAGACGCCAGCCCTCGGCGGTCCGAGCGAGCCGCTGGGCGGACGCCGGAGAAATCAGCCCCTCAAGATAGGGGTAAAAAAATCCGGCGACTTCGCTGGCGGTTCCCGACCAGGTAAGCGACAACGTCTTATCGGAAAGGTGTACCTTGGGGCTGCGCACCCCGTCTTTTTGCGGAATCTGCGAGCGCGCAGCACCAAAGCGTGGTGCATCCATCGAGGGCTGCTGTGCCTTGGCATCGGAGACGACAGGCAGCCGTAACGCCAGCAGGGCATCGCCAGGAATGCACACATCTTTGCAGACCAGCCAGCTCGCTTTCGCTACCAGACGCACCTCGCGGTCGGTCAGTCCACTAGGCACGGTGAGATCCACCGGCAACACAACCTCACCCTCGTAACCAAAGTTTGCAAGCGGACCGACCGCAAGCCGCTTCGGAGCGGGCCACTGAATGGGGCCGGCCTTCCATCCAGGCGGCAGCTGCCACTCCAGCTGGGTCGGCAGGCCGGAGTCACCGGGGTTGCGCCAATAGGTGTGCCAGTGCGGATCGTGCACAAGCCTGAGGCCCACAGTGATCGTCTGCCCAGGCACAACGGCATTTTTCTCGGCGATCAGTGCCGCCTGAAGCTCGCCGGCACGCGTGAGCCCCTCACGCGGGCTGTCCGCCTGCGCAGCAGACTGCGCCTTTTCCAAAAGCCCCTGGGCCATCGCCGGGGTGCTCAGTGCCAAACAGGCCACCCATATCCATTGCAAAAATTTCATAGCCGCGATTATCCGATGCCTCGCCAAATTGCTACCATTGCCCCCATGCTCTCTGACCTTAGCGCCCTGGCCGAAAAAACCGATGCGTTGGTTGCCGTTGTCGACCAACTGCGCCAGGAGAACACCCGTCTTCGCAACCAGATCGCCCAACTCTCCAATGACCAGCGCGGCCTGCAAGACCGTTTAAATGCCGCAGCCACCAAACTCCAAGGTCTCCTTGACCAGCTTCCGCAAGAGCCTTAGCCGCTTGCCAGCATCCACCTCGCTACCCGCCGTAACGATCACGCAATAGATTTTTTTGGACTTTACCCATGGCGTTTCGGGGAAGGCTATCGACCACATGAATGGCCTTGGGCACCTTGTAGTTAGCGATCTTTGACTTGATGTCGGCCGTCATCTGGGCAGCATCCAACGAAGCTCCCTTTTTGGGCACGACAACGGCGGTGACAGCCTCACCAAAATCGGGGTGCGGAATACCAATCACGGCACTCTCTTCGACCCCAGGCATATCGTCGATCAACATCTCGATTTCTTTCGGGTAGACGTTGTAGCCCCCGGTGATGATCAGATCTTTGCTTCGGCCGACGAGATTCAAGTAACCGTCGGCATCCCATCGGCCCATATCGCCCGTCTTAAACCAGCCATCGGCTGTGAATTCCTCTTTGGTCTTCTCCGGCATGCGCCAATAGCCCGAAAACACATTCGGCCCGCGGACCTGCACCCCGCCAATGTCCGAATCACGGCCTTTCGTGTGCGCAATGACGCGGCCCTGATCGCTCACCAACCGTACCCTTACGCCCGGCAGCGGCAATCCGACGGTACCAGGCTTGCGGGCGCCACGGTAAGGGTTTGAGGTGAGCATGATCGTTTCGCTCATGCCGTACCGCTCCAAAATCGTGTGACCGGTGTTGGCCTTGAACGACTCAAAAGTCTCGGTGAGCAATGGCGCCGAGCCGGAGATAAACAGCCGCATGGTGCGCACCAGCGATCTGTTCACACGCGCATCGGCGGCAAGCCGAACATAAAACGTAGGCACGCCCATCATTACCGTGGCCCGAGGCAGATGGCGCACGATCGCATCGGCGTCAAATTTGGAGAGCCAGATGCTTTTGCTGCCATTCATTAAAGCGCCGTGGAGTGCCACAAAAAGGCCATGCACGTGGAAGATTGGCAGCGCATGCAGCAACACATCGCCCGATGTCCAGTGCCAATACGCCTTGAGTGTTTTGGCATTCGATGAGAGGTTGCGGTGCGAGAGCATGGCCCCCTT
>JACCED011066269.1_pt1 | contig 167053 bp, 251 predicted proteins | sample 7455021 | NCBI WGS metagenome assembly JACCED01 (sample SAMN15323456, study PRJNA562643) | freshwater metagenome | isolation source: river surface water | place: USA:Blue River Watershed | collected 2017-08-19 | reverse complement strand
TGTAATTTCTTTGTTAGATGGATCGTAATATAGTACCTGTGGTCCTAGAATTTCTCTAATAGGCGTTACAAAAAATCCTGCCGCTGCCGCGTCTAATGTAGATCCGCTGGCATTTATAACAATACTATTGGCAGATTGATTATTAGCACCAGCATACCTGCCAATAGCAATAGCATTAGTGCCTTGATTACTCAAACCAGCATTTTCTCCTATGGCGATACCATTGATACCTTGACTAGAAGCACCTGCGGTCTCGCCTATAGCAATAGCATTAGTGCCTTGATTTGCGTTAGCCGCAGCCTGCCCAATAGCAATTCCTCGCACACCTTGGTTCAGTAATCCTGCCTGGAATCCTATGGCTAACGCTCTATTACCCTGTGTATATTGACCTGCCATTTCACCTATAGCGATGGCGTTTATGCCGGCACCACCGGCATCTAAGCCTAATATAATTTTTGTTTCAAGGGTTCGTAGTGTTGATGTATAAACAGGACCAACTACTCTGCCAGAAGTTCCGTCAATGATCATTGAAGAGTCTTGTGCGAATATTGATCCTTTCAAATCACCAGTTACGTTACCTGTCAAATTTCCACTAACGTTACCGTTGACGTTGCCGTTAAGAGTCCCAGACATTGTAGCATTGTTAATAATAACAGCATTGCTTCCATGACCAATTGTAACAGTTCCTGATGAGGATCCGGAAGGTCCTGCACCGATATAAACCGGTGCAGTGGCAGCACCGATTACCTGAGCACCTCCTGTACCGCCTATAACAACACCTAAGGTAGAATCCATTACGATACTATTTGCGCCATCGAAAGAACGAATAGGACCCACGATTGCGCCACCGGTACCGTCTACTAGCATAGTAGAGTCGTCGGCGAAGATTGATCCAATAATATCCTGTCTGTTAGGAGAACTGATTAATACTGTATTAGTTAATGAGTCTATACTGATTTCAATATTAGATCCGGCACCAAAAGTTAGAGTTGAGTTCGGCGAGGCTGGATCTAATGTATCTTGGCCCGAAACAGCAATGAATCTCCATAAGTTTTGATTTATGTTAGGTGAACCATTGGTAATTGTAATGGCACCAGTTGAATTACTTAAAATTATATTAGAGCCGGCTATCAGTTCTGTGACTCCAGTATTAGATATAGTCACCGATCCAGTACCTGCACTTATTCCAATTCCTGTTCCGTTAGCAATACTAGTAACTCCGGTGTTAGTGATTGTTACGGCACCAGTAGAAGCACTCACTGATATACCTGCGCCGGCTGCGGTGCTTAACACACCTGCATTGGTAAATGAAATAGTGTCTGTAGATGCATTGGTTCCAATAGTGATTCCATTGCCTACAAAATTTAGGGTGTCTTTTAGATTTTCTGCAACAACAGTTTGTTGTCCAAAGACCTCGATGTTTTTAAATGAGCCTTCAGTTGGATCTTTAACTAATACACCACCAACTTTGGTTCCGAACGGTAATTCTAATGTTGTGCCTGTAGCAGTAATAGGAGCATTATCTACATAGATAGCACCACCACCTACATACAGTCGACGCCAGCGATTCGTAGGAGTACCTAAATCGTAGGTCATACTTTCTGAAGGACTAATACTAGAACTTATGTTAGAAAGATCAACAGCGCCGCCGCCACCTACGGTCAAGTATAGTTCTGTAAAATTATCATTTATTTTACCAAACGCATCCTCTATGGTATCCCATAGTATCGGTGGTCTTTTTGGATCAATATATTTTTTAACCATTATGTCCTTCCTACGGCAACTTCAATAGTGCCGATATGATCTGAATCGTAATCTTGTAGTGCTTTACCAATCAATGTTCCCGGTTTAGGATCCTTGGCAAGACCTGCAACTCCTGGTATCCCGCTGGTACACAATAGATCTCCTTTGTTAATCTTGCCTACTACTTTACAAGGTACACGACCTTGCAGTGCTATTTGATTTTTAAATCCAGGACATGCACCGTACATAGAATATGCAGCATTATCTGAAACAACTCCTGCGACTTTTGAATCTCCTCTTATGTTACTGGTTGTGACTTCTTTGTCACCGCCAAATACTAAAACAGTGCCTGTTTCGTATTCTTTATCACCTTCGTAGAATTCTGCTAAGTCTGCCGCATAGGTTGCCTGAAGCCTAGAATTACCTTTAACTCCACCGCCGGGAACATTGGCTAAAATCCATTGACCTGTAATTGTTCCGGGTGTGGTGTCAGATCCTGTGCTGATAGCAGTTGCAGTAAGAGTTGAACAACTGATAGGTGCAGGATTAAAACTGTCTTGTGTTCTAAACACATGACTGTTATTGTCATAATAGGTTACATTTTCATTGGCTACAGTACTGTTGCCTATTAATACACCTCCATTGCCTAAGAAACCAAATAATCTAGTGGTGCCGCCACCTCCTGACGAAACCCTGTTCAGTGTGTTTGTAGAGGTAACTTCTGAAGATAATTTTAATTTTAAATCTTGTACTGTAACTGTTCTTGCTGCAAAATCACCGTTGTTATCTCTGATAACCAAAGTATTTGCAGCCAATGTAGCAGAATCTTGGATGACAGTATACGAACCGTCTAAGAGTTCTGCACCGGCCCCTGTGGTTGATCTTTTTAGATACCCAACAGCGGTGTACAATGATTTTTTAACAGCAGCACCTTGATCAACAATGGTTGCATAAGAAACAGTGGATACATTGTCAGTGGCTACACCATTATTGCCTAATACTGTCTTAGAAGCAATCTGTGCTAGTTTGCCTATGGTGATTCCATTATCCTTAATAGATAACCAACCGTTGGTAGCATTAAATTGATTAGAATCGAATACTGATAGTCCCTTCAATGGTTCTATAGTTCCTGTTCCTACCGCAGGAGTAACAGGTAACGTCCATGAAGGTTGGCTCGCCGCATAAGCATTTGAACCTAGGCTAATATCATATGTTATCTGTGTGGCTGTACAACTAATAACCGTAAATGTACCGTTATATTTTGTCGTACTAAAGCCAGTTACAACTATACCACGACCTGCAGTGAATACCGGATTAGTCGTAGTTGCGAAAGTCAGCGTAACAGTATTTCCCACTCTTGTAGCGGTAGCGCCGACGATATTGTTAACACTAGATGCATAAGCATTGGCCAAAGAAAGTTTAAATTGATCGATAGCAGCATCGGAACTTACATCTGCGGTATTAATACTTTCTGCAGAAATTTGTAAATCTATTGTATGAGCAGTACTGTCTATGTTTGCAGATATATCTCCAACCAATGTTGCATTAGTAATCTGAGTACCAACCCCAGTGAACACAGCGAAGTCATTGGCTTTTACATTATCGAAACTAGCATCTGCAAAATTACCGAGAACTAAACTTCTTAAATTGACAGCATCAGTAGGACTTACTGGATCTGCTAAATTTTGTATACGATTGTTATCTAAATTTAAAGTAGATATCATTGGCGTTGTGCCGTCCAAGGCTAAAAAACCACCTGTTATAGCAGGTATCCTGTTAACAGGATCTAGTATTTCGCCTGTGTGGGACACGCCTAATCTCTTATCAACATACGTTCTTACAGCGTATTCCGTCGGCACGGTATCTGTGGCATTATCTCCCATCGTAGCATCAACTGAAAATTCTGCGATAGGTACACCACGTTTAAATCCAATACCGTCTAGATTTGATAGGGCAATGGCCGCTGAGAAAGTAACTGTTCCGGTTCCCTGGTCAACTCTAAAATAAGGACCTACTTTAAAATTACCGAATTGATCAGTGGTAACGAAGAACACACGCCCCGAACCTCGTTCTTCAGTTTCAGTAGCCTCTGATAACGGATTTACAGCCAGTCCGTAAATTTCATTAGGATAGTTTGTGTCTGCGTATGATCCAGTACCAATTTCTAAAAGGTCGTGTGATGTGACACGAGTCAATGAAATTCTAATAGTCAAGGTTCCAGCAGCACCCGATGTACGTTTTGGTACACCTGCTTTTAATGTAGGCGGGGATGATAAACTGAGAACATTACCTGTTCCTGTTGTAGCATCTAATTGAAGAGGAGTATTTAAGGTTATTCTGCCTACTCCTTCAATTCCCGTAACATTTGATCCTTCATAATTTGTAATGGTATAATCAAATCCACACCAGGTTAATTTATAATTTATTAACCTTGATAAATCACCCGGACCTGGAGCCACTATCTGAAATGAATTATCTCCTATACGTCCTTTGACTAACCCTACACTAAATGTCCCACTACCTGCTGTAGTAGTAGCAGCAGCCGGGCCATTCGGTACAGCACTTAATCTAAATTGATTAGCACCTAGACCTGTGGATAAAACATGATAATGTCTAGATGAACTAAGTCCGTTAGGAAGGGTGCCCGTACTTGATAGTCTTACTACATCTCCTGCTATGAATCCATGAGAATTGCACGTGAATACAGCCGGATCTGCTACTGTTACTGTGAATGTTTTTGTTGACGCAGCATATTCATTTGGCTCGTATACTGTCAATTCTACATAGTCATAATTTTCCCTTAAGGTAGTTCTAGCCAATCCAGAATTCGCAAATGAATGTGTACCGCTGCCACCAGCAGTAGTATTGATCGGAGTGCCATTAGGACTAAGTGCTACCCTGAATGTATTCAAAGTTAAACTATCTTCTAGCACATAATAATTTGTGTCTACGACAAGTCCGGTAGGTAAAGCACCTGTGGTATAAAATTTAATAATATAGTTGGCTAATAAACCGTGACCAGCGGAAGTTATAACCACCGGTGATCCAACACTTATAGTACATGCTGTGTTAGCAGCAGGATCTACGTATTCTTCAAACTGTAAAATTCTATATACGAATGATGATTCGTTTAATAGAAGAGCAGTTGATGGTCTAGTAGCAACATCCACCACATCACCAGTCAATACTACTTGGCTGTTATTTCTAATTGATACAGGTGTGTCATTTGGTACCTGAATAGCCAAACCAGCAGTTGAAGCATTGCCTGTGCTGCTGATTGTTAATTTAGCCACCCCTGCAGGTAGTCCAACTGTAGACACAGAATTAATCGAATATCTAGTTAATTGCGGTAGCAGGGTCGCCGGAGTTATATGTATAACTTCGAGTTCGCTTTTCGACAACGGAACATAGGTATAGTTATATACATAGATAGTAGTTTCGCCGGCATTGTTAGCATATAGAGAACTAGGGAAGTAACATTTAGCACCTTGGTTAAGATCATAAAATAGAGTTACCGGGGTTGGAATCTCTAACGGATCCGAACCCTCTGCTACTAAAGCATATGTTCCGTGAGCCGATGAACCGCCAACCGATCTAATTTGACCGCCGTTCAATGAAAAATAAGAAATATAACAGTAATATGTAAACACGGATACTGCTTCTAGCAGACCGCCGTTGTGTGTAACAAGACCGTACCCCATGTCGCATATTTGGGTAAAGTCGTTAGCCAACATAGATCTATTGCCAGGCATTAGGACTTCATAAATTCTTTCATATGACAGTGTCCCTGTACCTAAAGTAGTAAGTGATATTCCAGTGTTAGATCCTGCGATAGCAGAGACTCTAAAACTGTTTAGACTAAAACCATCAGCAATCACGTAGTATTCTTTGCCTGCTATCAGAGGACTAGGTAAAACTCCTGTACTTGAAAATACCAGTGTGGCTCCTTGTTCTAGATTATGAGATGTTTTGTTAAAAGTTCCCGGAGTACCGGTAACTACTGTAAAAGTCTGTGCACCGATGGCTAATGGAAATGGAGTTACTTCGTCCAATACAAACTGTGCTGTAGATCCTGCTGGATTATAAACATAATCTCTAACGTAGTTTATACGGTATACTGCATCGTTGACAATAAATGATGCTGGTAGATTCGGTGGACGAACCAAGTTACTGACTCTTAATCTAGAATTGCTAGGTACTCCGTCTACGATTACTCTTTCTGTGATTTTAAATTGTAGGTTGCCGGTAAAGCCATCGACGAACATACCGCCCGCAAATCTTTTCCTTCCTGAACTCTTTGAAAAAGTAGCACACTCTTGAGCATAGGGCGATTTAGCCAGTATCTGTCCTTCCGGATCTAATACCATAGTAAATCCGCCAGATCCTTGCGATGTTAGTGCTCTAACAATAGTAGCATCGTTACATAAAAATACATCAATATTGTCATTGTTTTTAGGATAGTTAACAGCACCCGAATTAGAAATGACATCAATGAGTGCACCGAACAATTCGTCAATAACATCATCTGATCCCGTTTCTGCGATAAATGCTTCATCTATTATTTGACTTCTTATGGTGTTATAAACAGGATCAATTTCAGTATTATCAATGATATCTTGTATCAGTGCTTTAACATGATTCAATGCTGCCACAGTTTGACTTAATTGAGTTGTGATAGCAATAAGTCCGCTGGCATTGCTTCTATATTTTAGTGCTGCAGAAACAGTTCTATTATATCCCCCGTATTTGAGATCGAAAATCATTGCATCAACAATTAAGCCCACGTCTCTAGAACAAGTGCTAATGTCGTAGTCAAAACTTGATGTAAATGGGGCGATAATGTTATTGATTTGATAATTAATCCATGCAATAGTTTCTTGCTGCAAGAAAATTTTATTCAACCCTATAAGTGATGCTGCTGCTCTGTAAGACCCTTTATTGTTGATTGGTGGGTACACCGGTAGTGTTGGATCAGCAAGATAATGCCAACCAAACAATTGTTCTGCTGTTGTATTGCCGTCTATAGTAAGATCGCGTCTAAATTTTTGAAATGCCCAAGGGCTAGAACTTTCTCCCGTCTTAGGTCTTACTATAACTCGTCTAAATTCATCTCCGATCAGAGCAACGTTTTGTGGAATCTTAAGAGGAAGATTTTCTTCATATATTCCGGTTTCGATCAACACACTGATCTGTTGTGTTCTAGTTACATCACCATAAGAAATAACTTCGCCTATTTCAAATGCGCCATATTTAATATCAACATCAAACAATTCATTAGGACCATCTAACGCCCCCGAGTGTCCTAGTATTTGAGCCAATGCTCCTGAGGTCTCTCCTCTTAGATATAGACCTTCTCTAACATCTCTACTTCTAACTGCGGTAGGATCTGGAGATAAAACGTTGCCGGTAAAATCTGTTCTTAACCCATTAGTGAAAATTCTAAATCTTGGTAGATCGACAGTTACGGTTGGTAAAGCCGTGAATGAATTTCCAGGATCATCTACCGTGATGCTTACTACGGCTCCCGAAACAACATCGGCTGTACCGAATGCTCCAGAGCCTGTGGTATCTCCTACTGCTGGTAGTATCCTCACGGAAACTAGACCGTAATCTACACCACCGCTGACTACATCAATTTTATTCACTTTGTAGTTTAAATCAAACCTAGCCCCGCCTCCGAATTCGCTGTTGCTGGTTGTAATTACATTGGTGTTTCCTGGTAATACTGTATAAACTCCAGAACTTACTGGGCGGAAAGATAAAACAGCACCAGGATTTCCAATTGTTGCTAAAACTTCTACAGTTGCAGCAGTACCAACTCCACCACTAATAGAAATTATATCACCAACTCGATAGTTGGTTCCAGGAACAGTAAGAGTGAAAGAGTCGACACTCATGTATACCTGTCCGATAAATCCTGTTCCAGATTCCGGAGATGCTGTGATAGAAGTTAATGTACATTCTCCTGCACCTTCGCTATATGTCAATACCTTTTTGTAAGGTCCAATTTCTAGTCTAGATTCTAATAATATTTCTTCAGCACGTTTAAGAGCCGCTTCTAAAGTACGATAAGCGTAGGCTAATGCTCTACCTTGAAGACTAGAATTAATACCAGGTCTTTCATCTTGGCCGCTAGTAGCAACATATAGATTAATACTACTACCGAAAGCAGAACCATCGACGTATCTTTTTGTAGCAGCGATTAATCCGCCGTAGACTTCGTCGTCTGCATCAACTGGATCTCTAGAAAGAATGAGAGGTCCGGTCATTGTTCCAAATGTCGGATTGGATGAACCGGTAGAGGGATCAATAGCATCAACACCTGCAAGAGACACCTTGCTGTCTGCATAGGCTTTGTTTACCGCTTCGTGTTTAAAAATTGGCTGTAGCGGTGAAGAAGTAGTTCCTAAATTTAGTATTCTGTATTGGGTGGCTCCGCTTCGTGTAGAGAGATTTCCTCCTAGTTGCGGAGTCGGATCCCCAGAAATAGAAGAAAACAATGTTGAAATAGCAATTTCGTTTGGATTAGTAGTGAAGTCGATCTGGACTCCGTTACCTGCTTTAAGTTGTTTAAAAACTAAACCAGTTTCAGTAGTGTTTACGCTGACTAATGAATTTTCCTGTCCTGAATAAGATGACGGTGTATCGTCTAGACCTTTGAAAGAAAGTCTATCACCTAATCCTAAAGAACTGTATAATTCTCGGAAATTTTCATTAACTTTTCTAAAAGCGTCGCGAATACTATCGCCGGTGCCGTCATTACCGATAGCGCCAATTTCAATCTGTCGTCTAGTCATAGTGTTTGTCCAATAAGTTGACTACATATTTATCGTTCAATTTTATAAGCCGTATGTAAATAATGTATGTTCATGACTACAAAGATAGTTACTAACGAATATACTAGATGCAGTAAGACAGGTATATTGCATACCTATAAAAGAAAAAAGACCTTTGCGGTCTTTGCGTGTGATAATTGCGGATCTGAGTTTGAAAGATGTCTAAAAAATATTCAAAAAAAGCGGTTAAGTAATAATTATTTTCATTGCTGCCCTGCTTGTGACTCTAAAAGATTTGCACAAAGAAAGGGAGTTGAACGCAAAAAAATATGGGATATGCCCGCCGGACTGGATCTACCTATTAATAAATACTAGACTCTAAAACTTTCGCCGCAACCACAGCGATCACGTTCGTTGGGATTACGAAATTCGAAACCTTCGTTAAGTCCGTTGCGCACCCAATCCATCTCAATTCCGCTCAGATACGTTATGCTTTTACTATCTATATAGATATGCACCCCATTGCTTTCGTATATATGATCGCTATCATATACTGTGTCCACAAACTCTAAAACATATTGTAGACCCGAACAGCCTGTAGTTTTTACACCTAAACGAATTCCTAAACCTTTGCCTCGTTTTTCTAGTTGATTTTTTACTTTTAGTGCTGCCGATTCAGTTAGCGATATCATGCTTTTCTTTGTAATCTCTTATAGCAGCCTTGATAGCATCTTCTGCCAGTATTGAGCAGTGAATCTTAACGGGCGGTAGCGCAAGTTCCTCAGCGATATCTGAGTTTTTGATTGCGGTTGCCTGATCCAGTGTGCGCCCCTTGAGCCACTCTGTAGCGAGGCTAGAACTAGCAATAGCACTACCACAACCGTACGTCTTAAACTTAGCATCTGTTATAACACCATCCTCGTTTACTTTAATCTGAAGTTTCATGACATCACCGCAGGCAGGAGCACCGACCATGCCGGTGCCTACCGCGGGATCATCCTTAGAGAAACTACCGACATTACGTGGGTTTTCATAGTGATCAATAACTTTCTCTGAGTATGCCATTGTGTTTCCTTATTTCTTAATCATTGATAAAACTTTGGCTTTGATAACCTTGGCCCATGAAGGCTCAGGAAAGTGCCAGCCAATAAAGGCACCAATCAATAATAATACTATTGTATCTAACATATTACGCTCCTTGTAGTCTAATGTCAACTGTATCCCAGTTGATGATTCGCCAAATATTGTTTAGGTACTTGGCTTTGTCCTGTTGATAGTCTAACGCCCAGGCGTGTTCCCACCAATCTATCAACAGAGCAATCTTCATGTTCTTCTTATACTCGTGATTGCGTATAGTTTTTATTTCTCCGGTGGTATCCATATATAGCCACCCGCTACCTTGAATTGACATAGCAGTTTTTTCAATTTCGTCTTTAAACTCGTCAAAACTTCCCCATTTATTTTCTATCAAAGACTTACTGAGCCCCGTTGGTTTATTAGCGGCTCTGGGAGGGGTAAGATTTGCAAAAAAAATATTATGCAATATTGCTCCACCAAAATTGAAATCCGGATCACCCTCGCCTTTATTATAGCGTTCAGAATACTTGGCGGCCAGCCCGTCATAATGGTATTTTACTGTGGCTTCGCTCATAACAGGTTCTAATTGATTTTTATCAAATTTAAGTTTATCTTGATAAATTTCTCTAGAATCGGTGTTTTCGTTTAAAAACTTAATAAAATGTAGCGTCATACCTATATTTAGTGTAAATAAGGCACAGGAGGAATTTCCATGGAAATCGTACTAGTTGCATTAGTTTTAGTTGCAGTTGGCGCATTTTGGTATTATAATAGAAATACCAAAAGTTTTGATGTGAATCAAGATGGCAAAGTTGATTCTGCTGATGTAAAAGCAGCCGTTCAAAATGTAGTCTGCGGAGTTAAAGAAACTGCAGATGTAAACAAAGACGGAAAAGTTGATGCTGCCGATGCTAAGGTCGTAGTAGAAAAAGCAAAGACCGAAGTAAAGAAAGCCGCTACAAAAACTAAGGCCGCTGCTAAGAAAGTTGCAGACAAGGCCAAGACATCAAAAACCAAGGCAAATTAAATTACACCTTTAATACGCTGGATGAGAAATTCATTTTTCTCAATCCAGCGATATTCAAAGATGGGTTCACCGGGACCGGTAAGCATACTCACACCCAAGTACGCTCTTTTTAACCATAGTAATTTTTTACTGTAGTAGCATCTCCGCGGCAAAAAAGAAATGCGGAATTCCCATCCAATGCATCTTCTTTTAAATGCTTCATCGGCAGTTTCTTGCCACATAAGACTATCTAGTGGCATGTCGGTAAAAATCAAAACTGGCTAGATTCTTAGCCTTGCTTTCGCACATGATGTCGGCCCACTCCCAGTGTGTAGCGGCCCAATCGTTACAATCTTTGTTCCAATAAAAGTTAGAGTGTGCTCTGAGTTTTGCTTTCTTATGTCCGGATTCTAAGAGGGTCTGAAGAGTGGGACGGGTGTCTCTGGAATGTTCTCTAAGTATATCTTCCCTAGAAACAGAGTAGTGTATGACAGGGCGAGCACCACGCCAACTATCAATAACCCTTTTAATACGATCGTCAGATGCTTCAATATATTCTCCAGTTTTAATCCAATGATGATGAATGTCTAATACCAATGCACAATGATCTACAAGTTCGAGGCTGTCTTCTAGACCCCATGTCATTTCGTCATTTTCGATCGTAAGTGTATTACGAGCCTCGGGTGTCATGCGAGCCAACGCAGCAACGATTCCCATTGGGCCTTGTCTACCTGCGATATGCACATTGATTTTAAAGTCTTGAAACGTCTTGCCAAATCCCATCCAGCGAGCCATGTCCACATGATATTCAAACTCCTCTATGCTACGTTGAACAATGTCTTGATTATCACTAGCAAGAACAGTAAACTGACCAGGATGAAAAGAAAGACGGACATTGCACCGACGAGCACTATCCCCAACAGTGCTAAAATGGCGTTCAAGATAAGCACGAACATCTGACCTGCGCCAGAAATAACTGTAAGTGGGTTCAGTATAAACAGGAAGAATATCACTGCTAAGACGAACCATCCTAAGTGATTCATTTTGTTCTCCTACTTTTTCTACAAGTTTTCCAACAGACTCGATGTTCTGTACCATAAGGTCCCAGAGTTTTTGTTCGGCAACATCTCTGGTCTGTCTATTTAACCATGCTACAGTAGTTGAACCTGTGTTGTATTTTTTACAGTCGTCTTTGGTTTTGATACCATTCATTTGATCGGGAAGATCAATCCATTTACAGGCAAAGCCGATACGATTAGTCATTTGACAATCCCATAAAAATCAATTCACGTTCGGTCATATATGCCACTGGTTTGAGCCAACCACGGTTAATACATTCGTGAACAATTTCTTTGTAGTTAGAAGGACACCCAGATGAAAGTTCAAATCCTGCTCGAGGCGCCATGGTAAAATTATCTGAGATATGGAATCTCGGATCATTGTGTTTGATAGTACGAATTTGACTTTGATGAGTAGTATACTTGATCATACTACTAGTATAACACAGTCAATGCCAGTTGTCAACTACCAAAGGATCTTGTACATCTTCAGGTTTTGGATCACCATGGAACACCGCAACACAGCAGTCGTCGGGTATTTCTGGATTTTTTATATCATAGAATGTTCTTTTAGGTCCGGAAAAATTGATTTCGTTTCTTTTTCGGATTTCCCATTTATAACTCATCAGCCATTGATCGGGCCAATATCTAATACGTGTTCCTGCTATTTTATAAATCCAATCTTGATCACCGTGTAGTTGCATAGCATTGGTTCGATTTTTAATAAACATTTCGTAAATATCGTGTTCTTTATTGCCCATCCAACTCATTACAGAACTGTTTAATATTTTCCACTTAGGGTTAAACTGTCTATTAAAATCTCGTATACCGTAAAAAGTTTCTCCGTTACCCAATATTAGTTTATCTATGTTTTTATGTATTACAACGTCTAAATCGAAATATAAGATCCTATCATCTAAACCCAATGAAGGATTAAACATATGAACCTTATGCCACCATGCTTTGGAATATCCATGATTGTTTTCGTGTATAATCTTTACACCTTTAATGGATCTATGGTCATCTGTCAAACATGCGAATTCATAAGGAACAGTTAGATTTCGCGAAACCATATTACGTAGTCTTTCTACATATTCTGGGCCGTACTTGTTTCCGAATCTAACACACAATACAGTTAACATTTTACCGCCTGTTCAATTGCTACTAGTTTACTCAATATATTTTTTAGATCTTGCAATTTTATCATATTAGGTCCATCACTAGGCGCATTATCTGGATCTTCGTGTACTTCCATGAATACCGCAGAAACACAGCCTGTGGCTACAGCAGCCCTCGCCAAGTAGGGCACCATTTCGCGATCTCCGCCTGAGACCGTTCCCATTCCTCCAGGCTGTTGCACAGAATGAGTGGCATCAAAGACCACTGGATACCCGGTGCTAGCCATAATGGGTAAACTACGCATATCAACAACAAGATTATTATATCCATGAGTGTATCCTCTTTCGCATAACATTATTCTATCATTGCCAGTCGAAGCAATTTTAGACGCGACATTTTTCATATCATGTGGTGCTAAGAACTGACCTTTCTTGACATTAATAGCCTTGCCTGTAGCACCTGCAGCCAACAAAAGATCTGTTTGTCTGCAAAGAAAGGCAGGTATCTGTAGAACATCTATGCCAGCCCCGGCAACCAATTCTGCCTGCCATGTCTCGTGGATGTCTGTGAGAACAGGTACTCCTATAGATTGTTTGACACTAGTTAGAATTTTAAGACCTTCTTCTAGACCTAGACCTCTTTTAGTTGTTATACTGGATCTATTGGCTTTGTCAAAACTACTTTTATAAATTAAATCTATACTTAGACTGTCGCAGATTTCTTTAATACGACCAGCAGTTTCGTGTGCATGATCAAGACTTTCGATTTGACAGGGACCAGCGATTAAGACAAATTTATTTTTGCCACCGATGGGGATATTGTGGATATTAAAAGTGCGCATATTATTATTTACCAATGTCTAATGACGTTGGCAATAATAAAAAGACAGGTAATCACATGTATAATTACCCAAAAGGTTTTTAAGAATAGTGCTATACGTGCTTCACGAACAGTTAAAATAGGGACATCCGGACGATCTTCATCCGTTTGCCCCATCAGATGACCAGTGGCTCTGGCCCATATTTTTTCTAAACTGTTCATCCTTCGTAGGTCGCTGAATTAGCACCATGTTCAAATACTTCTACAGATTTAATACGGACACTTGGGTTGATAGGATAACGCATGTTACCACTGCCCAGTAATTCTGCCATTTTGTCATAGCACATCTTAGCAAACATTTCGCATCCGACAGCAGGAACAATACGCAAGTCGCAGATACCCTGTCGACGATATGGCTCTACCTGTACACGTTCTGGCTTGCCATCATGTTCTGGGTTTGAACTCCATCCACTCATAGCCTTAAAACGATCCAGCAACGGATCATCTTCAGCAATGACTAGGGTGTGATCAAACATATGATCGGCCCATGCTTTGAATTCTTTGAGACCGCCGAAGTCCATACACCAGTTTTTGTCATCTAGTGTATCACATTCAAATATTAGTTTGATACCGATTGAGTAACCATGTAGTGTTGAACAATGACTGTGTGTGGCACGCCACTGTCTAAAGCAACATGACAGACCTCTGTCATTGCCGTAAGTTTTTGTTGAATAGAATTTCGCCATCTCTTGCCTCCTGTAAAAATTAAGCGAGTAAGTTTGATGACACGCAGAGTATTTAAAGAGGGTTGAGCGTCATGTAAGTCCTCTATAGGATTATTATACTACAGAGATATTTATTTTACTAGAGAGAAGTCAGAAATTTTTTTCAATTTAACATTCGGCAACTGCCATTCGATAGGCTGTTTCCAATCTTCTGAATTAATAATATAAAAAATTGTGTTTCGATACTGATTAAAAATTTTCGATTTTTGAAGTATCCAGTAGGAATAATCTACACTTGGTCGATCGTCTTTAAGATAGTGTTCTGTATTTTTATAAATGTTATTGACTAAACCATTTTGAGAATACAAATCAAAACCTGCTATGAAGATTTCTTCAAATCCTAATTTTGCAGCAGTTAATAATGCATAACTGCCGCTGCCCCAGTGTATTGGTTGCATGTGTCTATCTTTTTCCTGCCAGGGAAGATCTGGCACTCCTGCCAATCGGTCGCAATTAAAATGTGATAACCAATCTTTTCTTGTTAGTATTATTTCTAAAGAATTGTTTGCGATAGATTCTGTAACCATTTTCCGATCGCAGCAAACTAATATGTTGGGTGTGAAATCTCTATGTACAGCATTACAACCTATGGTTGTAACACCTTTAGACAATTTCTGTAGATCTAAAACTGATCGGCTTTCACCGTTTCCTAGAACTAATGCTGAAGGCATCAGTTACCTGTTTCTTTGATATCCCCGAACGGATTCCACATTCCTGGATTACCGCCCCGTGTGCATACCCAACCAATCGGTGTACCTGATCTTGGAGCACTGTTCCAAACAATATCTCCGATACTAAAAGTACCTTCAACTGGTGGTGCTGAAGAGCAGATCTGTAAACGATTGTTAAGTCTGACTGAACCGGCTACATGTAGATCCACAGACGGATCCGCTGTTTTAACCCCGATTGACATTTTACCGTGAACCGCAACGTTAATAGGACTGTTCTGAGGATTGCCAAGAACAATATTACCGTTTGCTTTTACAGTAAATCTAGGAGTATCGTCAGTGACTATATCGAAATCGTGACTGGCAAAAGTTCCTATCATACCATGTCCTGTTTCGAACACAGTACCTATCATAACTTCTATGGCATTTTCTGCAACACTAAAAGCCGCGTTTGGTGCATCAGTACCTAGGCCTAGCCTATCAGCAGTTGAGTTATAAAAAAGATAGTTGTTAACAGTTACTGAGCCGTCAACCGTTAAACCTTTCAATCTTCCTAATTCTCGAAGATTACTCTTAACAACAGTTCTACCTAGTGATGATGCATTAAGAACTTCTACATTTGCAATGTGGTAAGACCTATCATTATCAAGATTTAGATTTTCGGATACGAAAAAACTCTGTAAATCTGAACCTAAAACCAATTGTTTGGTATGTCCCTGCCCGCTGAAAATCAGCCCTTTACCGGCATTACTTTCGTCTTTTTTAGATTTGAATTCTAAAAAACGTAGGTCACTAAATACCGCATCAGTAGAAGTGCGGTGTTTAGCAAGATCTGCAAGGGCTTGACTTATAGTTTCTAATGGATTTGAGGTTTGATCGTTCATAACGATATTTATCAAACCTCAAGGATTTGATTAAGACACTTTTAATAAAATAGTATCTTCGTTGATTCGCCCATTGAGTTTAATATCTACTGCTTTAATGTCTTCTAAAAACTTACGAAGGGTAACTTTGCCAGCATTTTTGAACTCTTTTAATTGTTCTTCGGGCTTGCGCAGGGTTTTCTGAACACTCTTACTCTCACTGAACCCAATAATTGTAGTGCCTTTAACAGCCAAATCTTTGAAGTCTTCAGCAATATATTTGCCTAACTTACGAGTTTTAGTGTTATAAACCCACAGTTCCTTGCTGCCAATAATATCAGCAGGGTTAACTGAGACTAGTTTCAATTGATCGTGAGTCTTAGCATACTTCATCTTAGCAATAAGTTTATCCTTACTAATTGCTTTGACTTTGCGAGGCTTACGATTAATTTTGGCTTCCTGCATCAGCATATCACAGGCGCTGAGTATTTCTTGGTGAAACGCAAAAATTTTCTTTATCTGTGATTTGGTGCGATGACTATAAGCCTCTTTGAGTTGTTCGCATTTACCTTCGAGCAACTCTGCATATTCATCATACTGCCGCTGATAGTAGTCCTTGATAATCCTAGCATGAGCCGCTTTGACCTGTTTGCCCTTTAATAGATTTACAAGTTTGAAAGCCTTTGGATCAAATGCTTCGGGATCTGTAGAGAAAGATTCGATAGCATCTTCTATTTCTTCAGTCATTTTAAACGTGGCTTCGCGAACACGATCTTGAATAGTTACTATAGGACCAGTATCTTTTTTCTCAGAATCTTCTTCAACAACGTCATCCTTGCCCGCCTCGATTACATTATTGATCTGTTCACTTAACCACTGAGCAGTGTTTCTACCGTGATTGAAATCGGCACGATAAGGAGGCATACCTTTGAGTAGACACGCAGCAATGGCCCCCATAGTGACATTAGAACGCCAGTCTTTGGTATCTTTGAATGCTTTAATTTGATCTTTAGTGAACCCGTTAACACTCATCCAATTGATGACTTTGGGTTTTAGATCTTTGCCGCTGGATTCCATACGATACCAATCCATGCTGGATCGGAAATGTTTAAGGAAAGTATCAATGTCCCAAGTTTCGCAACCATCCCATTTTGGGCTTAGATCGCGACCAACTTTTGCACGGTGTTCTGCAACTTCTTTAGCAGTAACTCGGGTTTTCTTAACAGCGGCTTTAGTGGCCATTCCTTGCTCCTAAATTGTTTACGATTTATATATTATACCATCTTTGATAAGTTTTGTCAATCGGAACTTATAATTTCAATTTCCTCATAATCACCATCTTCGGTTTCTCTAAACACTTTGGCTAATACCGAACCTTCATTTACGGTTTTTCTTGCCAAACCAATCGCTTCTTTTCTGCTTTTGGTAGTATCTACTAAACGCTCATGGCCATCCTCATCCTCGGCCCAGACCTCATAAAGTTCCCAGGTCATGATATATTATTAATCTCCTATTAGGTTACTCAAAATTTTTCCAATCTCCATCGGGCGCCAAAACCCAACCAAGACTTTGGAGATCATTCCGGACCTCGACGGATACACAGCCTTCTGGCACGTATCTTTTTGTTACTTCTAATCTGTCTAATTGTTCTCTGGTACATTGTTCTTCATCGGCAGAATATTGATAACTGTCTCTAATACCAGAACAGTACCAATCAATATAATCGCCTTGTTGTCGCATATCGGCGATTATACCCCCAGCATAACGCCAAGAGCAACTCCATTCTTCTTGTTTAAGGATAGGAATGACATCCATTTTAATAAAGCCGTTATTACACATAGCCGCATATAAATTTTGAGCGTATGCTTCGTCGGAACGAACTTTCTTCAAGATCCAATCTGAAGTTAACAGGTCGTATTCCATGTTATTGATTCTACTTTTGGGATCTTCAAACTTGTGTTTATCATCTTCGATTATCTTTTGAAAATAATCAAGATATGATTCATTGACAGGTTCGCCTTTTTCTTGCATACGCTTGATATAACCTTGCTTTTGGAAGGTATGTCTCTCAGGACTTTTTGACACGCTCTTGTTTGAATTGTCGGACATCGTCTATGGCTTTCTCTAGTGTCTTGCTGTAGTTGTATGCTGTTTGTTCATTCATAGTTAGAACAGTTTGATGTTCTAGGTATCCCTTGGTCAACAATTTCCAGATCTGTTTAATACGATTCATAGACCACCAAGGTGATTTTACGGTTGCATATATTGTAACATTGACACCTATATCTTCTGCTTCTATCCAAATATCATGGGTATGGTCTTCCGAACCACATTCACAAACAACGTGATACATTTTGGTATCACCCCAATCATTTTTTTTAAGGATTCCTTCTGCGGGAGTTTGCAATTTCATCAATGTAGTATACCCATGTCAGGAGTTAATTTCAAGACTTTTTGGCTCGATTCTAAAATACTAGTTACCATTTTTTCATAGTCTTCTTCGTCTAACACTGTACGATAAAGAGTTAGACCTTGCGCAATCAGAATAGCAGCGATTTCAATAGGACTATAGTCTTTATCAAACATGGTGCCATGAAAATTCCAATACTCTTGATATAGTTTTTCTAGTTCTTCAGTCATGTGATTTTCTTCAGACATTTTTCATCCTTTGATGTTTATATTCTCGTTTTAACCACCACTTAAACTTATTGAAATATTCTGCATGTGTGTATCTAGGTTCTTTTACTTCGGTATGTTCTTCGCAGTTAGCATACCATAATTCTCTAACCCATGTTCTAAATGCAGAAGTTTTCATGCTAGGTCCAAAGGCTCTCACGAACTTTGATAAGACGAATCATCATAGCCTCGTCTTCGTCATTATATGCTTTTTCAATCTCTTGAGTTTTATTAAGAGCGATTCTGCACATTTCTGCTTCTTCTGGAGTTTTATCTTCCATGTCTAGAAGATGATATCCTTTTTCACGGCGCATTTCACAATAGTCATGCCAGCCACTAGCATCGTGTACGTCTGGTCGCTTTGGATAGACTTCTTTCCACCAGGTGTAGAGTTCTAGGATTTCCTTAGCGGCTTTGGCCTGATAAGTAGGTTCGGCTTTGTGCTTTTCACCTTCTTCTAGGAATTCTTCGTTGGTAAGAGTGCTGGCCCACTTAAGATAGTCAATACCTGCTTCTGGACAGCGCCAAGTTCTCCAACGTAGCCAACCACTGCGCCACCAAGGTGTGCGATACTTTTTACGGGATTCGTCGTCCCACATACAGTGATGCCAGGCCTGTTCTACTTCAACAAAATCCACAAGTTCGTTAAAAAGACATGGAAGAAAACGGTTGCCAACATCACGCCACTCGCCGCGAGGAATATCGCTTGGATGAGCAGTAAGAGCGTGGGTTTTAGATACCCAGCGATTGTTGATATAGTAGCGTACATCATTTAACCTTTCAGGTATGTAACACCAAACGTCCTGTAGTTTGTCCAAACCTTCCTCAGCGATCCACCAGCGAATAGGGTATCGAGCCTTAGCGGCTTCTTCCCATTCACGCCATTCTTTTCCTGTGCCACACTTTAATTTGGTAGTGCCACGGATCCAATCTGCAAATTTTGAGCAAGTCCAATAATTTCTCATAATATTTTCTTTCTGTCGAACAACTTAATTATACGAGATTTCAAAAAACTTGTCAATATGATTCATTTTTGAATCTTTTTATTTGATTAAATTTTGTGCCAAAACCATACAACTGATCCAAACCCAAATAGTATTAAAGCCCACTAAAGTAGGCAATAATTTTTTATTGCTGGCCCAAATTAATGTTAGACTAGTAAACAATGTTAAGAAAAACAACCACCAAATTTGAATTCCAAAAATTAAACCTGGCACAATGATCACGGCTTTTGCAGCCCAACTTGCAAATTCAACTATATTATAATCTGTCCAATATTCTCGAGTGAACCACAAACTATAACATTTTCTGATCTCTGACCATTTTGAATGTGCGTAAACCACAGAAATAAGAATAATAAAACTGACGTTCGCCCAAATTATCTGTTCAACAGTCATATTTTTCTTTGATATCCTGCTAAATTAAGCATGATAGAATACTGCTCATAGGCTTTTTGGACTGCGGGATTAGTTTGGCGATGGTACGCTTCTTCACGTTCTTTTTCCATTAGAGTTTGAAACATATCAATTTGACCGTGATCATGTCTATGAAATCGAAAGAACTTTTGTTCTAACTCAACCAAAGCACGTAATCTTCCCTCCGGTATTTCTAAAGTATAGACTTTTTCTGTTTCATATTCTACAACATCATTGCGAATGATATCGGCACGTTCTGGGTCTGTAAAAAATTTTGGAGGATGATATTTTGCTCTACGTTTTTGATCGTTTAATATACGGGCTTCGTAGTTCTTACAGAATATGTGAAGTTCATCAGTCATTGCTAATCAAACTCTCGCTCATAGGAAAAATTGCTGCGATTACCCTAGCACACTCGAGAGCGATCAACTGATGTTCTTTTTGTGTACCGTTTCCGGACCTCAGTTCGATAAAATGTACCCAAGAGCGCAATGTACCATTCATGTAAAGTTTACTTTCAATAAGTCCTTCTGGCAATACTGCACGAGCCTGCTCTTTGGCTATGCCATTAGAGACAGCCCAAGTGTAGGCTTCTCTGGCCGTGCGTATAACTTCTTGCTGTTTCTCCAACCATAGTTTGGCTGTTTCTCTATGGTCGAGGTTGCTGACAACATCAAGTTCGACGGAGTTTTGTCTGTTCTTTGGATCTTGGAGTCGTGCTTCTCTATATACGAACGAGAGATCTTTAGTAGGGTCAGCATATCGCTGACTGAACTCTTGAAAGGAGAAACTTCTGTGTCGCAAGATTTGTCTTGCAATATCTCTAGTTGTGGTAATTTCGAGGCATGCTGAGACCATTTCGAGTGGTGACCAGTGTGCGTGTTTGACCAAGTATTTGATGAGTTTCTCGCTTGTGTCTGTGTTGAATTGGTTGCTAGGGTTTGAGACACGGGCGCAATACGCAATGAGTTCCTGAGCATCCGAGATCCCCATATCGGAGAACTCGGCGGTAGGTTGTGAGTATGAGACAAGTTTAACATTCATTTATTTTCTTCATCTTTTGGTTCGTCGAAGCAAAGACTTTCCATTGTTTTGTAATGTTCGTATGCTTTCTTTAATGCTTCGAACTTTTCGAGTTTTGCAGGATCGGGGACTAGTATAGCAAGTCGCTGTTCCATCTTAGTCATAAAATCTTTAAGACTTTTTCCGTCGACCTTTATATCTCCGCCTTCTTTAATTTCAATACCATCAGTATTAATATGAACTGTTGCAGGACTAATACCAATTCCAGTATTGTATGAGTAAGTTCCTGTACCTGTGGTAGTCCAAGTAGGGTAGCAATTTGAGCCTGATATCGTTGTATTTCCATAATTAACTCCACCACTGCCTGTGTAAGAAACAGATGGCAAGGTGATTGTAGAAATAGATGATGTATCAATTGTTGATAGTGTTGAACCACTGAGCGTTATGGTGTCTGCGGTAGTAAGACTATCAAAAGACAAAGTTTCACATGCAGCACCGTAACCGCTTAGATCTATAGTTGTAATCTCGGATGATTGTAGATCATCCAAGATTTTTTTCTGCTCCTCGGTTAACACTTTATTTCGCCTTGGCTTCTTTGCGGGCATTTTTTTCAGCAGTAATTTCGTTACGGCGTGCCTTAACAAGTTTACCTACTTCTTGTAGTGCTTTACGACTACGAGTTCCGGCAGCGTTATTACCGCCTGCAAATTTTGCATCTTCTGCTAGAAAGTTTTCAAATGCTGTTTTTAGTTGTTCTACTGTGTTTGACATATATGTTCCTCTTGTTAGTAGTATTCTACTTATTCTAGAATATGGTGTGGTCGGTAGGATTCGAACCTACAAAGATTTTAGGCTATGCCAAAATCCAATCCCAAGTGCGTTTCGCAACGGACAGGAGGTCTACCAATTCCACTGACGACCACAAGTACATTATATAAGTCTTTATACAAATAATCAAATATTTTTGTGTCAAATATAGCAGTTTTCGACCTCTGCAACGCATATATACTTCGAATCGAGATAAACAATGACCCTTAGTAACGACTATTTTGGAATAATTGGCTACGGATATGTCGGCCGCGGAACACATTACGGACTGTTGAAAAAACAAGTAGTAACCATTCACGACACCCTTTTGAATACTAAAAGATCAGATCTTAAGGCGTGTAAATTCGTTTTCATCTGTATTCCAACAGAAAACTATCAACATATAGAAATACTTAAAAAAGAAATATCTCTGTTAATACATCAAAATTCAAAAGTGCAAATCGTAATTAGAAGCACCTTGCCAATTGGAACCTCGGATCAAATCGAAAAAGAATTTGGTATCAAACTAATTTATATTCCGGAATTTTTGCGAGAACGATTTTGGGAAGAGGACTGCCAGAATCGTCCTTTAATAGTTGGACATAATTCAGTTAATTTACCCGATTGGTTGCTATCCGATGATATTATTCAGTGTTCGACTAGCGAAGCGGAGTTGGTTAAAATGTTTTCTAACAACTTCGCTGTGATGAGAATAGCATTTGCTAACATATTTTACGATATGTCGCAAAAAGCAGATGCCAATTACGACAAAGTAAAGAGCATGTATTTTAAAGTAGCACACAGTCAAACATACATGGAGGTGCCGGGGCATGACGGAACAAGAGGATTCGGTGGAAAATGTTTGCCTAAAGACTTAGATTTTTTGATAGATTCAATAGATAAAGAACAACTCGATAGCCAATGGTTTAAACATATTAGAGATCTTAATAAAGAATGGCAGAAAAAATTTTAGTCACTGGTGCTTCGGGCCTAATAGGCAGAGAAATATGCAGACAACTATCTGGTCGTTTTTTAGTAGTAGGTGTAGATAATAATTTTAGATACCCTTCGTATGTTCCTGAATGCACATTTATCAAATCAGACTTGATTGAATATTTGAATAATACTACAAATAATTTCAAGTTTGTGTTTCACATGGCTGCTATAAACGGTACTGAGTATTTTTATAAGATTCCAAATACACTTATAGAAAACAATGTTAGCAATGATATAGCAATTTTTAATTTTGTTAAAAAGAATAAATCGTGCAAGTTAATCTATGCTAGTAGTAGCGAAGTAATAGCAGGTACAGATAATTTTCCTACAGCAGAAGAAACTGACGTTCACATAGAGAATATACATAACCCTCGATGGAGTTATAGGATTCCTAAAATTTTATCAGAAAATTATTTGTTTAACAGCGATATTGATTTTCTAATTGCAAGGTTCTTTAATGTCTATAGTGAGCACAGCGGCCCAGGGCACTTTGTTTACGATATTATAAACAAGATAAAAGGCAGCGATTATACGATAATCGGTCATGACGAGACTAGATCCTTTTGTTATGTTGAAGATGCTGTCACGGCATTATTGCACATATACCGACAGACCAACAGAGAAGTGATCAATATAGGCAGCGATGAAGAAATAAACATCTTAGAAGCCGCTAACATTCTAGCAGACAAACTAGGCTATAAAATACAATGGAGACTGACTCCTGGCAGAGAAGGTAGCGTTAAAAGACGTATGCCTAATATAACAAAGTTAAAGAATATTCATCCTGAGTATAGTCCAAGGTCTTTTAAACAGGTAGTTGAGGAAAAATTTTAATGCAGAACTTTGAATCTATTCCGTTTGAGCGCATAGTAAAGTTTGGGCAACGCACTATGATGGAAAGACCTTTGTTTTCTGTCAGTTGGATACTAGGGCGATTCTGTAATTATAACTGTTCGTACTGTTGGCCTTATGCTAGGTCTGATAGACAAGACTATCAAACTATAGAAGCCTACAAAAAGACTATAGATGAAATCAAAAGTCAAGCAAGACAAAACGGATTTACACAATTTCATTGGAGTTTCAGTGGCGGCGAACCTACAGCCTATAAAGGTCTTTTAGAGTTAATTGCACATTTAGACGACGGGATGCAAACACCATATCAAAGTTTGCATATGACTACTAATCTCAGTCCAGGATCTAAATGGTGGAAGTCGTGGTGCTCTGCTTCTGAAATGAATGCTCGACGAAGTATTACAGCGAGTTATCATTCTGAATTTGCTAAAGAACAAGAATTTGGAGATAAGTGTCTCCAATTAATGTATGATGGTGTTTATGTAACTATAAATCAGGTCATGGTACCTGAGCAATTTTTTCAATTGTATGAACGATGTGCGAGATTTGTTGAAAGAGGTATTAATGTTACTCTTAAACCTCAGAGTGATCCTACCGCTAGTTTTGTAGTCGATGGTTATACTGAAGAGATGCTTAAATTAATGCGGACTGGGTTCCCTCAAGAATTTCGAGGAGAAGAAATTTATCAAATAGCATTGTACGATAATGATAATGTTGAACATCTGTTTGATCAGGCTGAAAGGTTTAATGCTTTTGGATTTAATAAATTTAAAGGATGGACCTGTAACAGCGGTTATCAAAGTATGATTATTAGAGGCAATGAAGTTAAAAGATCTTACAGTTGCCACGATCAACCATTAGGAACATTAACAGAAGGATTCAAATTGTTTACAGAACCTCAAGCATGTATGACTCCAAGTTGTGTTAGTTCCGCAGATTCGAAGATACCAAAATGCAAATAGACCTCGAACACCTACACTATTGGATGTGTGCTATCCGTGAAAGCAAAGATCCACTTCGTACCCTTGACGCCTTCTGGAAAGGACAGTTAAAAAGCAAAGAGTGGCTGATAGAGAATTTGGTATGTTACATCTATCCAGAGCGCAACAAAGAATTGAATTTTCCGTTAACTGTTGATATTCACGGCGGATGGGTAGGGGTGTTAGCCAGTATGTTATTCCAAAGTGCTATTCCTATCAAACATATTCGCAGTATTGACATAGATCCTGAGTGCGAATCTGTGGCCACAATGATGAATAAAAAAGAAGAAATGGAAGGAAAGTTTCGTGCAGTAACCGCAGACATGTGTATGTTTCGTAGCGATGCTGATATTATTATTAATACAAGTTGTGAACATATAACGCAAGATAAGTATGACATATGGCTCAGCGGCCATCCTCAAAACAGCCTATTAGTCCTTCAAAGTAACGATTACAATATTCCAGAACATGTAAGGATTGCTAATTCTTTAGAAGAATTTATAGAACAATCGAATGTTGATGTGCTATGGGCCAGAGAATTAGAACTACCGTTGTATAAAAGATTTATGATCATAGGAAAGAAAAATGTTTGAAGAAATAAAATATCTAGAGTATCCAAAAATTTCTGTTTTCAGAAACGTACTTACGCCAGAAGAATGTAAACACTTTGTTGAAAAATATGATAATGCTATGAATCCTAACGCAGGATTAGAATCTAGAGAGCAGACCTACGGACAGATCACTGAAGAAGTTGAACAACGATCTATTAGCGAAAATACCGACCCCCTAGATAGAGAATTTTTCAAGCAGAAAATAGTAGAAATGATAGGAGTACCTATTTCTCACATTGAAGCAGGCGACATCTATAGATACAATACTAATCAATATTTCGGCCTACATCATGACTATCCTTACGATACCAAAGTCGTTCCTTACTATGCAAAGGGGGGAGACCGTAAGGCTACAGCAATTTTTTGGTTGAACGAAGGCTATGAAGGTGGTAGGTGTACCTGGCCAGAGTTAAATGTTACAGTAGAGCCTGAGTTAGGCGGAGTAATGTATTTTGAATATGATTATCCGGATGAAAAGGTAAATTGGTCCACTATCCACGAATCATTGCCCGTCACTAAAGGAATAAAATGGATCGCCGCCTTCTTTCTAGCCAACGGACCTAGAGTAGAATGAACATAGATAATTGGAAGCCTTTTTTCAAATTAGATGCTGCTGGGACTGAATGTATGTCGCAGCAAACTTACGAACCTTTGTTTAATCCCGAAGGTACTGTGTTTTGTGCTAATTATGACTGGCTTAACAAATATCAACGATTAGAGGATTCTATAAGGCCGCTTTACACCAAGGAGGCTGTGGATTATTTCTTTGATCAAGAAGTAAAATATATTTTAGAGTATAGAGATTATTATTTTATGCCTAAACTTTTAGACATAGACTATCTCAAAAAAAGAATCTTTTTCCAATGGCATGGCGAAAGTTGTAATCATATGCTGTATGGCAGCAAGAATTTAGATTATGTTTGCCCTGATTGGAAAGAACAGATTAAAAATATTTTAGTAGATCTACACAAATCCGGAACGTACAAGTTAACCATGTACCCTCATTGTCATTTTATAGATACTGACGGAATCATGAAGTCAATAGACTGGTACGGTTGTATTCCTGTTAAAAATTATTGGGTAGATGCTGTATGGATGGATAGTATTATTCATCATACAGCCAAGTTTAGATTAGAAGAAACCGGCGATATAATAGATGGAAAATATAATCTAGAACGAATGTTTAAAGGTTCTATGGGCAAACATGTAGTATGGGGCGATCAGGATATGAAATATATCTACAAAGAAATTTTTGGAACAGACCCCGAATGACTATCTACATCGGTAATACTGGCGATCTGATTGATTGGGATACAGTTATTAGAACTTGCCAGTCCAGAAACGACCCAGATGTTAATACCGTTACATCTGTAGTAGATCGGTCCGAAGCACAATTTCATACAGATGAAAAGTTATTAGGATCCTACCACAATGTAATAGGTACGTGGCAAAAAGCAGGTTATAGATTAGATGATATCAGTTGGCTAGATTATTATCCTGGGCAGCATTTTCCTTTAGAAGTTCAAACAATATTTTCTGAAATTATCAAGGCCAACCCATTAAGAGTCTTTATCAGCGAAGTACTTCCTGGAAAGATAGTTCCGTATCACTGGGATGTAGAAGATAAGGAAGATGAATGGTTAGAAAAATACGGAATGCTTTATAGATATGTATGTTGTATAGATAAACCTAGACCTGCCAGTGTTCTTGTTTTCGATAAAGAAGCATTGTACTACAATAAACAGGGGGATATTTTTCAATGGGACAGTTACAAAGATTATCACTCGGCTGCAAATGGCGGTGAGTTCCCGCAATACTATTTTCACTTTTTGGGTTATAAATGATCAAGCATGTTGGAATATGTGATATTATAGATTGGAATAATCTAATAAAACAATTAGATAATACCTCTCCTACATATGTTGGACCTAGTCACAAAGAAGGAGATCCTATACCTGGTTTAGATGAAGTAACAGATATCTGGAAACGTGCAAATTTTAAAACTGTACATGAAGGCGGCAATGTAGGTTGGGACATGTTTGTTTCTGGAGATAGTTTTAGTAAAGAAATACCCGAAAAGTTTTGTGAATTTGTGGGATTAAAATCGTACAATAGTTGTTGGGTCAGTCGAATACATATAGGACACTTTAGTCCTTGGCATTGGGATGTCAATGACGATGAAGTTGAGTTATCTCGTAGAACAGATATAAGAAGGTTTCATTGCCACATCAGTCCGCCAGCGCACGGTCATATTCTAATAGTTGAAAATCAATGTTTCTATAATCAACAACAAGGATCAGTTTACGAATGGCCTAGCAGAAAAAGTTGGCATGCCGGAATGAATTCAGGTCTGACTCCTAAGTATCTTTTTAATATTTGGTAATATGTATCCTAACAATATCACAGACCTTCATATAGAGTTGACTGACCGTTGCCAGGCTAGTTGCCCTATGTGCTCTAGAAATGTCAACGGTGGGAAAGAAAGATCTTTTGTAGGACAACATGAGATAAAATTAGATGTTTTTAAGCAGTGGTTTCCAAAAGATTTTTTAAGCAGTTTGAAAAATTTTTATTCGTGCGGAAATTACGGTGATCCTATAATTGCGCAAGACTGTTTAGAAATACACGATTATGTAAGATCAGTCAACAATGATTGCCACATCGGTATACACACCAACGGTAGTGCTAGAGATGTTAGTTGGTGGAAAGAACTTGCTGTTTCTCTAGGACAAAATCATATGTGTACTTTCGGTATAGATGGATTTGAAAACAGCCATGTACTGTATCGAAGAGGAACTAATTGGAAAAAGATCATAGACAATGCTGTTGCATTTATTTCAGCAGGAGGCAACGCATCAGTTGATTGTTTAGTATTCAAACACAATCAAGATGAGTTAGTTGAATTTAAAAAACAGATGTTGGATCTAGGGTTTTTGAATGTTAATTTTAAGTATACTAGAAGATTCTACGACATGCAGACCTATCCTGTAGAAGATAAACAGGGAAAGGTGGAATATTATTTAGAACCAGCCATACAAGAATCTGTTATAGAATTTCTGCCTTTAGAAAAAATCAGCAAAGACATATCAATCTGGGAAAAGAAAGTTTTAGAAACTACCATCGATCCTGCCTGCATCAAGAAAAAAGAAATCTATGTAGACAGCAGAGGAAACATATTTCCCTGTTGTTGGGTAGGATCAAATTGGTTAGAAGAACCCATAGTAGAAAATTTTCCGATACAGAAATTAAGAAATATGGTAATTGAAGATACAAAAACAAAATTTAAAGATTTAGGGGTCCCGAATCTAGAATTCAATAGTGTTTACGATTTGCCATGGAACGATCTAAATAACAAACTGCAGGAATTAAAACCCTGGACCTGCGTAAAGAATTGCAATGGAAGAAACTGAAATTTATTGGATGCAGTCCGAATCAACCAAACTAGGACTATGGCAAAACAAGATAGCAGAGGTCAGCGGAAGTAAAACTTTTTGTATACTTCCTTGGATACACTTTGCTACTCGTCCCAATGGGGATATGCGCCTATGTTGTTCAGCCAATGCCAGCGGTGCAGGTGAAGATCATACTGTTGGTCTTGTAAAAAATGAAAATGGTGTGCCTGCAAACTTTGGTCGTGAAACACCCATGAGTGCATGGAACAACGAATACATGAAGTCTGTGCGTAGAATAATGCTAGATGGAAATATTCCTACTAGTTGTTCTAAATGCTTCCAAGAAGAAAGCAAGGGAGTAGCCAGCAAACGTGTTTGGGAGACCGGTACATGGATGGAGGAAGGTATCGACATCGATGATCTCATTGCATCAACACAGTATGACGGAACTATTCCTGAAAAATTAGTTTACTTAGATCTAAGATTAGGCCACACCTGTAATCTAAAATGTGTTATGTGTAGTCCGCATGACAGTAGTCAGTGGGTCGGCGATCATAAAAAGATATATCCTTTATTCCAGGCAAAAGAACTTAAAGAACAAATGCATTGGGATCGCAAAGACTTTAATAATTTTTGGCACGAAAATCCAGATTTTTGGGAAGAAATGTACCGACAAATTCCTAATCTAAAACAGGTTTATTTTGCCGGCGGTGAACCCTTAATGATCCGAGAACATAAAATGTTCTTAGAAGAAATTATCAGACAAGGTTATGCAGATAAAATACTCGTTAGATACAATACAAATGGTTTACTAGTAGATGATGAGATAATCGAACTTTGGAAACAGTTTAAAAAGGTTAAGGTAGGATTTAGTATTGACGCTTTCGGTGATCGCAATTATTATATTCGTTATCCTAGCGACTGGTCGATTATAGAAAAAAATTTACATAAACTAGATAATACACCTTCTAATATACAGGTCAGTATCGCAACTGCTATTCAGATCCTAAATATCAAACATCTGCCAGATTTCGCTCGCTGGAAAATTAAACAGAACTTTAAAAAAGTAAATTTAGAAAATGTCACAGGGGGTATACAGGCAGGTGGCGGTATCTTTAATATGCATTTATTGTATATCCCAACCTTTCTAAGTATTAGATGCTTACCGCTAGAAGACAAGGCAGAAATAAGACAAAAATTTGCAGAGTTTGCCAATTGGCTACACGAGAACTACAGACAGGATAGAGATTTTTGGAAAGACAATCCCTACGGTTGGCGTCGTTGGCAAGCGGTATTAGATTTTATGGACGCAGAAGATCATACTCATCTTTTGCCGGCCTTGAAAGAATATATTGAAAAACTAGATTCTATTCGTAAAACAGATTTTTCTTTAGTATTTCCTGAACTAAGTTTTATTAAATGAATACTATATTTGCATTCGGAGACAGTTTTGCAGAAGATCTTCCTGGAAACTGGATAGGTAGATTAGCCGAACTCAGAAATCTTAAGGTAAAAAATTACGCCATAGGAGGATCTTGTTTAGAATATAGTTTTATAAAGTTATTAGATGCAATAAACGAAATAAAAGATAATGATATTGTCGTATTTGTACTGACACATCCTGGACGTTTAGATTTAGAAGATCAAATCAGAGGAAATGTATCCTCAGCATATAAGATACAGCATAAAAAAATTATCAGTACTTTAGATGATTCCGAATTTTATATATCATATCAAATGAAAAGATCCAAAGATTTAATCAAGAATAAACATCTTTTGCATTTGTCATTTATAAAATCTCTAGCATCGGATAAACCTAAAACTAAGTTCTTAGTTATTCCGGCCTATCAAGAAGTTCAGAACTCTTTTTTTATTTCTAATACCGAGAATTTTTTATTTGCGAATAAGTTATGTCTAATGGAACTTTGTAATTATGAATGGAACTATTTGAAACTTAAGGGCGAAGCATTACAAGATATCTTTGGATTAGATCCTAGAGTAAATCATTTAACTACTCCTAACTTAATTCAATTGGCAATATCCGTAAACGAAACAATCGATAATTGGGATCCGAGAAAAATTGATAAAAACAGATTTAAAAAGAATATAGTTTTTAAATCGATATCAACCATTGAAGATGTTTATCTAAATTACGTAGATACGGGATTAATAGATAAAGCAAGAATTGATAGTTTAAATCCTATTAAACAAAAAAAGAAAAAATGGTTCTTGTTCTAACCCATTAAAAGCGGTATTGTGGTGGTTTCTTTCCACAAGGCTTTAAACACATCTGCGTCTTTTGATTTAGGCACACACATGCCGCAACCACATCGTTGATTTGGGCACACAATAGGTTTCATTGGGGTTGATAACCTTTCTTCGAGTTGTTTTAAAATAGACATTGTATCTCGTAGATTACCAATTGGCCCTCTTCCTGTATAAGTGGCTTGACAAGTTTGATGGTGATATACATTTCCAGAGTCCTGTTCTATATGCAGGAAATACCAATTAATCATACAGTACCAGTCCTTGAACCAGTTGTTGACTAATTTAACATCTTGCCACTGACCATCGACTAGTCCTTGCGTACATCTACCTCCGCAACATGCTCGACCAACATTTGTTCCTTCTTGAGATGTAGTGGCTTTACGTTTTTGACCCATCCATGCGTAAAACCAATCTTGTTGTTCTTCTGTGTATTCATGGCTAGTCCTTCTATTTGTTCCGTCTGAATCTATGAACCAACCTTTTCTTAATATATTTCCGTCGCCGATGGGCACAGGGTTGACCTTAACCCCTTCTTTCTTTAATAACTCACATACACTTGTCGCTTCGTCAAAATAATCGCAATGCAGCATTATGTTTGCCTGCAATCCCATTCCGGCCTTATGTAATTCGAGTATATTCACTAACGTTCTTTCTTTTAGAGAATCTTCTGCATGCCAACTAATTGTAGCATGAGAGAAATTATCTAATATTCGTTTTGTAAAATTAGGACCCCACGTACCGTTAGTAGTAAGGCTTAAATTAAATTCGTCATATTGTTTAACATAATCGATGAAAGGCCAAAACGCAGGATTTATTGTTGGCTCTCCACCAGTGAAATCTATATTGGTTTTGACTTTATCAGATCTTAAATTGTTGTAAAGATTTACATAATCTCTGACAAAATGAAAAGTATCTTTCAACTGTTCTAAACTAGGAAGTTTACTGTTGTTGTTATGACGAGTACTTTCACAATAAGTGCAATCTAAATTACACTTGCGAACGATATCCCAAGTAACCATCATAGGTTCTGGTTTGTTAATTTTAATTGCTGTAGTTTGTATCATATTTTGTTAGTGGGATGTCGGCAGCACATGTACACCAATTTCTGGTACATATAATAGGATCTTTAGGAGCAGCAAACGTGCCTTGGTATATGTTTCCCAGACTACCGCCCACTCTACAGGTAGCACGATGTACCTCACCATCCCAATTAATCATAAGACTTTCGAGGCCAGCATTACAAGACCAACCTTTGAACTGATTCATATGTTGTTTGATTACATCATTAGCGTGAATGATCTGTTCGTCGTTTATACGACAATTAGGTTTCGCTGTAGCATCTTGCTCTAAGATCCATTCTAAATCTTTCCCCTCATACCGAAGATCGTCGAACACATTATGATCTCCTTCAGTCCAGCGTATACGACGAACAGCAAATTTAATTCCTATGTCTTTAAATGCTTTAACAACATTTCGAACATGATCCATTTTATTATGGTGCGCCATTACGTTAACAAAAAATTCTCTTTCTGTGTTATCGTAATACTTCATAATTGTATCGACTATTCTAGTCCAATCATGTTCGAAATGCAAACTAAACACAAGATGGTTGAAATACATTTCGTTTTCTAGATACCATCGATAGCCTCGTGTTCCGTTTGTTGTTATGTTAACCCAAAAAATATTTTTGCGTTTAAAATAATCTAGTAGAGATTCTATGTCAGGGTGAACACAAGGCTCACCGCCTGTAAGACTGATCCTTAGTGGCTTATCCAGTTCGCAGAGTCTGTCAACAGCCGATTCTAAAATGTTAATATCAGTATGGGGACTAAAATTATCATGGATTTCTGTCGGACAGTAACTACAATCGTAGTTGCAACGTTTTCCAATATTCCATTCTACTTTAACTTGATCTTGATGTGGCCATACTGAAGTTATCTTATGCATAGGCAGCAAACTCCGGAACAGCATCGAGCAAACTTTGATTTCTTGTTATGTCTAATTTACGATTAAAGTCTAAGAATTCTAACCATAAATGGCTTTGGTCTTTGGCGTTAAGATAGTTAATGTTGTCCTTGATCTGTTGTCTTGTTATTTTTTCTAACAACGCATTCTCAGTTATAGCAGGAAAACTAAACAGTCGTTGTTCGACTGATTTTAATCTATTAATTGCTTCTTCTTTTAAGGGTTGAGGTAAAACCTGAGCAGATAATACATTGGGATAACTCACACGATGACTATAGAATACTATGCCCATTTCATTGATAAAATAATCGATGCACTCAGCGGCTTGTAATATGTTTCCGGCCTGTGCGGTAAATGCTCCCACTATTCTACTAATGTTGGGTAATGATTTTATTTCGTCGATATTTCTTTCAACTTCGCTAAAATTACTGTTACTGCGAATGTAATTGTAAACATCGTGAATGCCGTCAATAGAGACGTTAACGGCAATACTTCTAAAATGTGGCCAATAGTCATGTATGGTTCTTCCTTTGCTTATCCCCAGTGTTGTTCCGTTTGTTGCATATTTCAATTCAATGTTCTTTCCATAAGGTTTAAGCATGTCTAATATCTTATAATGCTGGGGATCCATTAGCGGCTCTCCGCCGGCAAACTCTACACGCCTAAAATGTGGTATTAGTCTTTCAAAGTCATTCCACCAGTTATTGGTGTTATCAAATGGGCCTATGTACTGACCAGGAACTCGAACCAGTTTAGCAACTGTGGGCACTAGATAATTATTTTCTTTCTCATAAAAGGGTTTGACTTCGTCCCAATCTTTCCAACTAGTGCTGTCTAAAGGATTGCACATACGACATTTAAGATTACAGAGATTGTTCAATTTGATTTCCATGGTAGGAAATTCAAAAGGCATAGTATAATTTTCTGTTAGTTGATCTAGTGCATTGGGATAAAGATTAATACGTGCTTCAGGTATAACGCCATTAATATGTCGTTGTCGCAGACTTTCGACACCTTGATCCTCTAAATCAAAACAAGGTGCGCAAACATCGGGTCTTTCTCCTGATAGGATTTGTTTACGAACAGTTTGCATTCTTTCGCCATTCCATATTTCTTCTAAACTGGATTCCTGTATCCAGCCAACGGGTTGACTACGGCAGCAGATTTTAATGGCACCATCTTCTCTGGTTGCTAATCCAGTGAAAGGATGCATACAGAATGTTTTACTTTGATTATTCATTTGGGTTGTACTTGTATACTCTGGGATCTTTAGTTTTTTTCCAGTTATAGTTTATAGGATTTTTAGGGTTAAAGATTTCAAAATTATATTCTGATGAACAGATTACACAGTCGTCTTTTACCAAAAAAGTAATATCTAAATCTTTTAACAATCGATAAAGATTAACAAAACCTAATTCTCTATCCTTAACACACCTATCCCAAGCCATTCCGCAAAAATAAATCTTTTTAATATTATTTTTTCTAATGAAAGATATAACAGTATCAATGTCTGTTGTATAAATTTTTTCCGCGGGCAGATGTTGATAGTCCTTTACAGCAGGTATGTTATCGTAGGCCGCGATGATAATAGTATCAATATCCTTAAATTGATCTTTAACTAGTTTACGAACATTTCTAAAAAGTTTAAATTGATCACTGAGCAAATAAAAAACTTTTGCTAAGAAGGTTTGAGGTTCCCAAGGATCAATTATTATTGCAATGGATCGATTTTTCAATTGCCCACTCCCGTTCTTTACACCAAAAACATTGTCCGCAAATAGGAACCTCCTGTCCCGGCAGATATGTCTTGTAATCTAGCCCTTCAAATTCTCCTTCGCAACTGCGTGTAAGATTTAATAAATCTAAAATATTATTTTCATAGTATTGTTTGATTATCCAATCTTTTTTAGTATGGACAAATGGATGGCAGATGTGAACACCGTTATGGAAGAAATATGCAGGTATGTGTCCTTTATCTCTATCGCTTAATGCGCCAGGAATCGCAACATCTGGATTTTGATTTATACCACCGTATAGCGCATCTAATTTGTACTTGTGTGCGATATACTCGTTGTGAGATCTAAGAATAATTTGATTACCGCTTTTTAATTTTCCATATTCGTCTACAATTGTTGGCCCTTTATCGCCCCATTCAAGTTCTGGTGGTATTAGATTTCTATGAATATGAAATGTATTTTTAAAATTATTTCTAAACCAATCTATAACTCGATCAGCCACATGTTCTTGCCATGGACGAGTTTTCCATAGTCTTATTTGATTAGTGAAATGTATTTCAGCATCGGAATTTGAACATACTAAGAATGCCAACAACGCACTATCTGCTCCACCACTTATGCTGATGCCGATCCTAGACCATTTAGGATTTAGATAAAGTTCCATGATTATATTTAATCAATAATAGTAGCATATAAATATTTCATGATTTCTAAACAACAGTGGCGATGTCCGAACGGTTTGATTGAACGAGCACTTGCGGAATATCCTATTTTAGATGAAAGTGCGGTTCTCAACGATCCGACTGGTGCTTTCTTTTATGACGAATGGATCATTAAAGAAATTTACAAGGACACTCCTTGGGAAGAAATATTAAAAACTTTACCAGTTAAAATTGGACAGGCACGTATCATCAGATTACAGCCTGGTGAAAGTTATATGGCTCACGCCGATATCGACGATAGGTATCATTTAAATCTAAATGGTAATCAAAGTTTTTTAATAGATATATCAAATCAACAAATGCATCCCACTGTCTCTGATAATTTTTGGTATGAAATGGATGCCGGAAAGATTCATTCTGCTACCAACTATGGAGAAACAGTCAGAACACAGTTAGTTGTTAGAAAACTTTTACAGCATAGCATATTTGAAAAGAAAATACACGTTTCAATATCTCCGAAAGTTGAACGTCATGACTACAGATATCAATTTGATAATATCATAAGTCCATGGTTAAATGTGATGAATAAAATGAATAAGATAGATAACTTTCAATTTACCGGGGAACTAGTTGAATTTGATATAGAAGAAAAATCTATATTTGAATTAATAAATTTTGATAAGAACATTTTCGCAATTACCTATGAGTTTTAAATGTGTTATTACTGGTGATACTAGAGGAATAGGGAAACTATTCAAGACTCATTTAGAATCTAAAGGCTGGGAGGTTATAGGTTTTAATTCTAAAACCGGGCTAGATGATGTTGTAAAAACAGCCGTAGGGTGCGATTTGTTCATTAATAATGCATACGCAGACGGACGACAACTTGAGTTTCTTAATCAACTCTATTCCAGCGTTAACAGAATGATAGTGTGCGGAAGCATAGCAGCATTTTATCCGGATCCTAAATTACCGGTATACAGTTACCATAAAAAACAATTAGCAGAAAGAGTAAAAGATCTCGCTCTGCCTAATTTGCTGATGTTACATTTGAGTGCCAAAGGATATAACGATAGCCATGTCTTATTAAAAATTTTAGACATATGGTTAGAACATCCTGTCATTACGGAAGTATCTTTTGATCCAACAGGAAATCCCAATGAATAAGAAAATAGTAATTACCGGTCATACACACGGTATCGGAAAGGCGATATACGATAAGTTTACTGAGGTAAGTTGTAGACAAATAGTTGGCATGAGTCGCAGCAACGGGTATGATATAGATAAAAATTTTGATCGTATTGTAGCAGAAGCATCTGGTGCTGAAATTTTTATTAATAATGCCTATAGAGATAGACAGCAATTAAAGTTATTTCATGCTCTTAAAAATAAAGTAGACATGATGGTCGTTATGGGAAGTGTAAGTAGATTCTATCCTGAATTAATACCTACACAGTATGTACATGATAAACAAGAATTAGCAGAAGCATGTAGACTAGAAGGTATAAATCCAAACGGTATTCCTATTCTACATCTAGATCTAAGTTTTATTGAAGGCACAGTAGTACCTGAAAATCATCCAACAGCATTTGTCAGTGATTATAATACTTCTAAAGATGACATAGTTGATACTATAATATTTTGGGCTCAGAAACCTTCGATAAGACAGATTGAATTTAGATGGAAACTTACGCCTTACGTTTTGTCTGAACTTAAAAGAATTAATCCTAATTTAGATCCATCTAGGATAGCGTTCTAGATTTTCTAAAAATCTATCTCCGTGTATCTTCCAGACAGTTTGATCTGTATGTCTATAATGAACTTCTTTAACACGTTCTACTATTCCTATTTTTTCTAATGTAGGAAAATAATATCGATGTACCAGTCTCTGGCTCGCTATTTTACTATCATTAGATGTAGCATAGATATTGTCTTTGCCAGCCCATGCTATGCATGTAGGAAGGAGGAACTGGTCTGTTAAGTTTTGATGTTCGGCAACTAACCGTTGCGGAGTTATTAGGCCACCATGAGGCCTTGCTGTGCCGAATGTACATGTTCTGGCCAACACCCTGAAACTACCATATCCCATAACATCGTCGAATGTGTGTGCTACTACACTTCCTATTGCTTTTTCGTCTTGATATAGTATCCATGCTTTCCATAATTTTTCGTTACGAAAACAATCTACCATGGCCTTTTGACTAGAGTTATTAGCGAAACCTCGCTCGCCGGCTTCTTTATAAAAGTCGGTAAGATCTAACTCTGGATTCCATTCGACGATATTATACATATAATTTCTTACATTCGTCCATGAAGTCTGCCGGAAAGTTTGTTTTAAAACTCTCGAATGCTAATAATTGTATATCTTTAAAAGCGGTAGGTTGATCTACATTTATGCCAGCAGCCTTCATTTTAGGAAATAGATCTGCTTGTCTGTCTTCGCTGATGTGACTCATTACGTCTCGTAAACTAATCATCGGATCGTTATCTTTGTAGCAGAAAAAATAGTTGATACTCTTTAGTTTACCATTGACTATAAAGTAACTGCTAGGATGCAGACTATATTTGTAAATTCCTAACACCTTGTGTGCTTTAAAAATTTCAAACATTTGTTCACGCCAGTCGGGCAATACACTATCGTAATCTTGAACTATAGGACCGGCAAGTTGCCAGAAGTCTGCACCTTCGATATCAAAATATAATTTTCTTTTTTCCAAATCTATATTAGTGATATTCGGTACTAGGTCAGGATATGAGTTACGCATCTGGGTGATAAAATTTACTTCTCGCAACCATTTTTCTTCCATTAACTCTGGATCAACAACTTGATTCTGACCTTTATGATAATCAGTATCGTTATGATACCATTGACAAAATGTTTTTCTATCTTTACTGATAAGGCTAGTGTAAATCAAATTATTACGACACAGCCCTTTACCTGGAACATCATTATAGTAGTATTCGAATTCTGTTTTCATGTACATACTTAGCGGATAAGTATGTACATGATTAGAGGTATTGGCGGTAAGCCCTACATAAATTTAGATCCTTTTTTGGATGTAAAAGGTTTTATAAATCTTCATGCAGAAATGTGTAAAGGATTCGCTTTGGCTAGAGATTATGCCAAAGAAGGAACTTGGATGAAGCCTGGCTTTGATCAAAGCAGAGGTAGTTATATTTGGAATTGGAAACCTATCTATAAAGCACATGAGGAGTATCTGGCATTACCAGACGATCATCCTATAAAGGTGCAGGGCAAAGAAATCTATCCTACAGATTTTAAGGACTATAAACAGCGCAATTTGTTTACACGTTATTTGAAAAGTTCTTTAGATGCCAATGATCCCTACATATATTATTTTTTATGGAACGAAGGCGATTGGAATGAACGTAATGCCGAACGTCAAAAGACTGAGGAAAGCCGATACTTTCCAGGTGTTGTCCGTTGGGTAGAAAATCTTCAGGAACAAGGTATCATAGATCGCATAGGTCGTGTGATATTTTTCCATTGTGATCATAATGGTAAAGCATTTGAACATAGAGATTTAGATGCAAATAATGGTGTGTTTGAAAATGACTATTATACACCACACAATAATGAATTCATTCATATACGTTATAGAACTAGGCGAGGATTCTATATATGGGATCCGGATACCCAAGACAAACATTATGTAAACTCACATGCTACCTTTTGGAACGATCAAGATTGGCATGGAGGCGAATCAAGTCTTGAGCAAGAATACAGCCTACGAGTCGACTGTAAATTTACACCCGAATTTAGACAGCGCATAGGTATAGATCATCTTAATTTTTACTAATGAAATACTTAGGTAATTATCAGTCATGGATTGATCCTCTCTGGGAACATTTAATAATGACCAGAGACGGTCAAGCCCGTCCCCGAGATTGGCCGCCGGCCACAGCGGTAGAATCTGCCGAATATTCTAAATATCAACTAGCAGGTTATGATCTAAATGCTGTCAATTGGTGGGTATATGAGTATGGGGACATATATGTAAATGTAAACCCTCCGTGGACCAAAGGAAAGATACACTGGTGGTTTACTAAAATGATGCCCGGACAGTTTATGCCAGTGCATACTGATCCTCATGCGCATGATCAAGAATGCTATAGATATTGGATTCCGTTACAAGACTTTCAAATCGGTCATATATTTCTATACGGAAATAAAATGATTAATGATTACAAGGCAGGGGATGTGTTTCAGTTTGAAAATGAAAGAGACCTTCATGGTGCAGCCAACATAGGTCATACTCCTAGGATTTCATTGCTGATTACCGAATATAAATAGATTTCTAATCTATGAATCAAAAAATCTATCTACCCAACAATGTATCTATAATGGTCAATAATCTGTGCAACATGACTTGTAGTCATTGTGCAGGATTAGCCCTTTATGATTTTTTAGGCACATTTGACTGGGACGAATCTGCCGAGCGATACAAACGCTGGTCTGAAATTCTCGAAACAGAAAAACTTTCTATCTGCGGGGGTGAACCATATCTGCATCCGGATTTAGAAAACTGGTTTGACAACATTAGATCTTTATGGTCTAAAACTCCTATAGAGATTATGACCAACGGAACTAGATTATCAAAACGTATAGATTTATCTAGAAAGTTTATACAAGATGGTAATTCGTGTATAGTAGTTTCCTGTCACGATTCTGCAACTTTTGATAGTATTCGTAATGATATTTTAGAAATACTAAAACCATGGAAAGAAAATTTTACATTCACAGAATCATCTAATGAAGGAATTAATTCGTGGAAAGGAATTAGTTATTTCATAGAGGGCAGAGAGGTAATAAAGTATCAATTAGTTGTAGATATGGTTCCGCCATATCATAAAAAGGTAGAACACGGAACAGTATATTTTGAAATGGGCGGAGATAGAGAAGCCAGTTATGCTAAATGTCCTTGGAGAGATGCGATAACTTTTCAACACGGTATACTATACAAATGCCCCCCTGTGGTAAATTATAGTGAGGCTAAAACACAGGTAAAATATGAAGAAGCGGCTGCTATTGTTTTAGACCAATACAAAGGCTGTGATCCATTTGATCAACAAGAAAATATAGAATATTTTTTTAACACTCTTCAACAATCTATTTCTGTATGTGAGTTATGTGCATTTGACAAACAGGAAGATACATTAAGTTTTAGTAGAAAGGTAGTGCTAGATCCTAGCATGAAGAAAAAATTCAGACAATTTAAAATACAAGAAATATGAAATACATTGGTAATTTCTCAGAATACATAAAAGATGAATGGGTTGATGAAGTCTTAGCACTGCCTAGAGAATGGCCGAGACCTTTCTGTGAAAAAAGTAACGAGCATGAAAGATTATCTAACGCAGGTTACGACTTATCTCATTCACACTGGGCAGTGGTTGAACCGTATCATGTAAATTTTAAAATAGAATTTCCTTTTTTAACACATATTACTCAGTGGTGGATCGCTAGGCTATTCCCAGGTCAGTTTATGCCTATGCACGTAGATCCTCATCCAGATGGTCAACTAGGAAACTTTTATTGGATTCCTATGCAGGATTATCATCCGGGACACATTTTTATAATCGAAGATGAATTTATCAAAGACTATAAAAAAGGTGATGTCTATGCATTCAATGATCTACGAGATTATCACGGTTCTTCTAATATAGGGATGATTCCTAAGTTAACGATACTGGTGGCCGAGTACAAATGAATATAGGCTTTTATGGAGATAGTTTTTGTTGTGAAATCTCTAATCCTCACAGCATAGTAAAAGGATACGATACCTATATTAAAAAAATCAAACAGCACTATGATGCCAACATAAGTAGTCTAGGTGTAGGTGGAAGTTCTGTATGGGACGTTATATTGCAACAGTTTAAACCAGAATCCGCACCAGAAGTCTGTATATTCTGTTGGACCGATCCTAATAGGATATACAATAAGAATGTTAGAAATATCACATACGGTAGTGTGACTGATAAGAAGTTAAAAGATTATAAGTTAAATGATTTGATCTATTATAAAACTATTTCCGCAGCCAAACAATATTTTAAGTATCTACATGATTATGATAAATCACAACTTGAATATGCTGCCGCTCTTGAGTATTTTGACAATAATGTTCTTACTCATGTAAACAGCACTCTCATACATCTGTACAGTTTTGAGAAAACTTACACCTGGAAAAACGGTATCACAGTGAACACACCTTTAAACAGTTTTGTGGAAGGATCTTCGCTAGCGGCCAATCATCTAGATGGTGATGTCTCTAACGAAAAAGTGTTTCAACTGATTAAGAATACGATCGATGACCATCATCGGCTCTGAGAGTAAATCTAATATCTAAATTTTTAATTTTATTCTTTAGACATTCCGTTAACATATTCTGCGCATTGATTCTATGCTGTAAAGAATACTTGGCTGCTGTTCCTTCGTAACAAAATATATTTGAAAGATTGACTAATGTCTTTAAATCTGACTGTAAGTGATCCGTTAAATCTGTACCATGTAGAAGATCAGTTTTAACGAACAGATATTCTATATTTTCTTTTCTAGGACAATATTGCATCCAGTAATCTAGAGCCTTCTGATTGTAATCATAAAATATCACACGACCGGTGTTGATGAGATCTAGATAAAGTGTACCGCTGGCTGGTATAACTATTTGTTCATAGGTCTCTTTGATTTCTTCGGACCATTCCGTGTTAGCCTTATGTACGAAATCGTTCTTACAATAGTTGAATTTATGTTCAATATGCTCTAGTTGTTTTTCAAAATCTTTTGGGCTTTCAGGATAGTAGTGTATTTTGTTATCTCTTATCGATTCATCAAATACCAAAACATTGAGATCATTTTCAAACGCTAACCTTAGCAGATTCCAACCGTGACATCGATTGGTATACATGATCTTATCTGTTCCTTTGCTCACTGATCTAGGAGTATAGTTATCATGCCAGTTTTCTTCGCTTCTCTGAGGTTGTATTTGGCTGTGAGGATTATGATATTCACGTTTCCCTACAGTGGGCCGACCCAGTGTTCTATAATACTGTAGATTTATTACATAACATTGATGATGCAGTTCATAATAAGCATCGTGGTCAGTTCTATCTAATATGTGACCTGCAACAAAAAAATCATGATTCGTTAAGTTTTTTACAGCATTGAAGAAATTCAAACCGTTAATATATTCAGTCCCAGGACTCATTACCACAGCATAATCAAACGAATCAGTCTTCTTTAGGACATTATTTTCATCTGTGTCTATCAGTACTGTGTATCCTTTTATATAGAGATTTGATATAGTGAAGTCTAGGATATTCCTGATTGTAGTTTGTATTTCTTGATCAGCATAGGTTGATATATCATCAACTATACAGAAAACAATGTTATTGTCTTTCATGTCTATGTATTTTCAATACATTGATTTTATTTTTTTCGATTCCTCGGTACTCTCCGGGACACATGCTACAGGCATCTACACTACAATAATGTGTATCCGCAAAGTAATCGAGTTCTTCTTCTGTAGATGTTTCTAGATCCACAGGTTTGTATGCCAGATACTTCTGCCAATCAGGATCATCTAACAACTGATATTTTTCTAGTAATCTTTCTAGGGTGCCTAACGCACCGCATTTATAGATTTTCTTATCGTGTAGAAACGCACAGAACTGACTGGGGCAACTGTTTTTGTAAGCATCTGCGGGATTGCTGTTGAATGGTCTAGGAATACCGTTTATCTTATGAACGATGGTCTGGAACACAGGAGACTCCATATAATGTATACCCCAGTTTTCTCGCATATAGGTTATATCATTAGGATCTCTGGTTTCAAAATCTATGCCTTTATTTTTAACATATTCTTTCCAGTTATCAGTACCTGTTTCTAAACTGAAAACATCGTACCACCATAGATGCGCAGGAATAGTTTCTTCAAGACCTAACTTCTGTCCGATGGTGTGTACAGCATCAACCATAGTATCCTTAGACATAAACAAAGGAGTATGATTGCAGACCTGTACCCATACTCGATATTCTTTAACAAGGTCTACTACCCAGTCAATATTTTTATGCAATAGCATACCATTGGTAGACATGAAGATGGTCTTGTTAGGTTCAAAACTTCTAATACATTTGATGATTTCTTTGATCTTATCTTTATAAAGAAATGGCTCACCACCGATCATGCTCCAGTTTTCTACGTCAAACTTTTCGTTGGCCAACAAGATACTTTCTCTAATGGATTCGATGCTGGGTCCGTCGAAATCTAATTCATCACTTCGACTGTCACAGTTTGAACAGGCCAGATTACATTTATTTCCATAGAAGGCATCTAATAATTTAATGTGTCTGTTTTTCATGTTGTTTTCTATAACTTCTTGCTATGAGTTCTACAAACTCGTTTTTACGATTTCCCGGTATCCCATGTGCGATCAAGTGTATTCTTGACACAGCAGAGTTATTCACAAAACTGTGTACGTTCCTGATATTGATGATAAATGCCTTGCCTTCTTTGAAAGGTACGGTACCGTGTCCTTCTAGGGTCATATGACAGTCGCTAGGATGTATGATAGCGATGTTGATAGGTACACCAAACTCTAACATATCTAGATCAGTTTCTCCGGGCAATCGTCCAGGCGCATCACTATGTGGACTGATTCTTCCTCCTGGTTCTAGTTCCATGAATCTAATACGTCTGTATCTTTCATAGGGAAATGCTTGCCAAAACTTTTTAATATTAGGAGTATGTTCGCTGATGCTGGTCCATTTATAAGGGACATCTTCTTCTTTGGTATAGCCATAGTTAGTCCATGCTCCAGTTTTGTCAACGTCAATGCCGTGTATGCAACTGCTGTTCCACCCCGGATGATCAGGACCCCTATGATCAACAAACTTAGCCGCAGCGGTTTCCTTTTTCCATGCATCTAGATCAAAATCGATATCAAGTTCTAACCAACCAAAATCACTTTTATTCAATAGCCAATCTGCTATTTCGTACGAACTAGAATTTATCATATTATTACTTAGCACTCTATTGTTTTCATAAGTAAGAGTATGACTGCACCAAACGATAAACGATCTCTGCCCTATGGAGGCGCTTTTTCTATTCTAGACTCGGTAGTCGTAGACTATATGAAAAGTGTGAATTTGTTGGAAGGCCTTTGGGAAGAAAATATTACTAAAGATTTTTGTAGGGAGTATAAAGATTGGATATCCAAAACTAAAAATAATGAAATAAAAGGGTTAGATCTATTCCCTCATAGTGTCTATTCAAACGGCACTACACAGGCTTTTGAAATGTTTTATATTAGGAACAAGCATAGACGATTTAGATGTTTTAAAGGAGAATATGTCTATCATCAGTTGGCCTGGAGAAACAGTTGGACTGATTGGAGATTCATAGAAGACGATGCATTGAGATCTAACGATGCAGTGGTTATAAGTTTACCTTTTTCTAACACAGGTAATGAACACGAACAGTTAGAATGGTTATTGAAGGCCTGTACCAGTTTAGAAATACCTGTACTAGTTGATTGTGCTTATTTCGGAATATGCAGTAATTTAAATTTTGATTTTACTTCGGTATGTATTACAGATGTAGTTTTTAGTTTAAGTAAAACTTTTCCTGTAGCCCATGCTAGAATTGGTATGCGTTTGACTCGCATCGACGATGATGATCTAATGTTTGTCTATGATAAAATAAATTACAATAATAGAATAGGTGCTAAACTAGGGTTAGCATTGTTAAAGACTTTTAGTCCGGACTATGTTTATGACAAGTATGTTGACCAACAAAAAACAATCTGTGATAAACTTAATGTTGAACCTTCTAACACTGTGATATTCGGGCTAGATCATAAAAATCAATATCTCGAGTATAACAGAGGTACTGTTATTAACCGTCTAGGACTTTACAAACATTATGAAGTCTAAGTTAATAAATTTTGAATATTTTCGGTTAGATCACCAACAGTCTTATGAAAAAATTACCACAGACATTTATACAGCATCATTACAAGGGTATACTTCGATAATAGGACTTTTATTGGCAGATGGTTTTCTTTACAAAAATAACGATGTCTGGAACACCATACACAACAGGATAATAGACTATGCCAAATCTCTAGGAGTTGAAATCTCATTAGTATCAGGTATGAGCCACGATAACGAAGTTAACTGCGAAACTGTTAGTTTTAATTTTTATCTGCACACAGTATGGATGAGTTATAAAGATCGGTCGGTCGGTTCATATAATCCGGTCACAGGAAAATTTTTATTTCTAGGAGGCGTTCCTGATAGAGATAACAGAATTGGTTTACTGTATACTTTATATAAACAGAAATTACTTGATAAAGCAGAATGGAGTTTCTTTCCTCCATGGACCAATCAACAAAGAGATAATTCTTTAAAATATTTTGATTGTATAGACGAGTATGAAAAATTTGTAGAATTTGCCGAACGCAGAGTAGATGACCTTTATAACTCATCCAAACATTACGGCACTGAAAAAATTCCTGTGGCTACAGAATGGACTAATGATTCGGCATGGATAGATCCTAACATTTTTCATAAGACTAGCCTGAGTCTGATATCAGAAGGACATCCGGGCGATGAAAATAATAACAGCGAGTTTGCCACTGAAAAAATTTATAGAGTATTTGTACAAGGACATCCCTTCTTACTAGCGGCCAATCCTTCTATTTTTAATCACATTAAAGATCTAGGATTTAAAACATTTGAAAATTATTTTCCTTTACAAGATTACGCCACAGTCTATCCGGAGGAAACAAGATTAGAAAAATTGATTGAAAATTTAAAATATTTCTTAGTCAATGACATAGACTTTAGTGCTGATGTAGAATATAATAGACAACACTTTTACAGATTAGCACAAGATAACGCAAAAATATTACACAGTATAGATGCTGATCCAGATGATATAGATTTTTATTTTAACAGAAAAGGGTTTGGACATTTACTATGAGAATAGTATCAAACAATGATTGGGATCCTCTTAAAGAGATCATAGTAGGTCGTGCAGATAATGCTAGGGTGCCTACTGTTGATCTTAGTACGATGAGCATGAGTTATACCAATTATGATATAGAAAAGATAAAACCTCTGGAAGGAGAATATCCTCAGTGGTTAATAGATGAAGCAAATGAAGATGCTGACGAGTTATGTTCTGTGTTGGTACAGGCAGGTGTAAGGGTACATAGACCAGAGCAGATTGATCACTCTAAAACTTTTTCTACCTCTGACTGGACGACCACTGGATGGTATACCTGGTGTCCTAGAGATCTGTTGCTGCCTTTAAACAATCTAATGATTGAAACTCCTAGTCCATGCCGCAGTAGATTATTCGAGACAAGAGCCTATCATAACATAATGCTAGAAGCAGTCAAAGACGGCACCGAATGGATCGCTGCACCAAAACCAAAATTACTAGATGATTCTTATCAGTTCAGCGATTTAAGTAAACCTAGTCTTAATAATTTAGAACCTATATTTGATGCCCCTAATTGTATAAGATTAGGACGCGATATTTTGTTTCAGATATCTAATACAGGTAATTGGTTAGGATTTCAATGGTTAAAGAATACACTGGAACCTAGGGGCTATAGACTACATGCTGCAGAACACATTTACAGTTTTGCTCATTTTGATAGTACCATTATTCCTTTAAGACCCGGAATGGTATTGCTAAACAGCACTCGAGTAACACCAGAAAACTGTCCTAAGTTATTTGAGAAATGGGATAAGATTTATTTCAAAGATGTTAACATTAATCCTGTTACACAATCAGGACCAGGTAGCATTAGTCCCTGTAGTCCTTATATCGGAATGAATATACTCAGCATAGATCAAAATACTGTGGTAGTAGGTAAAGATCAAACTAATCTTATTAGTGTATTAGAGCAGAGAGGATTTACAGTTATTCCTACTAGAATGCGTCACGCACAGACTCTCAGCGGAGGCTATCACTGCGCTACGTTAGATTTAGTACGTCAAGGAAATCTTGAGGATTATTTTTAATGCAGAATATTATTTCAAGACACATGATCAGTGATAACTTTGTAGGCTTACCGCTAAACAAAGGTCAGCGTTATTCGAAGAGTGATCTAACTGATAAGATAGATTTGTGGAAATATATTTTAAAATATAATTGTGATGCAGAATCTGGAGAATCTATTCTTATAGGTATGCAGATACTAAACATAGATTATCTTGCAGTTTGTTTTGCCGCAGCAGAATTGTCTCTGCGCATAGTTATCATCGATTATAGTAGAAATGATGATTTCAAAGATCTTACCTATTACGATCCCAAAACGAAAATTCTATCTCCTATAGATATATTCTTACATGACTTTTCTAAAGAAGAATTTGAACAACATCCTAAAGCACTGTCTAAATTTACATTTTTTTCCCAGTGCGCTAAAAGAACATACAGCATTTATAATGATTTAGATTTTACTGTGAAAAATCAAGAAGATTTCGATAATGTTAAAAATATTTTTCCTAACCCCAGTGATATAGCCATGAGATGCACTAGTAGTGGTACTACAGGCACTCCTAAGATAGTAGAACATACCCATGAGTTTCTCTATAAAGTTTCTGTACGCAACTCAGAAAAATTTTCAGGCCAATGTCTGCACATACGAAATTTAAATCATGGCAGCAGTCTCGCTGTTTACCTGCTACCTACACTGGTAAGTGATCGTGTAACAACCCATATATTCTATGACTTAGGGGCGAGAGATACAGCAGACAGTATAGGAGAAACTGAACCGTTTGATAATTTTATCATGGATTTTAAAGATTTCACTGATACATTAGAATATGTAATATTTCCCTATCCTTTTATGATAGATGAATTTATAGATGCAAGTAATAGGTACGGAGTTCGTTGGCCTAATCTAAATGTCCAAACCTTATCTTATATACAAGATAAACCTAAACAGGCTATTAAAAACAACATTATTAGATCTATTACAAGTATATTTGGATCCAACGAAACTAGCGGGCCGGTTTTCGTTGCCTATATTGATAAACAATGTGTTGATCAAGATTCGTCATTGTTTAATCATATAGATGATTTTTATAAGATAAAACTGCACCATGGCGGAGTCTTAGGTGTAACCTTGCCAGTTTATAATTCAGAGATAATCACTAATGATCTTTTTGAGCAACAGGGAGTGTTTTATAGACATAAAGGCAGAAGTGATCTTGTTAAAATCAATGGAGAGGTACTGGATGCCAAAACTATTAATAGTTTGAATATCAATGAATCCTCTGCCTACATAGTTACTGATACTGTGAAAAATTGTTTGTACCTAGCATTTTGGGATATTAAAAATGATGCACTAGTAAAAGAATATTCCAATTTTTTCGCTAATAACTTTAGTCGCATAAAAATAGATAAAGTCGCAGTGTTAAATAAAAATAAGTTCTTAACGGGTATTAAAATAGATAACGAACTGCTAAGAGAGTATTTTAGAAATTATGTTTAAGAAGCATCTATCTGAAAGTAAAGTTACATACCTATCACATTTAGGGTGGGCATTACTCGCAGGCGTTCGTTTGATTTTTTCTGGATTAGCAAGTATCATACACGGATTTGTTCCTACATTGTTTAATGGAACTACCCCAAGAACAATAATTGATATATATTATTCACATTTAGAAAATCATCCTAATCATGAATACAAGGATATGATCGCTGAGGCTAAGAAAAAATATGAAAAAAAAGATTAGTATAGTAGGAGCAGGCACTTCGGGATATCTATCTGTGTTGTATTTCTGCACAAAATATCCGGAGTATGACATTGCCTGGATATATCCTGAAAATAATGTAACTATCGGGGTAGGAGAAGGTACGGTTCCTCAGGTAACAGAGTTTCTTAGAGACCTCGGAATAACTTTTAAACACATCATCGAAGAGGTTGGCGGCAGTTTAAAATTAGGTATTAAATTAGAAAACTTTACGCAAGAAGATTTCTTTCATCCTTTTGGCGGTCCTGATGAAGAAACAGCGGAGTTAGTTTACATAATGGAAAACAATAAGATCCCCAACAACATAGAATCTTACGATATCTCATTTCATTTTAGTGTGGCCAATCTTGCCAAGTTTCTAGACAAATGGTTTGAAAGATTTACAAATCTAACCATAGAAAGAAGAACGGTAAATTCTGTAGATGAAGTTGATTGCGATTGGTTGATAGACTGTACAGGATTTAGAAGATCATTTATCAATAATTATTTCGAAGATAACTTCGTGCCTATAGATAAATCTATACCAAATAACAAAGCATTCGTTTATAGAGCCACTATACCGGATCATAAAAGATTCGCATACACAACATGTATAGGAATGAAACACGGCTGGATATGGAACATACCGTTAAAGAATGAAATTGGTATGGGCTATGTACACGATGATCGATTTGATGTACGAGAAGAATTCCTAGAGTATCTTGAAAAAGAAGGTTTCGGTCGACCCGAAATACGGGAAGTTCGTATGGTCACTGGAAGAAATAAAAATCATTATAAAGATCTAGTAAACAAAAAAATTGTTTCTGTAGGATTAAGCAGTGCATTTTTAGAACCATTAGAAGCGACTGGTTTATACTTTACCGTGTTCGGTATACAAAAGTTAGATCTTCTTATACATGAAAGAATGAGTCCTGAAGAATATAATTCGTCTCTTAACTACGAGTTTGACGTGACAGTTGATTTTATAGTTGCACACTACAAATTTAGCCATCATGATAACGATTATTGGAACTTCTATAAAAATGTGAGTATAGAATTATACAGACCAAATAATGCGTTCCCAATAAGATCTTGGGGATATATTTTAAGGGATAAATCTAAGATTCCTAAGATTACAGAAGAACAAATTTCAAAATTTAAAGATGCCGATTCATACTATGAGTGGTATAAAAAATATTTTGATCGGGAGTTAGTTAATTGATTCAGTTTTACAAAACGATAGATACTTTCTGGCAAGAAGATCTAAAAAATCATTCATATGCTAGAACCGTTCCTTTCGTGGCCAGAAATTTTGACCATTTAGATCGAAACTATTATAATAGAGATCATCTACTACAAAGTTTTAATGAAGAATTATCATGTGCAGACAAATTTGAAAAAGTGTTAAATGTTAAAAAATCTTCAGTAAGTTGGACCTGCATCCTACCTAATACAATACTGCCCACACATAGAGATACATTTTATACGCTTCGTCAACAACATCATGTAGAAATAGATCAATGCTTTCGATATTTAATTTTCTTAGAAGATTGGGTCTTTGGCCATATCGCTGTTTTTGAAAATAAAATTATTACTGATTGGAAAGCAGGTGATGTGTGGATTTTTGATTCTGAAGAATTACACTATGCTGTTAACGCCAGTAATAGACCTTTCCATAGTTGTCAGGTCAGTACATTCAAATAAAAAGGGCACCCAAGTGCCCTTTTTATTCTAATTAGTTTATTACGGATTTAAACCATATAGTGGTAATGCATACTCAGTACTACCAACTTTGACTTTGAGATAATTAACAACACCTCCGCCTACATTAACTTGACCCGAACCGCCACCTGCTACTACTGCTGAACCTGAATGCAAGTTGAGTATCTTTTCTACACCGTCAAAGGCTAACACACTATCGAAACCCGTGCCATTCCAGAATGCGAAATCCATCTTACTTGGAATGTAACCATCAACGGGTGTATTTTCTACATTGACTCTCAGGGTACACATAAGAGCAGGAGCACCAACACCGTCTGCACCTAGCCAGGCCAGTGCATTTACCACATCACCGGTTTGAAGTGCGGTAGGTGAATTTAGAGTGCCTCTAGATCTAATAAATGATACAAGTGTTCCATCTGGACTTTCTTTTGCACCATTAATAGTAAACAGATCGTAACCATCGTTGAGATCACCATCTGTATTAATTCTGATACCTGCTTTAGTACTTACATTAGTACCTTCTAAGACAATAGTCTTTCCTGTATAAGCAGAAATATTTGCAGTTGATGAATCAATTGGTCCGACAACTTTACTACTGGTACCATCGATGATCATAGACGAATCTTGGCCAAAAACTGAACCTTTCATATCGCCTGTTAGATAGCCGGTAACTGAGCCAGTTAACGGTCCAGTGAAACCGCCAACCGCGGTAACTGCTTTTGTATTGTGATTTATAATGATACTCGCATCAGATGCTAACACATTACCAGTTACGTTACCGGTTAGGTTTCCAGTTACGTTACCTTGAACAGGTCCTGTAAATAGACTTGATGTTACGCCGCCCTGTGCATTAATTGATCTAGAAAAAGCATTAAGAATAAGACTACTGTCATCACCAATAATATTGATATTATAGTTCATACCGGCGATAACACCGCTACCGCCGCCGCCTCCAATTGGATTTCCGCCCACTAAGGATCCTGCCGGTAAATCTACTACTGATCCTGCAGCAGTGATTACAGCATTACCTAAATGAATACTAGACCCGCTTAGATATATATCTTTGAACCTGTAAGTAGATGAACCAATATCATAGGTAGCATTATCGTCGGGTATGATATCTCCCTGAACTGTACCGTCAAGATTGATACTACCATCAATCGAATTAAAAATTAATGTACTATTTTCTGCTAAAACATTGCCCTGAAAACCATCGGCTCTGATAGTTCCTGCATAATTTGATAAATCGGGCTCAACAATGGCATCCATTACTTTAGTTACATTGTTGTAATTAAAAGTAATACCCGAATGTACGCCTGATTGAAAAATACTTGCTGAAAGATCTTTTATATCAGCCGGTGTTAAATTACTTAAAGGAACACCGCCCAATGAAGTTCCGTTACCAATATATAACGAGCCTGTATCAGTGGTATATAGCAGTTCTCCAGAAGCGAGTGGTTCTGTCATTGCTAAACGCTGAGAATTTGTACCTCTGCGGATCTGTAACGGCATAATTAAATAACTCCTAACCTTATTGTGTATTATTTATCTTTGCGCCTAACCTAAGCATCCTTTGGAAAACAGCGCATTTTATCCTAGAAATATTCTAGGTCAGCCGCTAAAACGAATCGCCATTTATCGCTTTGCACTATTCCGGGTCTGTGCCATTGATCGCTAGGATAAATTAACCACGTAAAATCGCTGGGCCTAACAAAGTATTTACCGTCTTTTTCGGGCCCGTTTGGAGCCATTTCCGTACCGGCATAATCTCTATCTTTTACATCGTCTGGAATATGCAGATAGAAAATTCCGCTTAGACGCTTAGATTCGGGAGTTTTGGGGTGCCAATGATGATGCCATAGATTTTCTCGATCTTCGGAAGTAGAAAGATTAGTCATAAAACTCCATGCCATAACTTCAGAAATTTTAACTTCTCGTCCTAGATACATAAAACAGGAAAAAATAAAACTCATCCTGTACTTTAGCCAAACAGGTTCGGGACGTTTAAAAATGTTTTCTTTGGTTTGAAATTTGGGGGAGTTTGTGAAGTAATTGCCGCTGTCTATGATACTCTTCACTGTATCTATCGCTGTTTGATTATCTTGTTCTGTTATAACAGAACTAAAATCAAACTTTCTAAACAGGGTATTTTGATCGATAACTGTATGCATAAGGAATCCTGGAGCGGGAGGCGAGAGTCGAACTCGTCTATTTCTGCTTGGAAGGCAGACGTGTAACCACAAACACTTCACCCGCTTTGAATTATTTACGCTTTGGCCTCGCTACCAGGAATCGAACCTGGATCTAAACCTTAGGAGTGTTTTGTTCTATCCGTTGAACTACAGCGAGGTGAATATTGATAGTGATACTAGAGTTTTGGTTGAGGTTACAACACCCCAGGCCGCCCAGGCATTACAGCGCCTGCTCCTGTAGTCCAGCCTAACATGGAATCCGTTACTCCTCAATCTGATCACGCTGTAAAACGCTCTGGATCATATTAGAGACAACAATGCATCTATGATGCACCAACTTTGTAGTTCCACCTACTCAGTATCGCCTTGCGGTTGTTGATCGGACCTTGTACTACTATCAATAACTGGTTGCGGGGGACGGATTCGCACCGCCGATCTTCAGGTTATGAGCCTGACGAGTTACTGCTTCTCTACCCCGCGATTGTTCAGCGTCTAGCCACGGTTCCCTGTTCCGCCCTAGACTGAGTTGTCTACCCTGTCGATCAGTATTTAAATTTTTGTCGTCAGTTCTGCTTCTGCCGCCACGGTGTCTCAAGTCGCTCTATACGGAGCCTTGGGGTCGATTACCGTTTGCACCCTGACATTTTGGTGAAGTCAATTACCCCCTTTAATAACGAGGAAGGGACCCCGGGGTCTGTTACAGCAAGCCTTCTTCTTGGAGGACCTGGACAACATCATCGCTGAGCGGAATCTCAGTTTTAATGTTCAACTCTAAAATTTCATCCTGAAGTTTCTGCTTCTGTTTCTTAAGGCTCAATACCTCAGACTTAGCCTGATCAATTTGACCTTGGCTAACCACTGTGGTAGTTACTGTGTCACCGTAGCCAAACACTCGGCTACGTGCTTCGTCTTTAAGGCTCTTAACTTTTTCAAGTTTGCCTTTGATCACTTCTAACGAAGTCAGCGGCTTGAGGCTGGCGATTTCTTCCAACTGTCCGATTCTCTTATCGATGAATGCTGCTTTGGCAAGATTCGTATCGATACCACTCTGTGCATTCGCCGCACCAACTAAGGCACGGATGTTATACAAAGCCATTGTGAGTTTCTGGCGACGTGTATCGTTAGCCATCAACTGATCATTGGCTTTTTGAATCTCATTCTCAACGTTTTGAAACTCGTTGAGTTCGATGGAAGTTTCCATCTTGATATTACGAACAGCCTCATTAATGCTATTCTGTACTGCATTTGCCTTGCGAAGTGTGATATTCATTCCCATTTTCCTTTTTCTTTCTTTTTCAGTTTACTAATATATTCGTCTTTAGTATATTTGCCTTCTTCGATTTCTCTAAGAGCAGTTACAGCATAAGATGCATCTGTTCCCGAAACACGCTGAGGGGATCCGTTCTTTAATTCTCTGGCTCTTTGACTAGCAACTATAACTAGGTCAAATCTACTGCCTATCATCTCTACTGCTTTTTCTGCTGAAATTCTTGCCATTGTACACCCTTAATTATAATGACGGATCGATGAAAGGTCAAGTAATAGACCGGACAATTGACAAGACCTATTGTTCGATGTCGTCGGTCTGGACAACGTGCAATATACAGGCGACAGAGGCCTGAATATTTCCGATCAGCAAATGACAGGTATATGGATATCGGGTCACTCAAGCACGGAGACTTTTCGAGAGTCTTTGCCAGATTAAGTCTGTACGGCATAAAGCCATACAAGCGTCTATCCTCATCTACCTTTCACTTCACCGGTTGTGTATTGCTACACAACAAAACTATTATATATCCTATGTGTTGTTAATTCAACACAATTTGGATATGTTATTCAGATTCTTTTTTACCTTTTGATGGTTTAAAAGAAACTTTTGATGCAAGTTCGGCCTGAACAATAGTTCTCCTCATTTCTCCTCTTTTATGAGGATCAACAATCGTAGCCAAAATTCTTTTTGAGGTCTTAGTCATTTTATATGATGATGTAGGTTTCATAGATATCCAATTATTGTGGTGCCCAGAGAGAGACTCGAACTCTCACCCGAAGACTGGCTTCTAAGACCAGCGTGTCTACCAATTCCACCATCTGGGCAAAGTGTTATTATGTATTCTTTATTTGCTGTTGTCAAGTATATTCTGGCGCCTCTGGAGAGATTCGAACTCCCATAACCTGGTTTAGAAGACCTGGCACCGCTCCATCGGCAGAGGCATATATGGTGCGGAAGGTGGGATTTGAACCCACAAAACTCAGATTTTAAGTCTGATACGTATACCAATTCCGTCACAACCGCATTTGGTGCCAACTCCCGGGATCGAACCAGGTTCCACCGCTCTTCAGGCGGCCGCAATGACCACATTTGCTAAGTTGGCATGTTTGGGGTGTCCGACGAGTATCGATCTCGTACTTCCAGTTTCACAGACTAGTGTGCAGGCCACTACACTACGGACACCGTTGTTTGGCACCACTGCCACGAGTCGAACGTGAAATTAAACCTTCGCAAAGTTTCGTGATGTCCCTTTCACTACAGTGGTATCTTTTTCTAGTGCATCTTTGCGCATCAAAAATTGTCGATCACTTTTAGGACGATGTACTACGAGATATTCTATTCCTTCGATGATTTCAATCTTATTCATATCGTCACAGATAACAAGTTCGTTATTAAAACGATTTTTAAAAACCATTGGTTTCATATTAATCTCCTTCACGCAATCTACGCTCACGACGTTCAGCCGCCAGTGTAAAGACCTTTTCGTTGTCATTGTTGTAGTCAACAGCCTTAGGCGGAACTATAATGCCCGTTTCAGTAGTATAGCCGTTGATCGTGTGCGGTTCATTTTCATCATAGGTCCAACCTAGGCATTTCATCATCTTATGCTTGACTAAGAGGTTAGGGCTGCGAAAAGCCTCTGCATCGCGGAAGCCTAGCATCACACCAACCTCTGCCACAGCACCTGAACGGCATACACCAGCGTGGCAATGAACTACTACATTCATATGTTGTTCCATTGCGTGTTGTAGAAGTCGAACAAGTTCAGCAGCCTGTTCGTCTTTAATCATGCCCCAACTCATATCAATAGGAGTACCATGGCCATCGTTGCTCATGCCATCACTTTCCACATCGAGAAACTTAAACTGATGTGTTTCACGGAACTGGTAGGAAGGTGTAGGAAACTCCATATCCGGATCCACAATTTGGATCAGCATGGAATTAATACCTGCATCGATGTGAAAGCCTTTTTTGATATCGCTCAGCGATACATTTTGAATCCACGGTTCCATGGCAATCTCCTTATAATCTATAAGTCACTCTTCCTTTGGTAAGGTCGTAAGGACTAACTTCTACTTTTACACGATCGCCAAGAATAATTTTAATCTTGTGCTGTTTGAGTTTGCCGCCAGTATAACAAAGTATAGAGTTTGGCATCTTGTCGATTTTAACTCTATACATACTACCGGGTAGAACTTCATCAATAATACCGCTTAATTCAATTAAATCACTCTTTGGCATAAATTCTCTTTGTCATTTATTTTTTTACCTCTCTATTATTATGGCCGGGCTTGCAGGAATCGAACCCACACCGCTTGTTTCGAAGACAAGCATGATATCCATTTCACCAAAGCCCGAATCTGGTGCTCCTAACAAGAATCGAACTTGTATCGCATCCTTACCAAGGATGTGTTCTTCCATTTAACTATAGGAGCATGGCTGGGGATGATGGATTCGAACCACCGAATACCGGAATCAAAATCCGGGGCCTTACCACTTGGCGAATCCCCAAGTTATGGTGGTAATGGAAAGAGTCGAACTTTCACAGCGCACCGTATGAAGGTGTTGCACTACCGTTATGCTACATTACCATATAGAAACACACTATATCCGATCTCAAGGGCACTCGTTGGAATGCGACTCATACTTTCGAAATCCACTACAATGTGTTTTTATATGGTAGGGGCACAGAGAATCGAACTCTGATTAGCGGGTTAAAAGCCCGTTACTTTACCATTAAGTTATACCCCCGTATGGTCCGTATTAAGTTGATTTATTGTGCCAACCTAGACCATACGGGTTCTAGGCGACACTAACGTTTACCACGTTTCATGTCTATCTCCTTAGTTTATATATTGTATATTCACTTTAATGTTTTGTCAATCCAAATTATTCCTATGATAACCAAAATAATTACGACCACGGCCCCATTTTGTTTTCTCCTTATCCTCTAAAGGTACAACTGGCAGATATTCTGTAGTTGTCTATGTTAATTCTCTTTTCAAATTGTTCTTTTGCTTTTAAACAACTTTCATGATCTCCAAACTTAGCGTGTATACTACCGTTAGTAGTGTTTGCTCCTGGTATAGTGCTCCACATCATTATTATCAATAACCACATTATAATCTCCTTTGGTGCCCAGACCAAGAATTGAACTTGAAATAATCGCTTATCAAGCGACCGTTATACCATTTAACTATCCGGGCGTATTTGGCGGAAGCGGTGAGATTCGAACTCACGAACGGGATAAACCGTTGCTAGTTTTCAAGACTAGTGCAATCAGCCGGACTCTGCCACACTTCCATGATACTGGTGCCCCTAATCGGATTCGAACCGATAGTTATGACACTCCTTTTGAGAGAGCCGCCTTTACCAATTTGGCCATAGGGGCAATCTGGAGCACAGGGCCGGATTCGAACCGGCGGCTTTACGGTTTTGCAGACCGTTGCATTGGGCCTCTCTGCCACCTGTGCTTATTACATTGTAGGACCGTTACCGTTACGGAAACCGACCTCTCCACCTTCTTCTTTGATTCGCTTAATCACATCTTCAAACAAGATTGGAGCAAAGTCCGGTGTTTGCTCTACGCAGACGCAATGATAACGATTATCAATAACATCGCTATATAACACTTCACCAGTCCTAGCATCAACACCACGAGCCTTTGTTACACGATTTGCATGTAAGTGACCGTGAATGTTAACACCGAAGCGACCCAACGATGCTTCGTGAACAGGAATATGGCTTAAGATCATTCCGTTCATAACGTGATATGCACGTAATTCACGAAAGTACTCGCCGTACTCTGTGTCACGAAAGATATCGTGGTTACCTCTAATTAAAACTTTGTCACCATTCAAGCGACCCAATGTCTTTAATGCTTTACGATTAATGACAACATCGCCTAAGTGGTAGACTTTGTCTGTAGGCTTGACTCTTTCGTTCCAAGCCTTGACCATGGCTTCATCCATTTCGTCTGGATCTGTCCACGGACGTAATTTTGTAACACCATCACTTCTAGTGAAACGGCATACACCGGCGTGGCCGAAGTGCGTATCACTTACTAAAAACACGCTAGGCATAGTGCCCTCCTTTCTTTGTTAATGGTACCCCGGGCCGGAGTCGAACCGACATTGGCCAATTATCTGTTGCACACGGGATATAAATCCGCTGTTTTACCATTAAACTACCGGGGCAAAGAACTGGAGCGGGCGAAGAGGCTCGAACTCTCGACATCAACCTTGGCAAGGTTGCACTCTACCAACTGAGTTACGCCCGCATTATTTCTCTACTGAATACTCGTAGTTTACTGTAGTTTCGTTTTCACGTAAAACAGCAGCACCGTTTCTGAGATGAAATTTCTTTGCCATCTCAGTCTTAGGGCTTAGAGTAACGAACCGCTCTACAGTAGGATATAACTTACGTATCTGTTCTACTGTTTCGAACAACAATTCAGATGCCGCGCCGGGTGCATAACTCCATATAGTATAGAATATAGCGGTTGTAGGACTATCAGCGTCTTTAGAAAGATCTTCTACCTTTTCAGGTACAAAATCATGTAAACTAACACAAACCATTGCTTTGGGTTTTTCATCAACCAAGGCACTCACAAATTTATTCTTTGATACACGAAAATCGACGGGTATCTCTGGTCGCACCGGATCGTCTTTGATATATTCAAGAAGAGGATCGGTGATGTTTGTGATAAAATTCAGCATTTTATTTTTCTCTGTGTTATATGCGTACTTATCTCTTTACGCAAAAAATTGTAAATCTGGTACTCGGTACGGGAATCGAACCCGTCTTTCCACCTTGAAAGGGTAGCGTCCTAGACCGATAGACGAACCGAGCAATTACGAATTGGCGTACCCTGAGAGATTCGAACTCCCACTAGCAGTTTTGGAGACTGTCGTGCTGCCGTTAAACACTAAGGGTACATTATAAAAAACTTCGACGATACAGTTATACCGCAGAGGTCGAAGCCGTGTTGTTTGGTGCCTCGTGCTGGAGTCGAACCAACTGCATTCGCCTTGTAAGGGCGACGTTCTACCGGTGAACTAACGAGGCTAATTTGGTCGGAGTAGTAGGATTCGAACCTACGACCCTCTGCTCCCAAAGCAGATGCGCTAGCCAGGCTGCGCTATACTCCGATAATACTTGGTGGAGGATAACAGAATCGAACTGTTAATCACGGCTTGCAAAGCCGTTGTTATCCCATTTAACTAATCCCCCAAACTGGCTCCCCGACGTGGGCTCGAACCACGGACATTCTGATTAACAGTCAGACGCATCTACCAACTGTGCTATCGGGGAATAAAATGGTGCCGGTTGTCGGATTCGAACTGACGACCTATCGCTTACAAGGCGATTGCAACTACCACTGTGCTAAACCGGCATAAAACTATATATCACTTACTTCTGGCGGAGAGTATAGGATTCGAACCTATGCGCCCATTTCTGGACGACGGTTTAGCAAACCGCTGCCTTAACCACTCGGCCAACTCTCCGTAACTGGCGCCTCGTAGGGGAGTCGAACCCCTGTGTTCCGCTAGACAGGCGGACATAATAGACCGTTATATGAACGAGGCAAATTTGGTGGACCGTAAAGGAATCGAACCTAATCGCCAGCCACCCAACATATTAAGGCAACGGATTTACAGTCCGCCGTTGGGAATACGATCCAAAATTTGTAACACTCTCCGCTATGCTTTTAGACCGCGTCAGAAGCGGAATGAAGAGTGTGTATTAAAGCAGACTACTCATCGGCCTAGGCCATTTGACTGTTCGGCAATCTGCTTTAATACGAACGGTTTTTACACATCTGCGTTATCGCCACAGACTTATCATCCCCGTTGCCGCCCTCATTAATAGTGCTTGTTTAGAGTGTAGCACAGGGTCGCGTTCCCTATTAACACTTTGCTAGTTTAATATGTTAGAGGACTTTTGTCAAGCGCCTCTTTGTACTGTCTAGCCCTTTCGAACTTATCGTTAATCAGTTTACGAAATTTTTCTTCATCTAGAGTGTGTGTATCTAACAAATTTTCATAAGCCTGTTTAACGATCTGCTCGTTTAATCTTGTGTAATCAATTTCTTTGTATTCCATTTTTTCCTTTATAATAAACAAAAACCCCAGGGTTTTTAGTCCTGGGGTCCTTTGAAGTTCTTGTGTGTACTTTGTTACACTACAGTCCTCCGGGACCCCAATTCTGGTGTACGATCATTACCTAGACTAATCTCTACGCATGACCAATAAGAGGGCATAAAGCCTCCCAATTGGGCTATGGATTTAAATTGTCTATGTAACGATGTTGTGTTCATGTTTATATTATATCTTCTTTGTTCTAGTTTGTCAACCTCTTTTTTTCAAAAGCAAATCAACAACATAGTCATATTGTATTGTCTTTTTATTTAGTCGTCAAGTAAAAAATACCCAGATAATGTGGCATTTTTACTACAACGCTAACTGCCCGTTTCTGCTTGTATCAGTAAGTGCTTACCAATTTCGAATAATCCAATTCCGCCGGGGAGGTCAAGGCAGCAAACATGAATTTGGCAAGATCCTTCGTCATCTATCGATGATGCAACAAATTCTTTGATCTTGCCTTCTTTGACCATACCCTTCATAGTCTCTAATATTTCTAAAAGATCTTCTTTTCGTTTTTCTTCTCTTTCTGCTTTTGGATCAAAACTAAAAACATTACTCATAAAAACCCTATTCCAAAATATTATCTGCGATTCCCAGTTCTACTACTTCTTCTGCTGTAAGATATACATCAGATGCTGGTAACAATTTTTTCTTTATCACACTTGGAGATAAATTAGTGGCTTCCTTCAAAATAAGTACCATTTTATTATTAAGAGATTCGTTTTCTTTCATCTCGGCCTTGATATCGTGATACTTGGCTTCTACTCCTGTAGAAAATTGGTGGCACATAAAACTGGTATTCTTTGCAGCGTACCTCTCATTTTTTGTTCCGCAGGCAAAGACTAAAAAAGCGGCGCTCATTACCGCACCTATACCTATAGTTCTAATAGGATGACGACTGCTTTTTATCATATCAATTAAAGCAAAAGCAGTATATAAATCTCCACCTGTTGAATTAATATAAAGTGTTAGTACCTTTTCTTTGGCGGTATCTAGATTTTCGTAGATGATCCAGCGTATGCAATCATTAACGGTATCTTCATCAATTTCGCCAGCAAGATAAAAAGTATGATTTTCTAGAAGTTTTATGCTGACGCGATCGTCAGCGTTAAAATCATCAAATTTTTTCACAGTGGACTCCCTAGACGTATTACTTATCATTTAAAATTGTAATGCGTTCTAGATTCAAATTCCTCCGGATTTTTTTGAAAGTGATCAATGGCTTCTTTTAAGGCTTCTTCTACGAACTCGTTAAAAGTCATATCGCGTTCGTGAGCCATTTTCATATACTTTAATAATTCGTCATCGGAAAACTCTACGGGTACCTTAATACGAGTATCGTAGTCTTCTCCTGCTAAGATCGCCGATGCTTTTTCTAAAAAATCGTCATCGACATCCAAATCAACAAATTTCACAAAATCCCAAGCAGTATCATCTATTTCACGCTCTTTCACTTCATTATCGTGAAATTCTTTATAATCTGGATTAATTAATCTATAGGCTCGATTATTGGCATAATCGCAAACATATGATTCGTAGACTTCTTGAGTTTTAGTATCAAAAACGATACTCACGGTATGGCCATTATGATCACCATTCCAACTATCTAGGGTATATGCATAAGGTCCGTAGCATTGCCACCCGTAGTCACTACCTTCAGTGATTCGATAATCAACAGTCTCCATAAAATCTTTTAGACTAATCATTTATTGCTCCTTAGAAAGCACTATTTTAACATAGATATCGAACGTGGTCAACCTGTTTCGGTTCTTGCCTTACTATAATCAAACCAACCTAGTACGATACTAGGATCGGCCACATCCAAGAAATCTTTAAAATGATCTGCCATAATCCTTTTAAGATACGGATAAACTGGGCTTTCTGCCACTTTTAGATCCCATGCTCTGGTATTGAATGCACCGGCATAGTAAAGTTTTCTGTAATTAGATTCCATGGCTGTTTTCATTTCTGGAGTCGGATAAATGCCTGCAAACTCCATAGCCATACATAGGGCCATAGTATGAGGCATTACTATACCGTTCCAATAAACGATATAATCGTCGTGGTGTTCTAGATACAGAACAACTGGTTTCGCATCTAGCAGACTCCAGGTCTGTTCAGAACGCATTTTGGTATGTGTCGTTGATGTCATATTTCCACTTTCCATTAGGATTAAATCTCACGGCATCTAGTAGTCCTTCGACAGGTCTATATCCATACGTCCAGTATTTCACTAAACGCTTTGCAGCGTCTGGCTGAAGAGGCATACGCATACGTAAATTTTTTTCTCTGATATCCTTAGCGGTAGTTGATCCTAATAACCATTCCTGACCCCCTGTGCCTATCTGGCACACTGATATATCAAAATTATCAATTACCTCATTCAGACTACTGAAATATCTACGGGTTATAATTTGAATTGTCCAACGATTTTTCCAACTTTCATGAGATTGATATTCAAGTGTCACAGCGTTCTCGCTTTCAAATTTTACTGAATATCTACCGTAACTTTTAATTTCAGCGATAAGATCAGCAGCCTGTTTTGCATTCGCACAAAATACATCAATATCACTTTCGCCCACAGGTTGACCTTGATACCAACGAAGACACGCACCGCCGGCTATCCAAGGACCGTTCTGTATGTCTGGCCAAATTATCGTTAACGGCTCACTATCGTTTTCATGAACTGTAGGGAAAGAAATAACCTTTACTGGTTGATGATGATTTTTATGCAAAGGTTCTCTAAGAGAATCAAAATCTCCTCTTGCAAATATTTCTTTTAAAATTGTGTTGAGCGATTCGCTAGTAGAATTCATTTATCTTCCTTCTTTTTCTCTATAGGTGGCGGAAAGTAAGGTTCAATTACGTAATGGTTTGCACCCCACCATCCAAACGCTGATAAAAATCCCCAAAGCACTATTTCTAAAACCATTATAACCTCCAAAATTAGAAGAGACTATCTACTACCTGTGCAGCAATTAAAATATATGTTAGATAGTGTAACATCTGATCCACGCCGATCCAAACCCAAAATTGTTTATCGGCAGGCGTATAACCATATTTTTCTCCGACCTTCATTTTAGCCCAATCGATATGATAATGTAAAACGAAATCTACAAAAGCCCAATAGACCGCTGCCCACGGGGCGAATACAATTAATATAGCCAGTGTAAAAAATCCGTGAACGGCCGCATGTACGATCCCGCCTACTTTTCCGTAGGACCCTTTTTCGGCTATCATCCAATCAGTTTGGATAACAAAGTCTGCTACAAAATGCTTTATAGTCAGCATCAAAACGATAGCCAATCCTAGATCCATTTTTAAATCCTTTTTAGATATAAGAAAAAATTCTTACGTTCCCTAGGTTCCCACCAGACGCCTTCTTTACCACATTCATTGTTATAAGATGTGTTATGCAATCTAACCAAACTACATCTTTTGTAATGTTCTTCTACTTTCTTGGGTCCTGTTACAGGATCGTGTTCTATAGATTCTGGTACATAGGCCTTTTTACAAAGCCATTCATAACCACTACCCCAATAGGGTATACTGCTGAATCTTCGAAAACTATGTTTACATTCTTTGCATAAAACGTTATCGCTCATTTTCTTTTACCAATTTACAAGTTAATTCAAAATGTTCGTATGCCTTACGTACACTGGGATGCGACATTAATTTTTCTGTTTCTAGAGCCAATGCTTTGATTCCTTCTTCAGTCACTTCTCTAGCACTAGGCCATTCTAATTGTCTGGCGCTGTCACCAAATTCTTTAACAAGGTTATCCCAGGCTGCTTTTTGGCCGGGCGTTAGTTTACGTTCACGATCACTTCGTTGCATACGCAGTTCACCGGCTTTAACCAAAGCCTTGGAAATTTCATCTTCAACCACACGACCTGCTGCCAACATAGGAGCATAGGCTGGATCAACATTGTATCTGGTTGATTGCCCGCCTGGATAGGATACAACAAGATGACTGCCCTTGGGAAAAGCATCCATCAATGTTTGATCGTACTCAGACACCGGTACATATCTGCGTCCGACCTTTTTATAGAACACGGTCTTCATATACTTCCCAATCATTCGTATCGTAATTCCAGTGCCTGTTATCGCTGATGCCAATTCTTGCTGTGTAACCAAATAATCCGATTTCTAAACTAGGCCCTGCATGATCCCTACCCCTCCATCTTAGATCGACTTGAAACTCGAAGAGGTTCCATGCATAACGATAAAATCCTAGTTCAAAGGTTTTATTCTTTGTTAATACAAAATCTTTTTGCCAATAATCCTTAAAAGATTCGTGTTGAAAAGGATTAGCGACAGTAAAATTAAACTGTATCACTTGAATACTTCCATGGCTTCGTTGTCAACATTTTCGACCATATGGATCATGAAACGATACTTTTCCCATGCAGTCTTAACGGATTCGTTATTGCTAAGGCTTGTAGGGAAGATATCAACCCAGATGGAATCTTCTGGTTGCTTGTGACGATGCAGACCCTGTCTACGTGGCTGTATGATCTTATTGTTCGACCAAAGGTGTAGTGCTACCTCCTTGCACCGTTCGTAATCGAGACCAGCAAGATATGTGGGTTCGTGCGTATATTGATAAATGACATTCTCAAGATGTTGTTCATCTTGCATAGACGTAGCGGTAATAAGAAACGCTACATCTTCAATGTCAACTTCACCGTTGACAATATCGCGAACGCAACGACCAAGACTAAAACCAATTTTCATTTTACTGTTCCTGTTTGTGGTAGATTAGGTTGCCTATTGTATTGACTCTCGATACTCCAATGTGGTTCCGGTGACGGATACTTTACATCGTTTTCTACGTTAAGTCCAAACGCACGACGGATATTCTTTTTGTCTGCCTGACTGCCGCAGATCTGCGCACATTCTTCTGCAACTAGTTCTGCTAACATTTCCATACGATGCTGGCAGTCTTCTGTGATATATTTGTGAAGACCGTGATCTAACATAATTTGTTTAAGACGTTCGTTCATAACGCAATCTCCATATTAGTAGATCTAATTTTAGTACGGTGTTCCTCCAAACCCAGTCACGCAAAGTCTTACGCTCTGCTAGTTTACGGTCCAAGTATTCCACAAAATCAGTGTAAAACTTGGTTGCAAAGTTGGGATTTCTTTCTAAATCCGTTACTGTTTTATTTCGCAAGGCTGTCATTCGCTCAGTTAACATTTCAGTATAATACCGTTCCTGGTCAAATGTTGGATGTGTGATCCCTCCGGCTTGAATATAGGTACGATACCTTAGCAGTTCTCCGTCACGCTTTTTAGAATCAGTCATTCTTTATCTTCTTCTTTAGTGTGAGCATCACAGGCAGTATAGATCCAGCCACGACCGCGGGTCTTGCCAGGAGCACCACATTTTTCGCAGGTAACTGCTGACATAGATTCGGCCATACGGATCATACCATAGATAGTATCATCGCCACCGCTGGTATAAAAACGCAGTGTACCAAACTTTTCTTTGACCTGAACGGCTACAACCTGTTGGACATGAGGAGTTCTAGGCATACCAGATTCTCCCTCGATACCTTTCTTTACTTCAAGATCACGTTGACGCTCACACCAATCAATGTGGTGTTGGATATTGGCACAGAGTTGGTTGATAATATTAAACCAACCATCTCCGCACTCAAACCCCCAACACATCAATGTTTCACGCATGTCTCCGTGCCTATCCTTGAAGATTTTAGGATACTTAGCACACAGTTGTTCGTCTAGTTCTTTTTTCATTTTTTTCTCAGTTCATAATGTAGATGCTTACTAAGATATCTAATCATTCCGTAAAGTTCTTTGCTGTTTTCAGGACATAATTTGGCTCGCCAGTCTGAATTGAAAGATAAATTTTTCTTTTGTAATACTCTAGTCTTAAATGCTGTCCCAGGTTTTGTAATAGTAATAGGATAATCTTTTGATGTTTCCCAATACATTTTATTACTTTTAGTTGCCTTACCAAACTTGCAAACATAGCCGTCTGGTGTAGTTACAGTCCAAGAACCTTTTTCATTTTTTACCCAAGAATACCCTTCGATGGTATTTTGAATTTCAAGTTTATCTTCGGCTTCTTTTTTAATTGCAATTAGTCTATTACTAATTTGTTGCATGTCTCGGGGAGTTAGGCCCATTAATTGTGCCTGTACAAGAATACGTTCTTGTTTGTCTGTTAATTGTAGTCTACCTCTAGGCATTTTCCACCTCTACTTGTTCTTTACCTGCTTCTTTGATTTTGCGAAGCAGTTGTTGATTACGATAGTCCTGTTCTTTACGTTCTACAGCCTTTTCAAAATTGCGACCAATCAACATACGATGATACTCTCGACACTTTTGAAAACCACCAAGCCATACTTCCATTTCTTCCAGGGTGCCTACAAACAGTTCGGCATCTCGACTATAAATTGGATAAGCATCATCTTTGGGAAACAGGGCAACTATATCGCCAAACTCTTGACGGTAATTTCCATGTTTTGATTTTCCCATACGGAGGCCCAATATAGACACTTCTTCCTCTAAACGTCTAAGACGAAGGATAGTTTGGTAACCAGACATGTATCGCTCTCTCTACTTGTTGATGATATATTATTGTAACATCTTCTGAGAAAAAAGTCAACGATATTTTAATTCAAACCAAACTGCGTCTTTGGGATCTTTAAATGAGTAAGATGCAACAAAATCGTTGGTCAAAGATACATCCGAGACATCTTGAACATGGTACCCAATAAAACTTTGACATTGGATTTTTGCCCATTCGGCTGCGGATTTAAAATATGATTCGGCCTCCTCATAGGCAATTCCGGAATCATTTAGATATACTACTTTTGTCATTTTGAAAATATTTTACCGCTTCAACAAATCCGCCGTAGGCTAAACCCGCCATTGACAATGGCGGTACCACAAATACTATGTAGAGCCAGATTAGAATTTTGGCTATCATCCCCACCTTAATAAAAACATAGTAATTTCTTTTTTATTTTTAAACTTGAAAGTATCGAAACTTGTTCGAACACCACAATTATGTTCTTGACACCATTTTTGGATAGGGTCTATATCAGATTCGTTTAACCCAACAGAAAAAGCAAGATCACCGTCAAATGGTTGAATATGTACTCGACCGGCGAGGGTGTTTCTTCTGGCAGTTTCAATCCAATATATAGTTTTTGGCATAGGAATATATGCGTAGCCCCCCATTTAAGACCACCTCATTGCAAACATACTAGCATCCTGCTCATTTTGGAAATACCACGCTCGGCATTTTGATTCCCTTATATCTCGAAATTTGTTTTGGCAATGTTCGAGACACCATGTAAGTTTTCCGGAATAGTTATCATCTTCTTCAAGACGAACAACATAATATGCCTCTAATATTTTCATTAACTGATCATCTTCCAGCAATATAGTTCCTACCTTCTTATGAGCCATATTGATATAATTTTTATAATGATCGTTGTTCATTTACCGTATTTCAAAAGATATTCTGTTAATGTAGAGCCCATAAATTTTGCACGTATGATGTACTTATATCCCATCGAAGCAAAATCAGTGATATGATGATAAACCGGAACTTCGCAGGCATTCGTCATGACCCATTGCCCCTTTTCACTTTGAGTCCACTCATATAAGGGTTGAGCAGCATATAGATCTGGATCTTCTACGTCGCCCATGGTGAATTCGTGAACAGTGACTTCACGTATTTCTTCTACTCTATCTCCTACGATTTTATACTTTATTTCCATTTTAGTGTAAAGTTAACAGCATCACCTTCGTTTTCAAAAACAAATGAAGATCCACGACTTTCCCAATGGCCTTTGGCATTTTCTTGTAACCACATTTTAATATCAATGGCATGATTATTATTATTAAATCTTGTTAGAGAAATCTTCCTCCATCCTAACTGTACCAACATGTCAGAAAGAATGTGAAAATCCATTTCACTCTGCATTTGTGTAGATAGTTCTTTGGCGATTTCTTCTTTTAGATTCATAATCTGCTCACTAGATCCTTTTCAAAGATACCCCAACCTAGCCTACTCTTAGGTGTGTTCTTACGTGCCTGTACACAAAGGTAACCGTCCTCGTCAATGCTCACTTCCCAGTTGAAATATCTTTCGTCATAAAGGTAATCTTTAAGATAATATAACATCATAGCAGGAACATTGTTGTTCCATTCTGTTGCTATTAAAGGAGTATATTCTCTTCCTTTAAGGATTTCTACTAACTTGAGTTTTTCAAGAGTTTCTGCATTTAATGGCGAGAACGTTACACGATCGTAAAGTGCAACACCGTCATAGTGTAGACCCGTTGCTTGATCGTATATTTTTTTGTAATCATATTCTCGAATTATAATTTTTCGTTTTAAAGTTCTTAACGCCATTTCAGTATAAACACCATTCTATCTACTTCGTCGCGAAACCAAAATTTGCGATTGTTCATATACCAACGTTGTGCAGGTTCTGGTGCTGCCTTTTCGCCCCAGATATGTTCGCCAACTGTGCCAAAATGTTCTACACACCATGCTTCCATTTCACGCCAGTTACCTCCCACAGGTTCTGCTGTGTAATAACGAGCACCGTAGACTTTGCCTTCAGACAATACGATTTCTTGGAGAGGACTGTAGACAATATCATCCCACAGCCTTTTAAGAGCCTGTGCGGAAAATCCTTTACCTGTATTTCGTCCTGTGATCTGTGTCAAACCTCGTCCTTTATATTTGTACATTTTTTCCAGCATCTCCTGTTGCCAAGGATACATCATGACCACCTCAGAATAAAGTGTGTAGCATCTTTTTCATCTACAAACTCGGCTTCGGTAAAACCGCTTTTGCCATAGGTCATTTTGCACCCAAATCGTTCGAACCATAGATTGGTACTTTCTTCTATACTAAGTCCGGGGACTGCGCCATATTCTGTCCATGCACGACGGAACATATCTATGTTCTTTTTCATGGTTAAATCAAACTTCATGCCCACCTCAACGAAAACATCACTGCATCTTGCTCTCTCTTGAAAGCATATCTGTTAGGACCCAAAACATAGTAATTATCTAATGGCATATGTTCTTTTAACCACGCTATTCTTTGATCGGTATTGCCTTCCACAGATTTAAGAATGATCTGATGTGGCCATAATTTTTTTTTAAGTATTCGCATAGTTACATCCACTTAAGACAAAACAAAAGATAGTCGCGTTCTTCTTTGAACCAGAAATGGGTGTTGCCAAACATAGAGTCAACACGCCAGCGAGATTCTCCTAGAACTAAAGACTGATTCCAACCCCCAGTGCCAAGATTTTTTCTACACCATTGTATCATGTCTTCTTGTTCATGATAACGATCCTTACCAAAAGATACTTTGGTAATTAACTCCATGTCCTGTGTTTCTCTGCCACCCATTCTGCACCGTCGTATTCAGAAACCATCCATTCAACATCCCCGGGAATCTCTACGATTTTTAGATTAGCATGATCGCCATTGGCACCCATGCCTAATTCCCGAACCACTTTAACAAGATAGGGATCGTCACGAGCAACATCGCGATCGTAGAAACCCACTTCTTGAATGCCTGCAAGACGGCAGTATTCGGTCTGGGCACGTTTACTCAAACCGAAACCTCCATAGCAGTCGTTAATTACAACATAACGAACTCCTGTCTTTAAATCGTCTAAAAACTTTTGTTTATCTGTCATATTTCTACTACCTTCATTGGATCCCAACCTGTATTTTCATAACCATCATATCCACGTGGATTACAGACCACACGAGTTTCGCCTATCATATAATCAAACGGATGATGAGTATGCCCATGAGTCCACAATTTGATCTGCGGATTATCCAACATGATTTCTGAGAGATCGCTATGGTATGCACCATTCATATGATAGTCACTTTTGTACATTTCATGGCAACTCTGATAAGAAGGAGAGTGATGTCCTACAACAACCATCTTCTTATCTTTGTTTTGCTCAGCAATCAACTTAAAATAATCTCGAGTCATCCTGTGACGCTCGACAGTATCTGCAGGCTTAAGGGGAATGTATCCCATCTTGTCGTTTCGGATAGCACGATAATCATTCATCATATCTCGTACAACATGTAAAGTTAACGGATCAAACTTATTCATGTCGGTCCATAGCGTACCGCCAACAAACAACACATCGTCGATCTGTTTACAGTCACGCTCTAAAAGATAGACATTATCATGCACACCGCAAGCCATACGCATGTCTTCAACGCTGTCAAAGAATTTGCCGCTGTCATAGAATTCGTGATTTCCCATTACGTAAACTACGTGAGGGAATTGAAAACTACAACGCTTTAAAAAGTCGCGAAAACGGATACCGTATTCACTCTCTGGCTTGTGTACTTTGCTGGCGACCATAATGTCACCAGACAAGATTAGAACATCTGCATTATTTTCATTTTTGATGAAAATGTCTGCAAATTCTAAATGAAGATCGGATACAATTTGAATACGCATTATTCGCCCTAAAGATCATTAACTGTATATATTATACAGGAGAAATTGAATTCTGTCAACTAGACTTAAATACACATATATACATACCCGGGGGCGAAACGATGGGAGATTTCTTCAAATTAGTCGCAGAATTGGGCTTTCCAATCGCGGCTGCAATGGGAGCAGGATACTTTGTATTCCTAACGCTCAAATTCATTTTGGCCGGTGTTACATCTAGTGTAAATGGTATCAAGGGTATCATTAGCGCATTAGATAACCGTGTCAAAACCATGAATCACGACGTGATTCGCATAGACACAGTAGTATCGAATGCGCTAGGTCTAAGACCTGACGTAGATCGTATTGCTCGTGCAGACGGAAAAAATGACGCAAGGAGAGATTAAATGGCTAAATCAAAAGGTTCTACATCGACATCGCATACATCTGTTCACAAAAGATCTAAACAAGGCGGGAAAGTAAAAACTAGTTCGATGAATAAAACACAAAGACGTAATTTTAAAAAGTATAGAGGACAGGGCAAATAATGTTATATGTTGATTATACCTGGGATTGTAATCCTAATGGTATCATTCTTGATGAAGAATTTAATTCAGACAAACTTGGTTGGAAAGGCGGTGATTATTTTCAACTTATCAATGTAAACGGTCGTCAAATACTGCGTAAGATAACAGACCTTGAGAAGTTTATTATAGACGGAGCGAATAAAAATGAACAGTAAGTATGATGCATGGTGGGACAGCCTTAGTCCACAGATGAAAGAATATCTTAAAAATCAGCCCATATGGCATGACAAAGATTTGTACAGATTCGCTGCGGTCGCAGGAATCGTAGGATTTATTATAGGATTTATATTTGGATATGAAGCGGCTTGGAGACCGGTAGTTACAGTTTTTAAACCGTTAGTTGGTTGATATGTTTGAGGCATTTATCGTTTTTTATCTTCTTGAATGTCTTGTTCTGATCACTGCTTATGTTTTATATTTTAAACAATCTAAACCGATTCAGAAAAAAATTCACGATCCGTGGGGATTTTGGAACAATATAAAATGATAGAACCAGAATTTATTGCCTACATGATTGCTTTGATTTCGTTGGCTGTATCTATATACGCTTTGTATGAAATGCGTGAAGCCAAAGAATACGGCAAGCAATGGATCGCATTAACTAAACAACTTAAAGAAAAATTAGAAGAAACAGAAAAAAGTAAAAGGAGATAAAATGGATCCTGTAGAATTAGTAAACAAATATGGTTTCCCTATCGTTGCAGCCGGAGGTATGGGATACCTAATTTTTTATGTATGGAAGTGGGCTACGACAGAAATTAAACCTGTACTTAGTGAAGCAAATACAACACTGATAGCATTGATTGATCGTATTCGTATGTTAGACAATGATTTAATTCGATTACAACAGAAGGTTAATACCACTCTACATCTAAGAGGTAAGATCATTGAAAGCGAGCGTGTACTAGAGCAGGTCAAAGTCGATAATGAGGCTAACAAGAAATTTGACGAGGCCGCCCATATGGACGAAAAAGATCAATCTAGCAAAAAATCTTAATATCTAGAGGCTAATGCATACGCCTCTGGAATTCTAGTCTTTGTGTTCTTAGAATTTAAAAGTACAACTATCCTTTTACCCATATCAGTATCAAGCATCATAACAATACAACCCCCAGCCGCACGAATATAGCCAGTTTTACTAACAATAAATTCTCGAGTGGCTGTTAAAGGATTCGTATTTCGAAATACTAAAAATTTTTTCTTGTGTTTGATTTTTACCTGAGGCATCTTGCTGGAATCGACTATTTCATTGTATAACTCTGCGGTCCTTACCAGTTTGACTAGATCATAGGCAGTGCTGTAGTTCATTACGCCTAGTCCCGTAGGATCGACAAATTTTGTGTCTATCATACCTAAATACTGAGCCTTGCGATTCATTGCTTGAATACAACCTTCTCTTCCTGTGGGATAATGTTTGCATAAAGTTTCAGATGCGCGATTATCTGAATGCACAATGGCTAATTGTATTAATTCTCTTCGAGTATAAGGTCTAATATATTCGTCTAAATCTTGATGTGCATCAAGAACAACTATAGCCGTCATAAGTTTAGTTATACTGGCAATACTTCTTTGTTGATGCATGTTTTCGCTGTGAATAATATCACCATCACCATCGGCTACTAACCATGCGGTGGCGGTAATATCTTTAGCATAAACTAAAAAAGGTAAGGTCAGCAATACACTTAATACTAGTTTTCTAATCATGGCTTACAAATATTATGATGTTTTATTCCGTTCAAACTAAAACACTGTAAAAATTCCTGCATCTCGTCGCTGGTGCTGATCAATTTTGCTGGCATCATAAACTTGTATTGTAGCATGAGCCAAACAGAATAGTCAATCCACCAATCTAAGGGTGTATAGATCATTTTTCGTGAGCGATGAATTCGCCATTCCAGTTAGGTCCTAGGTCTTGTTGTTTCATAAACTCGCAACGTTCGATCCATATTTTATAGTATTTGTCCATTTGACCTCCGAATAAGCCTTTCATCTTAGCACACATCGCTGCGGCCTCATCAAACTTTTTCTGTTTGTATAAGGCATGCATCTTGTCATGCTGTTCTCGATCTTTTGAATAATCTTCGCCACGTGTGCGTATCACTGTATAGATTAAATCTGCTACTGTTTTGCCCTTAGGTTGTAGATTGTCTAATAGCAAATAGAAGAAATCATCTTTAGTTCTGTTATATGTTTCAGCGCCGATGATAGCCAATACACCATAGGCCTTACAACGTGCTTCTAGTCGTGCGGCTGTTGAAACCATATCACCTAGGATATCGTAACTGTGTCTATCTGTGCTACCCATCTCACCAATGAAGCCTATGCCTGTGTTACAGCCCCAACCCATTGCGGCAGGAGGTAAGCCCTGTGCTTCCATTTCTTTAGTATAGGCATCAACAGCATCTAACATTTCAAGGCCAACCTTAACGATTGTACGTGCATGATTAGGATCGTCTATAGGAGCACCGTGAATGTGCATACTTGCATCACCCACATACTTAATGACCATGCCACGATTGTCCATGATAGGCTTTGATATAGCATCCATGTAGCCATTCATGTATTTGCCTAAGCCAGCAACATCGTCACCATAGTGTTCACCGATAGGAGTAAACCCACGTAGGTCACTAAACATAACACTCACATCTTTACGTACACCACGCTTGATCAAGTCTGGATCTTTTTGTAGCATCTCCACTACTTCTTTAGAACAGTATCCAGCGAATTGTTTCTTTATGGCCTGCTTCTGTAAGAATTCTGAAACGAACTTGACACCGTAGGCATGCAAAGCGACCAAGAGTAGGCCAACTCCAGGGGCAGTAGCGTCAAATAACCATAGATAGAGATCGAACATAAGCCAACTACTAACAGCGCCGCCACCAATGATAATAATCGTCGTTGCCAAACCTGCATATACATACCTCGTTAAAAATATTAACAATATACCTGCCAACGCCAGTGCGAGTATTTCTACACCGTCAGCATAGTCTGGACGTTGTATTGTAACGTTGTTAAACATTGTGCCTAACAAGGCTGCTTGAACTTCGTGCGGCCAGACCGATCCTATGGCTGTAGGCACTGGATTGCCTAAACCTGCTGCCGCTACACCTACAATAACTACAGCACCTCCAAAATCTTTAGGCAGTTCTGTCATAGAGATTGATTTAGATTTCTGACTCCAATCGATCCACACTCTGCCCAACGGGTCAGTTGAGATAGGACCAAATTTAGGAATACGCATTTTTTCTACACCGTTCTCATTCAATTTAATTTGAACAGTAGAATCTTGAGCGGCTGTTCTAAGAGCCTCCATTGCAATACTAGGATATACTTTACCGTCGACTGCTATAACCAAAGGAATGCGTCTATTAACCCCGTCAATCTCGGGAAGTGTGCTGACTATGCCAACTCCTGCAGCACGACTTTCTAACTGTGGTATGTTTGCAATAATACCCGGATACTGCACTATTCTATCTTGAAAATCTGATCCAATTACTGCTGTTCCTGGATGTTTTGGCTGGTTCTTATTACGATCGGAAGGCATATTAGGTAATATCACAGGGAACCTAGAAAGTGTATCTGCCAAGGCTTTATCTCCTCCCTGCCGATCTTTCTCAGTCATAAGGACATTGAACACAACTAAACCTGCATTACGTAGATAAAGATTTTCAATAAGAGCAGAGTAAATTTCTCTATTAAAAGGCCATTGACCGTATTTGTCTAGAGCGTTCTCATCTATATTGATCGTAACAATATTATTTTCAGTGGGAACTTTGTTGATTATGAGTGTGTCAAAATAGCGTAATCTTACGCTTTCGACAAATGAGGGATCCGCTATTCTTACGCCCACTATTAACGCTAAGGTCAATAACGCAGTCCAAGGGCTTAATAGATATTTTTTGAACATCATATATTTAACTTAAATAAAGTCCTTACACAGGAGACAATAACGTGTTTTGGGGTTATCATTTAATGCTTGATTGTAGTGGTTGTAATGAAAATATTGCTGATAAAGATCAAATTTATAGGTTTACCAAAGATTTGGTCGATCGCATAGATATGACAGCACACGGTGAACCTGTTATCGAACACCTTTTGCCTGGAGATCCTAAGCAAGGATATAGCATGATGCAGTTAATAACCACCTCTAATATCTGTGCTCATTTTATGGAATTAGACGGCACAGCATATTTTGACATTTTCAGTTGCAAACCTTTTAATATTGATGTAGCGCAAGAAGTTGTGAAAGAATATTTCAATCCCGAGAAAATGCGTGTAAACTTTATTACGAGACATGCAGATTGATTTCATAAAAACTCCATATAAAACTTGGCCCAGTATGAATCGTTATACTGGGCCTATTTTTAATTCAAGCCCTAGCGAAAAATACCTAACAGAAAAAAAATACGAATTTTCTAGGTGGGGCGGCGACCTTTTTGCTAGAGCCAGAGAATCATTTGAAAAACCATTAATTGTAATGGCACAGAAGTTTTGTGGTTTAGAACAGAATGGAAAACTTCTAGATTTGGGTTTTAGTTTGGAAGAAGATATTGCCATTATGCATAACGGTAATTTAAGTGCAATATTTTTCTGTTTTCCTAGCAGTTGGATTCCTAGAGAAAGAATAGGAAAATCACTTACAGAGATTCATCAACCGGTCGCAGATAACGATAGATTATTAACCGCTAGTAAACGAATTACAGATGTGATGGCAGACTTGAATACTGGTAGTTTAAGAAGATTTGTATGGACTATCACACCGAGTAACAGATTGAGTAATCATCCAGGTTATGAAAGGCCACAATTTAAATCTATAGATGATTTATTTTTTAGAGTAGAAACTCAAACTACTGCTCCTTTAGGTGATAACACCAGTTTATTTTTTGTAAAAGTAGATGTGGTACCTTTGTTAGAAGTTTGGCATCAAAAAGATATCATATTAGAGAGTTTGAATTCCATGTCAAATAATATCTTAACTTACAAAAATCTTCATCACATAAAAGAGTTACTAAATAGAGTGGGGAGTAACTAGCCTGCAAGGGCTCTATATATCGTCAGCACGGCGAAAGCCCGGTATATAGACAAAGAGGTGAGACCATAACTTTTAAAGGAAAGATATGGAATTGTTTACACTCCAAGCCCTTTGGGCATTTCTCGCTATCATATTGATAGACATTGTATTAGCAGGAGATAACGCACTGGTTATCGGAATGGCTGCTAATCGATTACCGTCTGATTTACGTAAGAAAGCAATCTTTTGGGGAACGTTTGGTGCTATCGCTATTCGTTTTATAAGTGTTGCCGCTTTAACTTATCTATTAATGATACCAGGGTTACGAGCCATCGGTGCCGCAGCACTAGTATGGATCGGTTGGAAGTTGGTGTTTGATCACGGAGAACACAACATAGAAGCCAAAGATACTTTTTGGGGAGCCATTGGAACTATAGTGGTAGCAGATGCTGTCATGGGAATTGACAACGCACTAGGCATAGCCGCTGCCGCTAACGGAAGTTTTGTGCTGATTATTGCAGGTTTGTTAATATCTGTACCTATCATATTATTTGGCGCAACAATGGTCAGCAAACTTCTACAACGATGGCCAGATACAGTATTCTTGGGATCGTTCGTGTTGTTTGCTGTAGCATTTCTCATGTTACTGAAAGAGCCCTTGATGACAGAATATTGGGCTCAACTGGATACATGGGCAATAAAAATATTACCGTGGGCCGCTGCACTAGTGATTACCGCTGTGCAATACAATCAGGCTAGATTACACCTACACAAGAAATATTTGTTTAAGCCTTCTCGAACAGAAAATTAGAATCATCACCAACACCGATAATACAGGCAACTGTCGAAGTCATTTGCAAAAGAGTCCAATGACCAGTTTTAGAATTAACAAACAGACTAAATCTCGTATCGTCTACAGGATTCTTTGCAGTCCATAAAGGTTTTTCGTTATAGTTTTCTGTAAGTGATTTAATTAAAGTCTGCGTATTATCACATAATACCGGCTTACGACTTTCAAACGCTTGGGCGTTGGCTATTGGGCTAGTTAAGCATAATAGGAACGCCATTGCAAATAAGCGCATGGCATACTCCTTAAACAAGTATTTATTGACCCTGTGTGACTGTAATGGCTGCGCAACTAACCTGAGCGCAGTTATGGGTTATAGAATAAAATTGCTGTGTACTGCCGCTCTGTGTGGTTGTGATAGATGTTGATCCGCCGCTAAGATTAATATTAGCCATATGCGCCGCAGAACCTTGCTGTAAGACATTGACAGTTTTGTTTCCGCCACTCAAATTAATTTCAGTATAATGGTTACCATTGTCTTTTTGTTGTACCGTTAAAGAATTTGAAGCATTATTTACTGTAGCCATAATACCTTTGGTACCGCCTGTGCTCTGCTGTGTTAAATTAACAGTATTAGAACTACCCAAGACATCTAATTCAATATAGTTAGTGGCTGATATACTAGTGCTAGTTTGAGTAGTATTAGTTGTATTGTTACTTCCACTAACATAGATTTCACTGTAGTTATGTCTTGTTCCACTTTGTACCACCGTGGCTGAGTTGTTGTTGCCTATCTGTGTGATGCTGACTACCGAGTCTTGATAAGGTCTGGCACCAAAAGCAGAGACTCTGTTGGTAAATTGTGCATTGGCGTTGAATGGGGCGGCAGTCCCCCCACAACAATAACTGCTAGGGTTGGCTACGCTACCAGATCCGCTGTCAGTGGAAGTAGTCGCATCATTATAGTCGTAATAGAAAGTAATCTCTGCTATCTGCATACTGTCACAATTTAATCCACAGCCATCGCCTGCCTTGGTTGTAGGAAAGAATATGTAATAATAGATATATGAAGTTGAGTTAGTCACAGAAATCATAGCACTGGTATCATATCTATTATTACTCAAAGTTAAATTTCCGTCTTGTATCAGCGTCCATGTAGTACCGTTATTGGATCCGTACAGTTTATAACTAGTAGGATCTCTACCCGGAAAATCATTGGCTGTAGTTAGAGTAAATCCAGTAACCACTCTACCTGCATTTAATTTCACAGTAACTCCAGCATTATATTTGTCAAAATTTAAATACTTGGTATAAGGATTGTTATCAAACGCATTAGCAGCACCTTCACCTGGGGGACTGTTGTTACTGGTTGGATAATGATTAGTAATGTAAACACCGTTGCTAACACCTTGATTATAAATTGCAGTAGGGACTGGTGATGAAGGTGCTGGACCTGGAGTGATCGTACCCGATGCGGCCTGTGTGGCATTGTCGCTGGTCAGTGTTCCTGAGTAACCTCCTGCTGCACCGCTGGTAGTTCCTCCGTTTAAATCTTCACCACCACCCCACATGTTGGCAGTAACTCCGGCCTCTTGTGTGACGCAGGTACTATTGCCACTGGTTACTCCACACGCAGCCCAAGAGCCGTAACTTGGTGTCCATCCCTGTGCCTGCACACCATTACTAGCAACACCAAACTCTGAGTTGTAAACAATATTCGTAGTAGCGGTACCAACGGTCACAGTTGGGGTGCGCCATTGTGCTCCGTAATTACCTGCCCACCATGCTCCATCAGTGCCTTTCATTTCAATTTTGATGTAGGCAGTTTGACTAAGGTCGCCCGTGTATGTAACATTGGCCTGTGTGAAAGGGTGTAGGTTATCGCCTGGAGCACTAGACCAACCAGGATTGGCTGCTGAACCGTAGTTCATAAGAATGTAAGTTTGACTGGTTGTCTGTCCTATTAATTGTCCAGAACTATTGTAACGATAGATAGTGATGCTGGCAGAGTCAGTCTGTGTAGAATAAGCCAACGGATTACCATTTAAATCGTGTGTGGGACGGCCGCCTCCATTTTTAACATCGACCTTAAAGTTGATTGTGGTTTCTGATCGTTGTGTAGAATTAAGATTTATAATCTGCGTTATTGTTGTGTTAGCAGTATAACTCATAGCGATGGTATTATAGGCTGAACTGCTGTCCCAAGCCCATGTTTTAGGACTGAGCAATATCAAGCATACAAGAATAATGAAGATGTCACGATAAAGTCGCCAGTCTTTCATCTGTTCCATATCCTCACGGTTACTTTGTTAGATCCATCGCCTACTGTTTTAGTCTCAATATCGTTAGAATTAATAGAAATACTATAGGTAGTGTTGTCCATCTTTTCACCACTTCTAATTACTATTGTATTGCCTCGATCGTCGTCTTTTCTATAATACCAATTTAGACCTTTTTCGTTGCCGCAGTCATTAAAAGGCCAACAGGGATTAGATCTAGGGTCGCCTAATGCTCCGTTGGCTCCTGCGTTCAAACCTATTAATCTTGTTTCTTCATGAGCCTGTGCAAGTCTAGAAGCCGCATTTTTATCACTACTTTCTCTAGAGGTTTTCTTTTCATCATCATTAGTTCTGCTTTTATCCTTGTCTCGATCTTTTTTATCATCTCTTTCTGTTTCAGATTTAAGAATAGATTCAGGTTTTTTCAAGTTGCTGTCATTGCTTACAACTGTAGGATCAACCTTTACAGGTGGGAGTGGGGGTTGTTGTGCATCAGTAACATAAGTAGCGGTGTAGGCTTCTCTCAGCGATACACTTCCTCCAAGAGTTTCAACTTCAATTGCCCCCACAGTGCAATTTCCGGATATTTGTGTATGAGTTACTAATCTAGATTCATCATCGCAACTAGGAAGTAAAACTACAAGACTTCTTCCTACTTCATCTACGGTCATGGCAAAATCGGTTCCTCTTACGGCAATAGATGCTGTAGGAGTTTTGATGTTAACATTTTGTGGATTATTTTTTGCTACCTGACCGCTGGCATACCTAACTGTACCTAGAGCAACTTTCATTCCTAGTTTTCCAGCGTCTTTGATATTTGGATCAAAGACAAAATCATCTATAACTAATCTTGAGTTTTCTGTGATTTTTACTTTGGTATTATCTATAAATGTAATGCCTGTGCTAGTTTTTGAACCAACTATAACAGTATCCATCGATTCAACGATGCTTTTATCTTGTGCTTTGATTGATTGATTTTTTCTTTTTATTTCAATGGCTGTGCCCTGGAGTTCAGTCAAATTTCCTATGTTTGCTTGAACTCCAGTGCAAAATAACATGCTGACAAACAGCCATAACGTTTTCATTAATTACCTGTAGAAACGTTTACATTGTTACTGTTGCCATTGGTTGTAATATTCACTGTTGTATTAACAGTTCCGGACTGAGTCACAGTATGTGTGTTAGAAGTTCCTGTCACACTGGCTACTAATGTATGTCCGCTACCCGCACTGGCACCACTCATAGTTGAAGTAAATGTGTTAGAGTCTCCTAATATTGTAATCGTACTAGAACTATTATTAGTTGTAATAGTTTGTGTTACAGTATTGCTGTCACCGGTAATATTCAAAAGATTACTAATATTTGATCCTTTAATAGTACTGGTAACAATATTAAGATCACCTGTAATATTCATAGTACTAGTGACATTAGTACAACCTGTCGTTCCGTCACCGCAAACAAAAGTAATCTGATTTGTATCACCGACAACAGTCTTGCTGATAGTATTGCTACTACCTACTACTGTATAATCAATAATATTTCCGTCGCCAGTTTGTGATGCAGTTAGAGTATTTGTAGAACCTGTGATTTTACTTTGTTGATTTAATCCGCTGTTTCCTACTCTATTATTAGCACCTACTTGTGTTATCGTAACCGTGTTGGTTGATCCGACTTGTTCAATGTAAACACCATTGTTTGCATAGGCGCCTGAACCCCAGAACACGGCCGCCATTACAAAGGCGAAACCACTTCTAGAATTTTTTAACATTTTTCGCTCCTTGGTATTTTATTATACCTTATTATTTTATTTTTTACTAATCTAAGCCTTACTTTTTGTCTGTGTATCTATAACCTTTATTTTCTCACTTTGTTCCAACTGCATTTTGTCTCTCAACGGACTGCTGTTGTGGGGTTTCTGTTTTTGGGGTTTCCGAAGGTGCGGAGTTCGTTTGAACCAACTCATTTTTCTTCTCCTCATTTTTTACAGCGACCGGTTCAGCCTTAAAGGCCCAGTGTCCTTTTCTAACACCATCATTGATCATCTCGATAACAGCAGCATGAATGGCTAGTTGTACTGCCTTGTTCATTGATTCATTAGTTGCTGATCCTGTTTCTAGTTCTAAAGCCTGTGTTCCTGCATCGTAAAATCTAAGAACTCCGAGTTTATCCATGAAACTAATAACTTTTTTACTAGTATTAACAACTACTAAGACTTCTCCGGTAGCCACAGAAACTGCTCTTAAACTAACAGTTACTTCGTCTTGTTGATACTGTGTTGTACCACCAATACCTAATAATCTAGCGCCACTACCTCCGCTCATTGTATTAGAATCGTAACCAATAATACCACCTTCTACAAGTATTCCAGCGAACAACATGGGAGGTAAAGGCTGTGCTTTATCCCCTTGATAAAGTTCCCTCATCTGACGAATTAATTGACGTTCTTTTACAAGATTATCTAATCCGCCTCTTTCTAAAACTTTGAACCATTTGCCGCTTCCAACATCTTGTAAACTTTTAACAAGATAAGCATCTGCACCTTGTGTGACAGCAGAACTAAGGCTGGCAATGATCTGACTAGATTTTCTTTGTCCGGTCATATCCCTAAAATTATAAACTGCTACGGTGATAGCGCCTGTAGAAGGTTCTGGAAGTTTTACTTCATTCTTGAGTTTAGGTGCAATAACTACAGGATCTTCAAAACTTCTTACAGCATTTCCTATTGTTCCGCAACCTGCTAATAAAATAGCCAGTGCTATAGGTGTTATTTTTGTTATGGTCCTAGCCATCCGAAGTCTCCTATTGGTACGGTCATCGTAGTAACATTACCGTTAGCATCTCTAATGGTTATTTCAATCATATTACCTGCTTTGGTGTATGTGATTGTTCCGCCATTGAATGCAAATGTTCCGGTGGCTTGAGTTCCTTGGCCCTCAAATAATTTTTCAGTTATCTGTCTTGCTAATTCATTGTATACACGACTTTCTAAATTAGCAACAAACTTTGCCATTGTTGTATTTTTAGCATCGTTTTCTGCTTTCAATTCATCGGCTTTTTTCTCTGCGGCAATTGCAAGTTTTCGACTTAGTTCTTGACTGTAGATAGTTAAGGCATGACTTGAAAACCCAATGCCTGAAAAGGAAGGACTGTTGAATTGATGCACCATTTCTGCGGCGAACGATGGGGCTGATATGGCCGCAACGATGCCTAATAATGCAATTTGTTTTCTCATTGTAATTCGCTCCCGGTTATCGGTATACTTATTTAAGTATCCGGGAAGAGAAATTAAACTGCTTGATAATTGTGCGGATTAAGGTGTTTTGACTTGCATACCGTTTTGAGCACCAGGTTCAAAACCGTATTTCATTACACCAATTTTTTGAACAAATTGGTCGGCGGTTTCTATATAAGTGATAGTCATTTTAGCACTATTTACAAATAGAACACCTTGGAATTTATCGGCAGTTTTATAATAATCGAAAGCCAATGCTTTCATAGGAGCATGAATAGCACTGAAATTTAAAACACCGCTTTGGTCGAAAGGACTAACTGATTCAAGTTGGTCTTTGCTCACGCCTAAGAATAAAGACTTTATTGTTTTTGTCCACAAAGATTTTACAAAATTTACTACTGAAGCAGCATCAGCACCACCTTGTATAGCCAATGGTCCGAATTCTGTCCAGAAGTTTTGTTTAGCACCCACTCCTACACTGAATGTTTTTCCTGCAAGAGGTGTTTGAGGATTTTTCTTTTCTTGTTCTGTTACGAACTTAGTTACTTCTTCAATTACTTCTTGTCTAACTTGGTCTGTACTTCCGTAACCCTTTCTTCCTTTAATACGTGCCATGTTATCTTTGACTTCGTATCCGTTGCCTCTTATTGTCAAATCACCGTGTCCAGTTTTGCTAAGTGTTATCTCAGGACTTAAGATAGCAAGAAAGAATTCGCCTTTCCCCCTATTAGTTTTAGTATTTCCGCTTTTAAATGATCCTGCGATATTCATAAGTTCGCCGGCTATATTTTCGTAAATTCCGGGAAATTGTGTTTTTACTAAATCTGTAATGTTTTTAGTTTCGCCGGACGTTAGTAATGCATCAACATCGATGATACCCGTTGTTACAATTTCTTTAGCGAAAGCCATTTTATCTTCAAATGGCGCTTTTGCATCAATGATGGCTTTAGATAGGGTTGTTTGAACTTGTTTAAGATCGATATCTTTAGAAAATATTTCATCGAATCCGCCGCCTAGATCCATTTTCCTAATATAACTGTAGATTTGATTTAATTCATCTATATCAAATATGTTCTGTACTTGATTCGTAATAGTAGATTGCACCTGCGAAACTTTAGGGTCGGCAGGAGCCTTGACTTTAGCACCACGGAAAAATCCCGGCTTCTCTTCTAATTCAGTTAAAAATTCAAATGATCTCATACAAATATTTATCGTATTTCGGGGAACAGACAATCCTGTATAAAAATCCGCACATCTTCCTCATTAAGCCCTAGACTAGTCATTACACGTGGTGTATGGGGATTTTGCTTCTGATTTTGTGCGTAGAAATTCTGCTCAAACGTAGCATCTGCTATCATATTATTGGTTTCACCCACTGTTTCTAAGTAATGGTTAACAAGTATGTGCGCTAAACTAGCAATCTGAGAAAGTTCGCTCTCATCACTAACATTACCAGCGGCGATCATGCTAGGGCTGAAAATACGTTGAGCCCATTCTGGTAGATCGCGTCTTTTAATCCACTCATATCTGCTGACTTCTTCTGTAAAGTATTCGATCATGGAATGACTACGGTTTGTAGTAGGACTGTAGTCAATAAAACAGCCGGTAATTTTATTCTTACCGGCTATAACATCAAATCCAAAAATGGGTGCAGGGTTATGTATGTGCGGGAAGATGCAACAATGCATCATCCAAAGCCCTTTGGTTTGTCTGGCATCCACGACATCAACATGAGCGCGGCGGTACCTATCAGATTGCCATACACGATTAACCCAGCCAGGCTGATTAAATCGTTCCATTCCTGATTCATTAACTTCAACTCCTGTTTTATCGAAACTCGTTTCCAATAGTTTCTGGATAGTGATCAGTGTTTCCCAAACTTGGCTCATCGTTTAATTCTCTCATAATTTTAATAGCCCATTCAAATGCTACACGGGCTTCGGGTCCGAGATCATCTGTGAGTTCTGCTCGTATAGATTCTTTTAGTTCTTGTGGATTTTTAAATTGATAAAATCTACCCTTGCCAGGAACTTTCTTTGCAATCATTTGTCCGCCGTAGAGATCGCCCATGTGGCGACAATACAGATGTGCTTTGATAAGATGTTTGCGTTCAGGATTATTGAGCAGTTCTAAAAGATAATTGTGATAATTTACAGTACTAGGGAGCCATTTGTAGTTGTGATTTTTTCCTGCTAATTCAATAAAATCTTGGTAGATATACCAAGAACGTTCAATGTCAGGTAAATTTTTAAAATTGCCCTGAAGTTGATTTCCCATCTCTATAGGAGGATAAATCAACACCATCTGATAAAGATAGTTTGCATAGTCTTCTTTAGATATCGATCCACTTAGCAGTTTTCCCGCAAATTGTGTACGTTCTGCATCTGTATGTAAATCTTTTGTTATTTCTCTTAAACTCATTCTTCTTCGACCTGTATTTTTAAAGGAAATCCATTTGATCTAGATAAATGGGTAGCCTCAAGACCTAGGTGTTCAGCAATTTCAAATGGATATACTCCTACGATCGCTGAACCCGTATTATGTATCTCGAGTGTAAGGTCTTTGGCCTTTAATTCCGAATGCTTAAAAATTTTAGTAAGAAGTTCGATCACAAATTCCATAGGAGTCTGATCATCGTTTAAGAAAATCACTTTCCAAAATTTTGGAGGTGTTAGTGCTACTACAACTTTTTCTTCAATTTTGGCTTCTGCGGTCATACATGCTCCGTTTCAAAAAGGGGGAGAATTACTCCCCCATAATATTACTTAACCTCTACGATATCAATAACTTTAGGTTTGGCCGATTCTGGAACGTTTCTAACTAACTTCACAGTTAGCATACCATTCTTAGTTTCGGCGCCTACAACCTCAATGTACTCTGCAAGCGGAAACTCTTTAGAAAAATCTCTAGTTGCCAAACCTCTATGTAGATAAACCATTTCTGCGCTTTCATTGGCTGATGTGCTTTCGCCTTTGATGTACAGAATATTATCTTCTACTGTTACTGCAATTTCTTCTTTAGTAAAGCCGGTAACTGCCAATTGAATTTCATATTGGTTGTCACCTGTTTTTAAGATATTGTGCGGTGGGTAATTGTTAGAAACGCTATTTGCGAAACGGCGCTCTAGTGTGTCGAACATTGTATCGAAACCGATAAGTGCTCTATTGATAGCATCAAGTCTTGCTAATTGATTGTTCATAATAATCTCCTTAATAAGTAAGATGAATGGGCCCTGTGCCCGTATTACTGACCCTCACCCGAGTGATCAATAATTTCTTCGTCAGCAGATTTTTTTTCTTCTGCTGACTGATTCTTTTTGTTGAATATAGTATCCCAATTAGTATCGAACGTTTTTTGATCTACACTAAATGGGCGCGGCTTTGAACCTTTTCCTGCTTCGGCGGCCATTTACTTGTCCTTGGACTCCGTGAAGGTTGCTTCAACAACTTCTTCGTCTGTTTTGGAAGTATTTTCTTGTTTGACCTGTTCAGCGGCCTGCTTGGCTTCAAGCAAAGACTTCATTGCAGGGTAAACTTTATTCACTTCTTCTTTGATCTTTTCAGCATCATCAGTTTTGATTGCTTCTTCTACAGCCGCTACAACTTTTTCAAGTTCTTCTTTTTCTTCAGGTTTAATTTTATCGCCGTGCTCAGCAATATCTTTCTTGACCTGATGTACCATACTCTCTGCAGAATTTTTAGACTCAATTAATTCACGAGCCTTTTTATCTGCTTCGGCATTGGCTTCAGCATCTTTGACCATGCGTTCAATTTCTTCCTTGCTCAGACCACTATCACTCTTAATCGTGATTTTGTTTTCTTTACCTGTGCTTTTGTCTTTAGCACTAATGTTCATAATGCCATTTGCATCAATGTCAAAAGTTACTTCAATCTGAGGCATGCCACGTGGTGCTGGGTTAATTCCTTCCAGGTTAAATTCACCTAAAAGTTTATTGTGTTGAACAAGTTCACGTTCACCCTGGAAAACCTTGATTGTTACGGCAGGTTGATTGTCTTCTGCTGTTGAAAAAGTTTGTTGGCCTTTAGTAGGAATGGTTGTGTTCTTTTGAATAATCTTAGCCATTACTCCACCAAGTGTTTCGATACCCAGTGATAACGGTGTAACGTCAAGTAGAAGAACATCCTTTCGATCACCCCCCAATACAGCACCCTGAATGGCAGCGCCGGCAGCAACTGCTTCGTCTGGATTAACATCTTTACGTGGAGCCTTACCGAATAATTGTTCAACGGCTTCTTGTACTTTAGGCATACGTGTTTGTCCACCAACAAGAATAACTTCGTCGATATCTGCGGCTGTAACACCAGCATCTTTCATTGCGGTTTTACATGGCTCAATAGAGCGAGTAATAAGATCGGCAACCAGACTTTCCAACTTGGAACGAGTGATTTTAACTACTAGATGCTTCGGTCCGCTTGCATCTGCTGTAATGTAAGGAAGATTAACTTCTGTTTGTGCAGAATTAGATAATTCAATCTTGGCTTTTTCTGCTGCGTCCTTAAGGCGCTGGAGTGCCAAAACATCTTTGGTAAGGTCTACACCTTGTTCTTTCTTAAACTCTTCAACCAAGAAATCCATAATACGTTGATCAAAGTCTTCACCGCCGAGAAATGTGTCGCCATTAGTAGACAAAACTTCAATTTGCTTGTCGCCGTCGATGTTAGCGATTTCGATAATAGAGATATCAAATGTACCACCTCCTAGGTCATAAACTGCGACCTTTCTATCTTTTGTATCTTTTTTATCAACACCGTACGCCAATGCTGCTGCGGTCGGCTCGTTGATAATACGTAATACTTCTAGACCGGCAATTTGTCCTGCATCTTTAGTAGCCTGACGCTGTTGATCATTAAAGTAAGCAGGTACAGTGATAACGGCCTTTGTGACTGTTTCGCCTAGATAGTCTTCTGCTGTCTTTTTCATTTTGCGAAGGACTTCTGCACTAATCTGTGGAGGTGCTAATTCTTTGTCTTGTGCTCGAACCCAAGCATCTCCGTTTTTGCTTTCCATAATTTCATATGGCATTAGATCAATATCTTTTTGTACAGCCTGTTCTTTGAACTTTCGTCCGATTAGACGTTTGGCTGCATAAATTGTGTTCTTTGGATTAGTAACTGCTTGACGTTTGGCTGATGCGCCAACTAAAATTTCTTCTGCGGTGTAAGCAACAATACTGGGAGTAGTGCGGGCACCTTCAGAGTTTTCAATAATTTTAGAAATTCCGTTCTCGACGATAGCCACACATGAGTTAGTGGTGCCGAGGTCAATACCGATGATCTTAGACATAATTCTATCTCCTTATAAAGTAAGATCTTTGAGCCCTATGCTCTGTAAACTGCCCTATAGTACAATTTACAATTTTATTTATCTCAGAAATACATCGTTTATTTGTCTATTGACACGAATAAACGTAGTACATTTTGAAAGTTGTTTTAGAGTGGGTGCTCCTACGTATGTACATGTACTTCTTAAACCACCCAATAGGTCTAAAACTGTATTTTTTACGCTGCCCTTATATGGTATTGTTACTGTTCGTCCTTCGCTAGAGCGGTATTCTGCTACGCCGCCGTGATGCTTATTCATGGCAGTATCTGAACTCATACCGTAAAAAGTAACTTTGCCATCTTTGACTTCTCCACCGCCCTCGTCGTGTCCGGCCAGCATACCGCCTAACATGACAAAATCTGCGCCTGCACCGAATGCTTTGGCTACATCTCCAGGACAAGTACAACCGCCGTCAGCAATAATGTGTCCACCAAGGCCATGAGCGGCATCAGCGCACTCCATGATCGCGGATAACTGCGGGTACCCAACACCAGTCTGAACACGAGTAGTACAAACACTACCAGGCCCAATACCAACTTTGATGATGTCTGCACCACGTAAAATTAACTCCTGTGTCATGTCTGCGGTAACAACATTACCTGCAATAATTGTATGTGATGGAAAGTGTTTTCGAACTTCTGATATAAAATCGCCAAAATGTTCACTATATCCGTTAGCCACATCGATACAGATAAAATGTATTTCGGAATAATTTTTGAGTACAGAAACCAATCTATTCAAATCGTTATCGCTTGTACCGCTGCTGACGGCAAAATAATTTCCACCGATATCTTGTACTGTAGTTTCAAAATAGTCTGTACTGATATTTTTTATAAGACATGTGAACATCCTATGTTGATACAAGGCATGGGCCATTTCGAGTGTACCTACGCCATCCATATTGGATGCCATAATCGGCACACCAGTCCATGTTGTTTTGCTATGCTTGAATTTGTAAGTACGTTTTAGATCTACTTCTTTACGACTTGCTAGAGTACTGCGCTTAGGACGAATAAGTACATCTTTAAAATCAAGTTTAATATCGTCTTCGATTCTCATTTTTCATTAGCCAATGGTCTAAACATTACGCCGTCGATCGCACTTGCTGATCTTAATTTTTTAAATACATTCTGCACACCTACTGCTTGATTCCACGCATCTTCTAATGCATGATGTTTTAGAACCGGTGGACGATGAGGATTTATGCCTATGTCGAACAGTGTTCGAGTGTCACGAACTTCCCAAAAACTCCAAGGAATAGCCTTGCCCATTTTTCGAAATAGGTTTTCGCAGATGATAACATCAAAACCTGCTCCATGACTCCATACACGTTTGGCTCCCCAGCAGAATTTGTAAAGTTGATTCATAGCATCAACGATGTCGATTCTGTTCGTAGGATCAAACGCTTCGTCTTGAGCAGCCTTGCTTTGTCCTGCCCACCAATCTAAAGTAGCCTGACTGACGGTGCAACCTAGACGATCGCAACTATCAAGATCGACTTTGACATAAAATTTATCGCAGGATGGTTCATTGACATCGTCGCCAAACGGATCAAATTTTACTGCTCCGATGGTTAAGATAGTTGCTGTGGGGAGAACATCAAGTGTCTCCAAATCAATCATGATATCTGTATTCATAAAGATATTATACTATCTTCTCTGAAAAGAATCAATACATTTTTGGAGGAAGTTGTTGGTCTTTTAATTTCTTTAACCAACGAGCCCTGGCTGCTGAAGCCTTTCTTTTTCTCACGCTGGTTGGTTTTTCGTAGAATTCATGTTTACGCAGGTCGTCTAATTTTCCGCTTTCTTCTACTTTTTTCTTAAAGCGGCGTAGCATTTTATCAAAATGTTCGCCTTCTTTTGCAAATACTGCGATACCAATTTTAAACAGATTTTTATTCATAGGTTAATCAATATAATTAGAAAGTTATTTAATAAGATTGTTTAGGGTGTAAGATTTTTTATTGTTTATTTTATCTAGTAAATCTAATATATCGTTAGTGTTATATATTACATTATTATTTGCTAAATGTAAATCTCTTAATGTTCCAAAATAATAACTCATAGGTTGTGCTGCTACCCAACCAATAATAACATCTTGGCCAGGATCGGATGGGCCTTGAGCATTGAAAAACAATAGATCACATTTCGAAATTTTATCTAGTAACCATTCTACTGAATCACCCATTTTCCAAACATAATTTATAATAGTATGCGTGGTCTCTGATTTAAGTAGGGCTTCGGAAACTGATGCGCTCTGATCTTCTGTAAGACAGACATGCATTATACGTATACCTTGCAATAAACTGTCATCGGGAGGTGTTACTATGAGAATTTTATCTGTCATTTTTTACTCTCTTGAATCTTATTCCAGAGAGTCTTATCAGTTTGTTCTGAATTTTGCTGATATTTTAGTTCTTGTTCTCTTGCCCATTTCATTGCTTCTAATGCGGCTTCGTCTTTAGAAATTTCCATGTTGTCTGATTTGGCTTCTAGATAATCTTCCCACGGAAGTTTTTTAATGATGCCGTGCTCAAACAACTTTCGTTGACGTTTTAAACTATCATTAGGATGGTCATGTTTCCAATCTCGTTTGGCTAGTTTAATTTCTTCCGTGTCGTTCGGATCATCCTCTTCGTCGTCGTGTTCGTCGTCGGCTAAAGGATCGGTATTAACAACTTCTAAATTGGGTTTATGTGCTACGATTCCGTCATCTTTTGCCGCTTCAGGTTCATTCTTTTCCCAGGTTTTACCTTCGGGGTATAGGTCTTTGTCGTCGGCTAAAAACTTAAAATCTTCGTCTTTCTTGATTTCGGCGACACTGGCTAATGCTGCTTCAACATCAACTTCTTTTTCGATTTCTGCTAATTTTGCATTGGCTTCGTCTGCTAAATCAAGTTCTTCGTTTTTTTTAATAACAGGAAACGGCCAAGGACTGGTGACAACTTCCGGTTCGGGTTCTGGGGGAATAATGGGACCTTTAGTTCCTTCGGAGAAATCGTATTCGTCACGCATTTCATCCTTATCTTCTTCTCGGAACCATTGGAAACTATATTGACTGGCCAACAATAAAATAACAGCCAGTGGGTCAAATACAAAAACAATTACTATAATAACCCAACGAACTGCTGCTTCGAGAAGATTTTGATCAGGGTTATCGCCATAAATCAATGCGGCAATATATTTGATTGGTCCTACTTCTGCTTCTACTTTACGAAGTTCTTTGGCAATAGGGGCACGTTCTTCATTAAGTTTAGCGATACGAGCCTGCGCTTCTGAGATATCTTTTTGCAGTCGTCCTCTTTCGGTTTGTTGTTGACGTCTAATTTGTACTGCTCGTTCTGCCCCTCGTTCTGAATCTGATCTGGCCATAACCTGATCAACTGCTTCGTCCATTTGTTTAAGAGCACGTCTGGATGCATCGATGTTCTCCCTTTCAGTTTTAATCTTTTCGTCGATCAATGAAACCTGTGCAGCAACATCTCCAGTTGGCACGGCTTGATCTAAATGGGCTTTCGATAGGTAACCAAATATACCCATTGATGTAATCAACATCAATGCAGTAATAGCAATTATCAAATATGATTTTATAGCGGCTGGTGCTTTCTGCCAATTCCATTTCAGCCAAACTGTAGCCACTAGTTTACTAACCTCTAATGCCACTCCCATGATCATAATAGGAATGGCAGCAGCGGCGAATATAGAAACTAGACCAGCAACACTATAGAAAACAGCCACAGCAGAAATAACTAGGCCGCTTAATAGAGTTAACCAGGCAATGAGTTTATCTGAAAATGTATATTTCATGAACAAATATTTATTCTATGGCCCAACGCCATTTTCCGGAACTATTATGATAACATGCTGTTGCTGCAATTGTTCTTTCAGTATTATACGCAATAACCTGTGTATGTAGTCTACGGCAATAACCGCTACCGGTAGGCCAGGTCATAACGACTTTAGACATACCAGACGCATTACCCTGATACCAAGTCACCGCCTGGCCATTTTCTGTATAAAGCAATGAATGAGTGATAGCCTCGGCATGTTTGGCTTTTTGATTATCATCTAATCTTTTAAACCAACCGAGGCTAATGTCAATAAGGTCTTTTACAATAAGACCGGTTGCCTGATAGTGGAAAAATTGAGGATTGTAAATATCTTCGGCGATAACAGGACTAGATGCCAGAAGTATTGATAATTTCCCAACTACCATCAGGTTTTTGACAACTAATGCCTTTTCTCTGAACATTGGTATTTCCAATCGTCATCCAATATAAAAATTCGCCGCAATTACGAGCCATGCCTAATCGCGACTCTGTCAATCTCTTGATTTGATCATCTGTACATTCTACCTGAGTAATACTGTCAACCTTCTCTCCATTTTGCAAAGTGATTGTCTGAGAGGTATGACAATATTGTGGCTTCTGTGCCTGTACCTTAGGTGCAGAAGAACACCCCGAAAGAAGAATGATAATACATAAAATTACTATCAATCCCCACAGGAAGTTCTTCGCTGTGTAAGGGTGCATCATTGCCGTGCCGCTTTCTGCTCTTTGGCCTCAGCAATTAATTGATCAAAAACAGGCTTAGGCATCTTCAATCGAACGAAAGTGTAATGACGTCCGTTCATTGTAAAATGACCTACTTCGCGCTGAAGGTGTTCACGAATAGTTGTATCTCGGACTACGTAAGAAATCTTTGTGTAAGTTGATTTCTTTTCGTCTTTGAACTCAATTTTCGTTTCAGAATTAACTTCGCTGTTAATACGTTTGGCAAAGTTATTCATAGCAATGGCATACATCTGTTCTTCTGCTGCCTGTGCATGGATTGATTCACCGGCACCGCAGGCGTATGCCATTTCTTTACTCCACCAAAACCAACCTTCTGTACCTGCTTGAGCACAGGATTGATACCAACTCGGTTGAGCATAAGTTTTACGTTCTTCAACATCCTTCATTGTGGAACAGCCTGAAATAGCCGCAGCCAAAATGCCTGTTACAATTGCCTTTTTCATACAATGCCTTTCTGTGTGGGTTACGACAATTATTATTGTAACACCGCAGTCAACCGAAGTCAACTACGGTGATTACCAATTTATTTGAAGAAGATCAGGGCCATCATTACTGCTTGAATAATGAAGCCAAATCCGATTGTGACGACATTAAGCATGTCTTTTTGAACAGCGGCCTTTACAAATAAAAGTCCTAGGCCTCCCCAAACCAATAATACCAAATCAACAGCAGGCAGTCGATCGGTGAGTCCGCTCATAACTGCCATCATACTAGGTAAAGTAGAGGCATGCAACACTAAAACTGCTAGCCAACCAAAAGTTTCAGATGAGATCTTACTGACTTTTTCGGTAGCCCAATTTTTAAAGTCAGCCATATTTTCAAAATGGGGCAACAAGTTAAATTTCGTGTTAAACATTTTTGTCCTTCTTTCCTTTGTAGAAAATGTGATTACCGATTGAACCTATCTTTTCGAGAGGCCAGCGAGGATTAACATAGTTAGCATGATAATATAATGCTTCTTTGAGAACACTCAATTGAAACCCTTCTAAAAGAACCTTCTTTGCTACTTCATAACTTTCTCTATATGCGGCAGGATTGACTGGGCGTGTTTTGGCTGCAGAATCGCAATGCCATGAGAACTGACATACGACTTTGTCCATAACAACATTTTTTTGGAAGATGACGCCGCAGACATCTTTACCAAATCTTCCATCCTTGACACGATTCATTGTCACTTGTGCAACAGCGACCTTGCCTTCAAAATTTTCATAACCCGCTTCTCTATAAATGTTCATAGCCAAACAGTCTAACTGCTGTTCACGAGTTTTGATTGTAATAACATCTTGGCTGTAATAACCATTTACTTGTCTAAGGTTATCAAACTTTTTTGTAACCAAAGACTGTACTACCATTGCCACGGCCATTAGGCCCAATAGACAAATAATAAAACGAATTGACTTTTCCATTTAAGTCCTCCTTTCACTTGGTGTCATAAAAAACATGACATTACATTAAGGGAGTTAACTTCACGAGGCTCATAGAAAGAACCCTGGGTTCGTGTAGTCGTCTCCATCAGCCACCGAATGCTCATAACATTCAGTACCTTTGGCGAGCATGGCTTCCCGAATCTCACGGGTTTCTCATAGGCCAAGACTCGCGGGTTGTTAGAAATGGTTTCCATTTTTATCAACCAACTATCTTAGTTTCTTTGCGAAACGTATTTTTATATAGCATATATCCTTTTTTTTCAGTTGTAAACCGGCAATTATCGACGCATTTTGGCAATTTCTATGGCCTGTTCGTCGTTGATAATAGGAACCGCATTACTCTTATGCATAGTGGCGATACCTTTTATCAATGTACCGGTATAAACTTTGGCAGCAGGTTTCAAACATGGCGCCATGTTCGTTGGATCTAAACTTGGAATCCTTGGGGTCTCTCTCCGATATGGTTCGGATTTAGGTATAAAAGTTCCTGCCTCCAGAGCACGTTTACGCTTTCTATTTTCTTGCTCAATACCGTGCCGTTTGAGAAGATCTTTCCATTCTTCGTCCAATTGGCGTGCCTTTCTTGCTTGTTCAGCATTTCGAAACTTTTTCTTGCCTTTTTTCTTGCCAGTAGTCGACAGCCACGGGCCTTCCAAATGCATACTCAAAATAATTCTCCAGTTGTTACTGTTGATACTATTATAACACAATTAGGAAAAAAGTCAAGAAAAAGCCCACCGAAGTGGGCTCTTTTGGTATTACGTTGTTATCGATTCATCACATACATCGTGATTTCAAATCCATAACGCATTTCGACTGCTTCTGGTTTGGTCCACATAACGCTTCTCCTTTATAACATAAAACATACTTGTATTGCGCTAGTATGTATCAATATTATACCACAAAAAACGTCATAAAATCATACGCAGAATCATTAAAATCATCTCATGAATTTAATACCTTAGCAACGCTGTTAACAACAGACGCGATTCTTCCAATATCGCGAAGTTGATCAACAGAATAACCTTCTGCTTTTAATGTGTCAAAATGTGCTTTGACACAAAAATGGCATTTGCCAACTATAGATGCTGCCAAACTATAGGCTTCGAATCGAGCCTTTAAGGTGCCTCCATGATTAGCAATAGCATTCATGCGTAGTTGTGGTGGTATGCCCTCTAAGGCACCACCCACCATTTCCACATATGGATACCATACATTATTCTGAGCCATAATAGATGCTGCTGTTAATGCTGCATCTCTTTCTTTCACATCTTCAATACCGCTAGAAATAAAGGTTACCAATTTTCCATTTCCTGTCGACATGGCTGCTGCCAATGCGCAACATTGTGCTTCAACTGGGTCTAGCGTAGAGCGATTTATAACCGCATCCAGATTTAGTCTTATATCTTTGGCGTATTCTGGTAACGCCTCTTTGATTTGGTCTACCCAACTCATTGTGTGTCTCCCTGTGTTTGTTTGGCAATAGATTTATATCCTTTAATGGTAGGATGAACGCCATCTGCACTCATTTCGTGTTTTCTCGAATCAATAATCACGTCATTATATTTTTCAGCGACTTTCTGTACATTGGCTCTTTTAGTTTCTTTAATGGCTGGAAGGATCCAATAAACTCTGTCTGCCTTTACTAATTGTCTTAAGGTATAAAGTTCTTCGTAAGTGTTAATACTACGATAGTCGTTTGATCCTAGGCTGATAATCACGGTCTTTGCTACTTTATAATTAGAGTTGGTATATAAAATATGACGATTCACATAGTCATAACTGTTTATACCACTTTTAGCATAAGTCACACACTCCTTGCGGATTTGTCCTACTCCAACTGCGAGGCTATCGCCTAGAATCAAACATTCTAACATTATTTTACTCTCTAAAGTTGTCTAATAAACAATTACCTACCTCGACGGTTAATACACCAGTAATTAAAAGAACTACCAGTTTTAAAATCCATATTTCTAAATAACTGTCTATGATCATAAAGTTATACCTTTAAAGTCTCCCCACCAACTTTACGATTGCAGGCACATAGTTCGCCGGTTTGTAGTGCATCAAGAACACGAAGTGTTTCTTCTGGGCTACGACCAACGTTCAAGTTGTTGACAGTAACGTGTTGAATTTCATTGCTCGGATCAACGATAAATGTAGCACGAAGTGCGGCACCTGCCGGAGCATAGAACACGCCTAATTGATTGATAAGGCTCAGTTCATTACGCTGTGTGTCGGCGAACTGAACATGCTTGATGTTTTTTAGATCTGGGTGGGCATTCTGCCAAGAAATCTTGCAGAATTCGTTGTCTGTGCTGCCTGTGAGCAATACTGCGTCACGGTCTTCAAAATCTTTTGCCAACTTGTCATAGGCAACGATTTCAGTTGGACATACAAATGTGAAGTCCTTTGGATAGTAAACGATAACCTTCCACTTGCCTTCAAATGACTTTTCTGTAATATCGAAAAAAGCATCTTCTGGCTGACCTGGCTTAACACCGACTAATGCAAACGCATCTAATTTCTGACCTACTGTTTTCATTTTAACTCTCCTTTGTGTGTGTTGAAAACTTTACAACTCTAGTTGTTACGCTAATTATATATCCTATTAAAATAGGAAATCAATAGTTTTTTTCTGAATATTTTTTAATGCCTATAATAGGAAAAAACAATAATCCTAGAATGCCGCTCCGATATTAAAGGTGGTAATATTATCAATTACAGGATCCTTGGTATAGAGATTAGTAACTCCTAAAATGATTCCTTGATCAAGTTGGTAATTCAATTCTGTTTTGTTTCTTATATATTGTTGATCGGCCCAGTCTACCAAAAATCTGTTAATGAAAGTAACTTTTTTGGCGACCTTATAAGAAACCCAAAAAGAATTTGAAACCACATCGCTCAAACCTAAATTGTGATTCATTTTGCCAACAGAAAATTCGTTAGATACTTTCAGGGTATCTGTTCGCAACAATTTGTACCCATAACCGAAACTAAGAGAAGTTCTATTCGAATCATCACGAAACTCGTCATGGTCGTACCTTAACCAACCTAAAGCATAGTCTTTTTCACCTAGTTCGTAATTTTCTTTAAACGAAAAATACCCCTCATTGCGAGTCCTTATGCTATTTTTTTCGTTATAAACGTAAGTGCTTTCTAATGCATGTTGCCAACGACCGTATTCTTTTGAATGATCTATCGAGGTAGTTACAACTGTACTTGTATCTTTAACTAATGTTCCGCCTATTGTAATTTTGCTATCTGCAAATGCCGTAGGTAAAACACAAGATAGCAATATTGCTAACACTATTTTATTCACTTTATTTTCCTCTAGAAAAAAAGGGCCCGTGAAGGCCCTTTGGTTATTGGGTTACAAGGTTACCAACCCCGGAGTTGCAGTTTCTTAGGCTGCTAGAGCGAATCTATCTTCATTGGCAGCACCAACGGTGTTGCTAGTGAAGTTCAATGCGCTGAACTCGATTGTAGATGCTTTTGCATTTACTTGTTTTGCTTCTTCGGCCGGGTTCCCCCAACCCTACGGTTTTCACATTACCGTGTTGCCGTCTCTACTATCTCACGCTGTCGAAACCAAATTCAGGCCCATCAAAAGTATATTATGCCACGCTCTGAACCTGGGCTCTTAGTAATATACTTTTGGTGGACCTGGGCGGAATCGAACCGCCGTCCAACATGCCTTCGCTTTGAAGGGATTACAACAATTCCTTAGGCTGGTTGAATACTACTAGCCTGTTGTCCTTTCATACCCATTGTGATTTCAAATCTTACACTCTGACCTTCTTGGAGTGTTTTGAAACCACCGCCTTGAATTTGAGAGAAATGAGCAAAAAGGTCTGCCCCGCCATCGTCCGGTGTAATGAACCCAAAACCTTTGGCGTCGTTAAACCATTTTACTTTTCCTGTTACCATTGTTACTTTTCCTTAAAAAACTACTATTTGTAGTCTATATATTTAACTATCTTTAGAATCAGTTGTCAATTATCTTCATCATCAACCTCATCTTCCTCTTCCCAAATTGTGCCTTTTTCATCATAGCGTTTATAATAGGCCTCGTTTGGTTTGAGTATACGCCAATCGTTTGGATATTTCAATGCTGCTATTGTGGTTTCTTCTTTCTTTAGCAGATCACAGATCACGAAACTGCTGCCGCATCCGCCTTCGACATTCTTAAATGGACTGTGCTTAAACTCATTCCCAGACAGGGCTGTGTGCATCTTAGAACCCCAGCGGAAGATGATTCGTGTGATACCCAACTTTTGGTTACGCAACCGAATCTTATCAAATACAGTGAGGGTGGAGATTGTAGCAGAGTTGTCATCGTCTATGGCTAATAAACAATCCTTGACTTTGATGCTGCCTTTGGTATGCGAGTTATCCGGTGTCTCCTTGGTAGTCCAAGGTATCTCGCAGGTTACGTGATCAACGTAAAATGATTCCCCATGTGTTTTTAGGACCCACATAGGTATGGTTTGGTCCTCTAGGTGTTTTTTGTTGAAATGGAACACCACATCCTTACATGCATATTCAATCTAGGCCATTTGGCTCTCTCCTTAAAAGTGTATTTAATAAAATTCTTTGGTGCGCTAGATGGGAATCGAACCCACTAACCAGAGTTTTAGAGGCTCCTAACCGACCGTCGGTACTCTAGCGCATTAATTTAGTGTATGTGATTTCTTAGGCGAACGCAAGAATTATTTTATCCAACCGATCTTCTTGCCTGCCAACTTGCGCTGATCGTGTTCTTCCGGAGTAGCAGGATACCTCCACGCCCAAACAGCCACAAGGGCCATAAACACTGCGGTTGAAACAATACCGATAGGTTTAATTCCCCCTGTCCACATCAGCACCAAACTTAGGCTCATCATGAACAACATAAGGTATCTTAATTTAGTCGGGAAAACTCTCTTTTCAGACCAGTTTGTAAGAAACGGCCCAAATATTTTATGATTATAAAGCCAACGGTGCATACGCTCTGAACCTTTGGAGAAACAGTAGGCAGCACCTACTACCCAAATACTATAAGGCAGTCCAGGGGTTATCACACCTATATAGGCCATTCCTAAACAGAAAAATCCCAGTATATTCCAAAAAAGTTTTTTCAAGTTCATATTAATTTGTAATCACATTTCCGCTACCCGATGCTGGATGTCCGCAACTGGCAGCATCCCCTGCTCTACAAACCGGAATATTGTTGGCAAATACATTGCCGCTGGCTCCGACCATTACTGGTCCTCTGTGGGAGCCTCTACCGTGACCTGAGACGGCTGCACCTTTTACTGCAATTGGAGAATTGTTTACTATTACTGTTGGTGCTAGAACACCAACAATGGTTCCACCTGCAGCATCTTTTCCAACTCTACTAGTTCCTGGCATTAAAAATCCTTCGGTACAACTTTTTTAATTTGGTTGACATAATATTGTAAGGTACGATATGCTTCGGCCTTCTTCTCATCATTTACTTTATCTAATTCAAGAATTTTCGCTTCTTCAATCATTAACTTGTAGATGGATATCAAACCAAAAATTTCATAGGGGGTAGTAGTTCTGATGCCGACTGTCTCTCCTAACTCTTTCAATCTTTTTTGATAAGTTTCTATATCTGTCAGTTTCTGAGCGATTGTAGTAGAATTATTAGTAATAGTTGTAGAATTAGCCGCCATTGTTGCCAGCGACGCTGAAATTAACAATATCTGAGCAGCCATTGACGTTGTATCTGTGTCAATGTCGTTGAGTTCGGTAGTAACAGCAGAAATAGTACTAGAGTAGTCTGGTACTGTTGCGACCGCTGCGGCTGGTTCTATTAAGTATGCTGGCATAAATCTATTTATTAGTAACTAGGATACCACTTAGTAGTGGTGGCATCGTAGGTCATTATCAATGCTCTGCTGACTACCGCGGTAGATGCTATAGCAATATTGCCTGCGGTCGTTGTAGTAAAAGCACCTGTGGGCAATAATGTTATTTGATTATCGAAACTTCCTAGATTAGAAGGAGGAGTAATAGTTGCTACTGCCGTAGTGCCTGACACAAATGCAATTCTTGTTGTAGGAGCGATAGTGGTTGCGCTGGCAATAGTAGGCGCAGAACTGGCCGCTGATGCAGGATCTGTAACACCGCCTACCCTAACCACAAAGTTAGCAGGAGCATATATCCAAACCCTTTCACCGGATAATACAGGAACGTTTTCTAATACAAATGTTCCGCTGGCTTTGATCGGAAAATCGTAGAACAGATAGTGCTGTGCTGTAGGTGGATTAGATGATGTTATGGCTAATCTAATGTTACCCGTTGCTACTGTAGAATTCAGCACATAGATGTTTGCCGTTAGATCAGACGTAGCGGTATAGGCTGTTGTTACAGTATTGGCTACACTTACAACGAAAGTTGAAGATACTATTGGCATGATCTATGTTAGGCTAACTTAATGCCTGTGGTTCCTTGGATATAATTATCTGAAAACATCTTATCTGTGGCTTCAATGACCATAACGGTACTTTTATAAATCCTAACAGGCTTATCGGGATTCACAGTAAACAAAAATGGGGCCATGCCTAATCCTTGATTTGATGCTGTTAATACCATAGGCTTGCTGATTTTATAATATAGAGGACCGTCTTCGTCCAATTTTCCAATCAACTCCTCACCTGTTACTAATTTCATAGTAACTACTTCACCTTCTGTTACGCCTTTATCTATTAACATTATACTCTTCCATCCCCAACTCCTTGACCTTCCCATTGTTCAAAAAGTTTTTTAAGTTCTGTGAATCCGCCTACTAATTGATTATCTAAAAATATCTGCGGAACTGTTCTTGCATTTGGTACGGCTTCTAATAAGTCTTCTTTGCTGAACCCGTCACCGATTTTCTTTTCTTCAAACTTGATTCCCTTCTGTGTTAATAATGCCTTGGCTTGTTCACAGAACGGACAGTGATACTTACTCCAAACTACCGCTCTCATTATTATTCCTTTCAATTTGAATATACGACTGCGCCGTTTTTATCTACAACTCTTACAAGTAATGCGCCTCTTTGCTTTCTATTTAACGCGGCTGCAATAGCGCCTTGTTCATTTCCGAAAGTACCTATCGTGGTCCAACTTTCGTAGGGTGATTTGCTTTTGAACTGTGCTTTGTACATGTTAAATCTCCGGCAATTCTTCGTAGTTAATTGAATCGCTCATGACTCCGATTACATAGTTTGTTGATTCATTTTCTTGTAAAGCAGTTTGTTTTTTGCTAGTGTCTGAATGTTTATTAAACCAGGGAATAGGAGTACTCTTAGGAGCAGGATTCCAGTATTTTATTCCTATGTCTTTAAGGGCAGAAGCAGCAGTATAGTCCACAAAATCTTTAAGAATGTTAGCATTTAAACCAATCACTGGACCTTTCTTAAATAGATACTCTGCCCAGGCCTTTTCTTCAGCGATAACATCTTTGTAAATTTGAATAACCTCTTCTTGGCATTCCTGTGCCGCCTTAGCGAATCTTTGATCTTCTTTAATAACTTGGTTGATTAAATAAGCCGTCCAACCTTTATGTAGTAACTCGTCTTGTAGGATTAGGCTGATAATGTTGCCATTGCCAATAAAGATTTTATTCTCTACCATTGCAAGGCTTGTAGCAAAGGATACCATGAACCGGAATGCTTCTAAGGCATAACTTGCGTGTAGTGCTAGATAAATTGCTTTGATATGGCTTTCTTCCGGACAGTTGTTTGGGTCACTGTCTGTTTCTTTGATACAATTAAATTTGTGTAGATCATCATAATATTTGCCGATACTAGATGCCATATCAACGATTTCTTTAGTGTCGTGAATTGTATTGAACACTTCCTTAGGCACATTGTAGATATTACGAATGATATGACTATATGAACGGCTGTGAATGTTAGTTTCAAAGAATGTCCAGTTGTAGACCAGTGCTTCTAATTCTGGTAGGCTTATGACCGGAGTAAAGATTTGACTTGGGCCGCGACCCTGTAGGCTATCCAGCGCGGTCTGACGTAATAGGTTACTGGTAAAAATATGTTTAACTGCATCTGATGCTTCCTTAAAGTCGCCTGCATCCTTGGTAAGACTAATTTCTTCTGGTACCCAATAAAAGCCACGTGCAGTTGTTTCAAAGTCTGCAATCTTCTTATATTTGACTTCTTCGAAGCGTTGAATGGTAACCGGACCAGCAGGGTCAAGAAACATTTTACGATTTAGATAGTCTGTCTTTGTGTTTAGGTTATATTGTTGTTTACTCATAATTTACATGCTTCGCAATCTTCTTCTTCTATAACTTCTCTTTCGTTATGGAAACCATTATAATGTACTTCGGGTGTTCTTTCTTCTTCTTTAGAGCCCTGTTTGTTAATAAGGCTGTAGTAAAATGTTTTGATCCCCCACTTGTGTGCCTGCATGAGATTTTTAATAATCAAAGTTGTAGGTACTTTGCGATCTGGAAAATAAGCAGGATTATAAAAAGTGTTGGTACTGATACTTTGATCGATATAAGCAGCCAATACAGCAGCGGTCTTCAGATATCCATCACAGTCTTTTTGTTCCCACATCAATTGATACTTGTTTTTTAATTTTTGATATTCCGGTACAACCTGTGTAAAAGAACCAGCCTTCGATTCTTTAGTGGAAATTAGACTCATCGGCATTTCTATACCGTTAGTACTATTAATAACGACAGAACTAGACTCCACAGGAGCAATAGCCATAAGAGTAGCATTTCGAACTCCATGTTGTTTCATCTCCTTACGTAATGGTTCCCAATCAAGTTCTGGTTTAAAACTGGTAAGTTCGTTGGAACCTTTAGAGCGTCTTTCCCAAGGGAATACACCTCGACCGTACCATGTGTTATCACTTTCTTTACATTTACCTCTTTCTTGAGCCAATTCAACTGTTGCTTCTGTGAGATAGTATGCCTGATGCTCCATCCACGATTTGACTTCTTGTAGTGCGTCCTTCTCGCCATACTTATGTCCGCGCTTGGCGTGCCAATAGGCTAGATTAGTAACACCAATACCCAATGGCTGAATTTCATCGTTGCTGAGTTTACTCTGTATACTTAGAAAATCTTGATAATCCAATATATTGCAAAGACTACGCTGCAATATACGGCAAGCACGGCGCATGTCCTCAGGATTGCGGAAGGCACCCCAGTTAATGGACCCAAGGGTGCAAAGAGCGATTCGACCCTCTGGATCATCGAGCCTCTTAAATGATTTCGTAGGTAATAGGATCTCACAGCATAGATTGGACTGATAGATAGTATGGTACTCTGCATCAAATGGCCCTTGGTTTATCACGTTGTCGATGAATACCAAATAAATGCGACCAGTATCAGTCCTTTCCTTGAGAATACCACTCTTGAATACTTCTTCAGCACTCATAGTCTTCTTACGAAGATCTTTACGTTTTTCATATTTAACGTACAGTTCTTCGAAAAGGTTTGTATTTTTATAAAATGCTTCGTATAAATCAGGCACTTCGTTAGGATCAAAGAAAGTAATATTTTCTTTATTTTTAAACCGACGCCAAAAGAACGCTGATAGTACAACTCCGTAGTCCATGTGTCTAACGCGAGTTTCTTCAGTTCCCTGATTATTTTTAAGAACGATGAGATCGTCAAACTGATAATGCCAAATAGGATAAAAAACTGTGGCAGATGCGTTTCTAATACCACCTTGTGAACAACTCCTTAAATCGCCAAACCATTTCTTTAAAAATGGTATCATGCCTGTGTGCATGATCTCACCACCTCTGATAGGCGAGCCTAAAGGTCTTAGACGGCCAATCTCTAAACCAATGCCTGCACGTTTGCTGGCATACTTGGCCATCATTTCTCCAGAAGCAAAGATACTATCAAGATTGTCGTCGCTACGTATAAGGACACAACTACTAAACTGTTTGGTAGGCGTGCCAAGACCAGCAAGAACGGGAGTAGCGAGAGTAAACAAACCGTCACTGGCCGCTGTATAATATTCTTTAATATAGCGCATACGTGCTGAATTGGGTTCTTCTCGATGGAAGACCGTAGCCGCTGCCACGATATACCTAACCTGCGGAGTCTCATAGATTTCCTTTGTGGCACGATTGCGCACAAGGTATTTTTCAATCAACTGTTCGATGGCAGCATACGAGTACAATTCGTCTTTTTCGTGATCTATGATCTCGTCCATCTTGTTCCAGTCATCTTCTGAATACCAAGTTAGCAATTCCGGAGTATATAAACCTACTTCTATATTCTTCTTTACAATCTCGTAGAGGCGAGGAGGGTTATAGTCACCATATACATCCTTTCTCAGCATTGAAAGACGCTGTTTGCCTGCCACGTATTGGTAATTGGTATGACCAATGTCTGGATTGTGTTCTATATCGATGAGATCAACTATTGCCCTAAGAGTAATCTCGTCAATCTCTCTGGTCGTGATTCCGTCATAAAAGTGTGGCTGACTCTTGATCTCGATCATACTTTGGCTGACATCAGCAATTCCTTTACAAACTTTTGCAATTTGATTCTGCCATTTTTCAATCGTGAGTGGTTCAGCGGCTCCACTTCTTTTAATGACGGTAATGTTCATTTTTTCTTTTTCCTAATTAATTATGAAGAAATTTATTTATTGACTCTTTTTCTTTCGACCAGATGATACGGTTAGAGTCTTTGATACGGGAGATAGGCACCGCAGAGCGGTATTCCCAGTTGAGTGCTATTGAATTATCAATAATTAGAAAATAATCTTTTTCTCTATCTGTCTGTAACATAGGAGTATGTATCTCAAAATCAACACCAATAAAACGCTGTGTTAATTTTATAGTATACAGCATTCCAAGACAGATAGCAAGATTATCGTACCGATCGTCAAGAATTAAATGCCAGGGATCTGGCCAACTCTCGCTGTCGTTAGGATCAAGATAGGGACTAACTAAGGGGGCGCGGGCCCAAAATTCGGCCACATCTTGGAAAGGAGTTTGACTGGTCTCCAAGTTGTTTCTGAACTCACGCCACCTTGCTAATCGCAAGGCACCGTGACAATCAAACACCGTAAGAAATTTGGTAGGTAATGGTACCTGCAGAACCTGTGGCCAGAGGATTCTTATAGGATATCAATAATGTATCGATACCGCTATCGGCATCGTTATCCCTAAGTTGAGCGTTAAATTCAAAATTTGTCATAAGACTTCCTCCTGGTGACGTAGTTAAACTTGCTGAATATTGAAATTCGTCTGTGATTGCCACTGTGCTGACATCGTCGTCAATGGTTAATGTTAAGCGTCCTATTCTCGAATGGCTACTTAATCTCAAGAAATAATTTACATAGATAAATCTGTGAGTTGCAGGAAATGCCACGAATGGTCTAAAACCATCGCTAAGGAAAATATCGCTATATTGACTGTTAGTCAGTGTTGTCTTACTACTTCCCTGTGCTTCTGGATAAGTTACAGTTGTGTTAGAGACGGTAAGACCGCCGAATTGATTTCGATTACTGGTGCAATTAACGACATCATTTCCACGCTTATCACCGAATTCTAAAATAGCCACTTCCGGATATTGTGCTGTATTATTACCGTTACCGCAGTCTGTAAAATCACAATCGTTAATGTAGGTTCCTGTACCATGTGTGGAATAAAATGCTTGTTGGTGTATTAATTCCCAACGACAATTTTCCAATACCCATTTATTAGTTTGGCCGGTAACTCCCTCGATATAAATTCCAATATTGTTAACCTTAAATTCGCAGTCTGTAAATCTAATTTTAGTTTCAAAACTAACTGTTTGAGAACACTTGATAGACATTTCTTGATTAAGGAATAAGCAATCCTCAAAAGCGATATCGGTAGTTTTTATTTCGTTGATATCATTTTGCCATGATACTGCACTATTTCGGGATGTAGGAGACACCACAGAATCCAATAAGGTGTATTCGCCTTGAAATTTTACATTTTTGATTTTTGAGTCCCTAACTCCTGATAATACTAATCTTCCAGAAGATCTGCTAATGGTAAGATTAGAAATTTCTATGTTATTAGGTCTATTAATAGAATTAAATTGGGCTAGTTCAAGACCACTTTCTGTGACAAAGGTTATATTATTTGCTCCGATGTCTAGTATCACTCCATCCCTAGTTTCACCTTGTATAATGGCTGTGCTTGGGATTCTGAGGGTGGACGCAAAAAGATAAGTTCCGTTTGGGATTGTTAATACCTTTTTGAATTTTGAATCTGCATTTTGAAACAGTTCATTAAATGCTGTTTGAAATGCTTCAACATTATCTGTAGATCCATCGGCAACTGCACCAAAGTCTAGAATGCTTACGTATTCATCTAATTTGCTCTGTAGGCTTCTTGATACACTAAGTCCAATACTTGGTTCTGGTAGTGCAAATCTGTAAGCAGATGCAAGTTCTAGAATGTTATCATGTTCGGTAATAATCTTAGTATTACCTACATAGGGTGCTCCTTCTGCAACTGAACCGTTACCTATGTATAATTCTTGAGAATCTACAGCCCAGGCAAATTCTGCTGCACTTAACTGTGGGATTCCGATCCCGATATTTTTCTTTCCTCTTCGGACTTGTATTTTTGATATCTGTACGACAGCCATAGATTTCTACCCTTGTTAGGATATTTATCTACTTTGGCTGTAGTATTCTTCTACTTTGTTCAGCCACTGATCTTGCCAATAACTGAACTCGTCTGGCATAAGGTTAAACTGTTGATATTGTAGATCCCTCGAACACATAAAAACCACGCCTCGTTTAATGTCTGAGCCATAGACTTCGTTGTGCGCCATAATGTATGCAGTTAATTGAATCTTATAATCATCGACCCATTCTTCCTTTTTAGGTTTGTTGGTCTGTTTATAATCCATTACCGCAGGCTCCCCTTTATAAACACCTACAAGATCTGTAGTACCGGAAAATAAACCTGGAAAATAAAGACTCTGTTCCATAGCCCAAACTTCTTGTACATCGCTTAGACCGTTTTCTATGATAATGTCTGCCATTGCATTGGCCTGAACATGCACAGGATTATTTCCTGGCTGTCGCTGCATTCCTGCAATAAATCTTTCTAAATTGCTGTGCATGGCTGTACCAACGCCTGCGGCTTCTGTAGTTATCTGTTTGGCTTTTTCTTCCCCTACTCTTTTTTTCCATTCGTTTAATGCTGTCATATCTTTGGTAGCACCAAGAATGGTTGTGACACTAGGGAGGCTTTCGCCGTCGGGAGTTAGGTAAACTCGTTTTTTCGTTACTGGATCGTTTACCTGAGTACAGGATTTATATTGATATCTTTCAACAAATGGTGGGGGTGTATAAATTTTAGTCATCCTGTATATATTACAGGATTATAAAATCGTTGTCAAGCCTGGGGAGTTGCAGTGGCCTGGGCCAATTGAGCCGGCGCGGCCGATGCTGCTGCTTTATCTACAGCCGCTTGGCTGTCTTGAGGAGTTTTTGTACCGTCACCTTTTGGTTCGTCTGATACGCCAGGGACATCTAATTCTATACCGTCGGCATTGAAATTTTTAATCAATGTTTGAAGTGCAGGATTAGCATCGTACATGGCTTTGAAGGTTTCGTAGTCTGCAACTATTTCTATTCCGCTTTTAGACGTTAATTGATTAAATGCCTGCCAATTCATTTTAGCCGGCATTTTTTGAGAGGCGGCCCTGCCTATTAGATTCTTAATTACAATAACGAATCTGTCTGTAGGGTCATCTTGAAATTCAAAAAATCTCATTTTATCAACGCTAACTGCTTTTGAAGATCGGCTAGTTCTTTCTGCTTATTTTTTATTTGATCTTGTATTTCTTTTTTCTTATTGGCTCTGTCTATGGCTTGCTGGGCTAACATTTTAGATTGTGCAGCAGGATCTGCTTGAACAGATTGTGTAGGCGCCAATGTGGTTGAACCCGGTATCGCGGGTGGTGTTCCTGTAGGTGGTACTACAGGCGCCTCTGATACAAGTTCAACAAATCTCATCCTGCCAACACTTTTAAAAGTTTATTCTGAAATTGGATGCTTTCTCTCTGTTCGCGACCTGCTTCTTCGGCGCCGCCGGCAGCCGGTTCTGCGGCAGCGAATTCATCCTCCGGTGCAGGTTCTGCATTCATTTCATCAGGTGCGGCTGCGGCAAGATCTTCTCCGCCTTCTGGTGCTGCTGGTTCTCCGCCTAACATTTCGGCACCCTGCTCTTCACCTGTTAATGTACGAACACCTGTGGCCAAAGTTTCACGTGCTGTCTTTAGATTCTCAAGTGCTCCTTGAATAGCGGGTGCTACGGTGCTGATAAACGCTTTGGCTTGCTCTTGACCCATTTCGTCACGAATACTGTCGCCTAACTGTAGGAGTGTGTCGTTCTCCATACCAGAAAGTTCTTCAATCCATCGACCCACTCTGTCTACCATTGTCTTAGCGGTAACGATCGCAGATGCTTGCTGGATCTCACCTTCTGTTACTTTAGTCATTTCTTCTCCTTGATCTTCTGTAGTTTCGTCTGCCTCTACGGCGAATTCTTCGCGATGTGCGATTTCTGCATTGATGGCATCTAACATCCACTGAGCCTTAGTATAGGCTTCGTTTTCTAGAGTTTCGTTAAATGTAGAAGAACTACGTACCTGACTTATTTGTGTACGTAATTTATTTCTCGCATCTTCTAATTGCTGTAGATCGAAACTTTCTAAATTAAGTTTTTGCCCGAAAGTTTTTCCTATGCTTTCGTTAATTTTTTTCGAATCTGTTTTAGCAAATAAATCAGTTGTTTTCATAAGTGCCCATCCAGTGAGATTAATTATATTTATTCATTTAATGCACAAGGACTGGGCTTTAATTTTAGCCGCAGCCGCTTTTGATCTAGCGATTTCGTAACGTGCCATTGCACTATCTGCTCTGTCAAAGTCCTTAGCATCTTGTGCTTTTGTATAGGTATATAGCAGAAACTGGCATTCAGTATGAAACTTTCCGTACTCCTGATCTGCTTTGTATACTTTATCCATATCAAATTGACTGTATTTTAGCAGTAACATTTTAGCCAACGAAACTGCCACAACATTAAGGCTAACACTAGCGAACCTTAAACGATTATGTACAAAGATGTTTTTTATATTGTGATCCGATCTTATAGACACAGGTCCAATTTCTATGCCCGTGTCGGTTTTCACAGGTAAAAAAATGCCTTGAGCGGCTAGTTTCTTTTGATTTTCTTGTATGAACTTTTTGAGTTCGTTGGCTGTTGTCATGCAAAAAGGACCTTAGTCCTTTATTTAACTGCTCACATTTTACAGCCCGAAAAACTTGAAGATAGTTTGAATATTAAGTTGGCCAGTCCATCCCAACCCTGCTACGAAGGCCATACCTACTAGTCCATAGGTCATTAATTTTTGCTTCTGCTTCTCTAGATCTTTAATCTTGCCTGCAAGTTCATTATGCTGGCTTGTCGATTCTACACGCATTTCTTCTAGAGTTTTGGCGAGATTATCACCTGTGCGATCAAGACAGTCGTGTAATTCTTTTACGTCTACTTTTAAATCATCTAGTTTTTCGTCTAGGTTAACAACTTTAACCTCAACAACACTAACTCGCTCTGCTACTGTGGCCATCTAGGCTCTTCTCCTGTATATTAAGTCAAGGTCCGCTCCGGACATGTGCCTAAGTTAGAATGCCTAAATGTATGCCTTATTCTATTATTTATTCAATTTCGTCCGTTTCATACACCCAGGTGTTGCATTTTTTTCCTTCGGTGATAAAACATGCAGGATCAATATCGACGTTATTATTTAGTTCAGCCACTACAGGCACACCGTTAAGGTCTCGAATTAATAGTGCTACAGGGTTACCATCAACCTTGTACACATCATCTCTTTCAGTCTGAAAAAACCATATCCAATGATTGGCTTTCCCTCCAATGTCGTAGGGCAATACTCCTTTTTTCATTTTAGGATCGCTGTCGAAATCGAAATTTGACCTAAGCCCTACAGCCTGAATTAACGAATTAAAATTAGACTGTTGTCCTAATTTTACTCTGTCAGTTTCAATTCGACCAGGATTGGATCGAGTAATATCGACTAAGGTTACTACGCAATATCTTTTCATAATCTGCTACTATTTAAGCAGATAAAAAAAGAGCGGAAATAAATTCCGCCCTTCTCCTCCCCATCCCTGGGAATTAACTAAAATTAGTTATTGTTTTTGTCTTGGAATACTGCAACAACTGCGGTTGTGAAACCAGAACTGTTCCAGTTAGCGCCTGCGGTATGTACGCCTGTGCCTTGTAGAACGATGTAAATTGTGTCAGTTACACCAGACTCAAATGCAGAACCGTCTGCTGTTCCGATACCTGCTACGCTAAATGCATCATTGGTGCCTGCTGTTACTGTTCTTGTTAGACCTCTAACAAGTGTAGCAACTTCAGCATTGGTCATGTTTGTCTTTGCTGCACTAATCACTGTGGTCTTACCGTTTAGACCGTTAACGATACTGAATACGTTGTAGTTGGCGCCTACGGTTGTTGAGCCAACTGTTACTGATGATACGTCTGCCATGATATTTTCTCCTCTAATCAATAGTCCCGCTCAGGGACTGGCAAATTTATTTATTTGGTTTGGAAGAAAATAGGAGGATACGGCTGTTTTTTAAGCCGGTGTCCAACGTTTACGCGGCACTAGTTTTACGTTACCGAACTGCTTGTTAGGATCCGCATAGCGTACACGACCTTCGCCCTGTGTATCCCAAATGTCACCCTGCTCGCCTTCGATCTGATCAATTACTTCGTCTTTCATGTTTTGTATCATTTTAACCAAAGTGAAAATGGCTTCTAGAGAATTAGGATTCACCTGCGCTTTTTGTTGTATTTTTTGCTGTTTTCCTGGACTTACTTTAGATTTACCTAACCAATCGTTAAAATGATTTGCACTTAGGTTGTCTAATTGTTTTGCCTTGGCTGTTTGATTGACATAGGTATAGATTATATTTTTTAAATCAGCAAGTCCGGGCATGTCGGCTAAAAAATTATCAATTTGTTGCGAGTGCTGTGTTAGATACTTCTCTACTTTATCTACTGCACCAGTATCAATTTTTACTGGTTTTTTGTTAAACACTGGTCCTAAAACTATAAGGTTAGGATTACTGTTAAATTGGTTGAAATCTGACATAGGTTTTTGAGCAGAGTCAGGCATACCCCAATCAGGAAAGAAAGCATGTCCGACTACCATAACCTGTGCTTTGGAAATTCTTTTACCCAGTTCAGATTCTGCTCTTACGTGATAGCAGGTTTGACTCTTAGGATTAGGACAGAATGTGTAAACACCTTCTTTATCGATCGAAGGCTTTTGTAAAAATAATCCGTCTGCATACACAAATCCCACAAAGTCTTTAGGAGTAGCGGCATCAAATAACGAATATAAACCTGCGAATTCTGAAGCAAATCTCTCGCGCTCAGACTTTTCTTCTGGAGTTTTTGGTGAGCCGCTTTTATTAGCAATGAAGTCCTTGACTGCTTCTGGACTATCTGTCTTTGCACCACGACTCCAACCATTGTGTCCTCCTAGTAATAGAGGACCTCCTTGCCGTTCTCTGCCCCAGTATATCTGTGGGTTACCGTCCCACTTCATACGGATAGTCTCAGATCCTTCTGGTGTACCAATGTCTTTGATGTGCTGTAGTGCTTCGCGTGTTCCGGCTGTACCTTGGAAGAAAACGAGGTCTTCTAAATGATTAAACGCACGGCCTAATTGTTTAGGTGCTTCGGCTTCATTTACAGATTCGTTTTTCTTACGACCTTGACAATGAGCACGTTGAGAAAAACCCTTGGGATTAGAACAATTAATCGAGCGTTTATACTTTTCGCTCCACTTCTCTGTTATGATTTCAAATGCTCTCATTTAACGGCTTCAATCATTTTACGGAACCATGCTACGGTTCCTGTTTGATAACTTTCAATTTGTTTTGACTTAGGTAATTCTACACCATCTCTAGATAAACTTTCTCTAGCATCTGCTACCAGTTCTTCATAGTTAGGCAATTTTATAATAACGTCTACAATACTTTCTACAGTTTCTAAATTCTTTGGGCTAGCCATCTGTCCTAATAATTTTTTAGCGATTTCGTTAGGATCTTTGGTTATAACTTCATTGGTATCTCTGTTTACAAGACCGTTTTGAAAACTCCATTTCATGCCACGTGCTTTGGCGATGCTGCTCAATAACATATGACGGTGTGCGCCTTTGTAAGGGCTACCTTCAACCCCTCCTGTCATAGAAAATTTCATCCAATCACGTTCGCCAAACATAAAGTCTGCCTGAACGTAACCGTTAGCAGGATCTCCTTTGATAGGGGTTTTGAAGTGAACAGAAATTCCAGATTTTTTGATCCACTCTTTAGGATCCCCGCCTTGCTTTTTAATATATTCGCCCAGTGCATTGGCGAACTCGTTTTTGTTTACTTCATTGGCATCAATGGCCAAATCTAAGTCGCCGCTAGATTCTTTTTTACCTGTAGTTCCTAACATGTGATCTGTTAGTTCTAGTCCTGTGACAGTTTCTAACCATTGTACTGTGGGTACGACATCTGCCTTGGCAATACGTTTAGTTAGAATTACACCAGCATCGTCTTTGAATACATTTCCGCCTTCAAGTAAAGTGCCCATATTATTCCTTGTCAAATTTAGGTGTGGTAGTGTTTACTTTTCTAATACCGCGTACAAAACGCTGAGAATCTCTACCTTTGATTGAGTTAATTAGGCGCCTTTCTAGTTCTCCTGCTGTTTCTTCGTCATAGTTCGCATATAAACTTTCGATAAGATTTATAGCAGAATTAATAATGTTGGTGGCCCTGCTTTCCATAAGCAATTCTGTATTGCGTGTATGGGCAAAGTTGTTTAATTCTTGTAAGATTGATCGTGTTTTGATTTTCATATCCAATAACTCTATTAGTTATTTATTGTGTTTTGCGGGTAATTAAAAAATTGGTTCTGCTTAATAGTTATGCTAAATAAAATTAGTAGAAACCATTAGTTTTTGCTACACACTTACAGAGGATTATACTATGAAATTTTGGAATTATCTAATTGACCTAGCCGAATCATTAGGCAAAGCCAGAGCCGCTGCTACCCTTTCTAGAATGGGCAGGTACGAAGAAGCAAGAAGGCTCATGCTGAATAGCAAGTAATGTTTAATCAGTTTCAAGAAGTACCCTATCAATTATGGGGCCCGTGGAAGAATCAGTGGGGATATGTAACTTCTGTAGCACAATTTACAGAGGAAGACCTTATTCTTAAGAGTTTTACACCATACAACACCAAAGTTGTAAAAAGATTCTATCATTGGGAAGATTGTGCCAGATTTATAGAGTTGATAGAACAAGATAGGAGATTTTAGTTCATGTTGAGTCTTGATTTCTTTCCTCTAGGCATATATAGTAATACATACACAAACACACAAGGAGGAGTTATGTTTTCACCCGCATTTTATATCGAATCTTTTCAAAATACTAAAAAGATCGTCACAAATCAAATCTTTAAAGATCCAACATTAAATAAAGCCGCTCACGCTTATATCGATGCTCAGACTAAATTTGCTCTGATGTTGACAGATAATGCTACTGAACTGGCTAAGTATTCTGTGGAATCATTGTCTAAGGTAATGTTTCCTAAGAAAGGAGAATCTGCTGCTCCGTACAAAGTAGAACCCAAAGCAGAATAATTGACACATTAACACACACAAGGAGAATATTATGTCAAACAACGGAATCAACTTTCCAGAGGTTAAAATGCCTGAAGTTAAATTTAATAAGAACGGATATGAAATCCGCACAGAGATTCTTGCTATGGCAAAGGATCTAGTTGCACAAGACTTTCATGCTAAATGGCAGGGTTGGGAAGTAAGTGCAGAGCGTAACGAAAAGACTGGACAGATTGTTACATCAGTTAAAATGCCTGAATTTCCAGGACTAGATAAGGTTCTTGAAACTGCTGAAAAGATGTACGCATTTGTAAATAATTCACATAGTAAATAAATTTATTGACGCATAGCGTCTTATTAATTAATAGTGAAAAGAAAGGCCCTTCGGGGCCTTTCTTATTATCTGACTTTGGCTAATCTAAAAAATCTAAGTATGCTGATGTAACACCATCCTATATCAACTTCCCACCAACGCTGCTTGAACTTAGCAGAGGCACCGTCAGCATGATGATTGTTATGCAGTTCTTCACCGCCTATCCATATTGCTAAAGGCCATAGATTGCGGCTAGTGTCTTTGGTATCTTTGTTGCGATATCCCCACCAGTGGCTGAGTCCGTTTATCACACCTGCAGCCCAGAAAGGTATCCACAGCATCTGGACACCCCAGACCACGAATCCCACAGGGCCAAAAAGAACAAGATCTATGATCAACATTATAAGAATCCCTAGGCGACTGTGCGGGGTGTATAAGTTTTCTTCTATCCAATCGTTGGGGGTGCCTGTGCCCAACTCTTCTAGAAGTATTTTATTTTTTGCTGCCTGTGCGTAGAGCAGTGCTCCGCCAAACAGCACACGCCATATACCGTAGATCTGCGGGCTATGTGGATCACCTTCTTGATCGCTGCGTTGATGATGTTTGCGATGTATGGCTACCCATTCTTTTGTGACCATACCTGTAGTCAGCCATAGCCAGAAACGCATGAAGTGTGCGACCGCTGGATGAAACTGCACTGCACGATGTGCCTGGCTACGATGCAAATAGAGAGTAACGCAGGCTATGGTGATTTGTACCATCACCAAGGTATAGATTATTGTTAACATTTATTAATAGTTCCCTGAGGCTAGAACTATTTTACAGATGTGTTCTAAACGCTCTATGTGTTCAAAGGACCGCCATGGCGATTGATCTATGGCCACGACTCCATGTCCTTTGATACCCACTATATCGTACTTAATCTCGCCTGTCTCAGAATTTAAACCCAACTTTTCATGGCATTGATCTCCTAGTTCCTGACTGATAGGTGGTACGTCACCTACATTAGGAGCAACACGAGTGTAACGACTCAGTTCTGGAAAGTGTTTTACCAGTTCGCTGAGTTCAATACCGGCATGCATTGCGGCCACACAATAAGTTGGATGAATGTGTGTTACAACTCTAACTTCATCTGTATGAATAGATTTTTGTAGCCCAAAGTGTAAGGGCATTTCACCGGTGGGCTTTAGACCTTTACTAATATCGCTGTAAGGCATTTCTTCCCATGACCATTGTAGAAGATCTTTACCGTTTTCGCCGCACCCTCGACAGATAAATTTATTGACTTTTATTTTTTTAAATTGATCTGGTTGCATGGTCTGTTTACGCACACCGCTGGGTGTAACATAAAAATGATCACGATCATGATGGCGAATAGAGATGTTGCCATCTCTACTCGTAATCCAATTACGTTTATATGCTTCTACTAAAATGTCACAGATTGTTTCTAACATTAATGAAATTGTTCCTCTTCTGTTGAGCCTTTGAGAGCCTGTGTTGATGCATCTTTTTCGACTGTTGTGGTAATAAGATCAAAGTAACCTGTACCCACTTCACGCTGATGTTTAACTGCTTCAAAGCCTATGGCGGTGTTAGCGAACTCACGTTCTTGTAACTCTACGAAAGCAGTCATACCTTGACGTGCATAGCCGTACGCTAGTTCAAACATTCCATTGTTAAGATTATGGAATCCTGCTAGGGTGATGAATTGGAATTTGTACCCCATAGCACCTAGTTCACGCTGGAACTTGGCGATAGTAGCATCATCCAGATTCTTCTTCCAATTAAAACTTGGTGAACAGTTATAGGCTAGCATTTTGCCCGGATGGTGTTTGTGAACTTCTTCTGCAAATCTTCTTGCGAAATCAAGATCAGGTTTCCCTGTTTCACACCATACAAGATCGGCGTAGTTTGCATAGGCAACGGCTCTGCTGACGGCTTGTTCGAGACCGTTACGGGTTCTATAGAAACCTTCGACAGTTCTTTCACCAGTAAGAAAAGGCTTATCGTTGTCGTCGATATCACTAGTAATAAGGTTACCGGCTTCGGCATCAGTGCGAGCGATAACAAGAGTAGGCACGCCCATAACATCAGCAGCGAGACGAGCGGCAACAAGTTTATTGACTGCTTCTCTAGTTGGTACAAGGACTTTCCCTCCCATATGACCACACTTCTTAGCACTAGCCAGTTGGTCTTCAAAGTGGACACCCGCGGCACCTGCCTCGATCATGTCTTTCATAAGTTCGTAGGCATTTAACACACCCCCAAACCCTGCTTCTGCATCTGCTACTATAGGCGCATAAAAATCACGCTCTCCACCTTCGCTCCATAGAGTTTGATCTGCACGAGCAAATGTGTTATTAATTCTGCGTACAACTGCCGGTACGGAATCGGCCGGATACAAACTCTGATCAGGATACATATCTCCGGCTAAGTTTGCATCTGCCGCGACTTGCCATCCTGATAGGTATATGGCTTTTAATCCTGCTTTTACCTGCTGTAAGGCCTGCATGCCTGTTAGGGCACCTAGTGTATGGACGTAATCTTCTTCTAGAAGCATACGCCATAGTTTTTTTGATTGTTCGACAGCAAACTGATTTGGATAAGTCTTTGAGCCTTGTAAGCGAACGACTTCCTCTGCTGTATAGGGTCTTTTGATTCCTTGCCAACGAGGATTTAGGGTCCAATCCTGTTGTATAGCCTGCTGTCTCTGTGTACGTTGTCCCATCCTTGGACCTCCTATGTGTAGACCAGTATTTATGGCACAGCCACAGGTGTTGACAAAGAAATTATAGTAGTATATAATAATCGTATGAAAAAAATCATTTTAACTGACGCCGATGGCGTTTTATTAGATTGGGAGTATGCATTTTCCGTTTGGATGGAACAGCATGGTTTCCAAAAACAAGAGGATTCACAGTTCAAATACGATATTGGCAAGCGATATGGTATTGACAAAGAACAGGCAAAAAAACTGATTAAGATTTTTAATGAATCAGCGCACATGGGATTCCTCCCTCCTCTGCGTGATGCTATGTATTATGTTAAACGCCTGCATGAAGAACACGGATATGTATTCCACTGCATCACTTCAATGAGTGCTGACGAAAACGCCCAGGAACTGCGCAAAATGAATCTGCGTAAGTTGTTTGGCGAAACGGCATTTACTAAATTTATTATTCTAGAAACTGGTGCTGACAAAGACGATGTTCTAGATGCTTACAAGGGCAAAGGCTATTGGTGGATTGAAGATAAGATTACCAATGCTGTTGCAGGGCACGAACGAGGTTTGAAGTCGTTGTTGGTAGAGCATGGACACAACATGGACTATGAGCATCCAGAAATTCCACGTGTGAAAAATTGGAAAGAGATCTACGATAAGATAGTAAATTAAACTAGATTATCTTTAAATATCTGCCAGGCACGTTCCCAAGTCCAACGATTGCTACCTTCCCAAACACGTTGTCTGTCCAGCATCAGTGCATCTTTAACTGCCTGCTTGAGGTCTTCGTTAAGACAACCTGTAATGCCTTCATCTACTACGTCCAATGGTCCTTGACATGGATATGCGGCAACTGGCGTACCACATGCCATTGCTTCAATCATTACTAGACCAAATGTTTCCCAACGGCTAGGGAACACAAACACTTCTGCATTGGCGTAATATCTGGCAAGGTCTGTGCCAGTCTTGTAGCCAGCAAAATGCACATCGGGATACTGTGCCTTGTATTCATCTAACATAGGACCGCCACCTACCATTATCTTTTGATAGCCTGGATAGTCTAGTTCAAAAAACTCTTCAAGATTTTTTTCTTTGCTTACACGACTTACACACACTAGATATTTTGCTGGCACATTTTCTCTGTGTGCAGGATGGAATATATCACGATCAACACCGCGAGTCCAAGGAATCACTTCACCGTCAAAACCGTGGGCACGTAACTCCTTGACCATTGTATCGGTTGTTGTCAGTACTTTACCTGAGTGCTTGTGGAACCATCTGACTAGAGGCCAAGTAATACTTTCAGGTATTCCAAATAACTTTCTAATTCCTTCCGGAAACTTAGTATGATAAGCAGTATTGTACCTAATACCGTGTTTGTCAAGATATTGTCTAACACACAGACCCACAGGACCCTCCGTGGCGATGTGGATATGATCCGGATTGATCTCCTCAAGTATCTTGCCCACCTTCCGGGGAAAGGCAATCTTGACTTCGTTGTAGCCAGGGCAATCAACATAGCGGAACCGCCCGGGATCAAGATATACAATACGATAGTTGTCCCGAACCGCCATCGTCTCAATATTTTTGTAGGTCGTAACCACACCATTTATCTGATCCTGTAAATTATCTGTAACGATTAAGATTGTTTTTGGCATCTACCCTCTACCTTAAATGAATCAAATTTCAACCAATATGTCATTGTAGCCAAAGTTTGTTCACACTGCTGCTGTGTTTGAAACTGTAGCATTATTCTTCCCGGAATGTCGTTTGGATTGTTTATGTGTACCGCTATCAATATCATCAACCACATCATCTCGCTCCTTGGTCCAAGTTATGATTTCCCAACGGCCGTCCCAGTGTTCTATCAGTGCCGTACATGATTCTACCCAGTCACCGTCATTCATATATGTAACACCGTCTATCTCTTTGATTTCAGCATGATGTATGTGTCCGCAGATTACGCCATCATAACCACGCTTCTTACAATAGCCTGCTAGATTCTTTTCGAATTGGAACATAAAGTCTACTGCCTTCTTGACTCTATGTTTGAGATACTTGCTCAAAGACCAATATCCAAAACCTAACTTATGTCTGATCCAATTGAACTTGCCATTTAACATTAGGACAAAGTCGTAGGCTCTGTCGCCTAAAAAACTAATCCAAGGTGCTAGCCTAGTGATGCCATCAAATAGGTCACCGTGTACTACGAGATAGTGTTTGCCGTCTGCACCTATGTGTTCGATTTGGTTGTGTATTTCTACCATGCCAAAACTAAAACCATAGGGTATCATCGGTCTTAGGAATTCATCGTGATTACCTGCTACATAGACAACACGGGTACCACGTTTACTGTGGCCTAATACTCTGCGTACCACGTTGGTATGGCTCTGTTTCCAACGCCATTTGTTCTGTTGTATCTTCCAGGCATCGATAATGTCACCTACGAGATACAGAGTATCACAGGTGTTGTGTTTGAGAAAATTGTTGAGTTGCTCGGCTTTGCAGTCTTTAGTGCCGAGATGCACGTCTGAAATGAAGATACTGCGGTAAGTTCTTTGCATTGCACTATTTACCGCAGAAATTTGTAAAAATTATTACAAATCAGTTACAAATATTAAATCTGAACCAAAGTCCATTTAGTTGTAAATGGTTTGCCTTCGGCCTTGCGTTTCAAGATTTTTTGGAACTCTTCTCGCTTGAGTTCTGCCATCTTCTTGGCGTCGTGGTCGAAGCAGGCCTTGTACAACTCTTTGAGAAGTTTTTTCTGTCTCATGGCTTGCCCCTCCTTGAACAATATTTATAAGGATTATTTAGGGTTTTATTAGATCAGAAACAAAATCTAAAAGTAATTCTGAATGATTTCTTTGAGTTTCTTTGCGCATCCACGAGTAATTTTCATACCAGTAGTTTTCGCTCTCTGGATGACATCCTATAACTCCTACGTTGTTTTGTATGAGTGCCATAGGATCGCCATTGGGGTATGTAGCGATTATCTGTGACTTTGCCGTATCTCCTACCATAGCACAGCCATCGTAGAAAAACATTTTATGATCTTGTCCTCTCCATTTAATCGGCATGGCTTTAGGATGTGGGCGTCTTGTATCTGTGTTAGGTCTTCTGATATATTGAACACAGTCTATGTCTTTCAATATACTAAAATAGTCTTTGCCTGCCCAATACCCGCCCATGCATATGCCAAGATACTTGCCGCCCTGCTGTACAAATCTTGTAACATGTTCGGCATTGTATTTCATCAGTGTATCAAACCTATCTGCATCTCCTATGCCTCCAGGAATGCATACCAAATCTACGTTGTCAAAAAAAGTATCTTCGACTTCGTCTCGGGAAAATAATTTAAAAGAATAATAGGGGTCAAGGGCTCGTATAATGCCATTAGCCGAATCGACTGAGCAGGCGGGTTGGTGAACAAAAATCGCAACTCTCATGGCTTTTACTTAGATGCTCACTTTCAACCTTTAGGGTAGCGAATCCTCCAGTTGGGCCAGCAGCCGGCCACATAACCCCAACGGTCCTAGGGTATGTTAGTTTTCCTGACGTTCCCATCTGTAATCATCTACAGTGGAATCAGGATATCTATTTAAAACTTTACGCTGGACATCTTCTAGGTTTTCACCTTCAATCCTAGCAGAACGTCCTGAACTTATCTGTGTTACTGTCCATGTACCCGGTTGGGCATCTGGATTTGGTTCCTCATCTTTCTTTTCTTCTTCGCCTGAATTATAACTTATAGGAAATTTATTTTTAAGATCAGCCACTGCACTAGCAATGTCGTAGCCACCGCGAACAACATCCCCAGAATTATTTTTTATTTCTTCGCCTTTGCTTTGTAGTGCATCTGCGATTCTTTTCATTAGACCTGGAAACAATTCAGCGAACTTTTCGTCTTTACGAACAGTTTGATTACCGTTATTAATTTGATTCGTAGGTGCATGAATTTGCCACTTACCGTTGACATCATCACCGTTTTGTTTATCGTAAACAGAAATTATAGGACCATCATCGGCATAGCGACTAAACCATTGCGCTCCTGAACTCGATCCTGTACAGAAACTGGCGTTAAATCCGTAGGCATTATTAAAATTATAACATGCTCCGTAATTAAACGGAACTGTAACTAAAAATCTTTCATCATCTATCAGTGTAGTTTCTTTCTTTTCACGTTTGTGTTTTTCGATAACTTCAGCATCTTTGATCTTGCGTAGTTCGTCGCGATATTCTCTATTTTGAACAATAGATTGAATTTGACGTAGGTTTTTAAATTTATTAAAATCTTGATCTTTCTCTTTGAGTTTGCCGCGAAGGCTTAGAGCCTTCCATGCTCCGAGAGCATCACCGCCTTCGCCGTTGATATCTTCGTAATCAGCCACTCCGTTTATATACATACGAGTCAGCCATTCATCAAATTTTCCGTCTTGGCTGATGTCGCCGTAGTCTGTGGTTCGTAATGAACCGTCTAGAAGATCGCTCCATAATTGTAATAAATCTTGATCTTCAGGTTTAGGACCTAATTTTGCCACTGCTGCTCTAGGTAATGTGCTGTCATGACGCATGGCAATACCTAACATTTTTACTGTTTTGGGATCTTTAATCTTAGCCGATACATTGGCTTCTAATACTATTTGATCTAATTTCATCCTGAGATTAAATTCCTTTTAAAGAATCCTAGAACAGTTCCCATTTTCTTCGTATCACCGGCACTAATATCTTTCAATAACTGCTGTGGTCCTTCGGGAAACTGTGTACTATAATTGTCGCTGTAACCTTTGGTTATATTACCCGTCTGTTCTGGATAGTAATGACTGGCCGCCATGTAGATTGCCATTTGTACTGCACCGTTGATAAATGACGGAGTATCTGCACTGCCTGCTTCAAGACTTTCTAAACCATTTTGTAATCTTTCAACATGGTGTAATTTTTTCTTGGCCTTTTCAAAAGCATCGTTTTTAATCTGATTAGCAATGTGCCCTTTAACATCGGCGATGGCTGTATTAATGGCTCTCACCCATAGTGGTTTGAACTTTTTTACAAGGACGTTATGGTCTACGGTCTTAGAAAGACCCTTTTGAGAATCGGCCCTTTTGCGTTTTTTATCAGCGACATTACTGCTATTTTTTCCTACATAGAATTTCTGTAGTTTTCCTATTTTAGACTTTAGAAAATCTAAAATGTTTCCGCCACGTCCGTCTGAAGTTGTATCGATGGGTCCACCTGCACTGGCCACTGCATCATAACTGCCGCTTTTGGCCTTAATAGCACCGGTACCTTTACTTCCAACTATAATTACCCATGCTCCTTGATAAGCATCTTTAAGTTCGCTCCAAGAAATCTTTTCAACAGAACGATAATCTTGATCATGTGCCAAGTTCATGTCTTTGTGTAGCGCAACGACAACTTCCTTTCCTCCGGGACTTCCTGTAATTAAATCCAAAGAAGTACTGGCTTCATCTAAATAGCCTTCACATAACTGAGCAAATAATTTATAGGACTCTGGTTTCATTAGTTACACCAACTTTGTTTTGCCTCACCGAAATATTCTCTAGCAAAGCCATTACGTATTAATTCGGCTCGTAGACTCACACCGTTTAATATGATATCTCCCAATACACGACCACCGAACTTATCCCATCCATAGAGCGTAACTTGATGCTTCTGGGTTGTAGCGACAGCGTTTTTGGTAAAGGCTGTGGCTGCTTGTCCTCGTTGATCCTCCGAAGGACATTGGGCTCTGAATCCTTTTTCTGGAGTATCGACTCCATAGATCCTAATTGCAAGTTCTGGTTTAAGGGGAGCAGGAAGAAACGGGGCTGCGATTACAACTGTATCCCCGTCATTTACCCTCACAATTTTAGCGTCATAAGTTACACCTTGTGGTGCTTTCTGTGCTAGTGCTAGTACGGGCACAGTCAATAATAATAGTAGTAGTTTTTTCATAAAGAATCCAATTTAATAACTTTGTATATTTATATTGTTTTCTCTGTATACTCTGCCTTATTCCAATTCATAAGATAGTTAGCCTTCCAGTTATTTTGCTCAAATCCTCGTAAACTTTCCCATTGATCTTTACGAGCCCAGATTCGCCTAGCAGCATCTCTCCAATCTGTGTGTCGAACTGTCCATTCAAATATCAACATTCTATTTTTGAAATGTTCGAAATCATAGTTGTCATATTCAACGTGTAACACTTCGAACATAGTGCCGTTTTCTGCCACAGCATCTAGAGCAAAATCAAATCCCCATTTTCGCTTAGATCTGAGCAGATAATCAGCAAGAGGAATTTTATTTTTTAAACTTTTAAGTTGATCTGAGGCTTCTTGGTCGTAGGCACATCTGCATAAAAACATAGAATGGTCTAAGATAAGATCTGAAACTTTTTCATCATCTAATTCAAACCAAGGTTCTTGCCAGCAGCAGTGATTTAGAATAGGATAAGCAATAGGATGTTTCATAGCAGAATAGTATTTCTGCTCTGCAATATTAAGTTCAAATCCATCTTTATCGTAGAATTGAAAATCGGTTTCTAAGAGATCGCTCACTGATCTAATACATACTGGATTTGACACCAATGTTATTTGATGTCTCTTGAACATTATTTCTGTCCGTACTTTGTCCGTTTTTCGTCGCAATCATGACACAAACACTCTGTGCAATCGCAATCGTCAGTCATACAACTATGGCCGCAGTGAGGATAACAACCACATTTACAACTAGGTTTTAATCTTTTATATGCTTCAATATCATCAATAAAATTTTCCATAATCGCTCCTTTATTCAGTTCTATCCTTGTTATCTATGGCATCGCCCGTTACCCATGCGGTACAACTACGTTCGCCCGCACATTTAAAATGTAGAAAGTTACAGTAGCCTAGGTCTGCTTTGTGTATAGTAGCCATAGCATCTACAGCCTTGTCATCTCCTTTAATACCATCTTCGATACATTTCCACATCTTGTCTGAAACATCAAAAGCCGCACAGTTACCACACTTCATTGTCTTAGCAGTCTTTTCTGTAATGCCCCAACGCTTGGCAGCATCTTTCCAATATGATTCTGGTTCGTCTGGATTAGCAGGACCGTAATGGTATTCGTCTATAGCCTTCTGACGATTCTTTAGGTTAACATCTATGTCGTAGGTAGCAATAGGACAGCCCTTGTTGGCTGCTTCTACTATGTTAATATACTTTCTATAGGTCATCTCTGTTCAATCCAAGTCATTGACGCAACGGCATTTTTGTTAGCGTTCTTGGCAGCAATGGCTAGTGTTAAGGTGTCGCTGACTGTGCCTAAACTGCCTCTACCTATTTGATAGACTGTGTCTGCATCTACCCTAACTCCAGTTCCTCCACCGCCAGCAGTAATAATACCGGATGATAAATCAACGCCGTCAGTGATTGCTCCTGTGCTGGTATAGTTATATTGCGAAAAAGAATTAGGGTCAGGGTGGTCTACCCAGGTGCCATTTACTGTAGCATTACGAACGAGTTTATAATAGATATCTGTGTTATCCACTGTGCCTGCTTGGAAAAAAGTAGGTAGAACAATTCCTGTCAGCGCCGTGCTTTTTAATCTAATGCTAACTATAGGATAAAAGGTGTTGGCCAAAGGCATGTTAATACCTGCCAATGGCGTCAGTATGCTTTCAGCAATGCCTAACTTTTCTACACTTCCCTCTGATAATAAACTATTACTACCTTGCCATATATAGTGTGTGCCTGCCACACCTGTGAGATTTTCTATTTCTACTCTAATAGGTAAGAAAGGTGTTTTAGCCCAAGGAGTCTGTAGCCTATTACCGTTTTGAACAGTATGTATAACCCTCGGCAGACCATTAATAACAAACATAAAAACTATATGTCCAGCACCATACCATTCGTAGTCCATCATGACCAACTGCTGTGCTTGAGGATCAGCAACGATACCACTAGGTCCGTTACCATCTAACTTGTCACCGTTCCATTGATCTCTATATATACGCTCCACAGTGGGAGTGGCTCCGTCGCTGTTCATGACCACACAGGCATATTGTGGAAGTCCTGTGGTAGCATCTACAGTTCCGCAGTCTTCAAAGAAAAATCCGTCAGTGCCGTCAAACAATCCAAATCTACGGCGTATGCCGGTTACTGGAGTTTGTAGCCTGATAGCAAATGCTATAGTTTGTTGTCGTCCTGGTGTATAGCGTTGAACGTTACGAGTCTGTCGTATTACTTTAGAGCCCACTTGATTGGTCACTGCCATTCGTATTTGACTTACACTAGCGTCAAATGTAGCAGAAGCACCGTTAACTGCTGATTCATCCCAAACGTCTGTTTCTTTTCCGTATTGGAAGGTGTTGAAGAATATGGTTTCTTGTGTCTGTACCTTAAGACGACCTTTGCTGTCTACACTGGAAATAACTCCTGAACCTTCGCCCGACCCTACTAAGTTTACATTAGCACGAAGCACAGGTTGCCCTAGAGCATTATACTCCATACTGTTATGGAGGTCATTAAGATGCGGATCTCTAGGATGAGCGTAGTTGGTTGTATTAGTTGGTTGGTCTTGGCTCATCCTTTAACTCCAAGGACGTCCATCTACTAGACCTCCAACGTTAGGATTATCAACTATATTATTACCGGAATATTTTGTAGGTAATTTGTTAATGTCGTATGTTGATCTAGCATTACTGTCTGCTGCTCTAGTTGCGGCTGCGATATCTAATTTTTGTATCTGTTTTAACTCTTTAGTTAAATTAGTTTGGAATGGGGTGGCGATAAAAATATCTCCCGCCACTAAGGTGATTCCTTCTGCGGTTTCTATCTGACTTAGCGTTTGACTTGTATAATTTAAACTATTAAAACTAGGTTTTCTTTCTAGACTGATAATATAATAATTTAAATTTAATCCCTCGGCTGTGGCTATATCATTAGCGTAATCAGCGAGAGTTTTGGTAGTAGTTTCTACGGTAGAAGAAACTTTTGGCTGTCTAGTTAGACCAATATAAAAAGTATTGATAGAAGCCATTAATTGTCTCCGTATATTCTGATGCTGTCGCCTCTAATGTCTGCTGGATGTTTAGGACCATTTACACCACCGCCCGCTTGTGTGGTCACTGCGGCAACATCTGCATATTGTTCATTAGGTGTATTTGAATATTCTTGTGTTTCTTCGGGCTTATCTAATAGATCTACGATCTGTTTGAAACGGCGAACATCATCGTTGTAGTAATCTTCATTTGGTTGTTCGTAAGATTGATATGATTCTTTCTCCTTGCCGTCGATAAGATCTAAAATTCCTCTGATGATTTCTGTTACTTTCATTATACACCACCTAGTCTACGTATGGCTGCTAGTTCATCTTCGGAGCCTTGTTTTTTCATAAATGCTACAATTTCATTGTAGTCGTCCATAGTAACTACACCCTTTTCGCTGAGTTTAGTTACTATCTCTCCTATGTCGTGCAGATCTGCATCTTGCTTGATATCTTCTCGAGCAAGTTCAAGAAGTCTAATAAAGGTGGGGACATCTAGTTTGATTATATCCATAGTCAAATATTTAGCGTAAATACTACACTATGATTGATAAACAATATTTCACTAATCTCATCGCTGATTTAAAAAACAGCGGCAAATATCGCGTGTTTAACGATATCGTAAGAGAACGTGGCCAGTTTCCTAAAGCCATTTGGTATGGGCCTTACGCGATAAAAAACATCGTTAATTGGTGCTCTAACGATTATCTAGGCATGGGTCAGCACAAGGTCGTCATAGACGCAATGCATACAGCCCTCGATCATACTGGATCCGGATCGGGAGGTACACGAAATATTGGGGGGACCAGCCACTACCATGTAGCGTTGGAACACGAGTTGGCTTCACTGCATCGTAAACAGCGTAGTTTATTATTTTCTAGTGCTTATGTCGCTAACGAATGGACTATGATTGCACTTAGCAAAATTATCCCTAAAATACAGTTTATATCAGATTCCAATAATCATAATAGTTTGATCATAGGTATCAATCATAGTAAGTCCCCTAAGCAGATCTTTCAACACAACGATATGAACGATCTAGAAGATAAACTAGCAGCCAGCAGACTGGCAGGTTACACTCCCTGCATTGTATTTGAATCAGTTTATTCTATGGACGGCGATGTAAGTCCTATCAAGCAGATCTGCGATCTAGCCGACAAATATCAGGCCATAACCTATATAGACGAAGTACATGCTGTCGGATTATACGGACAACGAGGTGCCGGTAAAGTTGAAGAATTAGGTTTGGAAAATAGAGTAGATATCATCAACGGTACGTTAGGCAAAGCCTTTGGAGTTCAGGGCGGGTACATCGCTGCTGATGCAGACGTTGTAGATGCAATTAGATCAATCGCAGCAGGATTTATTTTTACAACTTCTATGAGTCCTGTTAGTTGTGCAGGTGCTTTGGCTGCTGTAAAATATCTAAAAGAACACAATGAAGTTAGGGTGCAACACCAGGCACAGGCTGCAAAACTAAAGAAAGTTCTTAGAGAAAACGAACTTCCTTTAATGGACTGTTCTACTACACATATCGTTCCTGTGCTGGTAGGTGAAGCCAAAAAGTGTAAGACGATGAGCGACAAACTGTTAGAGGATCATAACATCTATGTTCAGCCGATTAATTATCCTACTGTTGACGTTGGCACTGAGCGGCTGCGCTTTGCTCCTACTCCATTCCATGACGACGGGATGATAGAGGATCTTGTTCGCGCACTAAAAGTAGTATTCAATAGTAAGACTTAGTTGATAGATACTTAAAGTATTCTTTGATACCCTGCCAAGGCTCTAAGAATAGATCAGTGTCTACTCCTGCAGACTTTAAGGCCGATATGTCTGCTCTCGTATCTAATTGATATTGTGCTTTGAGATCTTCGGGCATAGGTATGTAAGTTTTAGATCCTTTGCCGTTTTCATTTACAACAATGTTAGCGATGCTTTCAAAGTCTACACTTTCTCCCGTACCCAAATCATAAACGCCAGGTTGGTAGTTCTGCAGGAAATGATAGATAGTAGAGGCTACATCTTCTACCCAAATAAAGTCTCTTCGATATTGACTGCTGTTTTCAAAAACTTTTATAGTCTCTGATTCTTGTAGTTGATTGTACCAATGATAGATTGTACTAGCCATTCGTCCTTTGTGTGCTTCGTTAGGTCCGTAGACGTTAAACAGTTTTAGCACAACACCTTCTATTTCGTTTTCGCTGACCTGCTTGCTGAAAGCATAATGATTCAAAGGACCAGCACCGTTACCATAGACTGCTGCCGAACTGGTAAAGATAAAAGGTATGTTGCCGTCTGTGCAAAATCTATTCCAACGTCTAGTGCTTAGAACATTTGTTTCATAGAGTTTCTTCCAATCTCTCTGTAGAGTACTAGAGTCTGCTCCAATATGTATAACTGCTGTAAAGCCTGTAGCATCCTGCGGCATCTCTGCTGTAGAATGTAGAGATATGTATTTCTTGTCTACGAGATTGCGAAACTGATCGTTGTAGGGCAGATCGTCGAACAATACTATGTCATCGATGCCCTGTTTGTTAAGATAGCCTAGGACAACACTACCGATAAAGCCGCCTGCTCCTGTTAGGATAATCATTGTAATTCCTCTAATGTAGGCGCATATACGCCAAAGTGTTGAACAGTAATACTGGCTGCACGAATAGCATACTGTATAGATTCTTCAAGGTTTTTTTGTTCTAACCATTTCACAGCAAAGGCCGCTAAGAATGTATCGCCTGCTCCCGTGACATCTGCAACTTCTACAGAAGGTGCGTCTAATTCTAGATCGTGATGTACGGCTCTGGCTCCCTTAGAACCCGAAGTAACTATTAATCCTGTGCATTCGGATTTGATCTTGCTGTACTCTAGTTCGTTGATCTTTACCCAGGCACCTTGCATACGTTCTAGGTCAGTTTTCTTTGTGTCAATGAACATGGGTATTTTTGTTTGAATAAGTTCTTCTATGAGTTCATAGGAGACTGTGCCTTTGTCATAGTCGCTGACTACAATAGCATCAAAAACTTTAGGTACTTCAGTTTCTAGTGTTATAGGCTGTGACACAACATCGTTATCAATCCTCACAATATGTTGATTGCTGCGTTTATCTACTAGCCTTGTCTTAGTAGATGTCTCGCCGTAGAGATAATTTACTTCGCAGCCTAGTGCCTGTAGGTTACGGAGAACATTTCCAGCCATGCCAGGACGTCGTTCTTCGTAGAGAAACTTAAACACAGGTACAGGTGCTTCAGGAGATATACGATCGACTGTACCGTACTGATACACATCTTCGCAGTTATCTCCTACCAACAATATCCTGTATCTTATTTGTGGTAGAGTATTTTTCAAGTCTGTCATAAAATATTATCTTCTTACAGTGTTCTTCACCAATTATAGGTTTGTCTCTGTAATCATCGCCTTTGACCATAACATCCGGTTCATAGTTCTTAATATAATTGATAAGTTCTTGATCTGTGTCAAAGATGTCTACTCTATCAACTGCTTTAAGTGCTGCTAACATACTTGCACGTTCGTATTCGTTGTGTACGGGTCTGTCTGGTCCTTTAAGTTCTTTGACACGCCTATCGCTGTCTATAAGAACATAAACGTAAGAGTCAGGAAACGATCTTGCATATTGTAATAATCTAAGATGGCCAAGGTGTAAGATGTCAAACGTTCCGTTCACTACTATTTTTTTCATGGTAGACTTTCTACAAATGCTGCGAGATTATCAAAAATTTTTGTTCTTCTTTTTAAATCTCTGTAGGTAAACTTATTCAACTCTTTTTCTGTTTCTAATCCATAACCTGTTCTAACTAGTACAGGTTTTGCTCCGATATTAACTGCCGCTTTAAGATCTTTAATCTTATCACCTACATAGAATCCTTCTTTAAACTTGATATCCGGATTTTCTTTTTCGCAGCGTTTAAACATACCAGTATTAGGTTTTGCAAAGGGATCATCTTTGCGACTGCTGGCAGAATAATAGAGCGCATCTATAGATTGACAACCTGCTTTACCTAACATTTCAAACATCTTTTCGTGGACCTTGTCAACATCTTCCATTGTGTAAATGCCTTTCTCGATGCCTCCTTGATCTGTTATTATTACTATTTTATAACCTTTTCTTCTTAGAGCAGCCACAGCATCCATGCTGCCTTCAACTTCTTCAAAGTCGTCGGGTCTGTAACAATAAGTTCCAAGGTCTTTGTTAATTACTCCATCCCGATCTAGACCAACTACGCATTTAGTTCGAAACTCGCCACCGATCCAACTAAGCGTTGGTTGGGCGTTCTGCGGTGATGACTGCATTCTGACTGTCTCCTGGAGCGATTCGATAATTGTCTTCAACTGAATCTGAGGTGCTTACTTCAAATATCATAGATTGTGCTTGCAATGCAATAAGTTGATGCGGCATCATAGGGGGATTGTGCCAGACGTCGCCTTCGTTTAGAATTTTTTCATGATAACTTGCTGTGTTGGTATCACAGTAAATCAATTTAAAACTTCCTGCATTTACAAACCAAGTCTCGTCTTTTTCTTTATGAAAATGCATACTAAACTTAGCACCTGGTTTCTCAAAAACCAAAATCTTTCCGGCATATTTGTCATTGGTCGCCCAAATGATTTCATATCCCCATCCCTTGTCGACTTTTCCTGTTAATCTTTGTGTCATGTTCTCTTCTCAATAATTTTATCAGCAAGACCGTAGTCTACTGCTTCTTCTGCGCTCATAAATTTATCACGTTCCATATCTTGTTCTAGTTGAGCATAAGTTTTGTTTCTAGAGTTATGTTTGACATAGATCTCTGTCAACATCTTTTTCATTTTTATAATTTCCTCTACCTGAATCTGCATGTCAGTGGCTTGGCCGCGGGCTCCTCCGCTAGGTTGGTGAATCATGTGACGAGCATTAGGTAAGATAAATCGTTTGCCTGGGGCACCTGATTGTGCCAATAGACTTCCCATAGAACAGGCTTGACCCATAACATAGGTAGCCACATTAGGTCTGATAAATTGCATAGTATCATAAATGCTCATTCCTGCTGTTACAACACCTCCTGGACTGTTTATAAAGATGCTGATATCTTTATCTGGATTCTCAGATTCTAAAAACAATAATTGAGCGACAACTAAATTAGCCATATAGTCTTCTATAGGACCATTCAGCATAATAATACGTTCTTTGAGTAATCTGCTATAGATATCAAAAGCCCGTTCGCCCTTGCTGGTCGATTCAACTACCATCGGTACTAAATTCATAAAAAATCCCTTTGTTGTTCAAAAAAAAGTGTTAGTTGTATATTTTATGCAAAATCTACTTGATTTGCAAGTAATCTGAGCATACAATAATTTTTGTTGTTAAATACATCACATTAATTTGAATCAAAATGAGTACTTTATTATTGAACGCAGATATGCAACCAATCAGTCTATTGCCATTGTCGATCGTAGATTGGCAGGAAGCCATACGATATATGGTTCTAGAAAAGGTTAGAGTTTTAGAGTGGCACGACGACTGGATTGTAAGATCTGCACGTTGGGAAACTCGCGTACCTGCTGTCATAGTATTAAAAGAATACCAAAAACCAAAACATACAATGCGCCTATCTAAACGTAACGTGTTTTTACGAGATGAATACCGCTGTCAATATTGTGATGCTCCTGTAACTGAAGTTAACGCGACCTTAGACCATGTGCATCCTGTGAGTCAAGGCGGCAAGACCACTTGGGAAAACTCTACCACTGCCTGCAAACCTTGTAATTACAAGAAAGCCGCGCATATTGGCAGGTATAAACCAAAACAAATGCCTTACAAGCCGCATTTTTGGGATCTTGTGGCTAAACGTAAACGCCGCGGTTACAATCTACAGCACCCTTCGTGGGCTATCTATCTTAATATAGAATAGTGCTGGGGTTGACAACTCCAACATCTATGACTATAATCAAAGAATGCAACAAAATATTATAGACGACCTCAAAACATTTAACTGGCAGACCATTATCGACTTTGGCAGCAGTCTAGACGATCTTAACGACAGTCAATGGCGTTTTCTCAAAGGTTTGATCATTGAACTGCTAGTTGAGGAACACGGCGAGGATAGTTTAAAATATGTCGGCGAAAAGCACAAAGACTATGTGTGGCCCAAGTACAACATCGATGTTGAACTTAAGAGCCAAATGAGTGGTAGCATGTATGGTAAGAAGGGTAAACTTCAAAAGCGGTACGGCATCAAACTCAATAATAGCATGGGCACTAATAAGAAACAAACATTAGACCCTAGCGATGTCGCTGATGTTCTTATCGTTGTCCGCGATGACGGTGCCTTTGCCATAGATAAACAGACCATTCTGGCCAATGCGCGGCCGGGCGGAGACGGGTTTGAAGTTTCTGTTTTGGCTGAACAGATACAAGAGATTTCGGGTAAAATTAATCGTCAAACCGTTTACCAATCCAATCTCAAAGAAGAATTCCTAAAGACTGCTAGAGCAGTTATTCCAAAAAAAGTAGTTGACCTGCAGACTGTTTGATGCTATACTATTAAGTATAGTAAGAACTTAGGAGCAGGTATGCGCTACTATATTGTTAGTTGGGACAATTTGGGTGTAGAATTCTTTGAAGAAATCACTGAACACCATCCTGACAACTGGGCGAAGAATCATTTATTCGACAGTATCAAACAAAATAGAAAAGTAGGAAAAGATTTAAGTTTTAATCTGTCTCACTTAAAGATGCGAGCGCAGATGAACAGTCATCGACACTACGAGATCTTTGTATTCACTAGTACCGATGACATTGGCGTAGAAGATATACGCGAATGGTTTGAACAAGATCCGCAGAGTTTCGCTGATTGGGTTCGTAAAAATCATTCGTATGAAGTTTATAATAATCGTAAAACTACCAAGGACGTAATTGTATGAGAACACAACCGCAGACTATTATTCAACGCCTTGAGGCAGATAACAGTCGATTGGCCAAGGAGGCTATCCTTGAAGAAGCCATGAACGAAGGACTTGATGAGTTCTTTGAAGGTGTGCGTATGTGCCTAGACAAACTCTATACCTTTGGTGTCAAGCAGGTACCCATCAAAGAAGAGTCAGACGGTCAAGGACTGTCCTGGGACAACTTTAAACAATTGGCTGAAAGCCTATACACCCGTGAACTCACAGGACACGCTGCTCGTGATGCTATCAAATTGGCTATGGACGTGGCCACACAAGAACAATGGAACGACTGGTACCGTCGCATTCTTATTTCCGATCTTCGCTGCGGCGTTTCGGAGAAGACTGTGAACTCTGTGGCTAAAAAGCAAAAAAAGACACAGTATGCAGTACCAGTTTTTGAATGTATGTTAGCACACGATGGTGCTAATCACGAATCTAAGATCAAAGGCAAAAAACTAGTTGAACCAAAACTGGACGGAGTTCGTGCTCTTACGGTAGTTAACTTCGAAAGTCGCACTGTTACTATGTACACCCGAAATGGTAAAGAATTAGTTAACTTTGCTCATATTGTAAAAGCATTTGAAGACAATCTTGACAATTTCTCTCGCAGTTATGTGTTCGATGGCGAAGTAGTTTCAAAATCGTTTAATGACCTTATGACGCAGATCCATCGAAAGGACAATGTACAGGCACAAGATGCCAGACTGGTTTTGTTCGATGTTGTTCCACTTTTCGAGTTCAAATCCGGAAAGAGTGTGATGGGACAACGTCGACGCTCACAATTCCTGAAAGAATTTAAGAATATCTTTGCTGATTCCGGTTGTATCGAAATCATTTCTCAACGTGAGTTTGACCTTGACGTTCTTACAGACGAAATCCTATTTAAGGATTACAATAAAGAAATGGTCGAAGCAGGATATGAGGGAATTTTAATAAAGGAAATAAATGCGCCGTATGAATGTAAAAGATCGACCAGTTGGCTTAAACAAAAACCTTTCATTGAAGTTTCTCTCGCGGTCCGAGCGTATGAAGAAGGCACTGGGCGAAATGTTGGACGTCTTGGCGCACTGGTCTGCGAAGGTATGGACGATGACAAGTCGATATCAGTCAATGTGGGCAGTGGCTTTAGTGATGCTAATCGTAGTGAATATTGGAAATCACGTGATTCGCTACTTGGTCAAATCGTAGAGGTTAGAGCAGATGCTATTTCACTTAATCAAGATGGAACTTATTCGCTACGTTTTCCTCGGTTCATTAGATTCCGTGGTTTTAAAGTGGGCGAAAAAATCTAAACTTATCACAAGGTGGATTATGAAAAGGGATGCTGTAAAAGATCTGCTGTATGGAGGGATTATAGAACTTACTAGAAATAAAGATTTTTATTATTCATCTAGTGTGGGTTCAAATTATAATCACCTCACAGAAGAAGGAAAGATTGCCCTAATTGAATACGCTGAAAATATCATTCGGCTTATACACAGGACCGAGGCGGAAGATCTAGATAGTCGTGCTAAGAAAATGGTTATTGAGGGATTGACTAAAACCAATTAGCCACGGCTTCTTTGGCGCTGATTTCACAACAGAAAGCCCAAAGATCCCTAGTAGGTATCTGAAAGAGGTCGGCAGGCGCCGGACTATGAGCAACCAACCAACTGGCTTCTCTGTGCCATGGTTGCTGACCTACTATTTCTGCTTCTAACTGTCCCGGCGCCCAAGAACTAAGTCCAATGCAGTATCTCTGCTGTCGCGGAGGATCAACAGTTATTTGATCAAACATCTGTAAACTACTGGTAAGAGCCCAATCATCATTAACTTCCATGGTATTTTCAGATGTCCATGTGTTTTCATGAAGCAACCAAAGTGTAGTTGTAGCCACAGGACCTCCCCAATATATCTGCTGATCGTCTTCGAGTTTATGCCCTAATGGTTCTATTAGGGTATTAACTGTGTTAGGAGCAGGTCTATTCAAACATAGACCTTGGGTACCGTTAATGCCGTGTTGTGTGATTAGAATTACTGATTGTTTAAACCGCGGATCCGGCATGTTTGGAGGTGCAATTAAAAGCATCCCTGCATCAAACATTGTTAACTCCAATCTGGAAGTGGTCCACCATATTTTTTACCTTTGATTCGTTTACCTCGAACTTTCACACGTTCTGAACCTACCTTGTGACTCTTGCCACCATCTCTGCTTCTATATCCTTGACTCTTGCATGATGCTAATTGGCTAGCACCTAATGCTTCGTCTGGCTTGCCTGATGTACATAGCGCACGGCTAGCAGGCTCTTCGTCTAGGTCTTGACCTCCGCCGGTCATGCCTCCAGAGAACAGTTCGTCTGTGATAGGAAAGTCTACTTCCACAAACTTTTCAGGCAGTTCGCCTGTGTTTAAGATATAGTCTAGTTCTTCATCTGTGGGATGCTGCTTCATCATGACCTTGCAGGCTTCATCGTGGAAGTCTGCGAACTCCCAAACGTTGACGTCATAGTGGTCTTGATACAGTCGAGCCACTGCTTCACGTACTTTGAGATAGTCCGTGGTAAAAATGTTTTCAGTTAAAATTTCTTGTATTTTCATACTACCTGCGCCATCATATAAACACAGTTGACCAACAGCGTTTTGGTTTCAAGGTCATCTGCTTCTGCATCCAACTTGTCAGTGCGTACTAGATCTTCTAGTAGTTCACGTGCTTCGTCCTGCGATATTTCTCCTCGCTGTCTAGCATTCATAATTTGCAAAGCCATTTCGGCTCGCTGTTTTGCCCACGGTCTTGGTGAATACAACAACTGATCAATATCTGTCATTTAAAATCTCCCTAAAATCGCCCGGGCCGCAGTTGATGCTTGCTCTTGCATGATTTTCTTTTTGGTTTCACAATAAAATTTAGAACCCTGCTGTGTTTCTGATCTTTTAACAAAATCGTTTACGGTCTGTTCCATGGGTTCAATCACTCTAAGAACATCTGCCTGTCTCCAACCTTTTGAATCTGAATATAGTTTAAACCATTGTAGGTTTTTTTGTATGGTTAACACCTGCGGTAGATGTGGTTGGTTGCAATCTAACTGTTCAACATTCTGTCTTACGTCTATGATTCGTGAACTTTGATTAGGGTCTGAAAAACTAGGGATCATGCCCTTGATCTGGGCACAGCCTGATAATACCAAAACGACTAGACATAATGTTAATTTTGTTGTAATATTGTTCACAGTAGATGTACTCCGATAAAATATTTAGCGCAAGGATGCTAAAATGAAAATGCAGTTTGAACTAGATATACCTGAATTCAAACCTTGGCAAAAAAACCATCTAGAGTTTGGTGGTGCTGCTCTTAAAAGCACAGGTGTATATATCCATGGTACACCTACACAATCTCAGATGATGAGCACAGTAGATCCCCTAGATTCTAATGTGGTTTATATAGGTGTGGCCACGTATGGGTTTAGGACAAGATTTGATAAATTTTATGGTACACTGAAAAACGGGTTTGATCATACCCTAGGATCTTATAATCATACAGGTGCTCGAGAAGCACTCAAAGAAGGCTTCACTGCTGACGATTTCGCTACCAGTCTTTGTATAATTTCAGATGATACCATGGCATTGATGCTGGAGCGTCTACTGATTTTACTGTATAAACAGAAACACGGTCATGTACCCAGATTCAACGACACCAAACCTATTAGATAATAACTAGGTGTATGGAAAACACAAAAACACCTTTTTGGACTGGGGTCAAACAGTTCTGGGTTCGTTCTTATCAATCTGATCGCAGGGCATTTGCCGCAGAAACTGTGGCTTCTGTGGCTGTGGTAACCGGTAATACTCTTCTGGCATTTACCGCAGCGCATCCACCCATGTACCTGATCTATCCCATCAATTTCGTGTCGGCAGTTTTTTCAGTGTACGCATACCGGCGGCGGGGCCTAGCATGGCCGTTGGTGATCACTGGCTATTTTATCATTATGCAGTGGTTTGGGTTTGGACGCAGCCTGGGTTGGTGGTAATCCCGGCAGCGGGCCCTAGACGTAATCTAAGGCTGCATGACGTTCTAGATGTTCTGACCATTTCAGCAAGAATAGACTGGCTCGTTCTTTGGGCACCCAAAAGTCTACACTGGAAATGCGTGGCTCCATCCAGCCACCTAAACTCTGAACATCAATGCCTATAAGGTCCATGGTTTCTTCGGGCTGTTCCCAAGCCCAAAAACGAAAGCACCAATAGTTACTTTCTATCATAGCAGATACAGCCACAGAGCCTGTTCAGGTTCACAGTCAATGACAGTGACAAAATGATCATGCCATTCTCCTCCAGAATATTCTAGGTACTGCCAAACTCGCAGAGCGCCGGGCCAATACGTCTGAAGTCGCTCTAGCCCCTGTTCAGTGACATCGAAGGTGTACCACATGAAGATATTTACAATAAATACAAGTAGATCGGACCTGTACCCATATGATTTCACCAAATTATCTCAAAACTCTCCAATACGAACATCAACAGCACCCCTGGGGTTACTGGGGTTATGAAATGGCTCCGGAGATTCGAAAGCACTGTGATAACCAGGGTATCGCCACTGTTCTGGACTATGGTTGTGGTTCCAGTCACGGCATCAGAGAGTGGGCCAAGCAGTATTCTTGGTCGGTGGCACTGAGTGAGTATGATCCTGCAGTTTCGGGCTATGATCTCAAGCCCAAGGCCGCTGAACTGGTGGTCTGCATAGATGTCATGGAGCATGTGGAAGAACAGTTCGTGGAACGGGTATTAGACCACATACAGGATCTCAGCCAGCGGCAGGCCTGGTTTCGCATCAGTCTAGCACCTGCCCAACGCACACTGAAACTCACAGGGCAAAATGCTCATATCACCCTGCACACGCACACATGGTGGTTGCCCAAACTGCAGGAAAGATTTGCCGCTGATCTGTTACGCTATGATCACGGTAGTCTGGAGTTTAGAGGTAGGCCTCAGGCCACTGTTCGAACCCGGAAACTACGACGCATACAAGATGCTGTCACGAGGATCACGGCCTAATGGACTTCAGCATAAATTCAGTGATGAATGTGGTGTCAGAGACTCCTTATGCTAGGATCTGGGAGCGTAGGGTCTATAGCACAGAGGGTGGCGATCAGGTAGTGAGATCGCAGTTTTGGAGTGTGCCCATTTACGATCGCAGAGGCGAACTGCGCACCGAGCAATCACAGGGTCAGCACGTAGATGTGAGGGCCTAGCATGTTCACATGGGTCTTGGTATTTTGGTTACAGATGCCTGAAAACTACACTCGGTATGACCAGTATCGCACAGAGCGGGAGTGCAGGGACGCAGAACAACTGTGGCAGAGACGTTTCCACATAGTGAACAGCCAACTACAGGCTGAATGCCGAAAGCAATAAATCATGTCAACACGAGAATCTAGACTACTAGCACTGTGCTTATATTTCACTGCCATGTTCATGTTGGCATTTCGATTAAATCCCTACATGATCCTGTTCATGGCTCCCCTGTTCATAGCCCTGCTGACTGTCAGCGAAGACCTAGACTGATTATCTGCGCAGATAAATAATTCTGCGTGTGAGGCGATCTGAGCAAGACCTATAATTCTCAAGGAGATTATAGTATGCAGGCCAGAACTAAAAAATCAGAAGTACAACCTGTGGCAGAACCCACAGACCGAGATCTCATCCTACAACTACAGGAAGAGTTGCAGCATCTGCGTGAACAGCGCAGCCAACAGAATCAGGATCCAGAACAGCAGCAGCGACAGCAGGCTCTGGTAGCACGTAACACTCGCAGAGCCTGGGATCTAGAAGCACTGGTACAGTTCAATGTAGCACAGACCCAGGTAGCACGAAGCATCGTGGAAGAAAACGTCACAGATGCCATGCAGAGTTACACCATCAATGCAGGCGGCAATCGTGAGTTGATCATGCGCACCACGGACGATGTTTATCGCAATCGCATGATGATGCTGACACAGTTAGACCCACAGACACCCCAGCAGGCTCTGTTTCAAGACTCAATGATCACCCAGACCAAATTGGCCTATTTGACCCACAGGAACACAGTCAATCAGGAAATGGTCACGATCATACAGGAAATGGCAGAAGCCATACGTAGGATAGGTGACGTGTCAGAGCGTTTCTACGAGTTAAACGAACTGATGGTAGCACACTCAGATCAAGTGTCGGATGAAAATGCACAGTGGTTCGATGGTGAGTTACTGGAGTTGATGCGGGCCGCAACTCAGATCACTAATCAGCAGCGTGTGGAGCAGAGTGAACTGGACACAGACATCCTGCTTAAATCCGCAGAACTCAACAGATTGGAAATACGCAGCCTAGCCAAGGTCGCGGACAGTCTAGGAGATCACCTACAGGAATGCCAAGATCACGGCAACGAACTCCGGGACGAAGTGATCAGCCTCAGAGAAAAGGTAGATGGTACCTGTAAGCGTATCAGTAATCAGATAGCACCGCACTGATGATATTCCCAGACAAGCCCAGACCCCCGTGGCGTCCACCTAGACCTCACAGAACTCCCCCACCCCCGGTCAAGGAACCCCAGCCCCAGACCCCTGAGCCGGAACAGGTGCAGTGGCGGGAGTGGTTTGAGTTCGCCCTAATCTGTGTGTGTTTTGTGTTTTGGGTACGCTATTGGTTATCAGTACAGTGATCTATAGACTAGATCTGCTCAGTCGCGCACAGCAGTGGCGTATGATCCACAGGCTGCGCCGACTGTGCATACGGGCTAGAATCACAGGCGTGGCTCGAATACTGATGCAGAGAACTGATCAAACGGTGCGATTGACCTGCACACAACGAGAACTGATCATAGTGATGCTGGTGTTGGGGATTCCAAACGGCGGCGAGATAATTCATGAGCCGCGAAGCGGCAGCGGCGCGACAGATTCCGCTGACCATAACACAGAACCATAAATACTAGATGCGTGATATGATCAATGAATGCTTGAACAATGACCTATACTACTGTCTAGCAGTCAGCCTTGCCTGTGTTCTAGCGTTTGATCTAGGATGGGTCTTGGGATGGCTGTTAACCTTATAGCCGTCATACTAATAGCCGTGACAGTCACGGGCTGTGCTCAAATATGTCCTGCAATTACCCGAACCCTGCCCGCAGAGCAGATTCAATACTGTGCAGTGATAAGGATCACATACTGATGACCCTAATGCAACATGTGATAGGATTCCTAGCAGCCATGCTGACCTTGGCAATGGGTGTGGTCACTATCGGCATTATAGCATGGATAGTGAACCGAGAATAAGAACCGGAGCAGACGCCCCGGGCTGCAAGCAGCGAGAGGTTTAAAACGACAATGATAACAGCAACTATGACTCTAGTAGCAGCACTGAGTGTACATGCCTTAACAGTGAAAGAACTGGAGCAGTACTATTGGGACTGTGACACAGCATTCATGCGAGGAGATATGTCGGGACAGGATCTAAACTCATGTCTACTGGTAACAGAAGAGTTCCAAACTAGAGTGTTCAACAATGATAGAGCACAGTTCATGCAGTACTGGCGCAGAGAGAATCTCACAGAGTGGTATCGTCGTGGATATACTCCTAGGATTGAAGATCTACCCAAACTTAGATAGTAGGCCCCGCTGTAGGATCGTGCGCGAGTGTGAGATACTGTACTAAAAGAGGCGAAAAACCATCAGTAAGTGTGATTTCGTGACCCCCTGAATGCGTATAGATGCCTGTAGAGGGGGTGGTGGGGATGAAACAGTGTGAAAAAGTGCAGAAAAGTGTGATATTGTGTGGTATTTGCACTATGCCTCTCCTTCCACCGTTCTTGACTTTTCATTTACAGTTCAAAATGATCTCTTATCCTGGCCAAATGATTCGTTCTCAGGGTTTCCCACCATGTTTCCACTCTAGACGCAGCGTGTACACAGCAGCGATCACTGGTATACTGTAGGCCCCGCTGCTGGGTCGTGCGTAAATATATGACTATGACAGAGTTCGCTACACTGAGAACAGACTATAGGGATCACATTCCCTACTACACGGTGTTTGATCGCGTGAACTCACTGGTTATCGCTACCACTAATAGACGGCTAGCGGAACTGTATATGCGATGGTGCGCACAGGGTCTCACTGTAAGGCAAGTTGCTCACGTAAATGATCGTTTGGCTAAGGCCCCGCTGCGTAGATAACATAACCAAATTGGTTGACAGACTGTGTGCATGAGCATATAATATACACATGCTTAAGAAGAGAGCGATGAGCAAGGATCGATGGACCATGACACTACCAGATGAACGATATCGTGCTGTACTAGCAGCGGAACGGCTGCTGAAGGATCTCTGTGATCCCACTGTGACGCCACGGGTTCCCAAGACTGTACGCGATCGTGCTAGGGGTGCTCTGCGCCACTATCCCTCACAGTATGACATGCAGCGTACAGCAGCAGCGTGTCCTGAGATATTCCAGGAACGCATGGAAGATCTACATCGTTTTATAGCCCGTGGCAGAGACCCCGCTGCCCGTGACCCAGGAGGGGACTGTTACTGAACCTACACAGGGCCTATGGCGCAATTGGTCAGCGCAGCGGACTCATAATCCGTTGGTTACAGGTTCGAGTCCTGTTGGGCCCACCACTTATAATCTGCCCGTGGCACAGTTGGATAGCGCAACGGCCTTCTAAGCCGTCGGTCGGGGGTTCGAGTCCCTCCGGGCAGGCCAACACTAGCAGCAGCGAATACCCGAGTAAATTCTCAGTAGGGGACCGTGGTGAAATAGGTAGACACAAGGGACTTAAAATCCCTCGCAGCAATGCATACCGGTTCGATTCCGGTCGGTCCTACCATCAACAACAGCACAGCAGCACAGTGAGAGAACGCTATGAGACAGCCTAACCCCTTAGACCCCCTGGATGGGTTTAAACGTTGGTATCAGGAACTGTGGCCCATGCAGCGCGGCCTGTTCTGGCTCTGCACTGCTGCTGTAGCCTGGGGTCTGCTCATGTACGTAACACGCTGAAGATTTTGGTTGACAGTTTGGATGCGGGGTGCTATACTATGCGTTTACATGAAAGGAGCGGCACTATGTCAAAACGCTATACGCACAACTACATGTCTCAGTGGGAGCAGGGAGCCCACAGCATCTCGGATCGAGACAGCACAGAGTTTTACACGGACTTATTCGAACTGGAAGCAGCAGAGCATCTTCAGGGGCTAGTTCGCGACGACGTAGGGGGTGTCATACTATATTGGGACAGCCAGGGCCAGGAAGCAGCCTACTTCGACTACGAGAACTTAGTGGGCTCCATTTACAGCATCACGGGCCGGCGCAGCGACGAGATCTAAGTAAGCGAGCACTAACTTAATGCACCCTAAGGGTGCATTCTTTTTGGTTGACAGATTGGCTCAGTGATAGTATACTACTAGCATGAAAGAACAACTGCGATTCGCCCGGGCACGTGAGCAAAGGCTCCTCCCGGGCACCTTTTTTGGTTGACACGGTCGCGAGAAGATAGTATACTATAGGCATAGTGAAGGAGCGAACAGTGAGAGCCAAGCGTACAGATCGTAATCACATCATATACAGCATACAGGGCCCTGAGGGCCAATACATTGGTGTCACTGCCAAGACAGAGACTACTGTACTGAAGTCAGTTCGCGCTCGCATAGCCAAGCACTTCTATCGTGCCAAAAAGGAAACCAAACAGTGGATGCTCTGCGAACTTCTGCGCACATATGCTGACAAAGCAGACATCGATGTACGTGTCTTAGAGATCATCAGAGGCAAAGCGGCTGCACATGAGCGCGAGCGTGAATTAATCCGTGAACTGAACCCATTCTACAACACAGACAAGAGAGGTGCATGATGTGGTACGTGTATGACAAAGACACCACAGTGATCCAAAAAAGTCTAAAGACCCACAGTGCTGCTAAGGCCTGGGTCACTCGCAAACAGCGAGAGTTCTTGAAGAACCAGGGTCTCTACGTGTCAAACGATGGACCCCTGTTTGATTGGGCTCTGGCTGACAGTGCCTACTTCCACAACTTTATAGAACAGCGTGTGACTCGACGTAACTTGATGACGGGGCAAGAGTTTACACAGCCTGTGAACACCCCTAGATCCTGCGATCCTTCTTCTGAACTCTACTGGAGCATGTAACATGAACTGCAATGTAACTATCTCGGCTGAAGACTTTAAAACCATCCACAACACCCTGTGGGAACTAGAGTACCGTGGTTTGGACGGTGTCACGGGTGCTGAACGTATACGTGCTGCGCTCAAGGATGCATATGCGCAGGACAACGATGCGTTCGATCGCAAACACACCCATTATCACGCCGTGCAGCAGATGCTGGGGCTACGCAGCACGTGGAGCCTCTTTAACGTGGACAATCTCAGCACACAGCATCCGTACCCGAACGCTCTGCAGGTAGCCTATCGCGATCACTGGGGTGACGAAGCAGTGTTTGAGCCCATCGAGGGCAACACGTGGGCTGATCTCTATGCTGCTGCTGATCGCTGCATCCAACGCTCGGGAGACTGCCATCATGTGTTCATAGAGGATTTTGTTGTAAATCCGCAACAGCCACAACAGTTGATCTTGACAACTGGCAGTTAAGGTAGTATACTAGCAGTTCAGTTAAACAACTTAGGAGCGACAAATGGCTACACGAAGCACAATTGCCCTGGAATTCGCAGACGGCACAGTTGGACAGATCTACTGCCACTGGGATGGATACCTCAGCAACAATGGTGAGATCCTGCTCAAGCATTACTCGGATCCTTTCAAAGTACGTGATCTGATCGATCAGGGAGACCTGAGTAGCCTGCGTCCTGAGATTGGAATCCCTCATCCTTTCTCCTACATCGGTGAGATGCCGGCTGAGGAGTACGACAGACTCTACGGTGATATGTGTACCTTTTATATGCGTGACCGCGGTGAGACTGGCTGCGAGGCTAAGAAGTTCAAGGACTTTGAGGACTACGCTGAGAGCCACCAGTACGAGGAATACGAGTACATCCTGCGCCGAGATGGCCAATGGTACGTGGATCAATACGGCAAGGGCTATACCCTGCTCAAGGACGAGGTTGAGCGGGAACGGGCTGTTGAAGAAACCCTAGACGCTTAAGGGTTATTACTGTTAGGGGTTGACAACAGCCCCTAATGGTAATATAATAGAGGCTTAGTTAACAACATCGGAGCGATGCAAATGAACATTACTTTTACTGAGGGTTATTACAACATCCGCGGCAACCCTGTTAACGTCGGGGGCTTGACCTTCCGTCTCGTCGAAGACTACAAAGTAGGCAAGGACGGCGAAGGCTATGTTACTGTCGACGGTACTAGTCAAGACGGCTTCCCTGAGCGCAACATTCGCATCAAGTGCCGCCAGGGTGCCTATTCCACTAACGGTGCACCTTCCAAGGAGAGTATGTTGCTGGCGCTCAAAGCAGAACCCAAAGTCAAAGACGGCAAGGTCATGAGCCTTGAGCAGATCAAGGTCCCTGATGCTGTAGTAGCACATGAAACAGATGAGGCTATCATCGAGCGTACTCGCCAGCGTTTCGAAGTACTGCGAGAAATGACCAAAGCAGTCAAGAGCGGTGATGTCCGTGCTATGATCGTCACTGGCCCTCCAGGCGTGGGCAAATCCTTTGGCGTTGAAGAAGTACTGTCGCGGGATGACCTGTTCGATGTTATGGGTCAACGCAAGCCCAAGTACGAGATCGTCAAGGGTGCCATGAGCGCCATTGGCTTATACTCGAAACTCTACAAGTTCTCGGACGCCAAGAATGTACTAGTGTTCGACGACTGCGACAGCATCTTGTTGGACGACATCTCGCTTAATATTTTAAAAGCGGCCCTGGACAGTTCCAAGAAGCGTACTATCTCGTGGAACACTGACAGCCGTATCCTGCGCTCTGAGGGTATCCCAGATCGTTTCGAGTTCAAGGGCGGTGCTATCTTTATCACTAACTTGAAGTTTGAGAATGTGCGCTCTAAGAAACTGCAAGAACACTTGGCGGCTCTAGAGTCACGCTGTCACTATATCGATCTTAAAATGGACACAGACCGTGAGAAGGTACTGCGTATCAAACAGATCGTCACAGATGGCATGTTGGCTAGTTACGAGTTTGAAGACATCGTTCGTGATGAAATCGTGAACTTCATCGTAGACAGGCGTGCCGAAATGCGCGAATTGAGTCTGCGTACGGTGCTCAAAGTAGCAGATCTGCGTAAGAGTTTCCCTACTAACTGGCAGGCTATGGCAGAAGTAACCTGCATGAGGAGAGGCTAATGCACAACGATATAACGGATTTGGCCCTAGTGCAGGCGCTAGGGTGCCAGTGGATTGGACCCGAGCAGGATCCAACGAAAGGTCCAATCCACTATTGCGGCCAGAAGCCCTTGTATCCAGGTAAATCATATTGTGCTGATCATGTGTGGCGAGTCTACGCTAAAGGCACCGGCATCACGGGCAAGAAGAAGATCAAGGCCTTTGAAGCCGATCTGGCCAAGGCCGAGGAGACAGAGAATGAATAATCTATTTGTAGTTTTAGGCATAGCAGCAGCCGTAGTGCTGTTGATCATCGCAGGACCTCTGCTGATAATCTGGGCACTTAATACACTGTTCCCTGTGCTGGCAATTGATTACACAATTTGGACCTGGTTAGCGGCTTTGATCCTAGGATCTGTTGTAGGGCCGTCAGTTCGAGTAAAGAAAGGCTAAATTGGTAAAACTGACCATTGCATATATGCTACGGGTCATGTATAGTAATAGGACGCTGATGAACTTCAGCCACATTAACCATAAAGGAAACACAGACAAATGAAATACACTTTTTCTAAGGACTCTAAGACTTTCAAGATTTTCACTGCTCTTCGCAACGGTGACAGATTGACTGCTAGCCAAGCAGAGAAGCGTTTTGGCGTAAAGAACTTGGCTGCTGAAGCCAGCCGCATCCGTCAGAACGGTTATGCTGTTTACACCAAGAGCCGTAAGGCAGGTAACGGTGTTACCGTAACCGAGTACGAGTTGGGCAATCCCAGCCGTGAGATCGTTGCACTTGGCTACCTCGCTAAGAGCATGGGTCTTTCTGTAGCCTAATTAGGGTTTCAAAGAACCAATCCGATTCGCTCCCGGGGCGGCTCTTTGAGGGTGTTGTGGAAACGCAACACCCTTTTCTCTTGACCGGCACTCCCAAACCGTGGCGTAAATACAACGAATATTTTGGTTGACAGATCCGCTCAGTGACCATATAATAACGATACTGAGACAACGGAGCGAACAATGGAATTTACTGCTAGTCAAGTTTGGGGTGCTGCGGCTGCTGCTGATCGCATCAACGGGGGTTACTGCAAAGAGCCCGTGTACCAAAAGGACGAAACCGGCTTTCCTATCAATATGGACAAGCCCGTCAAGCAGGCCAACAAGATGTTGGTCAAGAAGTGGCTCCGTGAAAACGACTTTTCCCAGATCACTGCTGCAGATACAGCGGCAGGGGAAGCAGCCCGCAATCATTTCAAATCCTATACACTGTTGGCTCTGACCGGACAGATGAACGATTTCCAGACCACAGCCATGAAGATCGCTGCCAAGGATGTATTCACGGGGCGAGATATGTATGACTTTGCTGTGGTATCCTGCTTGCCCGATGTGGCTCGTCGTGATCAGGCTCGCACAGAAGTCAAGCGAGAGATCTATAACTCCGAGCAACTGGTCGGCGCTGTAGGTGCTGCTGTTGTGGGGGACATCACTGTGGTGTCCAGCAAGTACAATCACAACTTCGACAAGTATAGGATCACGGCTCGTATGGGTGAGGCCTTTGTGGATTTCTGGTTCGGCCGTAACCTTGAAGGTACCCTGCGCATCAAGGGCAAGATCAAGAATGTGCGTGGCGATAAAACAACACAGTTGAATTATGTGAAAATCAGTGGTTGACAAGGGTGCCGAGAGGTGCTATACTATTGATACTGGGACATTGATTAATAGTTTTTTGAAAGGGTCTAGCAATGAGTTCAGATGTATCTATCCGCCAATTGGGTCCGAAGGCAGCGAAGCGAGCCATTCGTAAGGCGATCCAAGTCCGTCGCCCTGTATTCCTTTGGGGTCCTCCAGGTATCGGTAAGAGCGATATCGTCAAGCAGATCGGTGAGGATGCCGATCGCGAAGTGATCGATGTTCGCCTCGCACTTTGGGAGCCCACTGACATCAAGGGTATCCCCTACTACAACGCTGATCAGGGTAAGATGGTGTGGGCACCTCCTGCAGAACTGCCTACCGATCCAGACAGCAAGGCTATCATCTTCTTGGACGAGTTGAACTCTGCTCCTCCGGGTGTCCAGGCCGCGGCATATCAGTTGGTGCTGAACCGCCGTGTTGGTACCTATGAACTGCCCAAGGGCGTTGACATTGTAGCCGCTGGTAACCGTGACGGCGACAAGGGTGTTACCTTCCGTATGCCTAGTCCGCTGGCTAACCGCTTCATCCACTTGGAAGCCAAGGTAGACTTTGATGACTACCAAGAGTGGGCTACTGCACACAAGATCCATCCGGATGTTGTAGGCTATGTTTCATTCGCCAAGCAGGACCTCTACGATTTCGATCCTAAGAGCCCTAGCAAAGCATTCGCAACTCCTCGTTCGTGGACTTTCGTTTCAGATCTGCTCAACGACGACGATGTTGACAACGACACCCTGCACAATTTGATCGCGGGTGCCATTGGTGACGGGTTGGCTGTGAAGTTCATGGCTCACCGTAAGATTTCCAGCAAATTGCCCAAGCCCGAGGACATCCTCGATGGCAAGGTCAAGGACCTGCAGATCAAAGAAGTGTCTGCTATGTATTCTCTGACTACTTCGCTCTGCTACGAGTTGAAAGACCGTGCAGAGAAGAAGAGCAAAGAGTGGGACAAGATGGCTGATCGCTTCTTCCGCTACATGATGGACAATTTCTCTACAGAGATCGTTGTCATGGGCGCCAAGACTGCTCTTACCAACTATAACTTGCCGTTGGATGCTAGTAAGATGGAATCGTTCGACGAGTTCCACAAGCGGTTCGGCAAGTATGTGTTGAAGGCGATGGAGAACTAGACCCCTCCCCGCCCGGGCGGGGGCTCACCCAGGGCTCCCGCCCACCTTTTTGGTTGACAAGGGTTCCAGAAGGTGCTATAATAGATACATACAGTTAGGAGAGCGAACAAATGTCAGATCCAATTATTGATAAACTTACAACTGCCCGAGTAGGCCTGCTTCTCAAGGCGCCCTTCTTCGGCAACATGGCTACCCGTATGCGTCTTATCAAAGCAGACGAGTGGTGCCCTACCGCCGCAACTAACGGTCGCGACTTCTACTACAATACCAAATTCATCGAGAAACTATCTGAGAAGAAACTAGAGTTCCTCTTTGGTCATGAGGTCCTCCATTGCGTTCTAGATCACTTCGGTCGTAAGGGTAGCCGAGATGCTAACCTTGCTAACATCGCACAGGACTTCGCTGTTAATCAGATCCTCGTAGACGAGCGTGTAGGTGAGAAGATCACTGAGGTTAAGATCTGCTACGATGCCAAATACCGTGGCATGGCCTGGGAAGAGATCTACGATGATCTGTACGAGAAAGCAGAGAAGATTCCTATGGCAGATCTGCTCAAGCAGGTAGGCGAAGCACTGGACGAGCACCTGCAAGAAGGTGGCCCTGGTGACGAGAAGGATGCTGACGGCAAGCCTAAGATCTCCAAAGAGGATCTGCAGAAGATCAAGGACGAGATCAAAGAGGCTATGATCCAGAGTGCCGCGGCCGCTGGTGCAGGTAAGACTCCTGCGGCTATCCAGCGCCTGATCAAAGACTTGACTGAGCCTAAGATGAACTGGCGTGAAGTCTTGCGTATGAACATCCAATCGTTGATCAAGAGCGACTATACCTTTAGCCGCCCTAACCGTAAGAGCGGTGTGTTCATCCTACCCGGTCAGAAGAACGATGAGACTATCGATGTTGCAGTCAGCATTGATATGTCAGGCAGTATCGGTGACGAGGATGCCAAGGTGTTCCTGTCAGAGGTTAAGGGTATCTTTGATCAATACACAGACTTCAAGGTGCACCTGTGGACATTTGACACAGACGTCTATAACCCTGTTGTGATCACACATGACAACGCAGACGACTTCTTGACATACGAGCCTCAAGGCGGTGGCGGTACATCCTTCGAAGTAAACTTCGAGTGGATGAAAGAGAACGACATCCAACCTAAGAAGTTCATTATGTTCACTGACGGTTACCCATGCGGTAGTTGGGGTGACGATGACTACTGCGATACTCTGTTTGTAGTCAAAGGCAACACCTCTGCACAAGCGCCATTTGGGCAGACTGTGATCTATGAAAAAGATGTTGCTCTGCGAGGATAACATGAGCCCTACTACACCTAGGTTCCCTAACGATCCTATGGACTATGATCTACCGCCACACACAGATTGGCGAGTGCCGGCGGGTGTGGCTTTTTTGCCACAGACCCCGCTGCTACGTAAGGGGTTGACAGCAGAGCAGATTGGTGCTATACTGTAGGTACACTAACAGAACAAGGAGCGTGAGATGGAACTGCTAATTGCGTTTATTGTAGGCCTAATTGTAATGGACTTTCTCTGGGCCTGGCGTTTGGGTATTCCGCAACTGTTGTGGGCCCGTTGGAAGTATCGTAAAGTCCTTAAAAACATGCAAGAACAGGAGCAGGTATGAAAATCTTAATGGCATTCATTGCTGGCATGTTCGTGGCCACTGTTGGGGTAACTGGCGTGGCCAGTGCTATTGACAAGGCTGTTGGTAAAACCCAGGAAGTCATGAAGGAGACCGCTCGATGAGTTATCGTCCTTTGTATGAAGATCCTACCTATGATGACGACGGTCAATGCGTGGATGAGGATGCTGATCTGGAACTTGACGAAGGGGAAGAAGTATCGTACGATCCGTACGATACACTAAATAGTTGAGATGAGCAAATTAGAGTTCCTCGCAAGACCCTTAGTCGCATTTGACCCACTTAACAAGGATCATAGACGTTATTACGCAGAGTTCCTAGAATACGGCGGATGGGGTCGTTGCCCTGTCCGTTTCGTATGTCCAGATGACTACGGAATGGACCTGCCTACTATGATCCGGAATAGGTTAATAGAATATTACGTGTCACGTGAATTTGGTGGAGAAAAACTGGCGTTGGCTCGTGCTGACAGTCTCAGCAACTCCGCTGATGATATGTACCGTAGAGCCGCTCTGCTTCGTAAGGAAGCAGACATGATCCGCAAACCCCGCAGATAGATCGCTCCCTACCCTGGGCCGGGTTAGTATGTACTAACTTACCCAGGGCTTTTTTGTGGCTAAAATACCACAAACATTTTGATAGATTTCGGTTGACAGCAGACCCGTTTGGCCATACAATAGAGATACTGTAAACAACTTAGGAGCGAAACTATGTCGATCACCGCAACCCCCGAGCAGATCCCTGCAATCGTCCAAGAAGCACAGCAAGCGGCCTACGCTGCTGCACAGAAGTATTTTCAGGAAGTACTGGGAGGTCAAGACCGTTTCGCCTGTGGCTTCGCCTGGGTAAACATCTACGGTGTCAAAGGCAACACCAAGATTGGTCGCGCACTGAAAGAGTGCGATATCCGTCCTTCCTACAGCGGCGGACTCCAGATGTGGAATCCCTCCAAGTTCGGTTGCCAGAACGTGGACACCTTGGAGAAGGGTGCCGAGGCTGCTGCTGCGGTCTTCAAGAAGTATGGCTTTGAGGCCTACGCAGGATCACGTTTGGATTAAATTGGTTGACATAGGGCCCAAAAGGCCCTATAATTAACACATTGAAACAGCAAACCTAGGAGCGATAAATGGGACACTTTGCAAATCTAGAAGTTGAGATCATGGAAATGGCTCACGACATGGGCGATGATTTCGGTGACGATGCCGAAACGATCATGATCATCAGTCGCAACCTTGGAGTAGCCCCGGAAGAGGTTCAGCGAGTTCTAGAAGGTGATCCGGACTACAATCCTGCCGATGACATGGACGGGGACTTTGACTCTGCGATGGCCAGTGCCGGATTCGGTACCGATGAGGACTATGGCTACTACGGTGACGAATGATGGCCAAGTTCAAATTCACCGTCTGCAGAGCAGCGATCATAGACGAATACTACGAGATTGAAGCAGACTCAGAAGAGGAAGCACTAAGCATAGCCTACGATGGCAACTACGGTGATCCTGTGCGCACCGAGTTCGTAGACTGGCGTGATGATGAATGGACTGCTGTAGACTGTGAAGATATTGACCCTTTGTATAGGATGGTGAAAGACTACGAATCGGTTGACAGATTGGGCTAGAGGTGCTATACTATGGGTATAGTGAGAAACAAGGAGCGTGAAATGGAAAAAGGTTGTTGCCCAGTTTGCAATGGTAGCGGTAGGGTGCCTGTGCCCGAGAGCATGGCTCGCTACAAGAATGTGATCGCTGGCTATGATGCAGCCACAGACACCTTTGGCTGCACCAACTGTGGTGGTCAGTATATGTTCGGTCGACCCACAGGCGAGGTTCGACTGCGTGAAGATGGAACCCCTTGTAAGCACGAGTATTCTAGCAAGACTGTGGGTCGTTGCTTGACAGAATACACCTGCGCTCACTGCGGTGATCGCTACCAGATTGATTCTGGAGACTGATATGGAGGCCCTGCGTGAAATCACAGAATGGACGGGTGTCGATTATCGGCAACCCAATCACGACTACCTACTGGACGGCGACAAGGTTGTGGCCTATAGGCCCTGGGGCACAGCAGAGATCCGTGTGCTCAAATCAGGACTTAAGATCGACCGTCGCGGCCGGAAGTTCGTCAAGTTGGATCCAAACCCCTTCGCAGAACTCGACACAGCGAAAGCGGAGCCACTGGTTGTAGAGGTTAAGGGTTCTAAGGGCAACTCTTATTGGGTTAATGTAGAAGAGAAGTCCTGCACTTGCCCTGGATACACATTCCGAGGTGATTGCAAACATGTAAAGGAGTTAGCATGACCCCACAAGAGTTTGAATACATTCGACGTGCTGTAGAGGCCTTGGAGAATCCAGAAACCACCCCTATGTCACAGCGAAAGATCCTACGCACGATGGAGCAGATCTGTGGCAAAAATGCCACAGACCTAGAACTGAATCTCATCGGTGCTGTAGATGCTAAGATCCAGAGGAACTATCAGGATCTACAGAACAAGAAATTGGTTGACATTTTGAGTCAATGATGCTATACTTAACACTTAACATTAGAGGAGCGACACATGCCTAATTGGTGTAATAACAATCTAACACTAGAACACGATGACCCAGCGATGATCAAGCGTGCCTACGACGCACTTGAGCGGGGAGAGTTCCTGCAAGAGTTCTGCCCGGTGCCAGAGGATCTCAAGGATACCGTATCAGGTTCCGTGAGTGAGGATCAGCGTGAGGCCCACGAGGCACAGCAGAAGCGTAATGTCGAGAAGTATGGCTACGCTAACTGGTATGACTACTGCGTGGCCGAGTGGGGCACAAAGTGGGACTGCGGTGAGCAGGGTGCTTCAGATATCCATCCGGATGGTCGGATGCTTCACACTTTCTTTGACACAGCGTGGTCTCCACCTATTGGTGCTTACGAAAAACTAGAGCAACTGGGATTCCGTGTCAATGCCCTGTATTACGAGGGCGGTATGGCCTTCGCTGGCTCCTACGGTGAATATGGTGATTCAGAACTCAATCTCGAAGGCATGAGTGCCGATGAGATCGAGCAGAACTATCCGGAGTTGGATGAAGCCTTTAGTATCTCTGAAAGCATCCGTGAGTATGAAGCAGAGAACGAAGAAGAACTCACAACTTGGATCAAAGATGGCGTTGAGCAGACCAAGGAGTTAAAGACTCTATGAGCAGAATATATAAGTTTTCGTTTACCATTGAGTGCCACGGCGATGGTGAACCAGATTTGGATAGGGTCGAGCAACTGATCGATCTGTCCATGCAAGATCTTGTCTATGACGAGGAATTTTCTTCGGCTTTGGACGAGAAAGAGGCTATAACCATTCAAGTGTTGCCTATTTTGGACAAATGAATGGTTGCAGTTTCGAATCGGGTATGCTACTATAATAGCATACCAATAGTTGGTATAGTTTAACACACACACTCGAAGGAGAGTTTTAAAATGGCTACTGATAAGCGTTTTGCTGTAACTGGTGTTTCAACCCATGAGGGTGAGACTAAGATTCGTTTCGCAAATGACATGTTGCGTACGAAGATCCTGGCCAAGAACGGCCACACCAACATCGATCTCATCGATCTTCCACGTGAAATGACCAAGGCTGAGATCGCGCAGCACCTGTTCGAAACCGACTACGCTCGTGGTCGTCCTGAGGTTCTGGAAGCAATCCAGGATCTTGCTAAGAAGAACAAGGTCTCACTGAAGACCCCGGCTGCTGTGAAAGCACCCGCCGACAAGGTCACAGCCTAACCCGATTCGCTCCCGGAACGGCTGTCTTAGCCCACTGTACACACGTACAGTGGGTTTTTTTTGTTGCAAAAATACAACAGAAATAATGGTTGACAGATTGGACAGAGTTTGCTATACTATGAACTGTTAATAAAGGAGCGCAACTATGCAAGTTACAGAAAAAGACACACCCGCAGCCCGCAACGCATGGTGGGCCGCACAGGATGCTCGTATGCGTAACATCGCGGCTAAGAGCCGATACACACCACAGGTGCATCTCCAGGTAGAGCGCATGAAGGCAGTGTTAGACTACTGCTACGGGGGACGCATCTTTGAAGCGTATCGTCCTAAGAGCGTGGCTGTAAAAGTAGACAAGCCCGTGGTTAAAAACAAGCAAATGCTACGCGAGATAGAAGCAGACTGGGCCCAGCGCGGCATTACTAAAACTGTAACACCGCAGGGCGTCCTGTATCGTTTACCCTAAGGAGTGCCTATGATCCCCGCAGAATACATTCAAAGATGTGCGTATCTAAGCAACACGGACCTAGAACTGCTGTTGCAAAAGAGTTATCCCGAAGATCGTGTACTCGTCAGCAACTTCGTGGGCATTACCAACGGCCGGCAGTTCTGCTATAACATTGGCTACCAAGATCCGGATCTCAACGGACAGGGACTGACCTACTGTAAGGTCTTTGTGTGGCTAGAAAACAACACCTTACAAGCCGACTATTAAACGGTTGACAACTGAGTCGTTTGGGCATATAATATACACATACTGTTAAACAAAGGAGCGCGAAATGTCTAAAGTTATGTTCTTGTTTGTCACTGGACTGATCACAACTGCATTCGGTGTTGGTGGAGTTGAGAATTCAATTACTAACTCTGAACTACTGAGTGCCCTGGCAGTCAGTATCACAGGCCTGGGCATCATGTGGTGCTCTACGCTGATGATGCGCCAAGAGCAGTAAATACTGTTATGGAACTGATCATTTGGACCTCAGTGGTGTTCGTCATAGGTTGGGTCTTGGGCAACTGGAGTGCCATCAAGACCTTTTCCCATATGCTGCATAGGTTGGGAGTAACTTCAGATCAACTGAAAAACTTGAACACAGACCGGGCTGAGCCAAACAGCGAGGTCGTGGAGATCAAGATCGAGCAGATCGGCGGATCACTGTACGCATATACAGCAGACACGGATTCGTTCCTGGCCCAGGGATCTACAGCAGAAGATCTAGTCAAGGGAATCCTACAACGCCTGCCTGTGGGTGCTAGGGTGATCTGCTCACGTGAGCAGGGCGGTGATCTCATAGCCTCAGTACTGAAAAACGGTTGACAGTTTGGACAGAGAGTGCTATAATTAGCACATGAACAAAACAAACGAAATCATACAGTGGACGGGAGCCCTAGCAATCATAGCAGGGCATGTGCTCAACGCTATAGGTCCTGAGGCTTATCCTTGGAACATCGTGGCATTCACTGTAGGAACCATCGCGTTCCTCACGTGGACGCTGCGTGTGAAGAATACACCGCAGATGGTGGTCAACTTGGTAGCAATGGTTACCTGTACTATAGGATTGGTCAAAGCATGGGGTGGGTAGTCTACGATCAGCGATCAGGGCACATGCAGAAGTATTACAAACTGCAGAGCACAGCCAAACGCATAGTCACACAGCACAACACTGAGCGGGACTACGACTTCTATGTCTATCGTCCTCAGAGTCTCTGGGCCTGCTGCTCCTACGCAGACTACGAAGGGATCTTGATGGGTCTGCGTGGGGAAGCGTTTAAGATGTGGCAGTTCGTAAAGAATAACCCTACAGAGTAACGGGTTATAGATCATTTTGGTTGACAGATTGGGCAACCTTTGCTATACTAGACTCATAGTAAGAAACAAGGAGCGAAAGATGACAGCATTAACAGTTAGAGAGTTGATCCAAGTACTGAGCACAATGCCTCAGGATCTGCCCGTGGAAATGGGCATGAACATGGAGTACCAAAGCCCTGTGGAAGCAGACATGGTAGAATTGTTCACCACACACGACGGACGCCAGTTCGTATACATCACAGATACTCCAGGGTATTGATGCTAATAACCCGGGTGGTTGACGGGTTATCATTTTGGTGTTATAATACATACATATTAACTAGGGAGCGACCCAAATGGCTAAATCCAAAGTAAACTACGACGCATTCGCAAGTTTCGACCTTAACGAATGCTGTGACCACTTCGACTGCACAGACCAAAAGGCCTGGAAGAAGATCGGTAAGTTCATCGTGGCAGATGGTCAAGAGTACCTGGACGCGATGGTAGAGGGTTTTGACTATGACGCAGAGGATGTGGGCGATGGCGAGTATAGTGCCTTTGACGCAGGTGTGCGTTATGCGCTGACTAAGATGAACATAGCCTTAGAAGCCGCAGGCATAGACGTACAAGTCTGCGAAGTAGACCTAGTAGAGTCTATGGGCTTTATGATGGTACGCTGTGATGACGAGCCCGAGGACTTTGTCAAGCGAGCACTGAAGAAGCCCGTGCCGCAGGTAGAGTCGTGGGTATAACCCTTTGCTGATGTGTCAGCCCGCCACTAGGCCCTGCAACACGCCTGGGCACTTCGCGGGTTGACACTGAGGCTTTTTGGCTGTATAATACACACATGAACAGCATATACAAACTCATAGCATGGATCGTAGTCATAGCACTCGCAGTCATAGGTGCCATGCACTACGAGAACTATCGCACAGAACAGGCTGCATTCGAAGCCATGGGCGAAGCACAGATGCTGCGCGAACAACTGAGGGAGCAATCCAAATGACACCAGACGCACTGCGTACAGATCGTGATGCACTAGAATACTTTAGACAAGAACGAGCCAGACTGGAGCAGGATCCACTGTGGCGAGCCGCGTGGAAGACCGCAGAAGATCAGGGCAAAAGATCGTTCCGATTCGATGGAGTAGAGTGGCCGGTATGACTATCACACTAGAAGGACTCACTAAACAACAGTATCAGATCGCGGACATGATCTGGTCGTGTGAAAGCCAAGAGGATGTAGATCGGCTTATCCGTAACCTGCCCGCACAGTATAAGCGTGATGCTGTTACTGTACACACACTAATGATCGCTGCTGTATTTGATCAACACGAGGAGATCACAGATGATGTCAAGGCTGCTATTGATCGCTGCCGTTACTAGCACACTGCTGCAGGGCTGCGCTGTACGGGACATACGCGATAAGAGTTACGACCCGGGACCCAACAGGGCTCTGTTCGAACAGATCCCCAATTGGCGAGGCGAGGCTGCTGCTGTATGTGGGGGACATCTCTCATCAGAAGAACGGCAGAGGCGAGGACTGAGTAATCGGTGTTGATGGCGGTCGGTGGTGGACCATCAGGTCATGGTGGGGGTGGCCGGTATAGCGTTAGCGTGTGTTGTAAAAATACAACAGGCCTAACGCCTGGGGTCTAAAATCACCATCATGAAAAGAAAAAGTTACTACCCAAAATTTTTGCGCGGCCAATTTTTTTCCCTGCAGGACCCATTTCGCTAGTAAATATCTCATGACCACTCTACACACTTTTGGCTGTTCTATCACACAGGGCTTTGCTCTACCCGATGTTGTACGAGTTTTCCGGGATGATTCAGGCCGACCTTTAACAGCCAAAGAACTCATCGATAAAGGGATACATTGGGAAGACATCCACCTATATCAACCTTCTGAATATGCTTGGCCCGCAGTACTAGGACACAAACTCAACATGCCAGTACAAAATCATGCTCGCCGTGGTGCATGTTTTCAGCAGATTGCTCGTCAGTGTGCAGTCTCAGCCCCTACTATACAGGCCAGTGACGTCGTTATAGTAATGTGGACCTATCTAAGCCGACTCAGTATGCAGTGGCCTGCTAGAACCACTGTACCATTCTGTAACATAGTTGATCCCCAAAAGAATTGGCACACATTCATTATAGGCTTTAACAAGTTCTTTGGTCTAAGTTCCAGCGATTATGATCGTGATCAAGCGATCAAAAACTACATAGAAAATTACACAAAGAATACCTATCTAGATCCCAAAGGCATCTACAATCACAGTTATAATAATCTAGTTCTACAGACCATGACCCACGGATTTCTCACAGCCACGGGTGCTAGAGTCATACATCTGTCAGTGGAACCCGATTCATATCTACTACAATTAGATTTGATGCGACAACAACTAGATCCTTCATTACAGGCGTATACACAGACTCCCCACCCTGATCTATGGTACACTGTACCTGTAGATCACGATATTTGTCGTGTCATACACGATCCTGCAATTCCACCAGCAGAAAACGACATGCATCCTTCAGTACAACATCACAAGAACTTTGCTCATGCAGTCTATCTAGAGTATTTTCAGGGCCATAAAAAACCCTGACGAATCAGGGCTGGTTTGGTCGGGCATGTCCCGCATAGAAGATTCACAGTAATCAGTTAATCACAGTTTGGAGGATTCTCCATGTGACACATCTGTTTGGCTCGCTTGTACGCTAACATAACTAGCCCTCCTCTGGTAAAGATATTTAGCATATATACTGATATGCCCCACTACTATGTGCTTACTCACTGTGATCGATTTGCCGACATCATACGTTGGCTGCGAAGCAGAGATATTCCCATAGATCCACATCTTAATCGCACTCGTTTTGTCATAGAAGACGGACAGGTGCTCACAGAGTTTCTACTCACATGGGCGGATTATTGTGGCCAAGTTCGCGAGTTTGAAGACCTCGCCACGGGCATGAGGTGGACGCTGGATCGAGATCTCGGCGGATAATTAACCACTCTGATAACCCATTCAAAATCTCTTTTACCCCTTCTGCTGCGCTGCGCTTCGCGCTTTCTCAAAAAATCTCGCGCGGCTTCGCCGATCAATCACAGAGCCTCCACTCGGGCCACGCATAGTGCCAGGTTAACACAAACACTGTGTAGTCCCGATCTTGGTCTAGTTCTACTCTGGCTTGAAAATGCGTCAGCGTTTTAGTATAAGTCACACCATGCTGCATACTCCATTGACGCAGTTCTCGATCCAGCAGAGTGTTCACATATTGGGCTGCTTGGCCGCCCGAACCTGTGGGTAGTTTGAATAGGATATGCACATTTTTATTTAAATCAGTAAATAAATTTATGCTGATCGTGTACCTAGAACCCTTTCAGCGCCAACAGCAGGATCTGCTCATACAGTGGCGCAGTCACGTACACTATTGGCCCCGCAGTTGGGTCAACACTGAAGTCTATAATGCGGCTGTGCCTGTGGATTGGTGGCTGCTGTTCAGCAACTGTCAATACGCTGATATATGGCTGATCAAGTATCCCGAGCAGAGCCGTGTCATACGCACTCTGTTCGACGACTAGAGTATAGATCGCTGCCCCACTGTCGGGGCTGTAGATTAAAACTAAGGCTACCTCGGGGTTCAGTGCCCTGCCATGCTGGCACAGAGTGTTGCAGATAACTGGGCCACACCAGTAGATCTCCCTCTTGAACTCTCACTGACACTGTGTCTATGCTAAACTCTGTTGATCGCTGAGGATCTCTATCAAACTTCTGCTGCCAGGTGCCGGGTGGATTTATGCCCTGTCGATGAAACAGTATTTCTGCTTCCTGATCCAACTGCCAATACCAAGTGCCTGATATCATAGAGTTAGGGTGATTGTGTTGATGTATCCACTGACTTTTTTCATAGACATTGATCCACGACTGTGTGATTTCCGGCCGATCCACAAAAGCCATTACATCTCTGGCAAAGGTCTGTGCGCACAGTTCTAGACTAGATCGCAGTCTAGGCCATTTGTCCAGAACCCATTGATCTCGACTGTAACTGTGATTCTGTCTCAGTTCCATGGGTTCAGCAGTCAGCACCTGCTGCCAGTCTCCGGGCCATACTCGGTATCTGGCCACGGGTTCAGCGAATAATCCTATTATCTGCGGTGTCATGTCAATACTTATTAACTGCTAGTTTAATTTACATAAATACTGGCACAAGGAGACCCTATGACAGATCAACCCAAAATCACACAATTAGATAATCTACTATCGCCCAACCTGTTGGCCTTGGCCCAGGAACGACTGTTAGACCCATTGATGACCTGGGGCTACATACCGCCTAGATTGGTCAGAGATCAAAGATTGTATGATGCTTACCAAATGCAGCACGTGGTCTATGATGCAGACACAGAACTCAGCCCCTGCATAGACGTCTGCAAGATGGTGTTGTTGGAAGCATTGAGCCGCACAAATCGACAACTGCGTACACTATTCAAAATACGGATCATCAACAGTTTTCCCGGCGATTTGATGGACACCCAACCATTCATAGATCTCCAGGGACCACATCAGACTGCCTTGTTTTTTCCTGAAGATTCAGACGGCGTGACCACTGTGTACACGGAGCGTTCTTGGCTACAGAATTGGGATATTCCGGATCAGTTCACAGGTGCTGTGGAACTGGAGCCTCGTGCCAACACATGGTATGAATTTGACGGCACACATTGGCGCACTTCTGGAAGACCCGTGAAGAGTCCCAGCAGAGTCTGCGTGATTTTTAATTTTATAACTGTGACTGTGGCTGCGGATAACACTGTGACCGGATAAATACAGCAGGAGATCTCAAATGCGAGCATACAGAATTCTAGCCAAAAATCTAAAAACACGTCAACGGATTGAGCGCAATCCTTTGAGCGCAGAACCTATCACTGAAGAAGCAGAAGCATGGCGATTGGCTCATGCCATGGCTCAGCAGCAGGAAAAAATCACTGGCGAACAGTGGTCTGCGGAAATAGAACTCTACGAAACTCGCGGTTAACTAGATCTCCTGCCTATAAGGATACATATAGGCATGAAAGAAATAAAACCAATCATTCTTTGGATATTCGGCGACAGTTGGTCTGCTTTGAACAAGGAATGGCCCAATACTGTATGGACTAGACTGCTGGCCAATCGACTCAGCAATCATCTGCGAAGACCTGTACAGATGCGAAATCACAGCCTCATAGGCACCTCTCAAGATTGGATCACTGAGCAGTATCTGATCAATACCCTAGAAATGTCCGCCGATGACTACACAGTAATCCTGCTGACCAGCCCGCATAGATACTGGTTCTTTGAAGACAGACCAGATCTTACCAATTGGAATATCATAGACTTTGATCAACAGATATCTGCGGAACAAAGCAAGAGTGTGGAACTGTACATCAAACACATACAAAGAGAAAAATTAGATACTCTACACACAGTTAATAGATTGGGTAACATAGCCTACGAAACTGGTGCTCGCGGTCTTAGAAGGCCGCTGATCGTTAAAGGTTTTGATCAAGATCTAAATGTAGCGGCCACGTACCCAGACCTAAATATCGCACAAGGATATCTCACTCATATACAGTACAACGAATATGCAGATCAAGATCGCATGGCTAATCTGCAAGGCGCTGCACCTAATTGGTTTAATGGATTTGACTGTAGATACAATCATCTGTGCGTCAGTAATCACGACATACTCAGTGCCAAATTATTCAACGCATTGATCCAAGATCAAAGTGCAGATTTAACGTCAGGATTTCAACAGAATCTAATCAAAGAAAATTGGTTATCAGATAAAGAATTCTGTGAAAAACAACTGTGCCCTCAATGGATAGAAAATTTCTTAAAAATACAGGACCAAAAACCCTCACCCGGCAGCATAATGAAGGCAGGAATTGAAAAGATTTTTGGTTGACCTCGCCCTATAAATACGTTACAATAACATACAGACTTATACAAGGAGATTTACATGGAACTCGCTTCCCAATCATTAGGATATAGATCCGCTGCAGAAATTAACTCAGCCATGCTGCGTGTCTACAATCACATGGCTTTGGCTGTGATCAACAGCATGGTAGTCAGTTACCTAGTCAGTACTTCACCGGCATTGATGGCTCTGCTGTTTGGTACTGCGCTAAAGTGGGTAATTATTTTTGCACCTTTAGTGGCTATTCTCGCCCTCAGTTTCGGCCTAGAAAAATTATCTGCAGGACAGGCTCAGATCGCTTTGCATGGGTTCGCAGCACTGATGGGTTTAAGTTTCGCTACAATTTTCGTGGTGTTCACGATTGGCTCTATAGTCAGTGCATTCATGGGCGCCGCCATACTTTTTGTTACCATGAGCGCCTATGGATATTTTACTAAACGAAGTTTAGAAAGCGTTGGACAGTTTATGTTCATTGGTTTAATCGCTATTATTATCGCCAGCATTGTAAACATTTTTATTGGTAGTCCTGTAATGGCTATGGTAATTTCAGCACTGGCTATTATTATCTTCCTGGGACTAACTGCCTACGACACACAACAGATTAGAGAAATGCTCAGTTATGAAACTGATACTGGTAAAATGGAAATTATCGGGGCATTGACTCTATATCTAGATTTTATCAATCTATTCTTGAATCTGTTACAGTTGTTGGGTATTAAGAAAGACGACTAATCTAAGTTCTGAGCCTGCTCTAGGCTCAGTTCTTGATCTTCTAGTTCACGAATTTTTTCAGCCATCTGATCAATCAAACCTAGATTTCGAAGTATTTTGAAAACTAGGTTTTCTACTGACCATTCACCTGCACGTTCCAGTCCTGCTTTGCGCATCTGACTGATTTTATCTTTTACTGCTCTTAGTCGTTCAAGATCTTTGCTGAGTAATGCATGTTCTATCTGTGCTAGAATAGCATCTTTCTTGGCTTCGATGGCAGCATCGTCTATGTCAGGTTTAACTTTTTTAGGTTCAACCAGCCACGTATCATCGGTTAAAGAATACACACCAGTTGAGTGATGAGGTTCTTCTGCACCTTGCACATAACATTCAACTGGAAGACCTTTGATAGAAATAACGTGCTGCTCACTCCACAGTGCCTTTTTAGCATTAAATAGTTCTCTTTGTTCGTCTGTGGGTTCACCTTCAATTATCACATGCAGATCGAGATCAGAATAATCTGTCCACGTATAATTTGCGTTAGAACCTGTTATGGTAAAATCTTTAGCATCTAGGTCTATACCAACGAAATCTACAAATGCTTTAGCGATATCTATGAGTTTGCGGCGAACTTCAGGATCTAAGCGATCTCCCCGCCAAATTTTTGGATTTAAAGTTTTGTTTACAGTAACAAATTCATTGTTCTCGTCAAGTTCGTGTAATCGCATTTAAACTCCATACTTATTACGCTTGACCTGCGCAACTGGACTTGCATTGTTTGTGGAATCCAATTCGTGTGATTTTAAATCGCCCTTATTCAAATCCTTATATGACGCACCTACTGCTTTATAGGCTTTTTCTAACATTTGCTGTTCTTCTGCTGTAAACGGGTGAGTAGACTTGCTTTTTCCTACCCAACTTTTAGCGTCCATATCAGGTACAAAACTGCCGTCGGTACAGGCCAATGCTAGTCCTAATCGATAGGCTACGTAATCACTATTCCAGTGTTCGGTATCACTGTAAGTATTAAGACCTACAGTTGAACTGCCCTGTCGTTTTGTGATCTTTTTCTGAGATACTTCTACAATGAATTCTTTTGCTCGCATCCATTATTTAGCGAATCTAAGAGCGAACTCTGTACGTGCTTTAGGATCATATATTTCAGCCCATAATGTTTGCCAACCGTCGCTGGTTTTTTCTAATATCATTTGTGCTTGAGTATGCTCTTTTGCGGTCAGCCAATTTACCATTTCTGTGCCCGCTACCTTATGTATTAATGGCCAAGGAATATCTACAAATTCGTCAGTAGAGTCTCCTTGCCAATTATGTATAAAAATTCTGTTAGATTTCATCATTACCCATAGAGTTTAAGATTTCTCTAAGTTTAGTACTCTGTACATTAGATTTAATCTTGCCTAACCCTACTCCTTTGTTAGGATCTATTTCACCTGTTTCTGGATCAACTCTCTGCACCTGCTGCACAGTATTACGATTTTTAATACTTTCTATAATACTCGAGGTACCCCTACTTGCACCGCTGTGTTCCTGTTCATCTTCTGGTAGATCAGATATCTTAAGACTCTCAATATTGAACTCTAGATCTACTTTTTGTCCTACACCTGAACTAGAGCGAGTTTTCATTAATTGGATCTGATAACGTCCACGCTCACGCATGGCTCGGCTGGTAAAGATACCAAACACGTTGTCTGCAGTCTGGATCTTAGATAATCCACCTGAGATATGACTGTGATCAAATTCTACTTCTTCTACAGCGCCACGATTTAACTGTGATGCCGTTACCAACAACACTTGTTTTTCTACGGCTAAGTTTCTTAACTCTTCTGAAACATACTTGTCTTTGATGAACAAATCTGCTGGACTTATTCGTTTACTCATAGGCATCAACAAATCAAGATAATCAACAAGAAGGACATCAACTTTGCGTCCTTTTTTGATTTCATACTCTTTTAGATAACTGCGCAAGTCGTTACAGTTTTTACCGCTAGGCATATATTTGATTTGAAAGTTACCTGCTTTCTTCCCAAGCATTTTCACTTTCATTTCAATCTCATCTAAATCTTTAAAAATTTCTTTGGTACTAACGCCTGTGAACATACTATCAATACGCATGGCTACCAACTGCTCGGAAAGTTCGAGCGTTAGGTATAATACATTCAATCCCATTTGGCACCAATTGACGCCTAGATTAGCCAAGAACAACGACTTACCTGCGCCCGAGCCGCCCGCAAATATATTCAGTTCACCTCTGTTCATACCACCAAACAGCCTTCGATCTAATGTCGGCCAGCCTGTGCTAATCTGTCCATTTTTATCTTTAAGACCCAATAGTCTACCTCTAGGATCAGCAAAGTAATCAGTGCCCATGTCTTTACTAAGACCAATTTGTACAGCCTCTTTGATCATTACTTCTACAGAACCATAGTCGCCTTTTTCTAAAAGATCTGCTGATCCGATGATCGCACGTTCTAATGCTTTGTGTCTTGTGAAAGTCTCAAACTCGTCCATGAGCCATTCGAGGTGACCTTCTTTGGCTTCTTCAGGTTTCTTCAGGTCTGTTCTGCACGTGGCATTGACCATCTCATAGTCAGGCAATACAGAATACTGTTTAGCATATTCATTAACAAACTCTGCTGCATCTTGCAATTTACGATCAAATAACGTATGATCAAATATACCCTGGCATCGAACAAAAACCTCAGCATCTGCCAGCATTAGTTCGAGATATAATTTTTGTACTTCGTATCCGTAATCTTTATTCATAGTATTTGTAATCTATTACGATTGTCCTTTTTCTTTCGCTTTCTACGGGATAAACTCCGTGAAAGATATCCCCACTCATTATTATACTACGTCCCGGATAATTTGTAAATGGAAGATAGGTTAAATTTTTGTCATTAGGGAAAATTGCATACATAGCCCCTTTAACATAATCCTTGGTATCGTTTATATCATCAACGCCATCTACATATAGAACCTGTGTGACGACATTTGAATCATGATTGTGTAATGCCATCCAACTGCCTTTGGTGTAATCAACATACCAAGAAATAACAGGTATAATTTTTTTATAAATCTTATGTTCTATTAATTTATCTTGCACCCAGGCAGAAACACATTCTAACAAAATTTCATATTTCTCATCGAAATTAAAATTTGAAAAATCTTTGTGTTGATATGAACTAGATAAATCCTTGTTCACCCATAACGGATATTGCTTGGCATTATATGCAGCAGTTTCATCGGCATATTCCCAATTTGTATCAGGTACTAAAAAGTTTATAAATTCATCATACTTGTCGTAGTATGTGTCTATTACCCATTGTCTGCCATTAGTAAACTTCTTATCATTCATATTTTAATTTTAATGTGCTTAGGCAAATCACCCTTATACTTGTGTCTAGCCTGCTTAAAATATAAGGCAGCACCAATAGAACTAGCAGCATCTCCCGGAACAGGAAGGCTCCATATACCGTCCCAATCATCTGTAATTAATTCGTTAAACTTACTATTCATAGCACATCCGCCCATGTAGACTAAGTTTCTACTTGGAGACAAATCAAATGCTATGTTCATTACCTCTTCGGCTTGTAATTCAAATACGGCCTGCACACCTGCAGCGATGTCAAATCGATCCTGATCTGTTTCAATAGCATGTGGCCAATTTCTTACACCTTTGTGTAAATTGTAACGCAACCTCCAACCATTTTTCCAGTAAGTATAGACAGTATCTCCATATCTATTAGGATCTCCACGATCACTCCACTGTTGAAGAATGTGTTCTTCTCCTACAGGTTTAAGTCCTACAAGATCTGTGAATGCCGAATAAAACAAACCAAGACTAGTAGGATAACTTCGGCTCCATAATTTTTTAAGTTTTGTACCTTGTCCTTGCCATATACTTGCAGACTCCCATTCTCCCATTGCATCTAGTACTACAACTACAGCATCTTCAAAAGGAGAAGTTAGAAAACCTGCTGCCGCATGGCTAAGATGATGTGGCATGTAATAAATTTTTGGATAACCTAAATTACATGACTTAAGATATCTTGACGGTAACTCATTTAAATCAAATGCCCAACGATACTGACCAGCATATAATTGGCGTATCTTTTTTAGCCAAGGACGCTCGTACCACACTATGTTAGTAGGGCCGTAACCGCCGCCGGCATTGAGGGCTTCTCTTATCAACAGACTGTTTAACTTATCGTCGCCTTTGATTCCCGAAAACTCACTGGCACGCCGCCAGAACTTTAGTTCGCCGCCTTGAACGACAGCAATACTGGCATCGTGATTTAATGCATTTATTCCCCAAGTAATCATTTGTAGATAAATGGATCTCTTTTACGTAGTTCGTCCATACGTTTCTTCCACTCTTGTCTTTCTTTATATTTTCTGTAAGGCCAAGTTAAGACATTTTTAATTTTTTCCCACATTGTCAATCTCCAATTTTTTAATCATAGCACGTTTTGCCATTTCTATTTTAATTGATCCGCTTTGTGCAGTTTTTATCGCATCAATAGTGACAAATAATCTTCCATATTTTTTAACTGCGTCGGCACAGTCTTTGATTCCTAGATCCCATGTAGGAAAAGCCACACTCCAACCTAGATCCTTCGCTTGATCAATAATAGTAATACCCGGCTGGTCTTGGTCGGGGATAACTATGACCTCTCGATTCATACTATTAATTATACGTGCCTGTGATTCTGCTATTTCGTTCGTGAGAACAGCCACTCCGTCTATAGCAATGGCATCGAAAGGACCCTCGACAACAAATACATATTTTCTATGAACATTTTGATTATCTACATTGAATACAAAATTTTTAGGTTGATTGCTCAAATACTTAGGAGGGAGATTTTTTATTCTTCTGGCGGTTGAACCGACGATGTTTCCATTATATCTAAATGGTATTATAACTCGATCTCTATAACCTTGTTCAGGACTCCAAGAAAAATGTGAGGACAACGGATCGAATCCTCTGTGTACTAGATATTCGACAACTTGTCTTATGTCGTTTTCACATTCTTCATCGAGATCTTGTTCCAACCAGTCGTCGATAGTTTTTGTATCTGTAGGTAATTCTCTAGGAGTAAACGGCTCATCAAATGTATAACTTATTTCTGTTTCATCAGATTTAGTTCTGAGAGCATTTAGTTGTATTTCGGCTACCTGTTGATCTGTAGCGCCTAACCATTGTAACAAATTTTTAAATTTTAAACTTATACTCTTACCAGGTTGCCAGCCAGTAGAAAATCCGCAGTTAAAGCAGTGATAAACAATTCCTTGTTTGATTA